>Ga0302114_10000845_pt1 | contig 20756 bp, 17 predicted proteins | sample AG5_Surface_MG_FD_203107 | JGI IMG/M metagenome (GOLD analysis project Ga0302114, IMG submission 203107) | Marine microbial communities from Western Arctic Ocean, Canada - AG5_Surface | ecosystem: Environmental > Aquatic > Marine > Oceanic | place: Canada: Western Arctic Ocean | collected...
TGGATTAAGGCAACCATTTTGGTTCCTGATGAGCATCTCGGTGCGGTACTTACGCTTTGTCAAGATAAACGTGGTGAACAAATTGATCTAACATATGCTGGTAACCGGGCTATGGTGGTTTACCGCCTACCGCTCAATGAGGTAGTTTATGATTTTTATGATAAATTAAAATCAATTAGCAGAGGTTATGCGAGTTTTGATTATCAAATGGACGGATACCGAGAAGGTGATCTAGTTAAGTTATCCATTCTCGTAAACAATGAGCCTGTCGATGCCCTCAGCATGATGGTTCACCGTGCTCAGTCTGAATACAGAGGACGTGCTCTCTGCGAACGTCTTAAGGGGCTTATTCCTCGAGCTTTATTTAAAATTCCAATTCAGGCGGCAATTGGCGGTAAAGTAATCGCTCGCGAAACTATCAGTGCAATGCGAAAAGACGTTACAGCAAAGTGTTACGGTGGCGATATCAGCCGAAAGCGTAAACTTCTTGAGAAGCAGAAAAAAGGCAAAAAGAAAATGCGCCTTTATGGTAATGTAGAAATCCCACATGAAGCCTTTATCGCAGCACTTAAAATGGGTGATGATAAATAAAATGAATAACGAATGACTACTTTCTAGCAAAAGCAGTCATTCCTAATCTTTTAATTTGATATAGACAGAAAAAAACCCGGTTAAGACTAAAACCGGGTTCTATAAACTGATTTAATTAAATCAGAAGTTATCTTTTGGTTCAAGAATTTGGCGACCACGATATTTACCTGAACTCAGGTCAATATGATGACGACGGCGAAGTTCACCGCTTTCTTGATCTTCCACATATGTGTCTACAGAGAGACTATCGTGTGAACGACGATTACCACGACGGTGTGGTGAAACTTTCCTTTTTGGAACTGCCATTTTATTATCCTAACTTTTCTAAGGGCTTTTTTAACCCTGAATCTCAAAAACAGTGTGTTATCGTTAAAGTTGGCCACAATGTCAAGCCTTTCTTGACAGAACAGAGCTTATTTATAGACTTTATGATTTTACTCAACGGTATGTGGCTCGCGACAAAATAAACAATATAACCGATGGTAACATACAAGCGAAGAAAGCTGGAAAATTTAGTATTATTTCAGAAATATTTTTAAGACCACCTTTGGTACTAGAGCTCTTATTTTCAAAATCTAAATTCTCAATCAATGGCATAAGATCGAACATTTTCTCAACTGTAATCCAGGTGCTCTCGTCCCCCTCAAGTAAACGTAACCCCTCCGCACCAAGAACCATAATAGCTAAACACAAAAAAATGTAGGCAAGCAAGCGTTTAAAAATCATTTAAATACCCCTAAAAAGATAATTAGCCTAACTGCACTTTAAAAATATTAATAGACCTAAACGCAGAAAAGGATCGTAACTTACATCTCTTAGCTTGCCAAGTTTCAAAAGAACGGTATATTGCGCCTGCAAAGTAGCTATCAAGGAGAGGTGGCCGAGTGGTTTAAGGCGCACGCTTGGAAAGCGTGTAAAGCGCAAGCTTTCGAGGGTTCGAATCCCTTCCTCTCCTCCAGTTACATAGGTTAACGTATTGAATATATTAATATTTTAGTAAAAATATTTTATTTTTCCTACTTAAAAAATTTTCATGGATTAACTTTTATTTTTAAATCTTCAATTATCTAGTGAAGTTTCAGCTTTTTGAATTGCTGCAAATTCTTCTTCTGGTGCTTGTGCAACAAGCTGATGACGGCTGTAGAGTATAAAATATGACATCATTAGAATATAAAAAATAGCGGCATAAATAATCACGCTTGGTTCGACAAGGTATCCTGAAATTAAGGCTATGATCGCAAGTACCAAAGCAGTACTCGAGGTAAAAATACCGCCAGGAGTAAGATAGGGTCGCTCCATATCTGGCTCACTCACCCTAAGTTTTATGTGTGCTACCATCATGAATACATATGATATTGCCGCACCAAAGACGGCTACTAATATTAGAATATTTCCATCAACATAGAGGGAAAGAATAAAGCCCAAAGTACCCGGTACAAGCAGGGCTAAGTAGGGTGTTTTACGTTTGGTTGTAAGTGATAGAACTCGTGGTAAATATCCGGCACGTGAAAGCGCAAATACTTGACGGGAGTAACCAAATATTATCGAGAAGAAGCTAGCAATTAATCCTAAAAGGCCCACTATGTTTATAACTTTTCCCGTAAGAGTAGGTTCGCCGTATGCGGTATCTGCACGCATTGCTGCAATAAGTGGATCACTTGCGCCAGCAAGATTGGCGGCACCCCCACCGCCTGGACCAACAATCAGCACCAGTGTTGCGAGTAATAAAAGAACTAAAATAGCGGTAATCATGCCCTTTGGTATATTTTTAGTAGGATCTGCTGTTTCTTCTGCCGCAAGTGGTAGCCCTTCAACTGCAAGGAAAAACCACATCCCGTAGGGTATAGCAGCCCATATACCAATTATGCCGAAAGGAAGAAATTTACTAGCCCCTATTCCACCCTCAACTGGGATATCAAAAAGATTAGCAAATGCAAAATGCGGGATCATGGCCACGATAAATATTATTAAGCCAATCACTGCTAATATAGTGACAACGAAGATCAGTTTTAAAGCTTCACCCACACCATATATATGAATTCCTATAAAAACTGCATAAAATGCCAGTGAGACAGTCCAACCAGAAATGCCAAATAAACTATCCATATAAGCACTGATAAAAGATGCAATAGCCGCCGGTGCAACTGCATATTCAAGTAGTATTGCCGTGCCCGTTAAAAATCCACCAAATGGACCAAAAGCGCGCCTAGCAAAGCCATAACCACCGCCCGCTGTTGGAATTGTAGCAGATAACTCAGCCAGTGAAAAAATCATCGCCGTATACATAACGGCCATTAAAAACGTCGCAATAACCAGTCCACCCCAACCACCTTGTGCCAGACCAAAGTTCCATCCTGCATAATCACCAGAAATAACATAAGCGACACCAAGACCCGCAAGTAATATCCAACCTGCGGCTCCTTTTTTTAATTGACGTTCAGAAAAATAGTCGTTCCCGAGGTCATCATTACTTGCTTGACTATCGCTATTATCCGCTCCCATAACCGCGTTACTTTCACATTTGACTTTTTGAATCAAATAACGTTAGGCTATTTTATGTCTAAAATCAAAGAGCATCATATTAATACTATCGGCTAACATTTATTCAACTAATGATATGTAACTTTTAGAGTAAAATAAAAATACTAAACCGCAACCAAAAATTCGAAAGTTTTTGCCATGCCAAGTACCTTAGATATCAAACAGTTAAAAAAACTAGTGTCCAATGGTGAGATTGATACCGTTTTGGTTTGCCAGGTAGATATGCAGGGTCGGTTAATGGGCAAACGTTTTCACTCACAATTTTTTTTAGACAGTGCTATTGATGAAACGCATAGTTGTAATTACCTACTAGCGACAGATATGGAAATGGATACCGTCCAAGGTTACGAAGCCACTAGTTGGGATGCAGGTTACGGCGATTATATTATGAAACCTGACTTAAGCACACTTTGTCTTACACCCTGGCTTGAAGGGACAGCTATGGTAATTTGTGATGTGCTTCATTCTAGGACACACGAAAATATCCCCCATTCCCCTCGTGCTATTTTAAAAAAACAAATTAATCGTTTAGAGATACTAGCAATGAAGCCAATGATGGCGTCAGAGTTAGAGTTCTTTTTATTTAATGACAGCTTTGAAGAGGCACATGAAAAAGAATATCGTAATTTAAAAACTACAAGCACTTATAATGAAGATTATCATATTTTTCAAACCTCTAAAGAAGAAGATGTTATGCGCGCCATTCGCAACGGTCTTTATGGTGCAGGGATCACAGTTGAATGTTCAAAAGGTGAAGCAGGCCCTGGACAAGAGGAAATTAATGTTAAATATAATAATGCGCTCACAGCCGCTGATAATCATTCGATCATTAAAAATGCCTGTAAAGAAATAGCCTGGGCGAATGATAAGTCTGTTACCTTTATGGCCAAGTGGAATGAGCAAGTATCGGGCAGCTCATCCCATGTGCATCAATCTCTTTGGAGCTTAGAAGGCGAGCCATTATTTTTTGATAAAGATAGTAAATATGGCATGTCAAAACTAATGCGGCATTATGTAGCAGGGTTACTCAAATACGCCTCTGATTTAACTTATTTTCTTGCCCCGAATATTAATAGTTACAAAAGATTTTGCCCTGGGACCTTTGCTCCTACAAAAGCAATCTGGAGCCTTGATAATCGTACTGCGGGTTACCGGTTATGCGGCGCTAATACAAAAAGTATCCGCATGGAATGTCGGGTTGGCGGTTCTGATTTAAACCCATACTTAGCCTTCTCCGCCCTATTAGCAGCGGGCATCAAAGGTATTGAAGATAAATTAGAATTAGAGCCAGAATTTGTTGGTGATGCATATGCAACCAATAGTGATGTGCAAGAAATTCCGACCACCTTGCGCGCAGCCACAATCGAGCTTAATAATTCGGAGATGCTCAGAAATGCATTCGGTAACGATGTTATTGATCATTATGTCCATACGGCTAAACACGAACAATCAGAATATGATCGCCGTGTTACCGATTGGGAAATAAGCCGGGGTTTTGAACGCGGTTAATATACAAATTAGAAAATATAAAAATGTTAAAATTAACTTGTATCTCGCCTATCGATGGCTCCGTTTACGCAGAACGAAACCTTCAAACAAAAACTGTAATTGACACAATTGTTAAAAACGCCCAAATAGCACAAAACGCCTGGAAAAATATCATATTAGAAAGTCGCATTGCCACCATCGAAAAAGCCGTTGACGCGCTTGAGACGATGAATGATGAAATCGTTGTTGAACTGGCTCATATGATGGGTCGTCCTGTGCGTTATGGCGGGGAAATTGGCGGCGTAAAAGAACGTACATCACATATGATCTCAATTGCAGCTGACGCACTTGCACCCAATTATATTGAAAATACTGAAGCCGGTACCTTCGTTGGGGTCGGCCTAGAACTTGGGGGTAAGGACCCGTCTTACGTTCGTGCGGATGCGGATGTCGACGTGGCGGTTAAAACATTAATTGATGGCGCTATGTTTAATGGCGGACAAAGCTGTTGCGGTATTGAGCGCATATATGTTGATGAAAGCCTATTTGATACATTTATCCAAAAAGCAAAAGTAATTGTTGAGGCTTATGTGTTAGGTAATCCACTTGATAGTGCAACGACACTTGGGCCAATGGCAAATGTTCGGTTTGCTGATGAAGTTAGAGGGCAAGTTAAAGATGCGCTGAAATCGGGAGCAACCTCAATTATCAATAAGTCTCTTTTCCCGAGAGATACCGGAAGTGACGCATATATAGCGCCAGAAATATTGATTGATGTCGACCATACTATGCGCGTTATGAGGGATGAAGGCTTTGGGCCCGTTGTTGGTATTATGAAAGTTTCATCAGACGAGCAGGTAATAGAATTAATGAACGATAGTGTCTTTGGTTTAACCGCTTCCATTTGGACAAAGGACTTAAACGCCGCCATGGCTATTGGCAATCAAATTGAAACAGGTACCGTCTTTATGAACCGCTGCGACTATCTTGATCCAGCTTTATGTTGGACAGGATGCAAAGATACGGGGCGTGGTATCTCACTCTCTAGCCTAGGGTATCAATCCGTTACCCGGGCAAAATCCTATCATATGAAGAAGGCTTGAAATTATGATCTATAATGCAAATTGGAATTACCCAACATCAATCGCGCTTGGCGCTGGACGTGTGAGCGAAGTAGCCGATGAATGTAAAACACTGGGTATCAGAAAACCTTTAATCGTGACGGATGCCGGCATAATGGCACTGCCTTTTGTTACACTTATGCAAGAAAATTGTGAAGCAGGGGGACTTGGTATCACTATATTTTCAGGTGTAAATCCAAACCCAACTGGCGAAGATGTTGAAGCTGGCATAAAGGCCTATAAAGCAGGCAGGCATGATGGCGTGATCGCCATTGGCGGCGGCAGCAGTCTTGACGCTGGTAAAGCCATCGCCTTGATGGCGGGACAGACGAGGCCCCTTTGGGATTTTGAAGATGTTGGTGAAAATTGGAGACGCGTCATTGAAAGTGGTGTCGCTCCGATAATCGCTGTACCAACAACGGCGGGTACAGGGTCAGAAGTTGGCCGGGCCTCCGTTATTCTTAATACTAAAAGCCGAGAGAAAAAAATCATTTTTCATCCACTGATGTTACCTGCAAAAGTGATACTCGACCCTGAGCTAACAGTTGGGCTACCGGCGGGACTGACAGCCGCAACAGGCATGGATGCACTTTCTCATAGCCTGGAAGCTTTCTGTGCAACAGGTTATCACCCTATGTCCCAAGGCATTGCCGTCGAAGCCATCGGATTAGTAAAAAAATGGCTTCCCATAGCGGTCGCAGATGGCAATAATATAGAAGCCAGAACTCATATGCTCGTCGCGTCAACTATGGGTGCAACAGCATTTCAAAATGGGCTTGGTGCGATGCATGCTATTGCTCACTCGTTGGGTGCTGTTTTTGGTTCTCATCATGGCATATTAAACGCAATATTAATGCCTTATGTACTTAAGGCTAATAGATCTGTCATTGAAAATGACATCGCATGGCTTTCTCAAACTATCGGATTAGAGAAAAATTTTGATGCTTTTCAAAATTGGGTTCTCAGCCTTCGCAAAGAACTCAAAATTCCACATTCATTAGCAGGAATAGATATCACACCAGACTGTGTAGAGCATATCGGTGCCATGTCTCAGATAGACCCCAGCGCTGGAACAAATCCTATATTATTTAATGAAAAACAATATAGTAGGATCTGTTTAGATGCCATTAATGGAACTCTTTAACTAGATTATTCTAACATTTTTGAGTTGCGATAAGCTTGACCTTTTAAAATCTTCACCAAATCTTTTTCTAAACTTTCTACCGGCGTTTCAACGATCCGGTTTAATTCTTCGCCGTTCTTATAAAAGATAAACGTCGGTGTATTGGTAATAGCCATATTATTAATTTCACCGTTCGGAGATTGCTTCTTTCTATTGAGGGCAATCATTTCAACTTGCGCTTCAGGAATGTTTCTTGTTGAAAAGATTTTATAAAACCTAGGAACTTCACGTTTACTATCGTGGCACCATGTTCCCATCACAATTTTAACCTCAACCCCTTCCATTAAGCGATTTAAACCTTCCAATGATGTATTATCAACCTGATAATCATTGCTAAATTCATTATACCATTCAGCATAAGGTCCTTTTTGCAAGTCCAATGATGTTATGATGCCAATAAGCATCTTATCATTCTTTTCTTGTGCGTTACTAAATGAAACACCCATTATAAAAATAGTGAATATTATTATTGCTGATTGAAAAATTTGCATGGATTAACCTTTATTTTTCATCTTTATAGATAATATCGGGATCTAAACCCATTATTTCCATACGGTCCCGCCACCGCTCATGCGCAAGTGTTTGCATGTTTTCAACCCTATCAGTTTCATCGGTGATCTCCATTCCAATTAAAGTCTCAACAATATCTTCCTGTGTAATAAGACCCTGAACAGTACCTAACTCATCAACGATCAAGGCCATGTGGCTTTTCTCATGCATCAACAAATCAAAAACATCAGACGTGTTGCGACTATCTAAAACCATTAAAACCTCTCGTCTAAATTCTGACAGGGGTTTATCAAACTGATCTTTAGCTTGGGCAATAAATAGATCTGTTTTTAACACATAGCCGTTTATATTATCACGGGATTCATCATAAAGTGGAACCCGTGAGAAGGGTTGTCTGTCGTGCTTTAAGAAAAACTCTTGTACGGTCATAGTTGAGGACTGTGCAAAAATCACTGAACGCGGGGTCATAATCATCCGCACGGATAGTTTCCTAAGTTGTAATAAATTAATAACGATTTTTAACTCTTTGGGCTGAAGTAAACCTTCTTTGGCGCCAATTTCTGCCATTGCCTTTATCTCAGCACGACTAAAGGTAGCGCCGCTTGCGTCCGAGGTTGAAATCATACTGGTCAATTTCTCTGACATCCACACAAACGGGAACAATAGCCGAGTTAACCAATCAATTAATATTGCAAAAGTTGGTGCCAGTTGTTTCCAATAATTAGCACCCAAAGTTTTTGGAATAATTTCAGATAATACAAGAATAAGAAGGGTCAAGATAGCAGAAGTAAGCCCTATATATTTATTACCAAAGAGGAGTAAAGCTTGTGCACCAACACCCGCAGCACCAACTGTGTGTGCAATAGTATTGGCTGTTAAAATTGCAGCTAAGGGACGGTCCAGATTATTGGTCAATTTATGTAAAGCAGGCGCAGATTTATTACCTTCATTTTCCAATGCTGCGACGTAAGATGGTCGAACAGATAGTAAAACGGCCTCAGATATGGAACAAAAACAGGAAACTACTAGAGCCAACAATAAATATGTTATTAATAGGGTCATCTTATGATTTTTTTCTTAAATGTTTATTAGAAGCATATCTATATATAGGTATTTAGAGGTATCATGCCAAGGTATATCAATTTTATTGAATTAGCGCGTGATAAGTCTGTACTCTCTGCACTGCCCCCAGCAGAATATATCTAGTATTTAGATTTATTCTGTGCTCCGGAATAAACATGTAAAATTTTTCTCGACATAAATTCATTGTTAGGTTTAAGATTAAGTTCCATTGTAATGGAATGCGAATAATATCAAAATCAAACTGCACACAATTATAATGGATAGGTCGCGTAATGTCTGATCAAGTAAAAGAAAAAGTAAATAAATTTAATGCAATATTTGGCCCAGGCTTAATGTTTGCCGCGACAAGTGTTGGTGTATCACATATTGTTCAATCAAGCCGAGCCGGTGCCGAATTTGGCTTAGGCCTCGTCGTATTAATAATATTAGTTAACTTGATAAAATATCCTACATTTCACTTCGGTACCAAATATGCACTTGCAACCGGAACGACATTATTACAAGGCTATAGAAATATTGGTAATTGGGCCGTCATTTTGTATGGCCTAATTAATCTCTTGTTTATGCCCATAATTTTTGCTGCGTTGGCAATGGGTACTTCCGGAGTAATTCTGGTGATAACTGGAATTGACATGCCAATTGCAATTCTTAGTCCCATCGTCATGTTAGCTTGTTTTGTTCTATTAAAAATTGGTAGATATAACCTACTAGAAAAAATTATTAAGGTTCTAGTAGTCATATTTACAGTACTGACGTTCACCGCGGCGATTATTACTATGTTTACATCTGATATTTTTTCTAGTTTGAGTATTTTTCCAAGTAATTTAACTCCTACTTCTATCTTTTTTATTATAGCCCTTATTGGCTGGATGCCTACAGGCCTCGAAGTAAGCGTCTGGCAATCTGTTTGGACATTACGAAAAACGGGAAAAAAGCCTTCAGATATTGGCATCAAGCAATTTCACATGGATTTTAATATAGGTTATATTGTCTCTACTTTATTAGCAGTTAGTTTTATGGTTCTTGGTACCGCATTAATGTATAATATTGGTGAGCAATTTCCGGCATCCGCCCCAGAATTTATTGCTCAGGTTATTAGACTTTATAGAAACTCTATTGGCGAGTGGTCCGTTCCATTAATTGGTGTATGTACATTTGCAGTTTTCTTTTCCACGACTATTGCAGTATTTGATGGGTATCCGCGCATTCTGGTAGCTACTGCAGAACGTTTCAAAAATGATGAAACGCCCTGGCAGATAAAATATCCCGCAAAGAGTAATTTTTATACAATAATAATTCTATTGGGTATGATTGGTGCTTATATGCTAATTGTATTATGGAATACTTCATTTAAAACATTTATCGATTTTTCAACAACGGTGGCCTTTTTATACGGACCAGTTATTGCCTTTTTGAATCATAAAGCCATAAATAATAAAAATGTGCCACTTGCTCATAGGCCAAATTTTTTAATAAATGCATTATCAATATTGGGCATCAGCATACTAACTTTAGTTGCTGTCTATTATGGATACTTAAAATTATTTACCTAGTAGAAATTGATAAATGAAATTAGAAAAAATATATAGGAATTAATAAATTGAAAAAAATCATTACTCGGCGAGATTTTTTAAATGGCACACAGGTAGCTATAGGAGCGTCACTTTTAACACCTTGGGTTAACGCATTCGGCAATCAGCAACCGAGATTTCAATTAGAAAGCGGATACTATCCACCAATAAAAACTGGATTGCGCGGTAGCCACGATGGGTCTTGGGAAAATATGCACGCACTTGTTATGGGAGAAAGCTGGCAAAAGGGACCATCAGAAGAAACCTATGATCTTGTTATTGTTGGTGGTGGAATAAGCGGATTGGCTAGCGCTTATTTTTACCGTAAAGTCAATCCAGATGCCCGCATACTTATACTTGAAAATCACGACGATTTCGGAGGACATGCCAAAAGAAACGAGTTTAAAGTAGACGGTCAAACACGTGTTGGTTACGGAGGAACAGAGTCCCTTGATACACCATCTGCTTATAGCGATATGGCTGCTAGTTTTTTAAAAGAAATAGGTGTATTTACAGAGCGTTTTTATGACTATTTTCATCAGGATCTTTATAAGAATATGGGACTGGGCAAGGGTATTTTATTTGATAAAAAACACTTTGGTCAAGAAAAGCTGGTAATTGGTTACGGTAAAAAACCATGGGATCAATTTGTCGCTGAAACCCCCTTAAACTCTCAAGCGAAGAAGGATTTGTTGCGTCTTACTACAGAACAAATTGATTACATGCCCGGCAAGTCATTTGACGAAAAATATGAAATTTTGCGCAAAACAAGTTATGAGACATTTTTGCGTGATTATTGTAAAGTAGACGAGCAAATAATTTCGCTCTACCAACGTTGGGGGATAACTTTTTGGGCTGTCGGTATAAAGGATATTCCTACAACAGCCGTCCAAGGATATGGCGGCATGCCAGGGGTCGACAAAACATTGCCCCGAACGGGACACCGCGGCAATGATCCTTATATTTTTCATTTTCCTGACGGCAATGCATCGTTGGCAAGACTTGCCGTCAGAGCGTTACTTCCGAAAGCGGTGCCGGGAAGTACAATGGAAGATGTCGTAACAACAAAAGTGGATTATTCTAAGTTAGACGGTAATGAAAAAGGTGTAAATATTCGTTTAAACAGTACGGCCTTGCATGCGGTTAATACTGGGGACAGTAACGGGGTGGATATTACTTATATTACTGGGGAAACCGTTCACAAGGTGCAAACCAAAAAATGTGTTATGGCATGCTATAATTTTGTTATTCCATACCTCTGTCCAGAATTACCCAAATTACAAAAGGAAAATTTGAGTTATAGCGTTAAAGCGCCAATCACATATACTAAAGTCATGGTAAATAATTGGCGTGCCTTTGCGGAACAAAATCTAGATTTTGTTTATTATACCAATGATCTTTACAAACAAGTGGAGCTTGACTATCCAGTAAGTATGGGCGATTACCAATTTGGTAAAACACCAGACGACCCAATGATACTGCACATGTGTTACGTACCATGGATGCAGGATTACCAAGGTGCAGATCAATGGAGGGCTGGCAGAACTGAAATGCTAACCATGCCGTTTGAGCATTATGAAGAAAAAGTAATGTCCCAACTTGATCAGGCCCTGGGAAATGCTGGTTTTGATGTGGAGCGAGACATTGAAGCTATTACTGTAAATCGTTGGCCTCACGGCTATGCTTATAATCCCAGCTTAACTTGGGAACCTGATTATAAGGCAGAAGCAGATAAACCTTGGGTTAAGGGTCGTGCGGTATTTGGAAATATTGCGATCGCCAATAGTGATGCTAACGCGGGATCAAATACAAAATCCGCCATTGATATGGCCTACCGTGCGGTAAAAGAAATTTTGTAATTTATATTACAATTTGCATGATCACTTTTGACTGTAAGCTGGTACTCAGTTTCATATTGGTAAAAATAAATAGTTCTACGAATTATATTTCATCAGATATGAATTTTTATCACTTGAATATTATTTTATGTTAACTTTTAATATATTTTTAAATAAAATCGATTAGGGCTTACTATGACTACTGAAAATACTTTTGAACAAGACCGTAAAGTAATGGAAAAATATATATCCAATGTACCGGACACAAAGTCAGTTGCCCATTTTAAACCATCAAAAGACATTATAAGGCTGCCAATAAGATTTGATATTAAAAAACTGCGTCAATCCGTTGACGATCTGATAAGTAGTCAGGGCCTTATTGATATGGGATCAGGTTTTCAGGCAACTACTATTACAAAACGGCCTAATATTGATGTAATAAGTGATAATGATCTTTCTGGTCGTTTTTATACCCGAACAGACGAATCATTAGAGGAATACGCGCGAGACGAGATTGTTAATGAAAGTGAGTTTACCGATTTAGCAGAACCCTATAAGGATACTTATTTTGAATTCATACATCGCGAGCTCGCTAAGCGGTACTCTATCGGTCGTATCCGTGTATTATTAAAAAAAATTTATAATTGTAATAGCTGGCATAGAGACCCAGAACCCCGCCTTCATATTCCGGTTTACACTAACCCTGGATCACTATTCATAGTTAATCACCATTGTACACATCTACCAGCTGACGGTTCCGTTTATTTTACAGATACGCGCGGTTATCATACTGCTATAAATGGTGGTGAAAGTAATCGCATCCACATTGTCGCGGCACTGGCATATCCGGAAGCCCAAGTTTTATGACCCATTATGTAGGAATGAAATCCACCAACGGACAATCAGGTTTTATAGATTTTAGAAGTGACACTGTTACAAAACCAAGTAGCGAGATGAAGCAAGCTGCAATGGACTGTGTCCTTGGAGATGATGTTTATGGTGAGGATCCAACCGTTAATGAGCTTGAAGAAAAAATGGCAACTTTATTAGAAAAAGAAGCAGCTCTTTTTTTACCCACCGGCTCCATGAGTAATCTTGTTTCACTGCTTGCCCACTGTGGTAGAGGAGAGGAAATTTTGGTCGGTGATAAATATCATATTTACCGTGACGAGGCCAATGGAGCATCCGTGCTTGGTGGCATTGCTATGGACCCCTTAAAAACTGATGTATTTGGCGCATTGGATATTCATGATATAATAAAAGCCATCAAACCAAATGATAGTCATTGTTCAATTACGAAACTACTTTGCCTTGAAAATACAGTTGCTGGTTGTGTTCAAAATCAAAAAGATATTGATATTATTGCAACTACAGCAAAGAAAAGTGATCTTGCTATTCATCTTGACGGTGCTCGTTTATTTAATGCTGCAGTTGCACAAGATGTAAGCATCTCAACTTTGGTAAAAAATGTTGATACTGTCTCTATATGTCTATCAAAAGGCCTCGGAGCCCCCGCGGGGTCTGTCATGGTTGGCCCAAAAAAATTAGTAAATTATGCCAGACGTCAACGTAAATTGCTTGGTGGTGGTATGCGCCAAATCGGTATTATAGCTGCTTGCTGTCTCTATGCAATTGAACATAACGTCAAACAACTTAAGCATGACCATATAAAAACCAAGCGTCTCAGTAGTGAGCTTTCAAAAATTTCTCAATTGGGTATTAATTTAGATATGGTGCAAACCAATATGATGTTCATTCACCCTGATAGAGATGAAGCCGAAGCTTTAAGCACATTCTTATATGAACGTAAGATACTCATTGGCGGACAAAATAGTCCTAGAGTGGTTGTCCATTTAGATATCTCAGAAGATGACATCGAAAGCACTATAAGCGCGTTCAATGAATTTTATCAAAAATAGGATTTAAAATCCTGTGATGGCTTTGATCTCAAGATAGTCATGTAAACCCCAGACACCTTTCTCACGGCCATTACCTGATTGTTTATAACCACCAAATGGCGTATCGCTATTGCCGCCTACATAATTAACAATCACTTGACCCGCACGAATTTGATTTGCAACATCTTTTGCATGATCCATGTCACCTGAGCTTACATAACCCGCCAAACCATAATCTGTATCATTGGCAATATTAATGGCTTCCTCTTCTGTGTCATAACCTATCAAGGTTATCACAGGACCAAATATTTCTTCACGAGCAATAGTCATATTATTATTAGCATTTGCAAAAACGGTAACTTTGACAAAATACCCCTTATCTAAATGATCGGGAAGACCAACACCACCCGCCACCAATGTCGCACCTTCATCAATACCTTTTTGAATAAGCCCCTGAATTTTATTAAACTGTACATCACTTATTACTGGTCCGAGATCAACACTTACATCTGCAGGATCACCAATTTTTAAACTTTCAGCAGCCCGACGGGCAGCTTCGATAGCAATTTTCATAGTTTCATTTGGTACAAGCATTCTCGTTGGAGCGTTACAAGATTGTCCGCTGTTATCCATGCAGTAAATAACGCCATCAAAAACCGCTTGAGCAATATCAGCATCACGTAAAATTATATTTGCCGACTTTCCACCAAGTTCCTGACTGACGCGCTTTACCGTATCTGCTGATGCCCGCGCAACAGCAATACCCCCGCGCGTAGAGCCAGTAAATGACATCATTTGAATATCAGGATGACTTGACATAGCTTCACCCACGTCAGGTCCGTTACCATTTACCAAGTTAAAAACACCTGCAGGAACACCTGCTTCATGTAAAATTTCGGCAAGAATCATAGCGTCTAACGGTGCAATTTCGCTTGGTTTTAAAACAACTGTGCAACCCGCAGCCAGAGCTGGCGCAACTTTGACCGCAACCTGGTTCATTGGCCAATTCCAAGGTGTTATAAGGCCACATACACCAATGGGTTCATGACGCAAAATGACACCACGGTCTTCTTTTTCAAAAGTAAAGTTTTTAAGTGCGTCGAGCGCACTTTGAAAATGGTTTGATCCTACAGCTGCTTGATCGGCCTTAGACATCGTTATTGGTGCGCCCATTTCTAGCGAGATAGCTTTTGCAATTTCATCATGTCTTATTTTGTATAAATCAAGAACACGCTGAAGTAGAGCTGCGCGAGCTTCTACTGACCATTTCGAATAAGAGGGAAAGGCTTCCTTTGCGGCTGCAACGGCTTTGTCTACGTCTTCTTTCGAGCCCAGGCTAATTTGAGTAAAAGCCTCTTCAGTAGCGGGATTAATTACGTCAAACTGGTTGGGAGTAGTTGGGTTTACCCATTCACCATTAATATAAAACTTAAGATTATTTTGCATTTTTTGATCTTCCTTAGTTAGCCTATTATAGTTTCTGGTTCTTCTTCAATACGTGTCATGGTTTTATCAGTATACGCTAGATACAATGAAACCATCGGTGAAATAAAGGCAAAAAACACATAAGGTAAATAATCAATAGTAGCTACACCGAGAGCGCTAGCGCAAAAGACCGCGTTGGTATTCCAAGGAATGAGTGGTGCTGTTACCGTTCCCGCATCTTCGCACGCCCGTGACAGGGTCTTTGGATGAAGATTAAATTCTTTAAATGTTAACGCAAACATTCGCGCTGGAATAATAATAGCCATTGTTTGGTTGGCCGCCGAAATATTAACAAATAAACAGGACGCTAGGGTAGAGGCCACAAGCCCGCCAATAGACTTCACTTTTGAAATTGTTGCCCCAGCCAGTGATTGTAACATTCCACTTGCTTCCATAACACCACCGAAAATCATTGCAGTAAAGACAAGGAATAAGATATCCATCATTGATGCCATCCCACCCCGATTGAACAGTTGATCGGTCATCACAGCGCCACTTTCAATGGAAAAACCCGAGGCCAGAATGTTTAAAATCAACGAATATGAATTGGAAAACGTTACACCACCCTCAAGTGCAAAAACAAGATAGTCCCACTGAAAAATGGGAACGGCGAGCACAGCAAGAAAAATTCCCAAAATTAAAGCAGGCATCGCGGGAAGGCCTCGTGCAACCATCACTACCACGGCGACAGGAACAATAAGCAGCCACAATGAGACATTAAAATGATTACTGATAAGTTCCTGAAGGTTTTCAAGTTGTGATTTCTCCATGGATGGCGGCGAATAAAAAATATCAATAGCAAGATAAATACTGAGGGAAATTATTATGGCTGGTCCTGAAGTATAAATCATATGTTTGATATGGGTTATAACGTCTGTTCCCACCATCGCCGGAGCAAGATTAGTGGTATCAGATACGGGCGACATTTTATCACCAAAAAAAGCCCCTGAAATAATAGCACCCGCCACTAGTCCCTGATTTATACCCATCACTGTGCCAACACCTATCAATGCAAGGCCAACTGTACCAATCGTCGACCAACTCGAACCAGTACATAAAGCAACAATAGCGCAGCTTATACAGCATATTGTCAGAAATATTTTTGGGGAAATAAGGGCAAGACCGTAATAGATCAACATCGGCACAATACCAGATGCAATCCAGATAGCAATGAGAGCCCCAACCAGCAACATAATCAAGTTTGCGTGCATGGCCATATCAATAGACTTTAACATACCTTTTTCAATTTTTTTATAGGGTACTTTTAATATAAAAAAAGCAACCAGAGAGGCAACAATCGTGGAGAGGAATAGTACCATTTCACTTGGCACTTCAATTGTATCTAAGATTAGGTTTGCCGCCATCAGGCCTATTAACACGAAAAATGGAATAATTGAAATCCGAACGGGGGGTAGTGCTTCTTCTGTTTTTTTATCTTGTGAATCAGCCATATTTACCCTTTTTACTAAATTTAATTTTCTATGTTTAAATTTAACTATAGCGAAGAAGTTAACTTAATTCCTAGTTTTAACAAACATTGGAACACTTAAATAAGTAACACTCATCCCAAGCGGCATTTCAAAAGCGAAAATAATAGATTTTAACTCCATGGAAACGGACTATTTGAAACCGGATGAAGGTCGCCTTCAGCATATCTAGAGTATCTGAACGGTTTTAAAAGTTCTGATTTTTTACCGCATATTGTCTCAGCCACCAATTTACCGACCCCCAGCATTTTATAGCCGTGATTGCTATCGGCAATTACAAAACAGTTTTCTTTGAATTTATCAAAAACCGGAAAACTATCTGGTGTAAAAGCACCAATGCCCCCTGAAGGCTCGTTTTTATATTTAGGAATTTGACCAGAGAACCGCTTCTGGCAATGAGCAAGCGCTGATACCCACATATGGGAAAAATCATCACCAACAATAAATTCTGGAGATTCAGGGCCGTAAGGATCAACGGCAACATCATCTGCGTTTTTATCAACGATAAATGGTGCTGCACCCCCTTGAATACCGCCAAAATGGAAATCAGGCTTATAATAAATGCCCCACATTTCATCGGTAATAAGTGAACCATCCAGGTCGGAGTATAGTGGTGCGTCAGTATCCACGTGTATCACCGGTGGCATTTTGCAGTCATTCGTTTGTTGCAGGTTTGGATCAACACCAAGGGTACCTTCTTGCAGTGACCAATAAATCCACATATTCACATCATCAGACATTTTCCCCGTTTCCGGATTTTTAATTTTCAACGTTTTTGGAAGAGATAACATATCCCATATCTTTGGCGTCCATGGACCCGCACCAACAACTACATAATCACAATCAATAAGGCCGCGATTTGTTTCAATGGCGATGATTGATCCTGATGCGTCTTCTTTAAATCCAGTTACTTCAACGCCGCTTATGATACGCACGCCCTCTGCTTCTGCTTTACTGGCTAGGCCATTCATCGCTTTGGTATTATTGGCATATCCACCAGGTGCTTCATGAAGGACGGATGTTATGTTCTGCGCTTGCCAGTCATAAAAAATATCTTTCATATAATTCTCACAATCCTTTTTACCTTCAACCAATGTTGAGGCATAGCCTATACACTTTTGTTGCTCGTAAATTGAGACAATATCTTCGTGCATACTTTCAGAACTGATCTGCATATATCCAACCGGATGGTAGCTATACGCTTTAGGATCACTTTCCCAAACATTTACGCTATGAGCCATAAGTTCTCGCATGGCGGGTTGGAAATAATTATTTCGTACCACGCCGCAAGCAATACCCGTTGCACCAGCGCTAATACCAGATTTATCAACTATTAAAATATCCGCACCACTGCCTTTGTTTTTTGCTTTTAATTCTAATGCTAAATGATATGCGGTGCTTAGGCCATGTATACCGGCGCCGACAACAACATAAGGGGAATGAGTGGGGAATGACATTTTTAGTTTCCTTGAATAATAAATAATACATAAATTACTAAAGGATGAACCTCAGACTTCAAATAGTAAAAACATATCATAACAAACATTAATCCCTGCTAGTAGTTTTCCTTATGTTGTCATTCACAGGATTGACGAATTTAATAATGTGGTTAAAAATATCCCATTAAACAAATTAATAAGGCAATCAATGGATCATTTAAAAGAGATGCTTAGACGCCGAAAAGTTGGCCATAGCCTTGAAGGTGATTTTTATCATTCTCAAGCAGTGCTTGATATTGAGTTAAAAGCTATTTTTGAAAAAGAGTGGGTTTTTGTTGGCAATAGTTCTGAAATCCCAAATTCCGGAGATTATATTACAGCGACAGTTGGTCGAAATAGTGTCATTTTATTAAAGAAAAAAACAGGCAAAATTGTTGCCTTTTTAAACAGTTGTCGCCATCGGGGCTCTCTTATTTGCTTGGATAAAAAAGGACACACAAATCAGCTGGTTTGTCCTTATCATCAATGGACCTATGATCAGGACGGCGCATTAATTCATGCAGGTGAAATGTCCGCTTCCTTTGATCCAGAAAATCATTCTTTGAAGTCGGTAAATTTAGAAAATATGTCTGGTATGCTTTATGTGTGTGTTGCAAAAAATCCACCCGATTTTGAGGAATTCAGAAAACAGGTCGAGCCTTATATTGCACCTCATCAACCATTCAGATGTAAAATTGCATTTGAAGAAAGCATCGTTGAAGAAGCGAATTGGAAGCTTGTTGTAGAAAATAACCGTGAATGCTATCATTGCGAAGCCTCACACCCTGAACTTACTTTTTCACTCACCTCTTTTGCGCTGCCTGATGACCCGCGTGCGGATGGATTTTTTACAGAACTTATGCCACGAATGGCTAATAAGTGGGAAAGTCTGGGATTACCTCATAAACCAGTACCCGGAGGGGATAAATTCCGCTGCATCCGATTGCCGTTTATCAATGATGCACTTTCCATGACCATTGATGGCAGTCTCGCATGTCGTAGATTATTGGGTGACCTCAAGGAAAAAGACCTCGGATCCGCTCGTATGTTTCATGTGCCAGGGAATTGGAATCATTTTTGTTCCGATTATATTTTACATGCAAGCGTTACACCCATAAGTCCGGATAAAACTCTACTGACCACAAAGTGGCTCGTTCATGAGGATGCAGTTGAAGGATGGGATTATGATATTGATCATCTTGCAGGTGTCTGGCAGGCGACCAATGAACAAGATAGTAAACTTGCGTCTAATAATCATCTTGGTACTAAGTCGGTTGGTTATGAACCTGGGCCCTATTCTGGATCTGAATTTATGCTAACTGATTTTACAAATTGGTACAGTGGTATGCTGGAAAAATATATTGATGAAAAGAATGCGAAATGAAAACTGGTACGCGTAATCCTTTACCTGACTTTAAAAGAAAAACTAAAGGTTTTTGGAAAACAGGCGAACTTCTTGAATGCACGAATATCACGGCTGAGAATACAAATGTAAATAGTTATTCTTTTAAGGATCCTGGCGGCAAAGGGTTTCAATTTAAGCCTGGCCAGCATATTAGTATCCGTCTTCCGCTTGAGCGTGGAGATGAGTACCGTACATTTACAATATGCTCAACACCGACGCGCAGCGATGAAATTACAATTACTGTAAAAACTAACCGCCCAAACGGGGCAACTGCATGGATGCATGATAATATTAAGATTGGCAGTAAATATTCGGCTGCAGGTCCTATAGGTTTGTTTAATCTTGTTGACTATCCATGTGAAAAATTACTACTTATTTCTGCTGGCAGTGGCATTACGCCAATGATGTCCATGGTTAGGTGGTTATCGGACAGATTAGACGACATCGATGTGACATTTATTCATTATGCTAAAAACTCGAGTGAATATTTATTTTCTGATGAACTTTCAAATATCACAAGCCGTTATTCCGCACTTAAATACCATCAAATATCAACACACAGGGAAGATGGTAAAATTTACGGCCTTCCAAGCCAAGAGCAAATATCATCATTGATTAATATTGAAGATCATCAAGTATTTTGCTGTGGTCCAAGCGGTTTTATGGACGTAATAAAAGATATCCTCATTAAAAACGGTCTTAATCTGGATCACTACCACCAAGAAAGTTTTGGCAGTAATGTCTTAGAAATATCGTCACCAATGGTCGATAAAAATGCGAAGACGGTCACAATTAAATTTAAAGACACGGTGTTTGTTGCAAAACGTGGTGAAACATTACTCTCTGCATTAAAGAAAAATAAAATCGTGGTACCAACGGGGTGCCAATCTGGAATGTGTGGCACTTGCCAAATGAAACTTATCAACGGTACAGTTGATATGAACCAACGAGGTGGGTTAAGTGATCAGCAAGTTGAGGCCGGTATTATACTCGCATGCTGTTCAACGCTCACTGGAAATGTATCAATCTGATGAAAGTGATTTTAAATTGAAACATGCAATTTTAGATTTTATTCTT
>Ga0302114_10000851_pt1 | contig 20709 bp, 26 predicted proteins | sample AG5_Surface_MG_FD_203107 | JGI IMG/M metagenome (GOLD analysis project Ga0302114, IMG submission 203107) | Marine microbial communities from Western Arctic Ocean, Canada - AG5_Surface | ecosystem: Environmental > Aquatic > Marine > Oceanic | place: Canada: Western Arctic Ocean | collected...
CGAAGCCATCGTGGTTTACGCCTGGCTTCATCAGCAAGATACCCGACGAGTTTATCCCGCAGCAGAACTTGGAGGAACTGGGAGGTGCAAGGCGGCGGAGATCGTCAGTCAACAGCGTGAGAGAGCTGCTTAACTATGAATAATTAAGGGAATACAGCAACTCATTTTATTGTCTCTTTTACTTTACTCTCAAAGCGCCAGCACTAGCCTCAACTGGCTCGAAGAGGAAGCTCGAATTCGAATCGTTGTTGGCACTCTCAACGCTCTCGTTGGCGTCAGCTCCCCCCCCCTGGGGAGTGAAGCAGGCTCTTGACGAGGTTTCTGTCGGCCTTATGCTTGATGTTGATGCTCGTGTGCGAGCCTATCCGGCTGCTTTCTAGTGTTTGAGCGATTGCTTCGTCGAACGTTGACAGATCGTTGTGTTCATTTTCGTGCTCTTTTAAATGCTTGTGGTTATAATATCTTCATCTGGGCGAGTGTTAGTCAGTCATGATTTATCCTTCCCATTTAACTTTCACACAACAAGCTATATTAAAAAGTTAATCCCTCAGCTCTCATAGTCATATACGATCGTAGAACCAGCAACTCAAAAAAGAATAGGAGATATGTTTGGGCAAAATAAATTGCCGACCAAGCTTCTCCCGGTCCGAAGACCATAAACGTTTTTCGAGTCCCCGAGCCGAAACAAAAACTGCTCGACCTCACGCTACTACGAGATATCGAATGAACGAATTTTACGTACTCTGCCTCGCGTGCGTCTCACGGTATGTTGCTGCATCACTGGGATTTTGGGAATTTTGTTGTTCTCTTACCTCTTACCATCAGAGAAGCCTTGGCTTTGCAAGTCCCTGGCGAATCTGCCTCCACCACCCCCCTCGAGCAAGTACGCTGTGTAAAACTCAAGCTTCTTCAACACTCGCCTAATTTTCGAGTGGCGCTCCGCTGCTGGTCGAAATGCTATTTCCACCCCCAGGAAGAAGCAAATTTTTAAATTCCTCAAGTTTTTCGGCATCAACAGCAGGTCGACATCCGCCTTGATGCCTGCGTTTTCGTTGTTGTGCCAGACCTCTGCCATGCTGCTGAAGTTCCGCGGGTTTGTGGTGGACAGAACCGCAGACTTTGCGATGATTGTGCCGCAAACCTCAAGGGGATCGGAGGCGAAATCACCGTTGTGGAGCTGCATCGACGACACGAGACTAGCCAGTATTGAGACGAGATTGAAGAGCAAGTTTGGGCTGCTGCTTGTTGCGGTTGGGGACAAGGTTGTGAACTTTGGGAAATCGATTATCCACACCGACAACTCTTCGAGCGAGGGTGCATTGTTGGAATGAGTTTCATCAATTGAATTGGCATGAATTTCATCACTATCAATGGCATGAATTTCCGGTAGCCAAAAAGGTCGCCACGGAACCACGCACTTCTCCAATTCTTTCTCGTCTCGCAAGTCACGCTTGAACTTGCGCTGCAAGGAATCCGGCAATGTTTTCAAAAGTTCATTGATCGAATCGAAATTGAAATCGTTCTGGGTGTTGGAGCTGCTGCTGCTGTTGATGGTACTTTCCAAAATACCATGCAAGTTAACTAGCGCGTCGATCTCCATTTCGTCTATTTTTATTTCGGCCCTCTCTCCCTCATACTCTCCACCTTCCCCTTCCTCATTATCGCGAGCCTCCTTCTCCCGCATCAAAACCTCGCCTATCTTCTTACCCCCCTCCTCTTCACCAACACGATCGAATTGACGCTCCTCCATCACGCGACCCTTGAAAAACTCCTCTGAACAACTCAATCCGTGGATCTTGTAGCAAGCCGCTGAGCAATAAGGCTTCAGGCATCGTGGACAAGTGTAAGGAGCCTTGTTCTTTTTACAGAAGGGGCAGCAATTATTCAAAACAGTTGTTTCTATTTGAGGGGGGGAGTGGGGGGAGAGAGGAGGGGAGAGAGAGGTAGGGATGACATCCATTTTATTTATATGAACTTTAGATGGGTCGGGTCGAGGTTTCACCATTATGAGTGATGCCATATGATTGCGAAAAGAGTTTGTTGTGTTGCCAAGCTGCCAAGCTGCCGAAGTCAAATGAGTAAAAAATTAAGGGTGAAAATTCAAGTAAAATGAGGAATAATTGGTGGGAATTTCCGCGATTCCATTTAGTTTACAACCATATACCACACCCACACCCACAAAACACACCAACACTTATTTAAATAAAATCTAATCAAATCCAAGCCATTCCCTCGTCTCGTCTGTATAAAAATGATGGACGATGTGATTGATTTGTGTGACTCTGATGGTGATAGTGGAGCTGATGAGACACCCACCAGCTTCGAGCAAAACATGCTCGACCAAGCGATTGCAGCGTCTCTGCTCCCTGCCAAGAGGGCTTCGGCTAGGGCTAATGGACCAGCTGGAAGCATGGTAAAAATGGAAAATGAAGTGAAGAAGGTCAAGCGAGAGATCAACTCTTCCTCCCAACCTGGTGACGACGACATCATGGTCGTGGACGCGCCAGAGATGGATACTCCTGCCGTTGCAGCCCCCACCGGGTACGATTCGGACGATATGGAGGTGAGCGAGTCAAATTCAATAAAAGTTTTTTCACAAACTTTTCACTTTGCACTAAACAACTAAACACTAAACCACTAAACCAACACATAACTATACAATCAGGTAATTGGCACCAAGAATGTGATGGCGCTGCCTCACGCACGGGAGGACTGCACCACCCACCCTTTCAACCGTGAGCCTGGCCAATATTCCCGCACCCGGCACGGGACCTCCCTCTCCAACTACCAAAAGCAGTCCAACGAAACGATATGCGATGATTGCTATTGTTATGTTTGTGACGTGGTGGCTTCTGAGTGCTCCCAGTGGCCTTACCACAGCAACGCCACCACCAAGTGCACCCACTGGCGGAACGACAGGACATTAAAAAAGGCTGGCCGGGCCCCATCCAAGGCCCAAGCCTTAACAAATACACTTTCAAACAACCTCATCAACTCAGACTTTCCGTTCAGCGCCACCTTGAAGGAGGCGCTGCTGAGGTTCGAGAGGAACCCGAGGACTGCACCGAGGGAAAACAACGGGACGAACTTCACTTTTGACATTAGTCCGCTCCCCCCCAACAAGGAGGACCCGAGCAAGTGTCCTCGAGTGCAGGAGTTCTCCTCAATCGACACCCACGTCCCTGTGCAGTGCAAACACTGCCAGTATTGGTCTCTAATGCGGAAGCAAGTCCGTGGCGGGAACGCGGGCCGCGGTGTCACAACCCGCATGTCTGGCACCGAAACGATCCAAGACATTTGCCATTTCTGCTACCTTCCCTGCCGCCCCCCCCCCCACATGAACCCGAAATGCCCGGACGCATCCTACCACGGCAAGTGCGTCCCCCTCAGGTGAGTGAGCGAGCGAACGAGCGGAAATGAAATGATATGATATGAAAATGATATAAAATGATATGAAATGAACGAAATGAAATAAATGAAATGGCTAACGATTGTTTCAGCCCACTGGAAACCTCCACAGTGAATGAGTGGAAAACGGACACGTACGCCCCCCCTACAACCAGCCTCCTCCCAGGGTTCGTTTACAACCCTAACTGCCCCCCCGACATCCTCCAAATCGGGTGCGTGTCCTTCCCCTTCCGATTGCAAACGAGAAATTTGGAAACCTTTGTGACCAAACACTCGAATAAAAAGTGCAGGTACTCCAGCCCAACGCCTGGCTTTACCCTTCACACGAAGCCTCCCACCCACCCCCAATCTCTTATCAATTCCGAAATGTTCAACCACCGACTCCACCCTACTCCTTCCACCCTACTGGTGAAGGGTCTTCTGCCGAAGAGTTTGCCGCTCGAAGCAACTCTTGAAGCTTGTAAAACCAAGCACTCGGCCTACTCGAGGAGCTCTTCCTTCCCTTTTATTGAGAATGCTTACGCCCACAACGGCCAGGAGTCGTCGGGGGAGCAGATTGGGGGGTGGGCAGATAACATGGAAGCCATCCTGTTCGACTCCGTGCAGGTTGTTGAGCTCATCGAGGCTCTGGCGACGTGCGACGAGATTGGCCTCCAACCCAACCCACAGTACAATGTCTCCACAAATCCAAGGCGCTACGTCGACACTCGTCGCCTCTTCTCCACCAACAAGATGACGTACGACGGGGAGGAAAACTTGGGAGTACTGACCATGAGCGTTTACGCAAGGTGAGTGCGAAATTTGTTTTTGTGTTTTTTGTGATGCGAGCGAAGCGAAGCGTTGACGTGCATATGGCGTGTTTTGGACCGTATTTGAACAACCTCCTCGCACAAATAGATGCGCCTAGCCGAACCCGCCACCGTGTCCAATTTTGAGCGTTTAAAACCTCCACACGTTGGAGTTACGGCTTCAGTGAATCCTCTATGACATGAAATTGTCAATTTTTTCTCTCACCCAATCCCATTCTAGGTCAAGCTGCTTCATGGGCGATGAAGTCACCAGAAGGGACAACAAGGACTACCAGCAGGGGACACTGAGGAGGGTTTTGGGGTTGCTTCTTCTCGAGTGTCCCTTCCGACTTTCGGATCTTTACCCCGTGCAGCTCAAGAAATACCACTCTGTGGCCCGGGTGCTGAACCACCTCAGGATCATCGACGACAAGGAATTTGGCAAGGTCACCAACGGGGCGCCTGACCCCAATACGAAACGAGACCTCGAGGGCGGAGGTGTTTACAACTCAGCCCGGCAGAGCGATGAGAACTATGACCACAACCACACCAATTTTCCCGAGGAAAAGAAGAAAAAGGCCAAGGGATATGCCAAGGAGATCGAAAAGGTGAGCGAGCGAAGCGAGCGAGCCTTGCTTAAGATGAGCATACTCGCGATGAATCAACACCCGCGAAATGGCTACAGACGGCTACATCCACTACTAAACTAATCCACTCAAATCTTTGACTCGCTTCATTCGTTTTGCTCTGGCTTCATTAAAAATGCGAACAATCTCGCTTCGCTCGGCGCTCGGCGCTCGGCGCAGCAAGACATTGCACTCGTCGACCGTCACAATGCCGCATCTATCCTCGAAACTGCGACGCAGTCCTTCACCTCTTCGATCAAGAACGGTGGCGGAATATCCAACACCGACACCTCCTTCAATGGCCTGATGAAGTCGTTCTACACAAACTTTGTCCTCGATCAGATCAAACAGAAGGACTTTGGAATGAATTCCATTTACCTTGACGGCAACACCAAGAAGGCGGGCATCCTTGCGTTCTACTTTCTCAGGGAAAATTCTTTTGCAGTTAAGCCGGAAGATGATGAGTTCACCAAGCGTGCCAAACTTCTGGCCAAGAATGCCATCTCGTCCGACATTTTGGGCAAGGTGAGTGAGCCTTTACACTAGTTGTGACCCACAAAATAAAAACTAATATATGTTTCCAATCATTTGTAATAAAGCCCGGCTCGACCGGGGACTCGCTCACCTCCTTCTTGCACCGGGAGGACTGGCCTCTCGCCCAGAAGAACGCTGCGGCCGAAGTGTACGACTCGGTGGAAAAACTGAAGAAACTGAACTACGTGCTGAGCATTGCGGAGAACAAGGGGCACGCCCCAGCTCCTCGACCCACCGGGCTCAAGCTCGAGCTGTTTGACTACCAGCGCCAGGCAACGGGCTGGTGCATCGAAAGGGAGAACGTTCCCAACTGGAAGCACGTTTGGGCGCTTCTACCCTACGCCCCGACCGGGGGCGATCAAGGTCCAGCAACTTCCGCACGCAAAAACAAACTCTACTTTTCTCCGGCGTTGGACAAATTCACCACCTCCCCCCCAGCGTCAGGCCGGGGAGGGTTTATCTGTGAGCAAATGGGCATGGGCAAGACCATCATCAGTCTATCTCTGCACCTGCAGAACCCCGCCCCGCTCTTCCCGTGCAGCAGAATGAAATCGGTCTACGGGAAAAACACTTACATTGACAAGACGGGGAGGGGGTGGGGAGAAATGGAGAAGCCCGAGAGCGGAAACCGGCATTGCGGGACGATTTTTAGTAGAGGAACGCTGGTCATCTGCAACGTAAGCTTGGTTGGGCAGTGGGTGGCCGAGGCAAAGGTGAGCGAGAGGAGCCTGCATGCACAAGACAAAACACACACCACACTAACCCCAAACAATTTCAGAACATTCTGAAAGATCCGGGGATGGTGTATCCCTATCACGGTCAAAAGAGAGAACGCGACTCTTCCGTGCTCTGCCAGAAAGATATAGTTGTTACCACGTATGACACCCTCACCTCTGACAACGGCTACTGGCGCACCAAGTTCAACAACGTGGCGAAAAATGCCGGACAGGAGGTGAGCGAGCGAAGCGAGCGAGCCTTGATGAAGACGAGAATACGAGCCAGCGAGCGAAGCGAGCAGCAAACGAAACGTTCACAACTAGTGTACAGACGAGAAATAAATACGAGCCACTACTAACCCCTTCGCACACCCTCTTCGCTCGGCGCAGTATTGCGCTCCGGTCGACCAGGTCCGGTGGTGGAGGATCATTGTCGACGAGTCCCACAACATCAAGGGGGACACCAAGAACTCGCAGTCTGTACAGGGACTCGTGGGAGAAAACCGCTGGTGTGTCACCGGGACCCCCATCAACAACTCCGTGGACGACCTCCGCAACCAGCTCAAGTTCCTTCGGCTCTACCCCTTCGCGGGTGGGCGGATCCCCTTCGACGACTACATCAAGGCTGGTTACGAGCACTTCCAGCAGGGTGGGGACCGCCATTTTAACCGCAGGCAGAAGGACAAGTACAGCGGCGGCGCCTCCCGCGACCGATTTTCCACCTTTCTTTATTTACTGAGGAAGTTCATGATGCGCCACGGCGAGAAGCAGAAGAGGGTTGGAACGAACTTATCTTTGATCGACCTTCCTCCGAAAACTACTGAGGTGAGTGAGTGAGTGAGTGGGAAACGAAAACGATACTAACCCTAACCCTAACCCTAACCCTAACCCTAACCCTAACCCTAACCCTAACCCTAACGATACAGATTGTGGAAATCACCTTCAACGCCAACGAGCGCAAAATCTACGACAGCATGGAGGAGAAGGCGAGGAACGCTTACATGAGGCTGAAAAGGCTCGGGGGCAAGGTGGTCAACTCGAACGTTCTGTTCATCAAGAGCAAGATGCACCCGATCAGGAGCGTCTGCTCGGGAGGCAAAATCCCCGAGGCCACAAACAGCCACAGAAACAACCTGGACGACTACTTGGCGAACCCCGACAATGAGCCAGCTGGAGCTGCTGCAGCTGCGAAGAAGGCGCCAAAACCGCCCTACAACATCCCCGCGGGGGAAAGCATGGAGTGCAGCATCTGCCTGGATGAGTTCGAGTCTCCAATGGCGACCAGTTGCAACCACCTGTTCTGCAAGGACTGCATCGAGGGCCTCATTGGGGCCAGCGAGAACGCGGCGGGAGATTGCCCTCTGTGCAGGGCGCCCGTGAAGCACAGCGATTTGAGGGTGGCGATCAAGCCGGTTGTTGCTGTTGCTGTCGAGGGTGGCGAAGACGATGATGATGAGGAGGAGGAGGAGGAAAAGGACATCAAGGACCTGGTGGTGGACCCGGCCTCGTTCCAGTTCGAGAGCAAGTTCAAGGTGCTGCTTGGAATGCTCAAGAAGATCAAGGAGAAAGAACCGGGAAGCAAGTCGCTGATATTCAGCCAGTACCCGAGCACCATCGACTGGCTGAAGAAGAAGCTGCCCGCGGAGGGATTCACCTTCAGGACGCTGACGGGAAGCATGACGATGGACGCCAGGGCCAAGGCCTTGCGCGACTTTCAAAAGGATCCCCCCACGACGATCTTCTTGCTGAGTTTGAGGAGCGGAGCCGTCGGCATCAACTTGACGCAGGCGAACAGGGTGTTTTTGATGGAGCCGGCGACCAACCCGGCGCTGGAGGATCAGGCGATTGGCAGGGTCCACAGGCTGGGGCAGCTCAAGCCGGTCAAAATTACCAGGTTCATCGTCAAGGACACCATCGAGGAAAGGCTGGTCAAGTTCGTAAAGAACAAGTACTACGCGAAGGAGGCGGGGGGAGGGGCCGGGGCTGGGGCTGGGGCCGGGGCTGGGGCTGGGGCTGGGGCTGGGGAGGGGGCTGATGCGGCGGCAGCGGCAGCGGCAGCGGCAGCGGCAGCGGCAGCGGCAGCGGCTGGGGGGGATGCAGGGAATGCAATCGAAATTGATGAGGGTGAATTCGCCAATGTTGCTCTGGCAGGAAACATTATGACAGAGGATAAGAATCTGAAGACGGAAGAGTTCGACCTGTTGTTCAATGTGCCGCCTGAGGTAGCCGTTGCGGATGGGGGAGGTGTATGAGTAAAAATGATGGAGTGTAGGAGAAAGGAGAAGGGAGAAGGGGTAACAGACAGTAGGAGAGGGGGGAGAAAAAGTTGAATCTGAATTTTTCGTGTTTGCTAAATTTTTTTTGTGGTTGAATCGTTGGTTTAATACTGTTAGCTATGCATGACCGGGCAACAGGAACTCCACCACAACGCTCGTTGGTCCATCCCCAGCCCCAGGTCTCTGTATGCACATATTCAGGAGGGCAATGCCCTTGTGGAGGGTGCGCAGGTCGGCCTCGGTGGCGGCAGGGGTGGTTGGGGCTCTGCACGTCTTCTTGTGCTTCTTCCAGGCAGACTTCTGGCACTCCGCCGAGCAGTAGAACGTGTTCTTGCACCGTGCGCAAGGTTTCGCGCCCAGGGAGCTGCAGACGTCGCACTTGCGAGCCGGCTTCAGCACGCCCTCCACCTCAACAAGCTCAGCCTTGTCGTACTTCATGTGCTTGATGAACTGGCAGACGGTGTTGTAGGGGCCGTAGATATCGTGGTGTTTGGTGGGGAGGGATTGGAGGAGGAGGGTGGGGAAGGGGGTGGAGGAGATGTATTTGGGGGTGAGGCGGAGGATTTTTCGGATTTCTTTGCACGCATTGAATTGGGGGTGCTCGGCAAACTGGAGGGTCGTGAGGCCTTGGACGTTTGTAGTGGTGAGGGAAAGTGGGTGCCGATGGATCATTCGAAGAGCAAGAAACACGAGGGACTCGCTGTATACCTGGCTAAAGCAAGCAAGCTGTAGAAGAAGAGTAGAATTGAAATATTTGAGCAGTTCACGCACCAACTCGTCATCGTGCTCGTTGATGAACTTGTGACAGTCTGCATACGATCGTGATTCGATCCACGTAACCATTTCACTCTGCCAATAAGCCACTGGTGCGTGCAAGCGGCCCACCCCCTTCCAATCCAACGAACGAGCTTCCTCGGGAGTGTGGGAGAGCAAGCCGATGATCTCAGCACAGGCTCCACTCCCTAGGGCAATGTCGAGGGGAGTTTTGCCTTCCTTGTCTCGTGTGGTGAGGGCCTCGTAATTGTAGCAAATCGACTGCACGCCCACAAAGGCAAGAGCATGTGTGTGTGTCTGAGCTTTCGCTGCGAGCCAATGATGTGGCAGTCGTCCATGCTCATCTCTCTCCTTGTACTTTCTCCTGATCAAATCTGAGTCCCGATCTGGGTGAGTCATGGCACCTTGTACCGCGGGCCAATCACGCTTCTTGAGCCACTTGTGGTGCTGGTTGGAAGGCATAAAGATATGCTCGTGAAAAGATCTCAAACGAGAAGGGGGAGAGTGAGTTTTGCTGGGCAAGGCAGGAGAATTGGGTTAGAATAATGCTGGGGTGGTGGAATTTGGGACAATATACCTAGGGAAGTGAAAAGCGAGCGAAATTTGAGATTGACATAAAATATTTGGCGCGGCAAGTGAACAAAACACGATGCAAGAGCTCGGCGCCATTGCGTCAGCAATTGCTCAGGTCTACCCTGATACCTCATCCCACCTAACGAACTATCTTGAACTTGGACTCTCCCCCAATGAAATAGACTGTATTGTCACCGATTTCTTCTCCCTGGTTGACAATGACGACCCTCTCGTCCGTAAGTCCCTCAAGGAGGATAAGAGCCCCATCGATGACTTTGGGAAGTACCTATTCGAGGAGAAGCTTAAGCAGAAGGCTCCTAAGGCTCGCTCTGTCACTCCCATGAGTGAAAAGCAGACTCCCAAAGTCAAAAGCCCCTCAAAAGCCTCTGCGGCTGCTTCTGCCTCTGCGGCTGCCTCTGCCTCTGCCATGGAGGACGACGACGAGGACGTTGACGACGAGGACGAGGAGGACGACGAGGACGAGGAGTTCGTAATAGCAGCAATAATGAAGGAGCGCAAGAAGAAGGCAAAGGTCTTCGGCGCGCCCAGCTCCGTTGAGTACCTGGTCCACTGGGAGGGTTTTCCCCACGAGCAGGACACCTGGGAGCCCATCGAGAACGTTCAGGCCACTGACGTTTTCGCAGAGTACGTTGAGAAGAACAAGGCCAAGGCGAAGACCAAGGTGAGCGATTGTGCATTCACGTTTAAGCGCGAGCTGGTCGCGAGCGCGCGAGCTTTTTCTTTGGTTCCATTTCCATTTCCATTTCCATTTACAGTTTCTTTCCCTTTTCTTCATTCTAAATTGACGCAAGATTTCCAAAACCCTAAACCTAAACCAAATCTATTTTCGTTTCTCTCAGCTCTCCGCCACGGCCAAGAGTCGAAAATCGAAGAATGAGGCAGAGCACGAAGAAGACCCTTCCCACAACACCGACGAGTCTGACGACGAGTACTACGCCCGGCAAGCCGCCAAGAAGAAGCGTTCCCAAAACGCCCGCAAGGGCAACACGGCCGGGAACAAGTTCCAGGCCGGCACGAAAGTTCTTCGGGGGTTGGACGGCGGTTACGTCCTCTCGACGTGCCTTAGCGGCAAGGTCAAGACCTACGAGGTTGTGTTCACAGTTATTGGGAAGGACGGGATGCATAGCTCCAAGACGGAGTGGATGGCTGAGCAGGCTCTGGGGGAGATTGCTGTTGGGGTTGAGGATTCGTCTGGGGATGAGGGGGGTGGAGCGATGAGAAACGCACGCGCACCCTCGGCAGCTGATGCTGATGCTGATGTGGACGTGAATGTGAACGTGGACGTGAACGTGGACGCTACTGCCACGGCCGTAAACGACCTTGAATCCGAGGAGGAGTTCAATTCCGATGACGCCGTCTCCTCCTCTTCGGAGGGCGACTCAGAAGATGAGTTTCTCGAGGCCGATGCCGACGAGGCGTTCATCGACGATGAGGAGGACGACGAGGAGGAGTACGATGAGGACGAGGAGGAGCTGCCCAAGCCCAAGCCCAAGGCGAGGTCCAAGGCCGCTGCGAAGTCCAAGCCTAAGCCCAAGGCCAGCGTCAAGCCTAGCGACTCCCCTGCCAAGAAGAACAAGGTTGCCAACGCGCACCTTCTCAACCTTGCCGACAATGATGAGGATAATGATAATGATGGTGATGATGAAGACAATAAAATGGCCGTTGATGATAGCAAAGAGGAAGCTTCCAACAGGTGAGTGAGCGAGCGATCGCCATCCACATCCACATCCACATCCACATCCACATCCACATCCACATCCACATCCTCATCCTCATCCAAAATTTCATTACTAAACTAACATTATTCCACTAATTACTTTTGGCGCCTCGCTTCGATCGGCGCTCAATTCGCAGCACCACGATGGGCAAGAACAAATCCTGCTTCGACAAGATAGCCGACTCCGGAGGAGGATCGGCCAAGCCCAAACCCGCCCCCAAGCCCAAATCCAAACCCAAATCCGCCACCTCTCCTCGCGGCGGAGCGAAGCCGCAGGGACAGAAGACCATCACCGGCAGGTGAGTGAGCGAGCGAAGCGAGCGAGGCTTGTGACAGGCTTGTGACAGGCTTGTGACAGGCTTGTGACAGAAAGTGTGACAGATGAGCTTGTGCAAAGCGACTAACGCACTTTTGCTCCCTACCCACTCTTGCTCTCGTGCTTCGTTGAAAATGCGCCTCGCACCTTCTTCGCTCGGCGCTTCGCTCCTCGGCACAGCGCTCGGCTCGGAGCCAAGGGCCAGTACCTTGGCGGAGCCGGCTTACCGGTCATTGCCGAGCCGCAGGGCATGTTCGACGACATGCTCCCGAAGGTGAACTCGCAGCTTCGGGCGGTCGCCGACGGGCTTGCCGGCAGGCCCATCCGAATCGCCACAATGTGCTCCGGAACCGAGAGCCCCGTGCTGGCGCTCGACATGATCGAGCGGGCGTTCGAGAGTCTCAACGAGGACGCGGAGCACAACTTCAAGGTTGAACACGTCTTCTCCTGCGAAATTGAGCCCTACAAGCAGGCTTACATCGAGCGGAACTTTTCCCCCCCTCTTCTGTTCCGCGACATTCGCGAGCTCGGGAACAAGCAGGTGAGTGAATGTGGTTGTTGTCAACACCATACACAGTTGTGACTAACTCGCTTCGCTTCGCTTCGCTTCGCTTCGCTTCGCTTCGCTTCGCTTCGCTTCGCTTCGCTTCGCTTCGCTTCGCTTCGCTCGGCTGCAGGCCCACACCGCCTACGGTGGCCTCTCCGATGTCCCCGGAGGCTGTGACATCCTCGTTGCTGGCACGTCCTGCGTGGACTTTTCCACATTGAACAATTCGCGCAAGGAGATCGACGGGTCAGGCGAGTCCGCCCAGACCTTCCGCGGAATGATGGACTGGGTGCAGAAGACGCAGTGCCCCATCGTCATCCTCGAGAACGTGTACGGAGCCCCCTTTGACAAGTTCGTGCAGTACTTCGAGGACCCCAAGGTCGGCTGCGGAGGCTACCACTGCACTTTCATCAAGGTGAGCGAGCGAAGCGAGCGAAATGGCTACAGACATAATGAGGCTACATACATTTCATCCACTACATCCACTACTAAACTAACATTATTCCACTCAATTCGTTTCGCACCTTCTTCGCTTCGCTCGGAGCAGCTCGACACGAAGGACTTCTACATCCCCCACACCCGCCAGCGCGGCTACGTCATGGCCGTCAAGGGCGATCGCGTGGACCACAAGGTGTGCGAGGAGTGGGTGGACCTCGTCAAGGCGTTGAAGCGCCCCGCGAGCGGCGGCCTGGACGCGTTCATGTTCCGCAGCGACGACCCGAGGGTCATCCGCGGCAGGAAGCGAATGAGCGAGGGTATGAGTGATGGTGGCGATAGCAACGGAAAGCAGGTGAGTAAAGTGGTGAAGTGAGTTATATTATTAATTTATTTAACCTCTAACAAAAATACATTGCACAGGGAGGAACGGATTGGGGAAAGTGCCAGCTCCGGCACGCGTCCTCCCGTGGCGAAGAGAAGCTCGGCGAGAAGCGCATCATCACTGGCTGGTCGGACACAACCTCCACCACCACCCTCCCCCCGCACATGTGGACCGAGTGGATGCAGCGCCAGGTGCACCGAATCCACGACCTCACCGACATCAACACTCTCCGCCTTGCGAGCGTTGGCGTGGACCAAACCTACAAGACGATGGTTTGGAACCTCTCCCAGAACTGCGACCGAGACACGATGGGAAAGGTGAGTTTAGTGCAACACTTTTTGCTTGGCTTGCACACACCACCCAGAACCACACTAACATAACACAACAACCAGCTCGGGCTCTCCCCATGCATCACTCCCACCGGCGTTCCGTTCGTGACCTCCCGCGGCGGCCCCTTGGTCGGCGAGGAGCTCCTCATGCTCCAAGGAATTCCCGCCGCGGATCTGATCCTCACCCGCGAGTCCGAAGCGAATTTGAAGGATTTGGCCGGCAACGCCATGACGACGACTGTCGTTGGCGCCTGCATCCTCGCGGCGATTTGCGCCGGTGGCATTCAGGCCAAGGGGAACAAGAAGGGCGCTTTGCTCCCTGAGGGTGAGGTCGATCTGCTGGCGACCGAGGAGACCAAGAAATCTAGACTAGCGGCCAAGGAAATCGAGGTTGTCCCGGAAACCCTCGTTCCCCGCTCTTTGACCCCAGCCTTCTCCTCTGACAGGGTCACAACCACCACTTCTCACGGCACGTACGTCAAGACAAACCTCGACATCAACAAGGCCAAGCTTGACCTCCCCCTTTCCCGGCTGCTCAAGTTCGGCCTCATCACCCGCCGTCTCTGCCACTCGGAGTGCAACGGCCAGTCGATGAAACCCAGCGATGCGACTACCCCCGGTGGCGAGTTCGTCATTTGCAAGGTGAGCGAGCGAAATATATTTCTGCGAGCGAGCCACATTTAACCAACTGACATATATATTACGGCGCAGCACTGCGGCGTGACTGGCAGATCTTCAATTCTCCAACCTTCCAACGAGTCGGGCCCCGGGTCTGGCGGCGGCTCGTGCAAGTTTGAGGAGCACGACTACGCGCCTTTTGACGTTCTGTCCACCGTATCTCCCCAAGAATCCGTTTACGGAGGTGTGACAATTTCCCCCTCGACCTTCCGTTCCCTGTTGGTTGACATTCTTCCCATGTCCCTCACTCTCGCCAACCTGAACACTTCCTCCGTTTTGGACAGCACAACCGCGCCGCCCTCCTCCAGCATCCCACAGAAGCTCTGGAACGAGTGGCGCACCGTGGTCAAGAATTCTCTCTTCGACAATCAGGCCAATCCGGTCACCTTCAAATTCAAGGAAATCGTCCGCACCACCGTCTGGTCCGTCAAGTACGAGTCAGCCTGCAACAACAACGCCGACAAGAACAACAAGACCCACTTGATTTTAACGATTAACGGTCCGGAGTCTGGCTGGGTTGTGACGACGGACACCCCCACCAAACTTGCAACAGTCAAGAAAGGTGAGCGAGCGAAGCGAGCGAGCCTTGAGGAAGACGAGCATACTCGCGATGAAGTGCGCGAAATGGCTACAGGCATAAAGGCTACATCCAACACTAAACTAACACTATTCCACTTAATTCTCTTGACTCGCTTAACTCGTTTTGCTCTTGCTTCATTAAAAATGCGCACAATCTCGCTTCGCTCGGCGCAGACTCGCCCAAGGCAATGCAGTTTGGCTCGGCTCGCCCCATCGCGAAAATGAGCATTAGCATTAGCACAGCCGCCACCTCCTCCGCCAACCTTCTCAACTCCGGAACGTGGCAGATTTGCTACCCCCTCTCCGAGGAGCAGCAGACAACGACTGTGACGTTCAAGGGAGTTGGAGATCTCACTGAGTCCTGGCAGGTGAGCAACGAGCTTTACTTTCATATTCCAAACTTAACTAATTTATAACTGACTTCGTTTCATTTCGCTCGGCGCGCGTAGTCCAAGCTCGGACTAGACAAATTAGCGGAGGGCAACGTGAACGTTTCCGGCGGCGCTTGCCTCGTCTCCCGGGAGCGTTACTCCAAGCTCGAGGTAAAGGTAAACGACGCCGACGGCGACGTCAACTTGGCAGCAGCCATCGACGGCACCTACACCCTGCTGCCCAACTGCGGCACGGCCAACGGTGCGCTGCACGTCAACACGGCGAAGCAGATGGCCTTCTTCCTCGAATCTGGCCGAACGACAATTCCTGAGGAGGTGAGCAAAGCGAAGCGAGCCACAACAAACCCTAGGTGATCCATTAACACACACTTCACTTCACTTCACTTCACTTCACTTCACTCGGCAATATGCGGCGCCTGCAGGATATGATGATCTTCTCCAAGTGGAGCGGTGACGGAGAGTCGGCCGGGGTTGCCTCTCGGTTGGACTACGGCGAGTCTCGCAACGTAGAACTGAAAATCTCCGAAGCGGTGAAGGATTACGGCTGGCGCGTGGAGGAAGTTGCCTCGACGAAATCTTCTTCCACCACGGTGGCCGCCGCGAAGTTGGGAAAGTGGGTCGAGCTGGCAAGCTCGGTTGGGTTAACCCCGGTTGAGTTCGACGAATCCTCCACCCCCTCGACCCTCTGTCCGGTCGACCTCAATATAAAGCTGGAGGAGGACGGTTGGTCACAGACCCCTCTGGTCTGTAAGGTGAGCGGCGAGCACACAAATATGGTCACAACAACAACACATCACATCACAACCGCAACACACAACACACAACTAAACCACTTGAACATTATTCGCAGGTCACGCTTCCCATCAACTTGGGGGCTGGTGATGTTTGGGACGACGTCGCCAAGACGATTCGAAACGGAGAGAGGCTGGCTGCGAAGAAAAAGAAGAATGAGAATGAGAATGTGATGTGCAGCGACGATACTGATACTTCAACTGTCGTCTCGGCAGAAATGAACCTCGGCAAGAGCCGCGCCCTGCTCCAAGAGCTCAAGTGGTTCACCTCCAAGCTGTCGATCCCTTCCGGGTTGAAAGACTGGAACAAGCTCGAGTTCTCGTCCGGCTCCGTGGGCCCCGAAAACACCACCTGCGCCCCTCGAATCCCCGAAATTAACTGGGTGCCCATCGAGCACCGCGTCGGAAAGACCGTCAAGGTCAAGTACGTGCCGATGGAGAACGTCGTCCACGCGAGTACCTACGAGCGGCAGGTCAAGCACCGCCCCGGAGGCTGGAAGGTGCAGCTGTCAACCGAATCTGGTGCCGGTGCTGGGACCGGAGACACCGGCTCGATGGACATTTCGTGCAACCCGATCAGTCTGACTGCTCGTGCTCGGCGCCTCCTCTTGAAGAGCACAATCGTTCCCGAGGAGGAGGACGGCAAGTGGCTGTTCGACTACAAGCTGTCCGAGGTGAGCGAGCTAAATACTGCGAGCGAGCCTTGACGAAGACGAGATTTATACACGAGCCACTACTAAACTAACACATTTGATTCGATTTTTTAATTTGTACTTGTATTCGTTCGTATTCGCACCTTCTTCGCTCGGCGCAGCACGACGACAACGGGAACGTCGACGAAGGGCAGTTCACAACGATGAAGCTCACGAGCAACAAGCTCGACGAGGAGGCGAAGCAGCCGCCGAACTTCAAAAAGTACCCGCTCAGGAAGGAGCAGCTCAGGTCGTTGAACTGGATGCTCAAGCAGGAGGCGAAGGATGCTCCGCTGTTCTACGAGGAGGAGGTTGCGGAGAGTGTTCTGCCCTCGGTGGGAGGGGTTGGGAGTGGAGGTTGGAGGTGAGCGCGAGCGAGATACTGCGAGCCTAGCAACAAAATACACTTCATACACACCATACATAAAACATGAACTAGTTTGTGACTAATCTCGCTTCGCTCGCACAGAGCCGAAGGCCGCGTCCGCCGCCCTGTGCAGTGCTTGGGCGGAATCGTAGCCGACCAGGTCGGCTACGGCAAGACTGCAATAACTCTCGGTTTGATCGACAGCGCCTCTAAAATCAACGGACCTTCCCCCGCCATGAAGCCCTCCTTGTCGTCGAGCAAAATCCCAACACGCGCCACTTTGGTGATCATCCCGCAGCACCTCGGCGGGCAGTGGCCCAAGGAGGTGAAGAAGTTCTGCGGGAGCAGCAAGAAGGTCGTCGAGCTCAGAACAGTCAACGACTTCAACAGCCTCACGGTCAAGGCGATCATCGACGCTGACATTGTCATTGCTAACTTCACCGTGCTGTCGGGGGACAAGTACGCGGAGAGGCTGGCTAGGCTTGGAGGGGCTGACGGCGGGAATCTTCCCGGGAGCAAGAAGGGAGGGAGGCACTTTGACGCAATTTACAAGAGCAGCGTGCAAGGCGTGGGGAGGAGGCTTGAGACGCTGAGGGAGAATCGAAACAAGGCGCTGGAGGACATTGAGGAGGACGCGAGGGGGCATAGGAGGGCGGAGCAGGAGGCGGCGGAGAGGGGGGATGGCGTGAGGATGGACAAGAAGAAGGCCGTGTACAAGAAGACTGCAGAGGCGGAGACCAAGAATATGAATAGTAGCAGTAGCAGTGGCAGTAGAAGTGGCAGTAACAGTAACAGTAGCAGTAGCAATAGCAATAGCAATAATAGCAACAACAACAGCATGGAGGTCGACGAGGAGGAACCCTCCAAGAAGCGCAAGGTTGCGGCTGCAACCTCGGCAGCTGTTGTAGTCAAGGCCGCCAAGGCCACGAAGGAGTCCCTTCCCCCCCCTCCCCCAGCCGAAGCCGAAGCCGAAGCCGAAGCCGAAGCTGAAACCAGCACTGACATGTTCCAGCCAACGCTGGGCGTCAAGTTCACCATCCGCATCGTCGTCGACAACGCCACTCACGGCGAGCTCGTCGAGACCGATCATTACCCTTCGAGGGAGTTCGGTGACGCCAAGTTCAAGGCGAGGTCGATTTTGGGGGCTGGCGTGCAGGTTCAGTTCTGGAAGGGGCAGGAGCTGAACCAGACTGAGTCCCCGAACATGAAAAAGGGGAAAGCTCCCAAGGCGAAGGGAAAGGCGAAGGCGAAGGCGAAGGCGAAAACGCCGTTAAAGAAAACACCGGTGAAGAAGTACATTGACGCGACGTCTTCGGACGATGACAACGAAGGCAATGATGGTGAGAAGATGGTGGATGACGATGGCGATGACGATGCCATCACATCCACTTCCACGTCCACCAAATTCAAATCCAATTTCAAAACCTACGCCTTCCCCAAGGACGGTGTCAACGACAAGCTGAGGTGAGCGAGCGAAGTGTGCCAACCACATACATCGACTAGTAGTTGTGACTAACTCGCTTCGCTTCGCTTCGCTCGTAGCAAAATCGACCGCGACCCTTGGGGCCTTGCCTCCAAACAATGCCAACAATCCGGTGGCCTGAGCAACATGAAGAACCCTCCCCTCGAAATGTTCCACTGGGACCGCGTCGTCGTTGACGAGTTCCAGTACATCATCGACAACGGCAACACAGCCCGAAGCCGCGTCAAGACGATTGTTCTCGGCCTCGAGTCAAACTTCAAGTGGGGGCTGAGCGGAACTCCCCCCCACGAGAACTTCAACGACGTCAAGATGCTCGCCGACCTGCTCGGCATCAACTTGGGCATCAACGACAACATGTACGATGGCAGGCAGAAGCGCGGAGGGGCAATGGCGGCGGAGGAGAAAACGCAGCTGGAGAAATTCAACAGCTTGATGGACATCAAGTCCACTTCGTGGCACTTGAACAGGCACCGGCACGCGCAGAGGTGAGCGAGCGAAGCGAGCGAGCCTTTTGGAAGACGAGCGTTCTCGCGATGAAGTGCGCGAAAATATGGCTACAGACATAATGGCTACATCCACTACTGAACTAACATCATTCCACTCAATTCGTATTCGTATTCGTATTCGTTTTCGTTTGGCTCGCTTGGTTCGCTCGTGCTTCATTAAAAATGCGCACAAACTCGCTTCATTTTGCTCGGCGCAGCTTCGTGAACCAGTTCCTGCGCCAAAACATTGCCGAGATTGACGAAATTCCCCTCGAGGAACACCTCGTCAACATCGACCTTCCGCCGGCCGAGATGGCAATCTACATGGAACTGGACGCACACCTGAAGAGCCTCGAGATGGATAGGAAAAAGGCGACCAGGAGCAAGAAGAACACCACGGGGGACAAGGCGAGGAGGATGCAGGACGCCTTGGAGGACTCGGCAGATGCCGAGGAGGCGCTTTTAAAAAGGTGCAGCCACTTCGACCTCACGGGGGAGAGCGAGAACGCCATGGGGGCGTGCGACAAGATCATCGAGGTTAGGCAGCAGCAGTTCGACGATTGCATTGCTGACGTGCGCAGCAACCTTGAGGCGGCCTTCACCCACCGCAAGAATATTGTTAAGGCTGACAAGGATTGGGAGGGCGAGAAGGAGACCACCGGGCTGGAGGTGGCTGACATGCTGGAGCGCTTCGTTGAGCGAGTTGCCAACGGCAAGGGGGTGATCGGCTTCACAGATGCCGAGATCAACGCGAAGCTAGCCTCCATCCTCGAGCTAGCCGAAGAGGACTCGCTTGAGAACCCGGACCGCCTCCACCAGCAGTTCCTCCTGTGCCAGTTCGACGACAAGGACTTGGTCCTGGACGACGAGAAGCTCGGCGTGAGCCTGGCGGTGCGCAAGGCAGCCAAGAACAAGCTCGAGAAGAGCGGCGGCTACGATGCCGACTACTGGCTGTACAGGATGAAGTACGCGCTGCGGGAGCACTCCCACCAGGTCAACGCAATCTGCAAGGAGCTGGCTGGGAGGATGAGGAGCTTGCGGTACTTCCGCTGGGTTAGGGATTTGAACGACGACAAGAAGACGGTCGTCTGCGACTCGTTCGCGAACCCGAGGGGAAAAGAGACGAGCTGCGGGTGCGAAAATGGCAAGGTTGTGGGCACGGAAGCTGGGGTGCTGAGCTGCTGCGGGCACGTCGGGTGCTTGGATTGCCTGAAAAAGTTCGCGGCGAGGGAGGAGTGCGTCTGCGGAAGCTGCACGGTTGCGGTTAGCAGCAACGATCTGGTTGCTGCCAAGGGGCTGTGTGGGGGGGAGAACGGAGAGCTCAAGGACGGCGGAAAGTGGGGGGCAAAATTAACAAGTTTGGTGGGAAAGGTCGCGGAACTGGTGAAAGATGGCGATCGGGTCATCGTCTTCGTGCAGTTCAAGGACTTGAAGGAGAAGGTCAGCGAGGCGCTGAGTGTGAATGGGGTGAAGAACGTTTTGGTCAAGGGAACTTTCAGCCAGCAGATCAAGGCGTTGGACTTCATGCAGAAGGACGTTTTGGCAACTGGCGACCCGAGGGTGCTTCTGTTGACCATGGACGACGAGAGCAGCAGCGGGATAAATTTAACCAACGCAAACCACGCGGTCTTCGTTCACCCGCTGCTAGCGGATGGACAGCAGATGTATAATGCGTACGAGACGCAGGCTATCGGGAGAATCAGGAGATACGGGCAGAAGAAAACTTGCAAAATCTGGCGATACTTGTGCAACGATACCATCGACACGGAGATATACAAGAATTACGGGGTGCCGCTT
>Ga0302114_10000855_pt1 | contig 20671 bp, 14 predicted proteins | sample AG5_Surface_MG_FD_203107 | JGI IMG/M metagenome (GOLD analysis project Ga0302114, IMG submission 203107) | Marine microbial communities from Western Arctic Ocean, Canada - AG5_Surface | ecosystem: Environmental > Aquatic > Marine > Oceanic | place: Canada: Western Arctic Ocean | collected...
CTTTTTTCCGTGCCCGAGAATGGATGCTGCTGACTGGACACGGATAAGGGTTCACTTCCACTTCCGCGAGCGCGTCCACCTTCGATCACGCCGCCCGATACAGTAGTAACCATGCAGGCCGCCACGTGCACGCCCCGCACCACGCTCGCATGCGCCCCGAAGGTCAGGACCCGCCGCGCCCGCACCCAGGCTGTCGCTTGCCGCGCCTCATCATCATCCGATGACGTCGTCGGCACTTTCTCCATCGGCGATCGATGCAGGGCGCTCGCGGCGTCCACCCTCGTGGCCGCCGAACTGCTCATCGCGTCCCCGGCGCACGCCAGACTGGAGGGCGTCAACAACCCCGCGATGCTCCCCCCCGGTCCCCCGCAAGAGGTCCTGGACGTCGCGGGGTACCTCACCAAGGGTGAGATCACCCGGCTCACCGCCGAGGTACAAAACCTGGAGAAGGACACCGGGTACAAGCTCCGCGTGCTCGCGCAGGCGTACCCGAAGACCCCGGGGCTCGCGGTGAAGGACTACTGGAACGTCGACGACGACACCGTGGTGTTCGTCGCGGACCCGGGGCTGGGAAACATCCTCAACTTCTCCGTCGGGAGCAACGTCGATCTCGACGTCCCGCCCTCGTTCTGGACCCGGTGCGTTCATTTATTTTTATCTATATGGCAATTAGACTGACGTGTGGGTGTTTGTTCACAGGCTGGCGAGCAAGTACGGGACCAAATTCTACTGGCAAGAGAACGGAGAGGAGGCGTCAATCTCCAACGCGGTGAGCGCGATCGACTCGTGCTTCCGCGAGGAGCCGGGCCGGTCGAAGTGCTCCAAGGTGCAGGGTGAGCTCGGGGAGGCGGCCAGCGCCGGGAAGTACAACACCGGGAAGTGGTTCAAGGGATTGTGAGCCTGAATCTTCATAGGCGTGTGTTTTGGTTATCATCATGAAAGTCGTGTCGTGTCCTATGCCTAGTCTATCGTTACTACTAGAGGGAGATCGAGCTCGCGGTCCACCCCGCGGGTAGCTCGGCGCCGCCCTCGACCTTCGCGAGCGTCGCCGCGCCCGTCGCCCGTTCGTTCGAAGCCGCGGTTGAACCCTCAATCGATTGGGGAAAGCGTTTGGCGAATGCGTTCTTCGCCGCTTCAATCTGTTTTTTTGTCACGGCTCCGTCGAGACGCGCCAGGAGTGATTCGAACGCCGCCTCGTCTCCCGCCCTGGAGCTCTCTTGGACCACCGCGTCGTCGTCTTCGCTCGTCACGTCCACCGCCGCCCTCAGCCTCGCCACCCGCGTGTCCAACGTCTCCGCCGTTGAGTCAGCCTTCGAACGATCGTTTTTGGATGAGTCGTCGTCGCCATCGTTCGAAACTGGCGTCATGACTTCCGCCATGAGCGCCGCGTTGCGTCGGAGCCTTCGCGTCGCCTCGTCCTCGGCCGCCTCTTCCGCGGCGTCCACGCGTCGCATGGCGCCGTATCTCCACTCGTCCACCGCCGCGCTCTCCTCCCTCGCGCGTTTCACCACGTCCCGGAGGTCGACGAAGCGGTGAGACACCTGCCGAAGCGCGCTCGCCGCGACGCGATCGACGACGGTGCCGACGGGAATGGGAGCCGGGGCGGGCGCGGGCTTTGGCGCGCGCGTCGCGGTTTGTGGTACCACACCGGTGGGCACGGGCGACGGTGACGCCCTCCCCAGGCTGTCCCACGACGGCATGGACAGGCTCGGAGCCGACAGCGGCGCGGACAACGCCGAGTCGAGCGGCCTCGAACCGGGCGTGGGCGTGAAGGCGTTCCTCGGTTCTCCTCCCATCATCGCCTCCAACAGCAGCGTCTTCTTGTTCTTGGCGCCGGGCGGGCGACCCCTTCCGCGTTTGACGGGCGCGGCATCGCCCCCCGGGGGAGGGCCGAGATGCGCGGGACGCAGGCTCGACGCCCCATGCGGCTGCGCCGGAGCCAGCTTCCCAAGCGGCTGACGCTCCATCCGATCTGACTCTCACGTGCCCTAAAAAAGTTCCCCAAATAATAAAAAAACTCGAGAGAAAAAACACGGCGCTCAACCACCGTTCGCGCGGCTCGACTCATCACTAGATAGTTACCCATTAAAAGCGTCTAATTAAGCGTCTCTATCCACTTGAGCGACCCCATGAGCAGGTTCCGACTCGGCAGCTCCCCAGCCGAGGGCGACACGTACGTGAATTGCTTCTTCTGCATGTCAACCTCGGTGACGTACACGAAGCCCGCCACGTTGCTACTCAACAAGTCCGCGTTGCTCTTCCCGTGGCTCACCGCCAGAACCGCGTTCAACAAACTCATGGACGGCGCCACGGTGGTCACGCGCAACGGGTCACTGCTGCTCTGCTGCCCGATGGGAAGCGCGGTCGTTGGCGCCCGTGGGCCGCCGCCGACTTTGAAGATTGAAACCTGGCCGAACGGAAGCGTCTGCGAGTGCGGCTGGAGCTCGGCGCCGGGCGTTCCGTAAAAGTACTCCTTGATCTTATTGTCCCTCGACTTCCTTCGAAACTCCGGTGAGCGCTCCACGACGCCGCCGCTCTTGTTGAGCTTCCACACGCGCACCGGCGTCCCTTCCGCCATGGACTCGCCCCCCACGCGCTTGTGCCGAAAGTCGCGAGTGATCTCCGAGTGCAACCGCTCTTGACCGACGACGACGACGTTATCAACCTTGAGGGCGTCGAGCGCGTGTAGTAACAGCTTGTACCCTTGGCCCTCGACCCACCCCATGGTGTTGATCACCACCCCCGCGGCGCGTGCCGCGGGGTTGGACGCGTGCCTCGCGTCCAGCATCGTCGCCATCCGCTCCACCAGGTATCGGTACAGATCGGGATTGTTCCCAGGGGACGCGTCGCCGTGGAAGTACACGAGCGGCATCTCCAGCGGGACACCCTCTTGCGCGTCGATCGGCCTGTCCACCGGCACCGCGCCGATCGTCGCCGGGCACGTGATGCCGCCTTGGCCCGGGTCTAGGTCCACGAATAGCGGCGCCCATCCCTTGCGGACCGCGTAGTTTGTTAAGATCTTCGCCACGGATGATTTGCCCACGTCGGTTGGGCCGACGAGGGCGACGCGCGGGCCGTCGGCGGCGAAGCCGGCGTCGCCCGCGGCGGACGCGGCGGCGGCGGCTTTCCGGCGCTCCTCGAGCACGCCGTCGAGGTTGAGGTACTGCGCCATCGGGGTGTCCCGCGCGACGTACTCGAGCTCGGTGGGACCGGACACGTCGATCGTCGCGCCGTGCCACGAGAAGATGGCGTGCTTGCCGCCCGGGAGTTCCACGGGCGTGCCTTTCGGGAGCTCGGCGCCGAAGACCTCGGCGGTGCCGTCCGTGAGGGTGACGCGGACGCTGGTGCCGATCTTGACCTCGATGCGAAACTCCTCCTCCTTGTTCAGGTAGTGCGTCTGCTCAGTCGAGGTGGCGCCATCGGTCATCTTGTTAGATCGATTATTTAATGCGCCCTTCCTTCGAACGTCTCGACGGTGTGCGCCGTCGCCGCGGCTCCGTTGGCGTGCGCCGGGTTCGTTCGGCCGCCAGGGACGCCACCGAGGGATACGATGCGTCTGTGCGAGCGCTCGAATCGACGTCGTCTGGTGGACGTCGGAACGGCGCCGGGCGGTGTGCGCTCTACTAGGGTTCCGTGGATTTCCAATTTGCGCGCCGAGAAAAAAAGGGAGGACATGCAGTCGCGAGGATCTCTGTCTGTCTGTCTGTCGTCTAACTGCAGGGCCGAACCACGTGGTGTGGGGTGAAGTTTCCACTTTTTTCTGGACTTTTCAGCCGCAGTCGGGACACGCGCCGACGTGAGAGGCGCGCACGACGTGGTCCCCCCCCAGGAACTCGGTGCACCCGCGCCCGGACACCATGTCGCGCGAGAAGGCGGGAAGACCCTCGCGGTGCGTCCCGATACGACCAAACCCGTCCTCGCGGTTCGAACTCCACCGGCATGCTCTATCCAGCCAGGCTGGGCCTTTTCTTATTCCTCTTTCGTTCCGCCGGGGGTGACGTTCGGTCACCCCTCGATGAGACCCATGTTCCGTGCTCACCGTCCATCCCATCCACTCGATTCCCCCTGTACAGGTCATCCGCGCAGTTCTTTGCGTTGGTGAAGAAGAACTTCACGCTCAAGACCCGCGGCATCCTCTGCTGCTGCACCGGCGTCGAGATCATTCTCCCCGTCTTTTTCCTCGCCGTGCTCTGCCTGCCCAAGGCGCTCGTCAAGGACTCCGTGAACAACGATGTGGTCACCAAGCCCTACCACATCGCCACGCCGTGGGGCGCCACGGAGTTCACCGGCGGCGGCGGTTCGTACTGCGTCGACGGATACAAGATACTCGTCGCCCCAGCCTCCGCGGAGGCGACCCGCATCGCGACCAAGACCGCGATAAACTTGATCTGCAGCGGACCCCGGTCGGGCTACGTCGACAGCTGGGCCGGTAACTTCGTCAAGTCCATCGGGTGCGAGACGTGGCAAGGCATGGGGGTCCCATCGGAGTCCATGATGTTCCACGATCCAGACCTCGCGGCGCTCATATGGAACGGCACCGGGTCGTCCACCTTCGCCACCGTGAACGACCAAGAGTACCAGATCTACCACGGCGCCGCCGCGAACTCGACGGTGACGATGCGAACGCTGTGTTCCGATACGTGCCTACGGGACACCGCGGGCTGCTACAAGAACGCGTGGGGCGATCACTTCATACCTAAGATGGTCAAAACATTCGCGACGAAGGCTGAAGGGTTGGCGTGGATCGACGCCAACCCGGGTCCGACGCTGGCGATGGTTTCCTTCGACGCCGGCGTGGAGGGAAGCGCCGACGCCGACGCGACGCGTGTGTCCTACAGCCTCCACACCAACACCACCGCGTACGACGGCGACCAGTGCACCGACAGCGACAGCGGCAACTGCGCGTTTCGCACCACCGAGTATTTCGGTAACCAGTGGGAGAGCGAGAGCGATAACCCGTCCTGGAGGGGATGGGGCGTCTTCAGTCGGATTCAAAACGCGATTGACGCGGCGTTGATCGATGAGAAGGACGGCGACGGCGTGGACTACGGCGTCACGCTCGACGCGTCCGTCAAGCCCTTCCCTTGGCTCGGATACGATTACAACCTCGGCGGTATCATCGCCGCCGGTGTCTTTTCCATTCTCGGCGCCCTCGCTTTCATGTCAAACGTGGTGATCATCATGAAGTCCGTGGTGGTGGAGAAGGAGCTGCGGTTACGTGAGGGCATGCAGATGATGGGGATGTCGTCGAACATGTACTGGGCGTCGTGGTTCTACACCCACTTGCTCACCGCGATGTGCACCGTGGTCCTCATCGTCCTCATCGGCATGTACCCCTTCGAGTACACAAACCCGTTTTTACAGCTGGTGTTTTACACCCTCTGGATCACCAGCTGCATCCTGTGGAACTACATGATCAGCACGGTGTTCAGCAGGAGCATCACCGCGAGCGTGGTCGGGTGCTTCGTGTACGTCATGTCCATCGCGCCCGCGATCGCCGTGCGCATCGTCGAGCCGCAGGGCAGCGCCGGTTGGCTCGCCACCTGCCTCCTCCCGGGATCCTCCATCAACATGTGGGGTCACATCCTCGCGAGGCTCGAGCTCGCGAAAGAGGGCATCACGTTCGAGACGGCGGGGACGAACTTGAACAAGTACGGCGAGTTCTCCGCCGCGTCCGTCATCGGCATGGTCTTCCTCGACTGCGTCATCTTCGCCATCATGACGTGGTACCTAGACAAGGTTTGGCCCACGGAATTCGGCCAAAAGCTCTCGCCGCTTTTCCCGTTCACGAAAGAGTACTGGTTCGGCGAGCCCCCAGGGATGGACGACAGCAGCGCCGCGGGTATTAAAGACGAGAGCGAGTACGGCGAAAACTTCGAGCCCCTGAGCCCGGACCAGCTCAAACACGCGTCCGTTAAGATTCGCGGTTTGAAGAAACAATTCGGCAACGGCGTAGTCGCGGTGGACGACCTCACCGTGACCTTTATACCCGGCCAAGTCTCCGCGCTCCTCGGCCATAACGGCGCCGGTAAGACGACGACGATCAGCATGCTCACCGGTACCCTCAACGCGTCCGGGGGCGACGCCATGGTGAACGGTAAATCCATCCGCACCGAGATGGAACACATTCGCGAATCGTTGGGCATCTGCCCGCAATTCGACGTGCTGTGGCCGATGCTCACCGTGCGCGAGCACCTTCGTCTGTACGCCGCGTTCGGCGGCATGGACAAGAAGCTCATCAACGACGAGATCGTCTCCGCGGTGAACGAGGTGGCGCTGTCGGAGAAGCTAAACTACAAGACCGGGTTGCTCTCGGGTGGCCAAAAACGAAAGCTGTCGCTCGCGATTTCTTTCATCGGGAAGCCCTCCGTGGTGTTCCTCGACGAGCCGACGTCGGGCATGGACCCGTACTCGCGGCGGTTCACGTGGGAGGTGATACGCAAACGCGCGGCTACGTCATCGATCATGCTCACCACGCACTTTCTCGACGAGGCTGACCTACTGTGCGACCGCATCGCCATCATGTCGGCGGGGAAACTCGCCTGCGTCGGATCCCCCGTGTTTTTGAAGAACAGATACGGCGCGGGGTACCATTTAACCCTCGCGCGTAAGTCCGCGAGCGCGAGCCAAGGTAAAATCTCCGGCGGCGACGCGGACGGGGTGTTACAACTGGTGCGTCGATACGTCGGAAGCAACGCGATGCTCGCCTCGGACGTGGGCGCCGAGCTTTCGTTTACGCTCCCGTTTGAATCAACCGCGAAGTTTCCCGAGCTGTTCAAGGAACTCGACGGTAAGCTGGACGGACTGGGGTTCCAGAGCTACGGCATCTCGTGCACGACACTCGAGGAGGTTTTCCTTTCGATCGCGCGGGGCGGCGTGGGGGGTAACATGGAGTCTAGAAAGTCTCTGGACGTCTCCGGACCGGTGTCGGACGTCAAGGATACCAAGCCGCTGATGGACGACCCCGACGAGGACCTCGACGCCGCGGGCAACGCGATTCGAGCCGGATACGTCACGGGCTGGGCACTCGTCGCGCGCCAGTGCCGCGGGCTGCTGTGGAAGCGTTGGCTGAACTGGCAGCGTGACTGGAAGAGCATACTGGTGCAGCTCGCGTTCCCGGTGATGTTCTTCATCCTGGCGCTGGTGCTCGCGGGGCTCGAATTTGAAGATTCTAAAGATTTCAGAAACGTGGACGTGACGCGAAAGATGCTCGGCAATCGCCCGACGATCGCGAGCGTCCGATCCACCGACGTGGAGGCCAACGCGGTACTCGCGCAGTGGCCGACGGACACCGTCACCTCCGTCGCGTACAAGCCCATGATTGACTGCGCGTGCAACTGCCCGGCGAAGGGCCAAATCGCGGTTTTCGACACAGCCGCGTGTTGCATGCACGATCTCGACGCCGCCATCGCGGGCGCCGCCGCGGCAGGGCTCGCCGCGGATCAGACCCTCGGGTACTGCGCCGCGGCGTCGCAGAGCGGCTTCGGGTCCGGTGGGAGCACGTGCGAGGTGACCACCGGCGGCGACGATACCTACGGCGGCATGGACGTCGAGGCGGCGTGTAAAACTTCGGGCGGCGGCACCTTCGACGCGTACCTATGGAGCGTCACCGAGGAACGCACGACGTGCGACAGGCAGAGTACCATCGGTTGCGACGCGTTGCACATCGAGGGGTACGACGCGTCGACTGGAAAGTACCAGCACACGATGTACGCGCACCAGTCGGCGTATCACTCGGTGCCGGCGACTGTCAACGAAGCGAATTCGGCGATTTTGAAGAAACGAACGGGCGGATCGTATTCCGGTATTAACGTCGTCAGCGAGTGGCTCCCGGTGGTTGAATTTTACCAAGAGGGCGAGGTGGTGGACGACGCCAACGATACCACGTTCATCACGTCGTTGTTCATCGTCATGGGCGCGTCCATTCTCACCGCGAGCATAGTCGTGTTCCCAGTGCACGAGCGCCGTAACAACAGCAAGCACCTACAGATGGTATCCGGGATCAACAAGGTGGCGTACTGGTTCTGCCACTGGATCGCGGACGCGGCACAGATGATCGTGCCGATCGCCGCCATCATGGCGATATTCGCCGCGTTCAACATCGAGCAGTACCGAGGTCAGCTCGACGCCGTCTTCGTCCTCACGCTCTGCTTCATCGCGTGCTCCATCACGTACACGCATCTCGTGGGTTTCTACTACAAGAACGAGTTCTACGCATTCGTCGGTCTCACCGGCGCTAAGCTGTTCCTGTCCGTCATCTCCGTCGCCACCGGGATGGTGCTCGAGCTCTTGAAGGACTTGAACGACGATACCAAAAAAGCCAACGCGGCGCTGTCCATCATCCTCCCCATACTCATCCCGCATTACTCGTACGGAAAAGGTCTTTACGACATCGGCCAGAACAAGCTCAACGAGAACCGCCGACGCTTCGACACCGCCACCATGTCCCTCGCCCCGGTGGGCACCAAAAACTGGTGGCACGAGGATGTCATCGGCGACGACATCGCGTGGCTCTGCGGGCTCTGCGTCGGCTTCGGCGTCCTGGTTCTACTCGTCGAGTTATCGGAAGGGTCCATCGCGACGTTGGCGTCCAAGGGCTTGGAGTTTGCCCGGATCAAGTCGCGCGAGACTGGCAGCGGCGCGGACACGTCCGCGTTGAACGACGAGGCGGACGACGAGGACGTCGCGGAGGAGCGAAAGCGGGTCGAGGACATGGCCGCCGCGGGTTTCAGCGCCGATCGAAGAGAAGAAAACGCGGCGGATCACCGCGACGGTGTCATCCTCCACGGCATCACCAAGACGTTCGGGTTCGGCGGTGGGGCGAAGAAAGCCGTGCGTAACCTGAGCGTGGGGATGCCGCGCGGGCAGTGCTTCGGCTTGCTCGGCATCAACGGCGCGGGCAAGACGTCCACGTTTAAGATGATCACTGGTGAATTCGCGCCCACCAGGGGCGATACCCGGGTGTTGGTCACCGGCGACGGTAAACGCGAGTACCTCAGCGTGCACACCGACCTGTCACGCGCACGAACCGTCATGGGTTACTGCCCTCAGTTCGACGGCTTACAGCCGAACTTGACGGGGCGTGAGCACCTGCAGTTTTACGCGCAGGTGCGCGGGGTCCCAGACGACCTCATCGCCGACACCGTCGACTCGTTACTTCAGAAGATGTCGCTGGTGAAATACGCCGAGCGCCAGGCTGGTACGTACTCTGGCGGTAACAAGCGTAAGCTCTCGGTGGCCATCGCGTTGATCGGCGAACCCGCGGTGGTTTTACTGGACGAGCCGTCCACCGGCATGGATCCAGAGGCGCGTCGGTTCATGTGGGACGTCATCTCCGCGAGTACCAAGGGACGGACCATCGTGCTCACGTCGCACTCGATGGAGGAATGCGAGGCGCTGTGCAACCGCATCGGGATCATGGTCGGCGGGCAGTTCAAGTGCCTCGGGTCCTTGCAGCACTTGAAGAACCGGTTCAGCGAAGGGTACACCGTGGACGTCCGGTTCCAATCGGGTTTAACTCGGATCGTGTACGACGCCATCGTTCAAAAAGGTATCCACGCGCAGGTCATGGAGAGCCACGACACCGAGCTCAAGCTCCGCGTCGACGACAGCGGCGCCACCAAGCTGTGGCAGATCTTCGCGGCGATCGAGGAGGTTCGCGCGATGCCAAAACCGCCGCAGACCGTCGTGCACGTCGACGGCGAAGATCCCATCGCAAATTCCGCTTCGAACGAGGGTGGCTTGGTGGATGACTACTCGGTGTCGCAGACGACGCTCGAGCAGGTGTTCGTCCGGTTCGCGTCGACGCAGAACGAGGAGACGCAGCACGCGCCCGGCATGACCGACGGAGGGTTCGATCAGCAGCAGCAGCAGCAGCCGGCGGCGTTTCCGCCGCAGAGCCCGCCGCAGACGGCGCCGGCGCCGGCTCCGGGGGAGTTTCACCAGTTCGCCCCCGTGGAGGGAACCGAGGGAACCGAGACGACTGCCGCGAACGTGGTCCCGCCGGGATACGTCCAGCGACCGTGACGATTCATTCATTCATCGCACTCAGTGCGTATTGTCTAATAACACACGTTACATTTGCCTACTGCGCTCGGTCTCTCCTGTCTCGTACCGCCACTCTTCTAATTTCTCAAACGGGTTTCTCGCCTTGCCGTCGATGAGCGACCCGAACCCATCCGCGCTCCCTTCCGGCTTCGACCCGTTCCCGCCGTGCCACCGCATGTACCGCCCCATCAAATCATTCACGGTCGCCGGCGACTCGTGCGCCGGACAATGCCCAGTCTCTGCCAACTCGTAGTAGTCCGCGGCTGGCACAGCTCGCTTCAGCCTTTGACCCCACAGCGGCACCACCCACGGATCGTCCCGTCCGTACAGCATCGCCACGCACATCGTCCCGTCCGTGACGCGCGTGTTCACTTGATCCAGCATGTCGTCGAAACCGAGCTTCGCTTTCGGCGACCACACCACGGAGCAGAAGGCGTCGAGGGCGTTGTCGTTGTCCGTCGGCGTTATGATGTTTCGCACCAGCGTATCGTCGAGTGTCTCCTTCTTCCTGTACACCAGCCCCAGCAGCCCGCGGACGTTATCCACGGACCGGAAGGAGTCCCAGTACGCCTTGAGGGGCGCGCGGATCCACCCCGGCGCCGGCAGCGCGCCTCGCCACGGCGCCAGTTTACCGAGCAGCGATCCGTCGTTTTCGTCGTTTGGATTGAACGCCCAGAACGGAGTGGCGTTGAGAAGGAAGAGGCCTCGCACGAGATCTGGCCTCGTCGCCGCGAGGTATACGGCGAGGTACCCGCCCAAGGAGTTGCCCGCGACGTACGTCGGGGCGCCGATGACGGTATCCACGAAGTGCTCGATCTGGTCTCGCCACGTATCGGCGCTGTACTGAAAGCCCGCGGTGGCGTCCGCGTTTGCGGTTCGCGTGCCGTGGGGCCATGATGACCCTTGGCCGCAATAGTCGATCGCCCAGACGCACGTGTCGTCGTCCGCGAGTGCTTCGAGCTGCGCGTCGTAGTGGAAGGTACCGACGCCGAAGCCGTGAAGGAGTAAGACGTGCCGCTCGCACGTCGCCGGGTCGCCGCTGCGTTCGTAATGTATCCTCCCGGGGAACTCGGCCCACTCGTAGTAAGAGTCCACCCTCGTGGGACTCTCGACCGCCGACGACGAGGAGGAGGACGAGGCGCGGGGGGCGGCGACTGGAGTCCTGCGCGTGGCGTCGCGGCGGCGCGTCGGCGCGGCGGCGCGAGGCCGCGCGATCGACCGCGCCGTCGACGAGGCCGACATGACAACAATGTGTGAGATACGGTTTTTCTCAGCCACTAATATCGCGTCGCGAATGATTGCGAATCGAGCTTGCATCCTGCCTGTATTGCTGTGTCAATTGACGCGCATTTCTTTTTTAATTCAAAGAATTACCATATGTGTGACCGAATCCCATACGAGAAAATAGGTTCAAACCAGCGCGGGACAATTTTTCAGCCGCTTGGTAAGCAAACGATGAGGTCAGCATCCGCGCGCCACACACCGTCTTGTGACACACCCGCTGCCATGGGTCTGTGCGGTTGCTGCGGCAGTCCGTGAGTTTCCCCCCGACCCGTACAATCGTTTCATCCCGACCCACGACGCCCCGATCCAATCGATGCGCGAGGCGGCGACGGACGGAGAACCCTCGGCCGTGCTCCGCTGTCTCAGACGAGGGGCGTCAACGGTTTTGCCGCGTCAACGGGTCCGCGGGCGGCGGGCGGCGCGCGCGGTGCACATCGCCCCGCCGCGACGCGCGCGGCGCATCCCGCGCGGTCACGCCACGAATCCCCCGCGCGGCGATGACCCGCGAACGGACCCGCACACCGCAAACCCCGACCCACCGCGATCACTCCCCGTCGTCTGAGACGAGGCACGTGCAACCCTGGCCAGCTCGGATATTTTTTCAAATCCCCACTGCAAATAACTGACCCCAACCTCCCAACCTCCCTCCCCCGCGATTGAACCACAGCCCCGTGGACGAAGCCGCCACCGGCGATGACGTCATGAACAGGAACCGTCGATGCACCGACGTCCTCTTCCTCATCCTCTACGCCGCCTTCATGGTCGCCTTTTTCGCAATCGGAGTCATCGGGTTCACGTCAGGTGACCCCCGCATCCTGCTCTACGGCACCGACTACGAGGGTAAACTGTGCACCGAAGACCTACCGGCCCGGTACTGGGTCAACCCGCTCGAGATCTACGAGCTCACGCAAGCCACGCACACCTTCGACATGAAGGACGTCAAGTCCATCTGCCTGAAGGATTGCCCGGTGGCCGCGTCCACCGGGCTGAACTGGGTGTGCAACTACCCGGACTCGGTCGACGGGTACGGCTACGCGGACACGACGCGCGACGAGTGGGCCGCCAACAACTACGACTACTACGACATGCTCTCCGATGCACTCAAGAAGCAATCGCTCAACAACAAAGGGCCGTGCTACCCCGTCCTTCTGCCCACAGTCAACGCGTATGAGTCGTGCACCTACTACGGTAACGCCTCTGCCACCGCCGTCGCCGCGCTCACCGCGGAGATTGCCTCGAAGGGCGAAGGCGACGCCGAGTTACTCGCCGTCGGCCCGATGGTCGCCGTGCTCTCCGCGACGGTCAGCGACTACCTCTCCACGCCGATGGCGACGTTTGAGCGCTACGTCGACGACTTCTCGCAGGCGTGGGTGGTGCTCCTCGTGATGGGCTTCATCGCGCCCGTGGTGCTGTCCTTCGTGTGGATGGGCGTCCTGCGCTACTTTACCGGGATGTTCGCCTACCTCATCATCTTCATGGTCAACGCCATGGCGATGCTATGCACGCTGTACCTGTACATGAAAGCCGGCGTCATCGGCTCGGACCAAGTCACCGCGTATGTCGGAACAGACATGGGAGATAACCTCGAGGGTTACACCGATCCGTCCGAGGATAACGCCGAGGTCATGGAAGTGTGCGCGCACATCGCGCTCGCGATCACGATCTGCCTCTTCCTCTTCTCCATCCTCATGCTCAAGCGCGTGCGCACCGCCGTCGCCGTCATCAAGGTTGCGACGCAAGCCATCGGCGGCGCGCCCTCCGTCGTGTTCTTCCCGCTCGCGCCCGTGTTCGCCTCGCTGCTCTTCGGCGCCTGGTGGATCGCCGCCGGTATCTACATCTACTCCTCGGGCGAGATCAAGCAGCAGACGTGCACGTTGGAGGCTGGCAAATCCCCGATGAAGTACTGCGCAGACACCACCAATGTGCCCAACGCCAACTGCCACTGCGGGTACGAATCTGTCATGGACGAGTCTCTGCAGTATACTCTCCTGTACCACCTGTTCGGCCTCCTGTGGACCACGCAGTTCTTCCAGGCGATGACGATGCTCACCCTCGCGTCCGTGTTTGCCACCTACTACTTCCGCGGCGGTTCGTACGGCACCTCCCTATCGGGCTGGCTGAACACCCCCGTGATTCAGGCGTTTCGCAAGATGTCGTGGTACCACACCGGGTCCGCGGCGTTTGGCTCGTTACTCGTCGCCATCCTCCAGTTTATTCGCATCATCGTCGCGTACATGGTGCACCAGCTCAAGAAGGCTGGCAAGGACAACGTCCTGGTCAAGTACGCCGCGTGCTGCGTCCAGTACTGCCTGTGGTACCTGCAGAAGATCATCGAGTGGATCAATCGGAACACGTACATCCTCATCGCCATCGAGGGCAAGTCGTTCTGCGCGTCCGCGATGGAGGCGCTGTCGTTGATCTTCAACAACCTCGCAACCGTGGGAGCCGTCAACGTCATCGGCGACGTCCTCCTCTTCCTCGGCAAGCTCTCCGTGTCCCTCACGTGCGGAGTTCTCGCGTTCCTTTACCTCGACGACGACGCTTACACGACGGGCGAGAACAAAGTCTCCTCCCCGCTGCTCATCGTCGTCTTCTGCATCATCTTCGGGTTTGTCATCGCGGGTCTGTTCATGTCCGTCGTGGAGATGGCGATCGACACCACGCTCCTGTCGTTCTGCAAGGATTGCAAGCTGCACGGAGGCAAGCCGAGGTACGCGCCGCCGCTGCTGGAATCGGTGCTCGGGAAGTTCGAGACCAAGGCTGAGAAGGAGGCCAACAAGAACAAGGCGTGAGTTCTTTTTTAAAGTTAAGTGTGCGCACGAGCGTATTGAGCGCCGCTCTGACGAATATAAAGCGTGTTCGAACACACGCTACTTCGCTTAAATGTAATGTAACAAACGCACCTCCTGTCTCATCTCTGAATTTCTCAGTGGCTGAAGTTTCACCCGTCTCACCCAGTCACTGCCCAGCGAGATCTGAGGCGCGAACCCTAGAAAAGCCCAAAAAGTGAGAGTTGTGCATCCAGAGAAATCCAAGGGCCAGGATTTGGTGATGATTTGATGACTGGCAGTCACCTGATCCACTCGAGATAATTAAATAGCCTCTTTTTACCCCTAATCGACGAGAAAACAACGGGCGCACGTGCAGAAACGAAACCAGGTTGCCCACGCCTAATCCTGTCCGCGGAAAAGCGACTGCGTGCGATGGACAAATGACTCTGACCTGCGACCTCCCCGACGTGGCATTGAACGACGCCGTCGACGGTGGCAACCTCGATCGCCGCCCCTCACGCTCGTAACGAGCCGATCACGACGATCGTCTTCGCACGAACCGCGCCGACGCGACGCACCAAGCGTCACCGCACACGCGCATCGCGCGCGTCGAATATTCCATCCGTGGGAGCCCCGTCGCTTTTCCACACAGGCGCCGGCCGCCACAGCGCGTGAGGAGAGAGAGTGAGCGAGGAAGTGTAGAGTGAGAGTCGCGAACGATGGCCGCGGCTAGACAGGTGCCGAGTGCGATGTCGAACATCGCCAAGTGCGTGAGCGCCCCGCTCAAGCCCGGCTGGTGGAAGTTCACGACGGTGGTGGGGACGTCCGCGGGGGGGCTCAGCGCGCTGACGGGCCTCGGTGGCGCGGTGATTTTCGTGCCGGGGTGCAAGCAGCTCGGGATGACTGCGAAGAAGATCATCGGCACGAGCGTGGTCGCGGTGACGTGCGCGACGACCGCGGGAAGCATCGCGTACATGCAGAACAACGTCACGGACATCCCCGCCGCGGTCGCCACCGGCGCCGTGGGAGCCGCCTCCACCCCGTTCGGCCAGATGATCGCGAAAGGGGTGAGCGGAAAGACGCTCCGGATGTGGTGCGGGGTGGCGCTCCTCGCGTGCGCGCCCACCGCGTTCATGACGAAGAAGAAGCACGAGTCCACGCAGGACGCCGATCACATCCCGGGCGACATCTCGGAAACACGCGCGGGGGGCGCAGCCGCGCTCGCGCTCGCCGGAAAGGCGGACGAGCTCGTCGCGAAAGGGGGAATCCTCTCCTACCTCAAATCGCGTTCGTCGGCGGCGATGGCTCCCGCGGCGGCGTCCGCGGCCACCCCCGACGAGAAACCCACGCCGACGACGCCCGACGCCCCGACGCACAGCGGCAGCGCGTACGAGAACACGATAAACCAGTTCCAGGAGCGCCTCGACGCCGCGGGCGGCGACTACTGGCAGGCGCTGCTCAACGAAAAGGAGAATCTGTTGCTGGGCATCTCGGTTGGTTTACTGCAAGGGACGGTCGGGATCGGCGGCGGGGTGTTGGTCACCACGTACATGAGCGTGTTCACGGACATGGAGGTTCACAGGATCTGCGCCACGGCGCTGATGGCGACGCTGGTGACGAACACGGCGGTTTGCACGCATCACTTCGTCAACGGGAACGTTCGACTGAGAGTCGCGGCGGTGCTCGGGGTTTCCGCGATGGCGGCGAGTTACCTCACGGCGAAGAACGTGTCGCTCGCGGTTCCGGAGCCGGTGATCAGGGGGTTCATCGCGGCGGCGCTGGTGGCGTCCGGCGTGAGCATGTTCCGCTGATGGATGTTCGAGAAGGATTGATACGGGCGGATGAAGGCGAGTGAGTCGGCGATGCGGATTGAATGAGAAATGAGACGACCCCAAAGACGGTCGAAGCCTCCGCCCCAGGCCCGCGATCGGATCGCTCGCGTCGGGACGGGGAGGGCGTGAATCGCTGTTACCGGTATACCATAACGTTGCTATATGACAGAGCATTCATTCGTCGAAAGTCAGTCTGTCATTCGAGTCGCGCGCGAACGGATGGTTTTTTAATCATAGCGGAAAAGTCGCTTTATGCAATACAAGCCTGCTCGCCCGTAGCCGTGTAAAAACGGCCGGGCGCTAAGCCGGTGCACCTCGCAGGTGCGTGGTCTGTTTGTTTCTCTCGGGCGCCGTCGACCGTGCCGCCCGTGTACTCGAATTCCCCCGTCCAATATCCCAATCTCCCTTCTCAGTCGACTCGCTCGACGTCTGTCAGCGGCCCCTCGGCCGTCACTCGCTCCTGAAAGGCACTCCCTCACTCTTTCTCTTTCGCCTTCTCTATCGCGCCCACACACACTCTCTCTCTACACCCCGCGCCGGGTATATCATACTCAATCACTCGCGATCGAAGTGCCCGTGCGTGGACGTGGTGAAGAAAGCCTTGCGCCATAGGATGGACGTGGCGTTTTGAAACTTGTCGTTGACGTGCAAGCCCCGGCCGCACTCCTCGGCGTCGTACGCGTCGGAGATGAGGTGATCGAAGAACGCGTACACCTTCGTGAGGTCCTTACGCGTGTACCCGCTCATCACGTGCAGCTCGTTCATGGCGTCCCAACGCACGTTCCACATCTTTTCCAACGTGTAGCTCACCGCGGCGGTGGCCACGGCGGATGGCGCGAATTGCAACGACCCGTGCGCCACCATGGAAGCCTCCAGGAGGTAATCCACAATCTCGGAGACGTCCTCGCACGGGTCCGTGTTCCAGTCCCCGGGGTTGTACGCGCTCGCGGCGTTCGTGTTGCGCGCGCCAGCCGTGTTCACGGCGGAAGCGCGCGGTGCCATCAGGCCAGCCTTTCGAAGTCCCGGCACTAGACGAGACAGGTACGCCCCAGCGAAGGACGAGCTCGTGGGATGGTACAGGGAGTATCCGAGCTCGCGTAGCAGCGCCTTCTCGGCGAGTAAGAGCTGCGAGCGCGTGAACGTGGACACCTCCGCGGCGTCGGCGAACTCGTGCGCGGACGGGGACGATACCTCGGTCACCTGATGCGGGGCAAGGGTGGGTGGGGACGATGGTGGTCAGCACAAGTGTCGGTCGACGGGGTGGTGACTGGTCGTTTTAGTAAAAACCGTATAAAACGTCGCGCGCGCCGGGTGCGGACATCCGCGCGCCGCGTCGTGACGTGGGGTAAAATCGGGCCAAAATCCGTGAAGTTGCAAATAGTGCGACCCGTGTACGCCACCGGCGCGCGGGGGGGGGCTTCCGGTCGGGTAATTAGGGTTAAGGTGGCGCTCTTCGGGGCCCGTAGACTGTGCTTGGGAATTTTTCAAATGCTCACCTTGGCGGCGACGAATACGCAGGTGATCCCGAGCCTCTTGAGCTTGTTGCACAGGGGCTGGTGCCTGGCGTCGTCGTTGAGGTACAGGACGTGGTTGGCCTGGAGCGGCTGGAGCGGGATCGCGGGAACGGGCTCGGATCCGGCGCCGTTGCGTGCGAGGAAGGACTCGGTGCCTGCGTCGGTTTGAATGGTCAGTTTGATATTTTTTCAAAAAGTCGCCGGTATCCCGCTCTTTTTTCAAGCGCATTGGTTTTCGGGTTTGAGTGGATATTTTGAACTCGGGGTTGGGCGGTTGGCGCGGGGTGGACGGGGCCGATGCGCACCTCTGCGGTTGAGGAAGGTGTCGAGGTATCGTATCGCGAGGTGAAGGGTCTCGTCGACCAGCTCCAGGGTGCTGTGCTGCTGGGACATCCAGTCCACGAGGTCCTGACGCATACCGATGCTGCGAAGAAAAAAGCGATGCGATTGGGCGGGGAGGTCAGAGGATGTGCGACTGTGAGACGCGACTGAAAATTTTGAGTGCGACCGGGGGCGGGTGCGTTGGCGCGCGTGTCGACGGGGGATCGCCCGGCGCCGCGACGCGATCGTCTCGCGGGATGCGAGTGCGATTGGCACCGGCGACGCTCGCGGGAGTATCGCGGAACGCGTGTGGGAACCGTGTGGGACGGGCGGGAAGATGCGACTGGTCTGGGACGGGACACTCACCTGAAGAGTTGGCCATTGGTGACGTACGGCTGAAGCTCGATCCGCTTCTCGTTGAGGCGTCGCCCGCCGTCGACGGAGAACGGATACACGTCCTCCGCCGCGCCCACGTCCCCGCCGGTGGCGAGGATCAAGCCTGGTACGGACGAAAGGGAAAGAGGCGCGGGGTCAGCGAAGGAAGGCGACGCGGACAAAAAGTCAAAAACCGGGCTGGAGAGTTTTCTGGGAGAGGTTTTTTGAACGACGACCGGTGGAGGGGTTGGCGGGGCGTGTACTCACCTCGCTCCGAGATCAGCCTCTCATCGCACGTGAGGTCGATCACCTCGGGGTCAACGATCGCTTCGTCGCCGTCTGTCGCATCGGGAAGGGTCGTGAGGTCAGCGGGAGGCGGGAGCCGGGACGGAGCCGCGAGCGGCAAAAGATTTCAAAGGGCGAGGTTGAAAAAAAGCGGATCCCGTTGGCGGTGGGTGGGTCCGGGAAGGCGCGTACCTGCATCCTTGCGACTCGCCGCGCGCGTCACGCGCTTCTCCTTACGCTTGGGTGCCTCCTGTTGGATGGGTTCCAGCGGCTTGCGCTTCTTCCCGGCCGCGTTTCGATCCGCGGCGCGCTCGAACTTGGCCTCGAGCGCCTCAGCGGGAACATCGCTCCTCTGGCCAGCGGCGACCTTCGCGATGATGTCCGCCCGGCCGGCGACCGCGGAGTCCTTCTTCCTGGTCGATCGCGTGCGCGCCGCGACGGGCACCTCTTCCTTAGCGACAGTCTGAGGACCCGTCTCGGCGATCTGACTCGCCGCGCTCCGCCTCTTAGCGACGCCCTTGCCGTCGTTGGTGATGTCCCCAAGGGCCGGCTTTTCCCTCTGCTTCACACCGCTGCGAGTTCGCGTGCTCACCATCGTTTCCGTCCGTCGCCCCCTCGCGCCTGATGCGCAACAGAAACCCCCTCTACCTCGACGCCTTCCTACTCGAGGCCCTCCTAGGCACTCGACTCGCACCCTTCTCGGCCTAACCGACGCTCGACCTCCCCGTGGCCGGCGTGCGTGCACTGTGACCGATGACCGGGAAGTGCTCCGATGTGTTGACAAGTTCAAAAGTTCATTTCAAAAGGTTTTTTCGCCGGATTCCGTAAAAAACGGTCTCGGAAAAGCCGTTCACGGTTCCGGAAATTTCCAACGACGCACAGCACGCCAGTCACGTGTTAACGATAAACTCGATCGTTCGTTTCAATTTCATACTACGCGCGCGTGCACTCCCTCGTATTTCCCCAAAATATAAATAAAATCCACCCTCATCACTCGAGCCTGGACCAGGTGTTGCCGTCGGGAAACAGCACGCCTTTGCCCGTCCATTTGCCGAGCAAATTCGCCGGCCCACCCTTGGGGGAGAAATCAATCAAAATCTCCCCTTCGCCCTTCACCACACCCGACAGCGACCACTCCCGCGTATCCTCCCCGTTGGTACAACCCGGAGTGCCGTCCGCGCCACGCACCGTCAAAGTGGACCCGCTCCCGAGAATCTCGCGAGCGCACCTGTATAAAAAGACACGACGTCAGTATCAAATTGCCCATACGAGAGTTAAAACTTAAAAAAGACTCACCCTGGATGCTTGGGATCCGCGTACTTGCCCACGAAAACCTCGGAGATCTTCGCGGACTTGGCCTCCGAGTTATCGTGCGCGTACCTGTCCATCGCCGCCTCGTACCGCGCCTGCTCCGCCGCCTCCTCCTCAGCCTCATCCTCCTCGCTCTGAGGTTCGTAGTAAGACGCCGATCGTTCGCTGAAGAATCCCGCTCCTCCGTTGCTCTCCCACGCGGGTCTGTCGACGCCGTACTGCGGCGCGTCGATGGAGTTGAGCGCGGCGAGTGAGACGAAGACCCCGGCGCCGCACGCCAGCAGCGTCTTGCGCACGCGCTCGACGATGGGCCGCACGGTGTAGGTTCCCAGCAGTCGATCTCTGGCGAGCATCTCCGGATCTTTGACGTACACCTATGGTAAATAAAACACGACGTCAGTCACGTTGCCCATACACGCATTAAAATAAACTCGATAATGAAAATAAACTCTCACCTGCCCGTCGTACCAACCGGTCTCTTCGTACTCGACGGTTGCGGAGAGGAGCCTGTCGCGTACGTAGCTCCAATTGTTGTAGATGAGGAGGGAGATGGCGGCGGTGGCGACGCACGTGCCGGTTGTGGCGCAGATGATCGCCTCCAGTCCTTGCGTCCGCGGGTCGTAGCTGACCGATGCGATTGGGTACGCGAGGACGACGTAGAAAAAGGCGCCGAGGAAGCCGAGCCGCGCGAGGTACCCCGGGAGCTCCAGGCCGCCCCATCCGAGCAGCGGGGACTCCTGCAGCTCTTTAAGCTGCGACGATGGGCGTTGGTCTCGTGGGACGGGGCATCGCTGGTCGGCGTCAAGCTCGTCCAGGAGAGATCCCTCGCCGTCGCCGGACGCGCGAAGACGCACAGCTGTGCGCGCGATCGGGGGCTGGGCGGGCGTCGCGCCGGCGCGTCGGAGCGGCGCGAGATGGAACGCGCTCCCGC
>Ga0302114_10000864_pt1 | contig 20528 bp, 11 predicted proteins | sample AG5_Surface_MG_FD_203107 | JGI IMG/M metagenome (GOLD analysis project Ga0302114, IMG submission 203107) | Marine microbial communities from Western Arctic Ocean, Canada - AG5_Surface | ecosystem: Environmental > Aquatic > Marine > Oceanic | place: Canada: Western Arctic Ocean | collected...
TTCATGATGGCCATCGCGGCGTCGGCGGCTTCGGCGGCGAGAAACGCCTTTTCTTCCTCGTCGAGGTTTTCATCCTCGACGACGGATTGGAGGTCGGCGGCGGCTTGCGCGGCAGCCTCGAGCGCGGTCATGGCCTCGAACTCGGCGTCGGACTTGGTCGTCATGGGAACCTCCTCTCGTGTCTCCTCCTTCGTCTCTTGTGTCTCATCGGCGACGTTCTCCTCGACGACTTCTTCCGCCGCGATTTCTTCCTCGACGACTTCTTCCACCGCGATTTCTTCCTGGATTTGTTGCGGGGCGGCGGCGGCGGCTTGCCTCTCCTCTCGCGCGATCCTCTCGCGCTCCAGCGCGGCCCTCTGGAGTTCCATCGTGCGGGCTGCCATCTCGCGCTTCTTCTGCGTCTCGGGATCGACGGCCGGTTTCTCTTCTTCAACCTCTTCAACCTCTTCGACGATTTCCTCGGCTGGCGGCGTAGCCACCGACGCCTTGACGACGTTGTTCTCGACCCGCTTCTGCTTCGTCACCCCCTTACCGCTCGAGTTCCCCGCGTACGAGCGGACGAGCTTATCGATCCTGGACTTCTCGATGAGACCCGCGGACATCCCCGCGAGTTTCTCGCCCCAATCGCTCGCGAACCCGACGAGCCCCGACGAATCCAAAGCACTCTTAGCTCGCGACGGCTCCGGACCACCCCGGACATCCTCGGACACCGACCCGGGTCCACCGCTTTCTACCCGCGCCCGCCTATCCGCGGTGTGCCCGAACGTGGAGTAGTCCCCGCGTATCGGCGTGTGCTGCGAGGAAGACCTGGCGACCGCGGCGTCGGGGCGGCGCTTCGGGGTTTGGTCCGTGAACCGCTTGTTGAAGTCGTAACCGATTTGATTTTGGTTTTGAACAGTTCTGTCGTCGGCACCATCATGGCCATCACGCGGCATGGGTACCCTGGGCGCCACCGCGCCCCCGGACGCCGCCGTGCGACGCTGTGCGTAGTACCCTAAGTCGGTCTTCCCCGCGCGTGCCTTCTTGGCACCCTCGCGAAGCTTCATCGCACCTGCGGCGATCGCGGTGACGCCCAAGGACCATCCCAGCAAAGACGCGACGCCTTGACTTCCCGGCGGGGACGGAGACAAAGGAGATGAGCTCACGCCGATCGTCGCGCGGACGTTCGTGGACGGCGCCATGCTTCCACGGGGTGCCAGCGCACGCGCGTCCGGGCCACCGGCGCCGTACGTCTCGGACGTGACCACCACGCGTCGCATCTGCATCTGCGCGGACCGCGCGAAGACCTCCCGACTCGCGGCTCCAAAGTATCCCGACCTCGGGAGCGAGTTCGCCGCCTGCCACTGTGCGATCTTGCGGCTGGTGTTCTTGTCGTACACGCCGGTGGCGGGGAGCCCGAAGGCTTCCTGGAGCATCCCCACGTCGGTCCCGGCGTCCCCGAGGCCCATGTCTCGCATTGGGAGCCACATCGTGGTGACGACGTCGCCGGCGGCTGACGCGAGGTTGGAGTCGTCGGCGTACTTGGCGGGGGAGTCGGGGTCGAGGTGGGAACTGGCGTCCAGTCGCGGGAGATCGGGTCGCCGGCCGTTACTCGGGCGATCGTACGGCTCGCCACTCAAGGGCTGGAGGTGTGGGTGGATCGGCGGGGACGATGGTCAGCGGGAAGGTCCACGGCGGCGACGCGGGGCGACGGTTGGGCCGATCGCGATCGCGGCGGGAAAACGAGGTGGGATGGAAAATGGCTTGTTAGGGAGCGGGCGGGGGCGGGTCGGGCGATGCTGCGCGGGTGACGCACCGATACGCCCCTCCTGGCCTTGACGACGACGTATGGACGGCGGTTGGATGTCCCGCGGTGGCGATCCGAGCCTCGGAGCGCCGCCGGCGTCGCGACGCGCGAGGCGAGCGAGCTCATCTGTATCGCTTCCGTACAAGCCGGCTGTGCCCACTGCGCCGTAGACGGTCAGCCGAGACGCGCCCTCCGGCTGAACCCGCGGGCGATTGAACGGCCTTCGCGGCTGCGCGCTCCGGCCTCCGCGAAGTGTGCGCTAGGATGTGTCACCCGGTGAAGGGCGCCTCCGACGACGGAGCGGCCGCCGCTCCCGATCGAGTGCCGGGCCTCCGCGCGCCGAAACGATCGAAGAAAACCGATATGATATTTTCGCGACGAGCATTTGAAATCGGCCGAAATCCATCACTGATAGCACGCGCGGGTGTTCTGCTGAAAAGCCCATACGAGCCAAGAAAAAAAACCAAGTCTCACTCGTCTTCAAACCAACCCTCACTTCCGGATCACCACCCCACCCAGCCCGGGGTCTCACCGGCATCTAGCCGCTGCCGCTACCCCACGCTACGTAAGATGGGGACGGACGTGGACGAGACGTACCTCTCCGACCTCCTCTCGTACTCCCTCGAGCGCCTCAACAAGGAGCCCGAGTCCCTGGACAAGGAGGAGACTCGCCTGAAGGATGGGATGAGGGAGACGGCCGTGCGCAACTACAGGGCGTTCGTGGACGCGGGGGGATGCTACCAGAGCGTCCGCGACGAGGTGCGGGAGATCCAGCGCGGGTTGGAGGCGTTGCGCGGGTCGTTACCGGAGCTCCGCGCGGGATGCCAGCGTTTCGCGGGCAGAGCCGAGGAGATCTCGCGCGCCCGCGCGCTCAACCGGCGGACGCTCGCGGCGCAGGGCACCCTCTTAGATCTTTTGGAGACGCCCGCGCTGCAGGAGACCTGCCTCCGGCACGGCAACTACGACGAAGCCCTGGACCTGGAGGCGCACGTCGAGAAACTGGCGGCACTACACGCGGCGGACGTGCCCGTCGTCGCCGAGCTCGCGGAGGGGTCCAAGCGATCCTCATCGGTCATGCTGAAGCAGCTCCTGACACGGCTGCGGGGCGCCATCCAGCTCCCGGAGTGCCTCCGCGTGGTGGGATACCTCCGCCGCATGAGCGCCCTGGACGAGGTCGGCCTCAGGCGGACGTTCCTGCAGTGCCGCGAGGGCCACGTCGCGGACGCCGTCGCGGACCTCGACGACACCAACGCGTACGAGTACCTCAAGCGACTCACCGACCTGCACCGGGTTCACCTCTTCGACGTCGTCATGCAATACCGCGCCATCTTCGGGGATGGGCTCGAGGACGAGGACGCCGATTCCTCCCAGGGTGGGGGTGCCGACCAGGGTGCCGACCAAAACGATGACCTCAACATCAACACCGACGGCGGCTTACTGTACGGCTGGAGCGCGCACAGGGTCGGCACTTACCTCGCGTTGGTGGAGAAGACGCTGCCGCGAATCGACGAAGGCGGCGCTTTGGCGTCGGTGATGGAACACTGCGGGTACTGCGGCGGGTCCCTCGCGCGGGTGGGTTTGGACTTTAGGCCCATGTTACCGCCGTTGTTCGCGGATGCCGCGAACGGGATCTTCACGCGGGCGATGGACGTCGTCGCTGGGGAGTTTGAGCGGACGGTGGAGACGCACAGGTGGGTTTATTTTTTGTTTTTATTTTCCGTGCGGGTAGTCAGACTGACGACGTGTTTTGTTCACAGGTGGGCCACGGCGCCGTCGTCCGCGGCGCGGCGACAAAAAGAACGGGGCGTGGATGGAGACGAGGCGGGCGACGGCGGTGACGGTTCATCTTCCGCACCGGACCCGCCGTACGCGCTGCTCGAGCACGTCCCTGTCGCGGCGCTGACGAACGGAGTTCTCGCCGCGCTCAACGACCTCCGGCACTGCGCGCTGCCGCAGCTGAGGCAGCCGCTGGCGGATGAACTGAGGGCGTGCGTGGAGCGGTGCGCGCACGCGTTGATGCGGGTGGAGGCGCAGAGGTTCGGCGGCGGCCGGGGTGGCGCCGAGGATCCGAGCGTCGGTTCGCGATCCGCGTTTGTGGGCGCGTGCAAGGCGCTCGCTGACGTGGCGGCGCCGTACTTGGAAGGGTGCTACGGCAGGGTGTTCAAGGGTGGGGAGAAGCTGGTGGACGCGAGAGGCGCGGTGAGCGGTTTGAGAAACTCGTTCGTATCATCGGGGCTCCGAGGATGAGTCATATTGATAGTAGTCAGTCTCGCGGTTTTGTAGTGCTAATTAACGGTGTCCTACGTACTGCGCGCGACGGGGGGTACGACGCGTGCCAAGATAGCTATAGGTAGGGCTCGCGTAGCCGGGCCATCTCAAACGAAACGCCGCGACTGACGCGATACGACATATTCCTAGCTACGATCATAGACTACCGACGTCGCCGCGGGGGGTCTTTCTTCCGTATTACATTCGGGTCTCCGCGGCGCGCGGCTCCCCGCGCGTTTGATGGGTTTCGCCGGCCTCGCCTCGAAGCGTCCGCCGCCTGCGCGCGTGATATCGGCGGCGTACACCGGGATTAATTCCCGTTTGAAGTACGCCGCGTCACGGCAGCGCGCGGCGGGCGGCGGGCGCTTCGGGCTCGGACGCGGCGAAAAAAAATGCCAAAAACTCTCAGAGGAGTCTCTTGATGTCTCCCTCGATGGCGAGCGGGTTCACGGTGGGCGCGTACCTGTTCACCACCTTGCCCTGCTTGTCCACGAGGAACTTCCCGAAGTTCCACTTGACGTCGTTCCCGAGGAGCGCCTCCGGCCCGGAGACCTTCTTCGCCTCCTTCATGTAGTTGAACAGCTCTGACGCGCCGTCGCCGTTGATCTCCACTTTGTCCATGAGCGGGAACGTCGCGCCGTAGTTTTTGGCGAACGCCTTGATCTGCTCGTTCGAGCCGCTCTCCTGCGCGCCGAACTGGTTGCAAGGAAACGCCAGAATCTCGAAGTCCTTCGACTTGTACTTACCGTACAACTCGACGAGCTCCTTGTAATTCTGGTCCGTCAAGCCTCACGCGGACGCGACGTTGACGATGAGGACCGCCTTTCCGGCGAACGTGCTCAGATCGACCGGCTTTTTGTCGATGTCCATCACCGTGAAGTCGTGGACGGTGCCCGCGGCGACGGCGGGCCTGCCGCCGTGGAGGCGGACATGGCCGCAGCGACCATGGTTGTGACACAGTGCCGAAGTTCGTTGGATAGGGACACGTGGGACACGTGGGACCGTGGGAGACGTCACGCGCTTTTGATCAATCCGAAGTTTTCGATCGTTTTTTCCGAGTAGTTGCATATACGCGGTTTTGTGATTAAAGGTGTCCTACATGGTCTACTAAGATGCTCGATGCTCACCAATACGACTGGTAAAACTTCCGTCCCTTGGCCTTCTCCGCCGCTTCCTCGCCCCGTTCGCGGTTCAACACCGCGAGGTCCCTCATGTCGTTTCGCAGCACCTCGGCGAGGTGCCTCGTCGCCTCTTGCTGCTCGGCGATGATCTTATCAAACGCCTGCGCCGCCGCCTCGTCAATCGGCGGCGCGTCGGCGTCGTCGTCCAGGGATCCCGGGCCCTTACCACCCGCGCCGTCCTTGCCCTTTGCGCCTCCGCTGACGACGTCGTTCGGCGACCTGTTCGCGACGACGGCGCCGCCGTTTTCGTCCGAAAAGGCTGATCCGACGGCGGGTCGGCGCCTGGCTCCGTCCGCCGCGTCGACAGCCTTCTCCGCCCGTTGAGCGGCGGCTATGGCGTCCACCCGTCGTGGTAACGAGTTAGCGCTCTTGCCCAGCGCGCCCTGGAGCTTACGCAGCCTCGCCGCGAGTTCGCGTTCCTGTTCGTTGAGTCCCTCTTGGGACGCGGGCCGGCGCGGGTACGGGTAGTTACCGCCCTTTCCTCCGTTCGACGCGTCCGACCCGCCCTGACGCGTGTGGTAGTCAGCCTCCGCACCCTCCAGCTTACGCATCACGCGCAACAGCCTGTGCGACAACTCGGAGTGCGTCTTGGCGACCGTCTTGACCTTTTCCGCGAGTTGCGCGCCGCGGAAACGTTCGATGTCACGGGCGCGGTCCTGCACCGCCTTGAGGTACTCTCGCTGGTTCGCGAGCTCCGCGTCTTGCACCTGCGCGCGTTCGAATAGCGTCTTGAACCCGTCGCCTGGAACTGGCCACAACCCATTGCCGTTGTGCTCACCGCCAACCTCCTCCAGTAATTTCCTCCACTTGAGCTCGTCCACGCCGGGGGGGCGGACCCGCCGGTGCGGCTCGACGACGTTGTGGAAGAAATGCCGAAAGCGGTAATCGGGGTTGTGGGGATCCGCGTTGTACGCCGTCGCGATCGCCATCAGCTCGCGTTCCGGGACCAGCGTGCTCGGCATGCGCGCGAGCGCCTGGAGGTGCGCGCTGAGCCCAACCTTGGTGGTGAGCTGGGAGGGTTTATCGGCGGCGAGGTCCGCGTTGGGGTCCTTCGCCGCGACCGCGCCCGCGGTTCCGGAGAGGAGTCCGGAAGCCCCCGAGAGGAGTCCAGAAGCCGTCGTACCCGGTGTCGTACCCGCGGCTGCCGTCGTACCCGCGGCCGGTGTCGACGCGCCGAAGAGCGAGCCGCCGAGCGCGGGCGTGCTCGCGGCGGCGGTACCCGCGGGCTTGGTCGCATCCGTCGCTCCCGTGGCGGCGCCGCCGAAGCTGAACCCACCAGAGGAAGCCGCCGCCGCGGAGCTCGCGCCAGCCGCGGGCGCCGAAGCCGCGCCGAAGAGCCCACCACCCGCCGAGGACGTCGGCGCGGACGCGACCGCGGCGCCGAAGAGCCCACCACCCGCCGAGGACGCCGGCGCGGACGCCACGGCGGCGGTTATGGCCGCGCCGCCAAAGCTGAAACTGCCGCTGGAAGCGGGCGCGGGCGCCGCGACTGTCGCACCCGCCGCCCCAAAGAGCCCGCCCGCCGCCGAGGACGCCGGCGCGCCCAGCGCCAACGCACCGCCAGCCGCGGGAGCGGACGCGCCGAATAAACCGCCCGCCGCGGGGGTCGCGGCTGCAGGTGCGGCGGCTCCGAAGAGGCCGCCCGCCGCGGGCGCCGCCGCCGCCGGAGCGCCCGCGCCGCCAAAGCTGAACCCGCCAGCCCCGGGTGACCCCGCCGTCGGCGTCGCGGGTGCGCCGCCGCCGAAGAGCCCGCCGGCAGCGGGCGCCGGCGCGGACGCGGCGGGCGCGCCGCCAAAGCCGAACCCGCCCGCCGTCGGCGTGGCGGGCGCGACGGCGGCTGGCGCGCCGCCAAACGAAAACCCACCCGCGGCGCCCCCCGTCGCCGCCGCGGGCGCCGCGGCGGGCGCACCGAAGAGACCGCCGCCGGGACTGGACTGTGACGCCGCGGGGGCACCGAAGAGCCCACCCGGGGAAGCCGCGGGCGCCGCGGGCGCGCCGAACGCGCCGCCGGCTGAGACGCCGAACCCGCCCGGAGTCGGCGCCGCGGCTAGTCCCCCTCCGAACCCCCCCGGAGTTGGCGCCGCGCCCGCGCCGAAGAGCCCGCCGCCGGGGCTGGACTGCGCGGGTGGTGCCCCGAAAGCCCCGGGTGTCGCGGCAGGGGCGCCGAACCCGCCGGGCGTCGCCGCGGCGGCCTGACCGAACAAACCGCCGCCGCTCGCCGGCGCGGACTGTCCGAAGGCGCCACCACCCGCGGGTGCGCCGAACCCACCCGGTGTCGTCTGCGCGGGCGCGCCGAAGGCACCGCCTCCCTGTCCGGGGGCGCCGAACGCGCCGCCGCCCGCGGCCGGTGCGCCGAACGCGCCTGGACCAGCCGCGGGCGCGCCGAAGCCGCCAGGGCTGGACTGCGCCGGAGCTCCGAAGCCGCCGCCGGGGCTGGATTGCTGCGCGGGAGCTCCAAACGCGCCGCCCCCCGCGGGCGCGCCGAAGGCACCCCCGCCCGCGGGTGCACCGAACCCGCCAGGTGTCGTCTGCGCGGGCGCGCCGAAGGCACCGCCTCCCGCGGGCGCACCGAATCCTCCTCCGCCGCCGCCACCGAAGGGACTACTCGACGGAGACGCCGCCGCGCCAAAGCCGCCCCCCGCGGGCGCGCCAAAGCCGCCCGGGCTGGACTGCGCCGGCGCACCGAACGCGCCGCCGCCGCCGCCGCCCGCGGGTGCGCCGAAGGCACCGCCGCCCGTTGGCGTGGACGGCGCACCGAACGCGCCGCCGGGCGCACCCGCGGGCCGACCGAACGCGCCGCCTCCCGCGGGTGCGCCGAAAGCGCCCCCGCCCGCCGGGCTCTGCGCTCCGAACGCGCCGCCCGCCGACGGCGAGGGCGCACCGAACCCTCCTCCTCCCGCCGCGGGCGCGCCGAACCCGCCGGACGTGGGCTGCGCGGGCGCGCCGAATCCTCCGCTCGGGGGCGTCGCCGCGGGCGCGCCAAAGCCGCCGGATGCCGGGGCTCCGAATCCTCCGCTCGCGGGCGCTCCGAACCCTCCGCTCGGGGGCGTCGCCGCGGGCGCGCCGAAGCCGCCGGGCGCGGGCGCGCCGAATCCGCCCGGCGCCGCGGGCTGCGCGCCGAATCCGCCACCCGCGGGCTGCGCTCCGAAGGGCTGCGATGGGGTGATCGGTGGGACGGGGCGACGGTCAGCTCGCAGATCTACACGACGAGGGATGAAAAGATGACAGTGCGGGGCGGGGAGAGATCGGGGATGACTCGCGGGAGTGTGTACTCACCGAGCTCTGCGGCTGCTGGGCACCGAACGCGGGCGTGCCGCCGCCGCCAAAGGGCTGCGATATCGGAAGGGGACGGGGGTGATGGTCAGGTGGGACGGGATGGGTCGGGCCGGGCACGCGCGCGCGGGGCTCGAGGTTTTCATCATTCAGAGCGAGAGGCGGTCGGTTTTTGAAATGGCGGGCGCCACAAAGACGGCGGGGCGGGGACTCACCGACGCGGCTCCTCCGCCACCGAACATCGCGCTCGCTCCTACGTCACTCCGACAACAAGGCGAGATTCGATGATGCTACGCCGCTCCCACCGGAGAGACGCGCGTTGTGTCTGGCGACCACCGGCGGCGAATCCTGCAGTCTCTGAGTCTCCCGCCTACCAGCAGGCACTGCATCGATCGCTGCACCCTCTGCTCGATTTTTTTATGGCCCTTTTCCGGCTCGTATGTGTTTTTAGTGAGGCCTCTTGACTTGTTAACCGTAATTGCGATTTTTCTGAGTGTCCAAACAGTTGAATCGCATGGACTCACAATTTGAGCGGAAACAAAATAGCCCAAAAAAAATCCTGGATGTTACAATTTCTCTGTTTCCTACCCGGAGACTTTTTAACCCTGTTTCTTGAATCACTGCGAAAATCAGCCCTCATCCGAGAAAAAAGCGTTTCCTTTCTCAAGACGAGCCGCGGCCTCGACGGCATTCCTCGCAGCACACCGCGGCGCTTCCCACCGGCCAACACCGACGGAAACGCGAAGGATGGTCCCCGAGGGATACGGCACCTCCAACCAGGAGAACCCGTTCTTCTCGCGCGAGATGCCCAAGCCCCCCGAGCCGCGGCACCACACCGCCACCCACTACGGCGCGGTCCCAGGTTTCATCAGCAGCGGACACGCGTCCGACGCGGGCTCGACCCGCGCCAGCGACGCGGGCAGCGGTAACGAGGGCAAGGCGCCCTTCGGCAGGGGCGGCGCGACCGTCCACGGCAACGCCGTCCTCGCCAACCGCAAGAAGCCGTACAAGTCACTCGGCTGGTCCCTCATCGCGGTGCGTGCCGCGCCCCCCGATCGACGACGTTTACGTTTTTTAGCCGCGGGCCGCGGCCCGAGGCCGCGGCGCGTCGTGAACCCACACCCCACCGAGTATCCACCCACGAAACCGCACGTGATCTGACGCTCACCATCCCACACCCACTTCATCGCAGGCTGCCGCCTCCGGCATCCTCATCGCGTGCATGGTGGCCGCGGCGGTCATCCCGTACGCCACCGTCGGACCCGATCACGACGTGTCCACGGACACCGAGAACCTGATGCACGAGCACATGGCCTTCTCGTTCGATTCCAAGGGCATGCGCGCCAAGAACGGACACCGCGCCGCCGCCGTCCCGGGCATCGACGAGGTCGCCGCGCTCGCCGAGTCCGACGCCGAGGTTCCCTCCGTCGTCACCGTGGACCTCAGCGACGCGCTCAAGACGGATGTCGAGGTTGATTCCTACAAACCCGGAGTCCCGCTCGACGCCAAGGCTGCCGCCACCCTCGACGACCAGTACCGCCGCGAGTCCGCCAGGGACCCCAACGCGGCGGTCGCCGCCGTCGCTCCCCGGCCACTCAAGGTGCCCACGCTCGGGAGCCACGACCGCCGCCGCTCCGAAAAGCACTCCGCTCGTCACCATTCTCACCACGAGAAGAAGACTGAGGAGAAGACGGAGGAGAAGGTTCAGCCCCCGCGCAGCTCCTACAAGATGCCCATGCTCGACTGGCCCCGCGACGTAAACTTCAACGGCGAGGCTATGCTCGCCGCCGAGGCTGAGCGCACCGGCACCATCCCCGACGGCTGGCCCTCCAAGCTCGTCGTCGTCCCGGCTGTCTACAACGAGTGGGACATGCCCGAGGGCGCCACCGTCCCGGACGTCGTCCCAGCGTGGGCGCGACCGACGTACGGCAAGAACAAGTACACCATCGGCCCGCTGTACCAGCGACGGTTCGAGTCCAAGCCCAACTTTGTGCCCAACCACTCGTACGAGACTGGCGTCTTTCTCAAGTTTATCATCGACAACTACGACCAGCTCCCCGACGTCACCGCGTTTGTCCAGGCTGATTTCGATCGCGTCGTCGACGATGCCATGGAACGCCTCGATGCGATCGAGGCGCAGGCTGAGAAGGTGACCTACCAGCCCCTCGGCGTGGACCTCGCGAAGGACTCCAAGCTCGGCGAGGAGGGCGAAGAAGGACCCGTCGCTAACCCCAAGCCGCAGATGAACTACGTCGAGCGATCCCCGGTTGAGCTGGTGGAACGCTGGAAGGATCTTCAGTGGGGCTGGGACGAACTCATCCACGACGAGAAGATGGGCGGCAGCGTCGGCCACCTCTCACGGTGCTGGCGCCACATCGCGCAGCAGTTTGTGCCCACCAAGACTGCCGACAGCGGCGACTCCGCCACCGAGGAGGAGGAGCTCGAGAAGACCCCGGTGACAGTCGCCGGCTACCCCGGCCTCAACTTTGCCATGTCCAGGGAGCAGATCAAGAGCGTGCCCCGCGAGAAGTGGCGCATGGTCTACGACAGCCTCGTCATCAAGGGCGAGTGCGTCCCACGGCCCGCGGGCGAACCCCGCGACGACATCCGCGACAAGTTTGATCTCGCCGTCACCCTCGAGCACTTTCCCCACGTGGTTTTCGGCGGGAAGCAGCTCGACGACAAGGACGAGGGCAGGTGCTGCGGCGACGAGTGCGTGCTCCGCGACGCCGCGTGCGACGCCATCGCCGCCGCCAAGAAGACTGCCAAGAAACACTCCAAGCACTCCAAGAAGACTGACGACGAGGACGCGAGCGAGCTCGGCAAGCACCACCGCTCGCGCAAATCCGAGGAGAAGAAAGCGGCCGAGGAGTCCGAGGCGCAAGACACCGAACGTTTCGAGGCGCACATGGCCGAGGTTGCCTCCAAGCTGGCGCGCTACAACGGCTGGGACGTGCAGCTCCTCACCGCCGTCAAGCAGCCCCCCGCCGAGACGAAGCCCGAGAAGGCGTCCGCGTCCCTCGGAGCCGTCCCGGTTTTCACCGCAAAGAAGGACCCGACTCCCGAGCTCAACGCGCACAAGGTGACCGCCAAAGCCGCGGCCAAGCCCGTCGAGCCCAAGAAGCCGGCGTCCAAGACCGCCAAGGCGACCAACTGGGAGGCTGTGACCAAGCAGGCGCACAGCTTTGACGAGAATGAACGCGCCAACCGCGTTCGCGAAGCGGCGGCTAACCAGGAAGCCATCGACAAGTCCATGTTCGACGCCGCGTTCGCCGCCGCCGATCAGGAGGTGGAGACTGCCGAGAAGGAGCTCAAGAAGGATGTCGAGCGCATCGAGGAGCTCGAGAAGCGCCTCGCCGAGGCTGAGGAGAAGGCGAAGGGTGCCGAGAAGGCTGAGAAGAAGTACGAGAAGAAGTACAAGAAGGTCAAGGCGGAGGCCAAGGCGGCGTCTGAGTTTACGGAGAAGTTCACGGAGGAGGCGGATGACGCTTTCCCCGCCGCGGATCTGTCCATGTCGGCTGAGGACCTGGACAAGGCGGCGGCGAAGGCCAGGGAGGCGCGCATCGAGACTAGGCGGGAGCAGCGCATGGCCGAGAGGCAGGGTGCTCGCGCCTCCAACCGGGTGTAAACTTGTACCTAAGACTCTTAAAACGCGTTTCTTTTAATGATCAGATTGCATAAATCTAAAACCGTCCCGTCTCGACTCGTCACTCTCACGCGTCCGACAACGTCAGCCTCGGGCAGATGTTCATGCTCTGCAGCTCCTGGAACAACAGCTTACACGCGTACGGCAGCTTCAGCGCGCTCACCGTCCCGCCGTCCGCGCACTGCTGGCACAAGTTGCGACCGGTGCCGTGGTGATGATACCCGAGCAGCCCGCAGTTAGTGCACACCTGCGCCTCGAACTGATCGCTGCTGATCATCAACCGCTCCAGAATCAGCATCGCCGCGCCGTACCCGATCAAACAATCGCGCTCCATCTCCCCCAAACGCAAACCACCGTCCCTCGCTCGGCCCTCGGTGGGCTGCCTGGTCAGAACCACCCTCGGGCCCCGGGCCCGCGCGTGCATCTTATCGAGAACCATGTGTTTCAACTTTTGGTAATACACCGGACCCATGAAGATGTACGCAACAAGCGGTTCACCAGTGATGCCGCACTGCATCAAGTCCTTGCCGTTGTAACTGAATCCGTTGTCCACCAGCACCTCGGATATCGAAGTCACGGAGTCGCCGCCGAACGCCGTTCCGTACTTGAACTCTCCATCCTGTAAACCAGCCTTGCCCCCCAACAGCTCGATCATCTTCCCCACCGTCATGCGACTGGGAAACCCGTGGGGGTTCATGATCAGATCCGGGCATATCCCCCGTTCGCTGAAGGGTAAGTCAGCCTGCTCCACGATGGTGCCGCACACGCCCTTCTGCCCGTGCCTGGATGAAAACTTATCGCCCACTTCGGGGCGGCGGGTGTGTCGCACCAGGCACTTCACGTTGAACTGCCCTTCGTCGGACATCGTCAACATCACCTTATCCACCACGCACGATTCACCCGCCGGGCCTTTGTACGACTGCGCGGTGGGCCTGTAGAAAGAGTCCGGCATCGCCTGCGGGTTGGGCAGCGGATCTCGGGTGTTTCCGGGGCTCTGCTTATTCACGTACACATCCCCCGGCACGATCTTCTCGCCCACCGCGGCGATGCCATCCTTGTCCAGGAGCCGGTGCCGTCCGTTGGGTCCAGCCTGCGCGGTCGTCGGGGGTACGATGCGGTCCTGGGTCCTGTTGGAGTACTTCTTGATGGTGCACCCGTATTTGCGTAAGACGACGCATCGGCCGAACCCGCGATCGAGGGAAGCTCTGTTCATGACGATGGCGTCCTCGATGTCGTACCCAGAGTAGGACATGACCGCCACGCACGCGTTCTGACCGGCGCCGAGCCTGTCGTAACCGATCAGCTCGATCGTCTTGGTCTTCACGATTGGTTTCTGCGGGTACACCAGCAGGTACATCAGCGTGTCCATGCGGTTGAGCTGGTTAAACGCGATGTTTCCCATCGCCTGCTTACCCATCGCGCACTGGTAGGTGTTCCGTGGGGACTGGTTGTGGTGCGGGTAAGGGATGATCCCGGCGCACACGCCGAGGAGCGTGAACGGTTCAATCTCCAAATGAGTCGTCTCCTCCGTGATCTCGCTCTCGTACAGCGCTGTACACAAAACACGTCGTCAGTCTAATCGCCCATGTAGACAGAAATATAAAAATAAACTCACCGATGTACGAATTGTTCTCCTCGTTCACGTCCAGGTACTCCACTAAACCGTTAGTCAGGAAGTGGTTAAACGTCCACTTGTTCGCCTTGAGCGCGTCGAGGTGCGTCTGCGTGACGAGCAAGTTTCCGTGTTCGACGATGAGTAGAGGCCTGCACACGCGCCCGCCGTCGGACGCGATGTACACGTGCCCGGCTGTCGTGTGCACGGATACAAACTCTCCCACCCTCCCTCGGCGCCGCAACAGACGAAAGTCGGAGGCGAAGCGCGCGGGGTGCTGGTGGACACCCAGGATGTGACCGTTGAGGAACACGATCGCGCTGCCCGGCGAGTGCAACTCCTGCCCCGTCAGCAGCAACAGCGGCTCCACGCCGAGAAAGTGCGCCAGCTCCCGCAAGGGTTCCTCCTCGTCGTCGGTGGTGACGTGGGTCATGAGCGCCAGGTTCTTGACGAGGCCGCACGATTCACCCTCCGGGGTATCGGACGGGCAGAGCATGCCCCACTGCGAGGGCTGCAGCGCGCGCGGGCCGGATACCTTACGGGTCTTTTCAAACTGAGACGTGATCCTCGTCATCATGCCGAGAGCGGATATGAACGACAGCCTGGACAGCACCTGCGTCACCCCTTTGCGCTCCATCCTGAACCGCTTCACCGTCCAGTTCCCACTCGAGATGGCGTGCTCTAAACCGTTCGAGAGGGTATCCTGCCGAATGCACTTGATGATGTCGAACTGAGTCGCGCGGTTACTCTTGCTCAGCACCGCATCCGCCTGTCGCTTCAGATCCGCGTTTAACCGTTTGAAGCAGTCCTCGAACAGCAGCGCCAGCAACTGCCCCGCGAGCTCCAGCCGTTTGTTCCCGTAGTAGTCCTTATCGTCAACCTGCGTCGGGTCCACCATGGCGTGCAGTATGCGCCGGATCATAACCTGAAAAACACAAAGTTCGTATGGGCAAACGGTAAGAGAACAAAAAAACACTCACCGCCACGTAGGCGCATTTTTGCCTAAAGTCGTACGCTGGAACGGGCACGTGCGCCAACACCACGCCCGCCAATATGTCCCTCGCCTCGTCAACCTTGTTCCGCTTGTTCCGCGCGTACTTCCACGCCGTGGACATGCGAACCTTCGCGCCGCAGTACTCGAGCGCTTGCTGCTGCGTAAAAATTGCAAGCGCGGAGCACTCTAGCAGCGACGGCGCCAGGAGAGACGCGTACGCGGTGTCCGGCCCGACCATCTGCACAGCCTCCTGGTCGCTCTCGCATCCCATCGCCTTGAGCGCGACCATGATCGGGATCTCGTCCGTGAACGTGTTGTGGCGGAGGTAGAGTTTACCGTGTTTGACCACGATGTTAGTCCGCGACTTGCGCTCGTGCGTGCTCGACGTGACGCTCGCGCCAACCTCCCCTTTGTTGTCTATTTCTATGATGATCCTGTTCTTGCTGAGCTGTTCCTGGATCAAGATCACCTTCTCCGTTCCTTTGACCACGAAGTATCCGCCCGGGTCGAGCGGGCACTCCCCGAGCCTCGCGAGTTGCTCCTCCGATTTCCCCGTCAAGATGCACCGGCTGGACCGGAGCATGAGGGGTATCCGTCCGATGGTGACGCCCCCGACGCCGTTCTTGGCAGTGTTGGTGACGATCTCCTTACCCCGCGTGTACTCCACGTCCACGGTGACCGGCGCCGCGTAGGTCATGTCCCGCAACCGGCACTGCTGCGGCGTGATGTCTTCGACGATGAAATCTTCCTCCACGGATGGTTTGCCGACGTGGATGTTGGTGTACTTGAGGTAGAAGTTCGGGTCGGTGTCGCATGTGACTTTCTCGTTCGCCTTGGCGGCGATGATCTTCTTGATCTCGTCGTTGATGAGGTAGTTGAACGAGTCGATGTGCTGCCGGACGAGGCCGCGAACCTTGAGGAACGCGGGGAGGAGCTCGAACTTGTCCTTCAGGGTCTTGATTGGAGCGTTCAGCGTCGCCGGGTCGCCCTGGAGGCAGTCGGGGACCCAGTCGGGGTGGTGGACCCCGGGTCTGATCTCGCCCTTGTCGAAGGCGCGCATGCGCACCTCGACGGGGGGATCGGCGATCGCGTCGTCCGCCATCGCGCCTCACGCGACTATCGCCCCTTGTGTTGGTTCCTCCCTCCCGGAAAAGTGCCCTAACTTTTTGCGATTCCAGGTGTCGGCGGGCACCTTCCCCACAGCCGCCGACAGACCTTCGAGGACCCGAGACGGTCACAAAGGCGCGAACGATCTCGCGGGCGATGTGTTCGACCGCTAGGAACGTTCGCGGCTCCCCTGCGCCGCGCGTAGTGCCCTCTGCGCCACCGCCGCCAGTACTGGTAACTACCGCCGACAAATGGAACGAGGTCGACCGGCCTGACACGGCCTGACACCCGCGTGTCCCGGTGACGAGGTCGTTGTTACTGCGAAGTTCGCCCGCGACGCAGAAGGGGCGCGCGATGGGCGACGCGGGCGACGAGGAGGCGAGCGAGACCGTCGCCGACCTCCCCCGCTTCGAGGCTGATGCCGAGGCGGTCAGGGAGGCGGACCTGAGAGCCGCGGCGGCGGCGACGGCCGCTCGAGATGGGGTCCCGCGAGATGGGGTCCCGAGGCTGGGCAACGGCAAGCCGAGGATCACGACCACCGCGCCGTGGGCGATGGGCGCCGGGCGACCCGCGCCGCCCGCGAGGCAGCGACGCACCGCCGCGCCGTGGGCCCCGCCCGCGCCCGGGAAACCCGGAACCAGCCCAACGAAGCAGTCAGCCGTCGGTCTCGGCTCCATGCCTACGATGGGCAGATCGCTCCCTCCGCATCAGTGCGCGACCACCACCACCGCGCCGCCTCCACCCCCGCCGCAGGCGTTCCTGGACAGCTGCCCGGGTCTCTCCGACAGACACAGCAGCCTGCGCGTGGAGGCCATGACCTACGGGTCCCTTTTCGGCGGTGTGGACACAGCTGTGCGGCGCGACGGATGCCCACCGTGCCCGGTGGTTGTGCCCGTGTTCCAGAGGACGTACTGCTGGACGGATGAGCAGGTGGCGGGGTGGTGGAGGGACGCGTTCATGGGCGGAACGAAGGAAGGCGACGCTAAACCTAAACCCGCGGCGGAAAGACTCGCGCACGGCACCGGCCGCTGCCTCTTCAGGAGAGTGATGACGGAGGGTGATGGCGGTGACGGGTCGGGGAGTTCCGGGAGTCAGTCCGCGAATCATCAGTCGTTGCTGTGCCTGGACGGGCAGCAGCGGTCGACGACGACGCAACTGGCGCTCGCCGCGGTACGAGACGCGGCGCTCGGACTTGGCGACGACGCGCTGGTACGTCGGATCGAGAACGCGCTGTGGGAGACCGGCGACGACGTCCTCGAGTGGATCCAATCGGCGGCGAAGACTCTGACGAATACGGGCGGTGACTCCGGACTCACTCCGGACTCGAGTCCGTACGTCGAGGGGGCGCGCCCGCCGTTCAGAAGCAGGTTCGTCCCGTCGTGGGTGGACCGCGCGCCGTTCCTGGAGTGCATCGCCGCCGGTGCGGTGCACCACGTCGCGGGCACGCCCTTGACGTACTCGCCGGCGACTTTGTCTACGTTTATGGGCCGGGCCAAGTTGTTGCTCGACGCTAAAGCCGCGGAACTCGTGGACGTACACGATCGAACTCGATCGATCGAACGGCTCGTCGCCGCCGTCGACGCCGCGCTCGTTGGTACTAAGCTGATATACATCGAGGTCAAGGGTGATGACGTGGATTTGGCGCAGGCGTTCCAGTGGCTCCAGGAGAAGAGTCTGTTCGCGGGAAGTATCCTATGGAACCCAACCCCCGGGGTTGACTTCGCGGCTTGCGACTTGGTACGCAACGCGTTGGTATCCACCACGCTCGGCCTGTCCCTTCGTGAACAGGAGGCGAGGTACGTGGCGATGTGGCTGGATCCGCTGCAACGGCGGGTGAAGAACGGCGGTTCACCCGCGGCGTTCGACGCGTTGTTGAACGCGTTTCTCGACGCCGAGGACGCGAGACGAGAAAAGTGGGCCAAGGAGCGCGGGGCTTCTGAAAGAAGCGCCAAGGGCGGCGCCGTCGCCGCGTTGAAGGCGGCGTCGATGCGGGTGAGTGCGTTGGCGGCGGACGGTGTGCCGGTGGGTCCGCGGTACGTATCGGCGACGGAGCGGGACCTCGGCGCGATGATGGGGTCGGACGCTGTTCCGGAGAAGTTTAAGAAGGGCGCCGGGCCGGGGTCGCCGATGTGGGTGTACTGCAGGTTCAGGAGCTACGTCGAGGAGGTGGCGCTGGGGGTGTCCGGGGTGGACCCGGGCACGAGGAAGGCGAAGAAGCGGGGGAAGCCGAGGAACTTTGACATGACCACGTCCGCGCCGCCGCCCGAGGAGGATGAGGAAGAGGAAGAGAAGGTTTCGGGGATCAGCGACGGCGACGGGCTGTGGGGAGGTGTGGATGGCGCGCGCGACGAGGGCGAGGACGGCGGTGATGCGGTGCCAATCACGGACGAGGTGACGCGCGTGGTGTTGGCCAGGGTGGTTGAGTTCGCGGAGGGGAACGGGCACTTTGATGAGCAGTGAACGATGACGTGCAATCAAAAATCGTAGACTAGTTTGAACGCGTACGCAAGTAAGAGCTGAAGCGTCGTCTCCACCTTCTTTTCGTTCGCAAGCGCGGGCAGCAACGTGAGATGACACTACGTATTTATGCACACATTGGCTGACAAGCAGGTCCAATGTGAGGTGTTCACGCAGCTGCCCGCGCTTAAAACACAATACTTCAACTGATCATCAGAAGAAGGTGGAGGAAACAAATGCTGGTAACTTCAGCTCGTACTTACGCGGCGTTTGTACTCGTGCACAAGAATGGGCTGAAGCGTCGTCTCCACCTTCTGATCCGTCGCAAGCGCGGGCAGCTGTGTGATACGAGGATCGATAATCACATTGCAGGGCAAAGCCTATCAATGTGATTCATCCACGCAGCTGCCCGCGCTTACCATGCTCAAAGGAAGAATCAGAAGGTGGACACAACGGTGTTCGAACTCTTCAACTTCAGCTCATACTTACGCGCGAGTCGGGCGGCGGATCAGTCCATCTCGTCCATGTCCTGCACCACGATCTTCTTCGGCTTCTCCCCAATCGCGGGCGTCGCCGGGACGGATGCCTTACCGAGGATAGCGCTCACCCTCTGCGACGTCTCCGGATCGATCGTCCGTTGCGGGAGCTTGTTCGCGTCGTCGCCGCCCACGAGAAACTTGGAGTCGCCCGCGGCTCTCGCCTCCCTCCTGTGCACCGCGTCCCTCTGCGCGTCGGGCGGTAGGTTGGGATACTTCCCGAGCCTCTTGGCGCGTCGCTGGTGTGCCGCGCTGGTGTTCATGACGAGCCCCGCGGCTTCCTCTTCCGTGAGCCCTTCGTCACCCGCGGCGCCGAGCATGGCCTTATCCGTGGTGTGCTCGTCGTCTGACACGTCGTCGGCGTCTTCCATGAGCATCGGCTTCTTCGGCCCGATCCTGTTACCGCACGAGCTGTACCCGCCGGTGCCGACGCCAAGCCCCGACAGCTCGTCCTCGTTCGTGGGACCTAAACCGATGGTATCCTGCCCCTTGAGCGCCTTGACCTCTTCCCACGACATCTGCGGCGTCCTGTACGTCTCGAGGTACTTGCCGCCTTCGCGCCGGAACACGTCGAGGTATTCCTCCACCTGAAAAACACAAAGTTCGTACAGGCAAACAGTTAGAGAAGAAAAAAAACACTCACCTGGCCCCGGATAGCCTTCGGGTACCGGAGAAGTAGGTCCAGCTCACCCGCGTCCATGGCGAGCAGCTTGTCCATGATGGGCTCCGGTAAGTGCGGGAAGTGGTCGGAAATGCGCTCGCGCATCCACTCGTAGAAGTAGTAGTACTTGGACCGCGGGCGGACGTACTCGGGGGCGTTGGCCCACTTTTCCGTTTCTGTGAATAAAACACGACGTCATTCCAATTGCCCATACGACAATTAAAATAAACTTACCCAGCCACTCCACCGTGGCGCCCGCGCCTTCGTCGATGAGGACACCGCGAGGCTTGGTGGGGAGGTAGCGCTGCGCGGCGGCGCGGCACCGCGCGGAGTAGTCGCGCCTGTTCGGGTCGAGCGCGCATGCGCGGCGCCACTCCACCGCCGCGGCGACGCCTGTTAACAAAACACAACGTCATTCAAATTGCCCATACGAGAAGTAAAATAAACTTACCGGAATCCACGACTAGGTCCTCCGTCCGGCCTCCTTCGCCCGCGCGAGACAGCACAACCCGGCCGACTCCGCGCGTCGTGAGGTGCGTGCGCTTGGCGCCCGTGCGATCGGCGTTGGACCGCCGCGCGTTGACGTCCACGCTGCCTTCGCCCATCGTCGTGGTGCTGTTTTTCCAGGAAGATTTGGTAACGTCGTCGTAGGATTTATCGGTATGGGCATTTACCGTCGGGTCGTCGGCGTCGACGTCGCCGTCGAGGGCGCACGGGTTGAACTCGGGGTGGTAGACGTCGAGTTCACCGGCGTTGGCGACGGCACCCGCGGCCTCGAGCGCGGCGGCGTGCATCGCGCGCGCCGCCGCCGCGCGCCGCGCGGTTTCGGTGATGGCGATCGGCACGTGGTTGTCGAGCTCGTCGAGGATTCGAAGTGGAACCGCGGCGTCGGCGTCGAAGAGTTCCCACTCGCTCGAGCTCGGGACGTACGACAGCGCGGACCTGGCGTCGCGTAACGCCTGTTCGTAACGCCCGCGTCGCATGTACGCCCTGGCGCGGACGGACGC
>Ga0302114_10000867_pt1 | contig 20499 bp, 12 predicted proteins | sample AG5_Surface_MG_FD_203107 | JGI IMG/M metagenome (GOLD analysis project Ga0302114, IMG submission 203107) | Marine microbial communities from Western Arctic Ocean, Canada - AG5_Surface | ecosystem: Environmental > Aquatic > Marine > Oceanic | place: Canada: Western Arctic Ocean | collected...
AGGACGACGAGGGATCCGTCCCTAACCCCGCGCACGCGGAACTGGAAGATTTCCTATCCACCCCCGATAAGAACAAGAACGGCGATGGACCCGGGTTTCTCCAGAGCGTCACGGATGCGTTTCAAGAGAGCGTGGACGCATTTGCGCAGGCGACGAAGCGCAAGCGACGGATCAAATCCGCGTGGAAGCCCCGGGAGCTCACCAAGGAACAAGAGGCTGGATTACAGTCCGCGTTCACCCTCTTCGACGACGCGGGTATCGGCCGGCTCGACGAATCGCAGTTGCGCGAGGTGCTTCGCTCCGCGGACGCCTGCGTGGGCGGCGACGAGGCGGCTCTCTCCGCCTTGGCTCGAAGAATCGCCAAAAACTCGAGCGGCGGTCCCGACGCGGGCGTCACGCTCGAAGATCTCAAGAACGCGGTCCGTAACATGAACATGTACGGAATCCAGGACGGCCGATACTACGTCGCGCTGTCCTTAGCGGAGGCTGAGTCGCTCCGTGCGGCGATGCACGGCGCTAAGCGGGAGCGCATGGAGGGCGCGGGTGACGGGACGCTGGTGCCGTTTGCTTCCACCGAAGTTGGCCTGAGGCTCGCGGCGCCCGGCGGCGGCGGCGCGCTGATCGAAGCCACGAGCGGGTACGAACCCGCGGAGCTGTTCCAGGCGGCGACCGCGACGCAGTGCTTCCGGTTCGTGGATTCCCAGGTTGACTTTGAGGACCACGAGCTCTCGTTGCTCCTTCGGTCGCTGCAGGGTAATACCTGCGCGGATCGCGCTGAGTTTTTCGAAAGGGTCAGGGCGGTTCGCCGTCGCGCCAAGACGCCGTGGCAGGCGACGCCGTTGGCCAAGGCGTTGACCACCGCGGACGAGTTCGCGATGCTGGCGTCGCGTGCGACGTCCGCGCGCGTCCGCGCCGCGCTCCGCCGCAATAAGATGCGTTTACTGGACGCCTTCCGCGCGTTCGACGGTGAACAGCTCGGGAGGCTCACCTACGAGGGCCTCTACGGCGGTCTCACCTGGCTCGGCATGGACATAACCCCGACGCAGATGATGGAACTCGCGGGGAAGATCGATTTAGCCGGCGACGGGTTCATCTCCTTCGAGGAGTTCACCGACGCCTTCGGCCCCGACGACTACGTCGACAACGATAGGGACGACAACGACAACGGGGATCTATCCGCATCCGTCTCTCAGTCGCAGATGCAATCCGCGGCTATGGACGACGACATCTTCGGCCTCAACGCCCTCGCCGGGGCGAACGCCGGTGTCGCCGCCGATCCCCTCGGTGCGCTCGCATCCGGCACACAGGACGCATCCGCGGACGGCTGGGGCGGCGACGAGGACCTCATCAACTTCGACGGGGCGCAAGGAGCCGGTCGCGTCCGCATCGAGGCGAGATCCCTCGCTGGAAAATCGCCGCATAAGAAGCAGCCCGCTTCCTCCTCCTCCGACGGCCCACGACCGCCGGTATCCCGTGATCCCGCCACGCTGGGTGTCCCGCTATCTCGCGAGATCCTCTCCGGGTTTAGGCTCGCGTTGAAGCAGCACGCCGCGTACGAGCGCGTGTGGATGAGCGAAGGGAGCGGGTGCCGCCGAGCCGCTTCCTTTTGGAACGCGAAGATCGAGACGAGTTCATTCGCGCGGAACCGCGATCGAATCTCCCTCGGATCCTACGCCGTTCCCGCGTACCACGACCCGACGAAAGCCGTGGGTCAACCCGCGAACGCGCTGGAGATTGCCGACGCCAAGGCGTGGTCCATGACCGGCTCGACGCACATGCCGAACGTGATCGACGCGCTGTTTCCGCATCCGGTTAGATTCCGGCAAGTTTGGGGGCAAGAGTGGCGACACACGGCGGCGTACGCGTGGGCGGCGGTCCCGCCCCCCGGCTTCAGCGCGCTCGGCATGGTGCTCAGCGGCAGCAGCGCGCCCCCGCCGCTCGAATCCCTCCGCTGCGTCCCAACGTCCTGGACCTGCGCTCCGCAGTCGCAGCCGAGGCTGGTGTGGGACAACGGCGGCGGCGGGGGAAGGCCGGCGTCGGCGTGGATCGTCAACTCGTTGGGAACCGCGCACGTCACCGTCGGGTTCGACGCGCCCACGCACGCGGACGGTATCTTAGAGCTCGTCCCCGCGTCGCGGATGCTACCAGAAGACATCCTCGACCCCGGGTCGAGGAGCGATGGAGCCAACACTTCATCCAGGAGGGGAAGCCCGGCTAAGCCCGGTTCTTCTTTCAACGCCGACGACTCCAAAAACACTTCAGCCGGTCTGCGCGGCCGAGCCGCGATGTTCGAATCCGTCGCGCGGGAACAACGCGAGCGCGAGGAGGAAGCCACGCGTCGCGCGCAGGCTTCACTCAACGCCGCTAGCGCCAACGCGGCGAGCGGCAACGACTTGCTCACCGGCGCCGTCGATTTTCTCACCGGCGGACCAGACCCGGATCCGCCGCCGAGGCACGCCGTGGACCACAGACAAGTGTACGAGGCGTGGCTCGAGGAGGACGAGCGCCCGACGCATAACCAGGGCGATCCGTTCGGTGCCTCCACGGTCGGTGGTGGGTCCGTCGGTAACCTTGTAAACCCTAACCCCAAACCCGCGGCTCCGGCTCCGAACCCTCGGGGAGGAGGCCCGCCGCGGACCCAGCCGGGAGGAGGGCAACAGCAGAAAGACGTGAATCCATTCGCGAGGATGGACCCGCTCGGAGGTCTGGGCGGGCTCGGCGTGCCTCCCTCGGCGCCGGCGATTAATCCGCCGCCGTCGAATCAGACGCGGGACTTGCTCTCGGGTGACTCTCTCGATCCGCTGGGGGTGTTGTCGGCGGGTGCCATTCGGGAGAAACCGAAAGACTCGTTCTTCACCGCGAGCAAGAACAAACAGATCAAGAAGAAGGACTGATCATGATAAACGACGGTCATCAGACGATGGCGGTCGAGTGTAATATTAAGTAAACGAATTCAATCATTGTGTGCGATGTCTTGATCGGTGCGTCGTATGTACAAGTGTTAGTGTCTAGTCGCACCGTCTGTCCCACGCTTCTTTTAAATAAGGGTGATGGTGTTGATTGATAGGTCAAGGGTAGTAAAAGTGGTACATCTCAGCCTCCACCGCGCTCGCCGGCGCGTACGCTTCGGCTTCTCTCCATTCTGCGTTGGATAATCTGATTAGACGCGGCCGTGGAGGTCCGTGCTGTTGCTCACGCTGCCGAGGGGCACGCGGGAGGACCGGGTCGGGGAGCCGAAGGACTTGGACGCGCTGTTGAACTGCTTGCCGGCTCTCCTCACCTCCTCCGCCATCTCCGCGCTCGCCCGCAACGCCGCGCGTGACGCCTCAATCTCCCGCTCGGCGATGGTCTGGAAGGAACCCGGGCCGCTGGCGGCAGCCTGCGCCGCCGCGGTGGCCGGGGAACCCTGCGCCTGCAGCTCGAGCTGGTTGTGAATGGCGGCGAATTTCTCCTGAATGTGCTCCATCTGCTCGAGCTCGCTCTCGAGCTTCCGTTGCCTCTCCTCCAGCGCCATGCGGACCATCCTGACGTCGAACACCTGGTCCAGGTTCATCTCGAACGCAGTCTCCATCTCCTGCCTTAAGAATCCCGCGAACTCGTTCATCAGGGGCATCAGGAAGAAGCAGTTGAACTTGAGCTCAACGGATTGAACCACGTACGATCGGATACCCGCGTAAATCTGCCTCACGAGCATGTCAACCACGTCCAGGGTGACGTCCTTCATGTTCCTGTTCCACAAGGTGTTGTCCATGAGCGAGATCATGTCCCTGGAGCCGACGTCCACGACGGGGCCCGCGACAACCTTGTCGTCCTTGTGCTTGGCAACCTCCCTGGAGTGGTGGGAGGACTCCTTCTTCTCGTCCCTGCGCTTATCCTTGCGCCCGCGTCCGCCGCGGTCCTCGCGCTCATCCACGTAGTCGATGAAGTCCTCGTTCATGTCCAGCGGGTCCCTCGCGCCGCCGCGGCCGCGGCGATCGCGATCGTCGCGGCGGGAGGACTCGCGCTCGCGGCGGGAGGATTCGCGGGGCTCGTAGGCGTCATCGAAATGATCGCGCTCGTCGCGGCGGTCGTAGTCGCGGGGGTGCATCTCCCGGTCGCGATCGCGCTGCTCCTCGCGTTCCTGCTCGCGGCCGGCGAGCACGGACTTGAGCCCGGACTTGTTACCGGAGTGGAGGGACCAGGTGACGAACTGTGTGGTGGACGCGAGGTCCTCGCGGCACTTGTCCTGGCACGCCTTGACCTTCTGGTCCACGAATTTGGCAAAGCAGCTGCCGATGCGCTTGAGGAACGCCTCGTGGCCGGTAAGGATGCGGCCCTCCTTCTGGAGGAGGTACATCGCCACCGGCAGCAGCCGCCTGGCGATGTGCGCGAGCCTGAAGCCCAGCTGGTGGACGTACGGCTCGAAGGTATCCTTGGCCCTCGCGACGGCGATGACGCACGCGGTGCGAGTGTAGTTGACGCCGTCGTGCACTTCATCGACGCCGCACGAGTTGATGATGTCCTCGCGGGACACGACGGGGCACTGCACCGCGCCGACGATGGCGCGGAACTCCTCGAGCGCGCGGTGGTACTGCGCGCCACCGAACAGGCGCATCTCCCCGTTGGGGACTTCGAGGTAGGCGATGTCGACGGGGCGGCCGTCTTGCGAGACGAATGCGCCGCCGCGGATGTGCTCGTGCGCGAGGGTCTCGCCAAAGACCCTCGGGGGCGCCGCCATGGTACCGCGAAGGAGCTCGGGGATCTTCTCGAGGAAGTGCTGGTAGAACGCCCTGCCCTTCTCCTTGAGCTTGTCGGTGTCGAGGTTCTTGAGCTCGAGGTCGGTTTCGCGGAGCTTGACGCTAGCCGCCCTGTGCTCGCGTTCGAGCACCGGGACGATCGTCGGGACGTTCTCGAGGTACCTCTGCTGGAGGAGGCGCTCGAGGAAGTGCCTGAGCTGGGAGACGCCGACTCGGCTGCGCTCGGATGAGTGCAGTCGGCGATCGCAACGGCGCTCCAGCTCCGCGGAGTCGCGCTTCTCCTGCTGCACCACAGCCTCGCGGTAGTGATCGTTGCTGCGGAAGAGGCAGTCGCGGGAGCCGCCGACGCGGCCGGATGGAACCGACGTGAAGAAAGGTCCGCCGCCCAGGAGCGTCTGCTCCAGGAGCTTAGCCGGGGGCTTCATGAACATCTCGACGTCGCCAGCTCTGGAAAACTGTGGGATGCGCGTGTCAAACTTGGTGGACACGACGACCGTGCGCCTGAGTTCCGGATCGCAGTCGAGCACCACGCGTCGGGTGGTGGCGTTGCTCCAGTCGCTGTTGTCCTCGAGGCAGAGGATGATGTAGTCCTTGTTGGCCATCTTGTTGCGAACCAGGGTTTCGACTTGGCGGGAGGCGTGCTGCGTCGAATTGTGCCTGCGCCCGGGCGCCGCGGCGATCAAACCCGGTGTGTCAATGATCGTGAGGTTGGGGCAGTACTTGTACTCGATCTTGACGACGATGTCCTTGGCCCAGAAGCCGTTGTCGTTCTCCAGGCGCTGGTTCTCAGCCTCGATGTACCTCTGGAGGTCGGGGAGGGTCATCTCCTCCTCTCGGCCGTAGGAGTCATCCTTCAGCAGGTAGCACCTCGGTTCCACCGCGGTGGCGTTGTACTTCATGTTGATGGCGATGGGCCGTCGGGTCTTGGTCCCGCCGCCGACGTGGTTGAACTGGAAGCCCATGAGCGCCTCGACGAGCGCGGACTTGCCATCCGTCTGGTGGCCGACCACCAGGATGGCGGGCGAGTCGAAGGGCTTGTCAAACTCCTGCGCCATGTTGTGGAGCTGGGAGTACGCCTCGTACAACCGTTCGTTGCCCTTGGAGAAGAACCTGTTGGCGGTGCCGTCATTCCCGGACGCGTCCGTGTCGTAAGGGGTGTCCCAGACGATGGGCGCGTGCGTGGAAGGCACAGTCGCGGGTCTCATGCGGTTAAATGACTTGCGCACGGGCTCATCGATGGGGACGGGGTTGCCGAACTTCTCGATCATGTCGCGCGCCATGTCGTCGGAACGCTGCGTTTGGTGATGGGGGATACGATGGGTGTGGGGGTGAGATTGTGGGATGGTTTTGAACGCGATCGGGGATGCGGGAAAGGGTCTGGCTGCGGCTGCGAAAGATTTGAAGGATTCCACGGCTATTTTCAAGCGACTGGCGCTGACGCGGCGCCTCCGGGACGACGGGATCGCGCGTGAGTGAACGCACCTCGCTCTCGGCGGGCTGGGCGGAGTACCGCGCGTTGGAGTTCCGCGGCGCTCGCTCGTAGTCGTTCGGCGGGGTGAACCCTCGCGCGTCGTTGGGCATCATGCCCGCTGCGTACTGGAAGGACTCCTGAGGGTCAGCGGACCGGACGGATCTGCTGGACATCACGGAGCCCGGCGCCGCGTCGGGGACCTGGCTATCGCCGGCGCGTCCGCGCGCCTTGGACAGCCAGCGCTCCTCCTGGGATCGGGAGGGGGACATGCTTTCAGATCGTCGCGTGCGTGTGGAGGCGCGCGCGCGTGTATCTGCCCGTATCCCCCCGGCGCACAAACGGCTCAACCGAGAACAGAATTTCTCGCCTGTTTGACGAGTTTGAATTCAAGCAAACGGTCTGCTGGATTTATACGGGACATCTAGACCGTCGTTTACGAGTCATTCGGATAAAAGTCTCGGCCAATCAGCGACGAGCCGAGTCACCGATAGCGATTGCTGCAGGACCTCTGAATCTTTGCGCTCGGTGTCGATCTCCGCGCCCCGGAGACGCGCCATAGTAGCACTCGCGAGTGGGTCTTCTTCCCCATCGCAACCGCTTTCGATCGAGGCAGGATGTCCACCATGTCTTGCACCATGGCCGCCCCCATGGCCCGCGCCGCCCCGGTCTCCCGCGCCGGTTTCCGCAAGAACGTCTGCGGGCAGCGTGTCGTCGCGCGGTGAGTGACTGAGCGATTGATTCCGACGCTCACCCCCGCGCCCGCATCCAGTTCGCACATCGATTCACGTGTCGCGCACCGAGTAAACTCAGGCGCGCGATTCATCGTGGGGTTCATCCCGCATCGGCGTCGCGTCGATGAACCGCCAAAACCGGTCGCGTGCCCCGCGATGCGCCCCCGGGCGGGCGCGAACTTTTCGGCTTCCGACTGGATAAACCTTCGTCTCCCGCGGATTCCCCCGACTGACCCCACACGACTGACCAACCGCCCCTCCTCTCCGTGTCATCCAACAGTCGCTCGCGCGTCGCCCCCAAGGCGAACGACCGCGCGATGACCGTGAAGGTCTCCGCGCACGATTACGACTACGACCTCGTCATCATCGGCGCGGGCGTCGGCGGCCACGGCGCCGCGCTCCACGCCGTGGAGTGCGGCCTCAAGACTGCCATCATCGAGGGCGGCGTCATCGGCGGCACATGCGTGAACCGCGGATGCGTCCCCTCCAAGGCGCTCCTCGCCGCCTCCGGCCGCGTCCGCGAGATGCGCGACGCCGACCACCTCAAGATGCTCGGCATCGAGGTCAACGACGTCCAGTTCCAGCGCGAAGGCATCGCCGCTCACGCGACGAACCTCGCGACGACCATCCGCGGCAACCTGACCAACTCCATGAAGGCCATGGGCGTCGACATCCTCCTCGGTAACGCCACCTTCAGGGACAACCACACCGTCTCCTACGGCAACAAGAAGTGCACCGCGCAGAACATCATCATCGCCACCGGGTCCGTCCCGTTCGTGCCCCCGGGCATTGAGATCGACGGAAAAACCGTCTTCACGTCGGACGACGCGCTGAAGCTCGAGACCATCCCCGACTGGGTCGCCATCATCGGCTCCGGCTACATCGGCCTCGAATTCTCCGACGTGTACACCGCCCTCGGCTCCGACGTCACCTTCATCGAGGCCATGCCCAAGATCATGCCGGGATTTGACGGCGAGATTGCCAAGCAAGCGGAACGCATCTTGATCAACCCCCGCAACATCGATTACGTCACCAACGTCCTCGCGACCAAGGTGACGCCCGGTATCATCGGCGAGAAGCCCGTGAAGATCGAGCTCTCCGACTTCAAGACCCGCGAGGTTGTCGACGTCATGGAGGTGGACGCGTGCCTCGTCGCCACCGGCCGCGCGCCCTTCACTGACGGCCTCGGGCTGGAATCCATCGACGTGGAGACCCAAAGGGGCTTCGTCCCGGTCAACGAGCGCATGCAGGCGCTCGACAAGGACGGCGAGGTGATCGAGGGCGTGTGGTGCATCGGCGACGCGAACGGCAAGATGATGCTCGCGCACGCGGCGTCCGCGCAGGGTATCGCCGCGATTGAGTGCATGCAGGGCCGCGACAAGGTTCTCAACCACAACTCCGTCCCCGCCGCGTGCTTCACGCATCCCGAGGTTTCCTTCGTGGGCATGACCGAGGAGCAGGCGCGCGCGAAGGGCGAGGAGGAGGGTTTCGAGGTTACCGTGAAGAAGACCTCGTTCAAGGCGAACTCCAAGGCGTTGGCGGAGAAGGAGGCTGACGGCATGGCCAAGCTCATCTACCGCTCGGACACTCAGGAGATTCTCGGGATGTGGATCATGGGCCTCCACGCCGCGGATCTCATCCACGAGGCTTCCAACGCCGTGAACCAGGGCATGAAGGCCTCCGACCTCAAGTTCGCGGTCCACGCGCACCCCACGCTCGCGGAGGTTGTCGACGAGGTCTTCAAGCAGGTGGAGACGTACGCGTGATCGGGCGGAGAGGTTGGTTTGGAATAGCTTTTTTTGATTCACATTCGTTGTACACATCATCAACCGACTACTCGAGGTAGTCCTTGAACTGCTCGCGGAGCTTGTCGATGTCCCCGTCGATGTCGAACTCCTCCGTCGGCATCGCGATCCTCACGCTCCGCGCGGGCGCCGCCTCGGGCGTCGCCATTCCCGGCGCGCCGAAGCTCAGGTGCCACAGCGCCTTGCCCGCGTCTGAACCCGCCAGCCATTCCCCGACTCGCCGACATCTCTCCACCGTCATCGCGTTCATGCGAGACTCGTGGTCAGTCACTTGCGCGAACATCTCGATGCACTCGCCGGACGGGACGCCGTCGAAGTCCCGCATGTACTCGAAGACCTCGACGGCAGCCTCCCACTCCGCGTCGTCTACTCGTCGTCGGATGAGCGCGACGAACCAGTTGGACGTGAGCACCTGCGCGCCCGTTTTCCCCTGCTCCAATCCTTGCCGCCGTACCCAATCGACGATCTCCCTGGCGAGCGCCCACTGCCGCGTGCGGCCGATGCCCACGAGCACGGACTTGTACCCGTCGAGGCACATGTCGTCCTTGATCTTGTCGAGGAACGGCGCGGCGGGGATCCCGCGGGCGTGGTTGTTGAGCAGCTGGAGCATGACGCGCGATAGCATCTTCTCGTCGAGTGGGGTCGCGCCCACGACGAAGTCCTCCTTGCGCCCAGCCTGCGCGGCGGCGCGCTTGAACGCCTCGGAGGTGTCGTCCTTCGCAGCCTTCCAATCCGCGTAGTCGTCGCGATCCGAACCCGGACGCTCGACGTCGTCCGGATCGACCGCCGCGACGACAATTCTCCATGCATTCCGCCGCCGCCTGCTTCCGAGGGCCCGAGACCCGGGGGCGGGATGCGGGGCGTCCGGGCGCGTGGCTCGGCGGCCGGTGGACGCGGCGTGTCTACCGGACGCGACGCGAGGCACCGGCGCGGACGCGAGCGCGAGAGCGGACATCTTCTCGTCACCACTCCGGGATCGGCGTGTGCACGCGGAAGTGACATTGAAAAGTCTCGACCGCTGCACTTTTTGCTTTTTAGACTAACTCTATGATGAAAGGGCGAGAGTTTCGATGGCGAAGAGGCGTCGATGAATCCGCTAAACCTCGTCTTCCCTAAACCTCGTCGTGCAGTCGCCGGTACCGTCCTCCCATCGTACCCTGTTTCCCCTGCACCCGCCCCGCGAGCGCCTGCCTCAGCTCCAAAAACGACCTCGGCAACTTGAAGAGGCAAAACACAAACAGCGTCGCCCCGGCCGCTATCATCACCCCAAACGCCAGCGGCAGCGGCGAGTGCGCCGCGTTCGAGTCGCCAACCTTCACCGGTCTCGCGCCGCTGGTGCGGATCGCCTCGTGCTTCGAGACGCCGGCTCCGGCTTTCGCGACGCCGCCGCCGGGGAGGAGGCCGCCGCCCCCGCCGCCGTGCTGCGGCGCGATGACGGTCTCCTCCTCCTCCTCCTCGACATCATCATCGCCATCGTCGTCGTCGTCGCCGTCGTCGCCATCGTCGGTGGCTTTATCGTCGGTGGCTTTATCGTCCACGTTCGCGGTCGTCTCCGTCTCCGTCTCCATCTTCCCCTTTGTCGCCTCCATCGTCGGAGCGACGGCCTTTTCGCTCCCGGGCAGCGCCTCCTCCTCCACGTACGTCCTACCCCCCTCCACCCACCCCCGCGGCGGCACAACCTGCAACTTCAACTTCTCCTTGTCCTTGTCCTTCTCGTCCACCTCGTCGACGCCGATCCACAGCCGCTGTAAGTTGACGTCGCCGAGTGCAGGCCGCGTCTCGGAGACGAGGACGTTTACGCCGCGGCCCCACGCGTCGGTTCCACCCGTCGCGCCCCCGAACGTGGTGATGGCGTGCGGCGTCGTCATCGAGGACAGGCGCCACGACACCTGCTTCCCCGTTAAGTGGTGGGTCTTGCTCCAGGATGCCCTGCCAGCCTCGGTGGGTATCCACACCATGTTAACCTCGCCGCCGTCTCTCTTCCAACAAAGAGCGTACAATCCCGAGACTCCGCGCTCCTCGCTCCTCAACACCGATAAACCGTACACTAAACCGTGCGGTGATAGGTCGTACGTTCTGAGATGTGCACCGTCCAGTTGGTGCGTCGTGATGCGTGCGTGTTCGCGGTCCGCGACGTACAGGGTGGAATCCCGGGCGTCCAGTTCAATCGCGTGCGGTACCTTGAACCCCGAAACCGGGGTTGAAGTCGACTCCTTCTCCTTCTCCTTCTCGTTCTCGTGTCCCTTCGGCCCGGTGAATTCGCCTACGTACGTACCGCTTGAGTCGAACCGCGCGACTCGTTCGTTACAGTACCCGTCGCTGACCCAGAACGAGTTATCCTCCGCGACAGCCACCTGCGTCGGTTTACAAAAGCCGTCTTTTCCCTTACCCGGAGTCAACTTTTTGCCAAACTCCGCCACTCGGGCGCCGTCGGTGGCGTTGTATCGAATCACCTGGTGCAATCCGCTGTCGGTGACCCACACGTCTCCGTTGGGACCGAGCGTGATGGCGTGCGGCATGTAGTGCTCGTTGGCGCCGAATGATTTGACGATCTTACCAGTCGCGAGCTCGATCCGCGCGATCGTATTCTCGGCGACGGGCGAATCCAAATCTTTGACAACGTTCGTGGCAGGGTCGAAGCTGTCGCCGTCCCAGATTCGTTTGCCGCGGTGAAACGCCCACGCGTGCCGCCCGTCCGGTTCCGCGACAATCCCCGCGATCTGACCAAGCGACTTTGGCCAGGCACCAGCAGGCGCGTCCACGAGGTGGGCGGTCATTGTCGTGGGATCGTCCGGAGGTTGAGCCGACGCTTGGCTCGAATCCGGCGAGTGCTGAATCTCCATCCGCGTGCGCCCGTTCCCCCGCGCGCCGTTGCAGGACAGATACGCGGGTTCCTCCGCGTGCACCATCATGTACAGGTTGCACATCTCGTCGCCGTGGCTCCACCCCGCGCGCGTGACCTGCGTTCGATTGCGTGTGTCAAAGATACACGTCACGCGAATGACATCACCGGGGTGTATCGTTATTTTACGATCGTCGATCCTTTCAAACAGCTGCGGGAGCTGCGGGTCCCGGGCCATGAGACGCACCGCGGGGAACGGGTCATCACTCGTCGTCGCAGCAGTAGCAGGCGTACTGTCTGTGCCGTCCTCGTCGTCCTTGGGCCACGCGCCGGCGGCGAGCCGTTCGGCGTAGACTTCGACGCCCAGCGCGTGCGTGTGCACTCGAAACGCGAAAGCCGACAGCGGCCGGGCCATCGTGTACGTACAAGCGTTGCGCACGGGTACCCGCGCCTGTCCTGGCGGGAGTGTGAACCCTTGCGCGAACGCCACGACGGACATCGCGCGGTTGGGCCGGCCTTTGCGGAGGTGCACGGCGAGCCCTGATGTTTCGTTGGCATCCGTCGGTTGCGGGTCGAGGTAGTGAACTTCGAGGACGAGATGTTTAAAGCCGTGTTCGCCGCCCACCTCGAAGCCGACGCGGTCTGGGAGGTTCAGCGGCGGCGCGTTTTTACCCCAGCCGAAGATGAAGGGTTCCGCCGGGCTGTCCGCGCACACGGATCCGCGTGGTTCGCCTCCGCCCGGGGAGAACATGCCGCCCGAGCGCGTGTGGAGGTTCGGTGAGACCCCGCCGGCGCACCCGAACAGTAGCATGTGGTGCACCTTGGGCGCGACGGCTTTGGGCTCGAACCACGCGATGTGGTGGTGGCCGTCGGTGGGCATCGCGGCGAAGGTGTACGCGTAGGTGTCCGGCTTGGATGCGACGGCGTCGGGGACCGCCATGTCCACGGAGACGTACTCCGAGTCGTCCCGCGGGCTCGTGTCGATCTGAACCTGGCCGTCGAACGCGGTCACCGCGGGCAGGTAGGTCCACGCGTGGAGGGTGATCGCGAAGATGATCGCGATGGGTAGGCGAGGCGCAGATGACGCCCGTCTCGCGGTGCCCCGCGCGGCGACGACCCCCATCGTGCTCCCGCTCCAAAGCTCCCTTCACTGTGGCCGAGACGACGAGATCTGAGCGAACCGATGCTCGGAAATCGATCAGACGTTCGACACAACGAGGCGCGAGCGAGGGCGTCATGCTGTCGACGTTCGAGAAGTTCAGGTTCACCGGGGGCAGGGCCGTCGCCGCGGCGTCCGTATCGCGGAAGCGCGAGGGCTCGCCGCTGACCCCTCCCCTCAAGCCGAGGGCTCGGGCCAAGCCAACCGACGACGACGACGCGGAAGCATCGCCCTCCGTTCGCCGGCGTCCCTTCATCGCTCCCGCGCCCGCGAGGTGGCGTGAGAGGTACGCCCCGGCGTGCGAGGCGTGCGAGTCATCGCGCGTGCATTGCACGCACGTGCCCGAGGTTCCCCTGAAGCTCCTCGTCATCGGGCACAACCCATCGGAACACAGCTGGGGGTCCGGCTGGTCCTACAGCAACCCATCCAATAACTTTTGGAAATTGTTGGTGAAGGGCGCACTCGTCCCGAAAGAATGGACCGCGGAGGACTGCCCGAGGCTCCCGGGCGACCTCGGCATCGGGTTCACGGACGCCGGGACCGTCCCGGGGAACGACGCGAACGCCTACCCGAGGGCGACGATGAAGGAGTGGCGCGTGGACCTCTACGCGCGATTGCGGGGGCACATCGATCGATGCGCCCGCGACGCCGGGGACACAGACGCTGGCTGGGACAACGCGGACACAGCTGTGCAGCTGGCGTCGAGGCACGGGCCGGCCGTCGTCGCGTTCGCGGGCAAGCGGCAGTACGCGCAGCTATTCGACAGGGTCCCGTCCAAGGTGGAGGCTGGGAAGCAGCCGCCGACGTCGCTGCCGCCGGGGTGGCCGTTGTGTCCGCGAGCGACGGAGGTTTGGGTCTTACCGTCGAGCAGCGGCCGTGCGGTGATGACGAAAGCGGCGCGCGAGGAACCGTACGTCGCGTTGGGGACGAGGCTCGCGACGATCCAATGGCCGCGAACGAACAACGTAGAGTAGTCCAGTCATCGTAGGTGTACACGGTAATACTTCATTACAAGATTGGTAATAGGGGGGGCGAGAGTAGCGCCGTAATAATAATAAGTTCACGCTCGGTGTCTGTCGAGTCTCTCGTCGCTCGCGGACATCTCAGCCGCGATCCGGTAGAGCTGCTTGTCCAGGTCGTTGCTCCGTTCGAACTTGGCCCTCAGCTCCTTCATGCGCGTCGCGTCGACGCCTTCCTTCGCGTAGTCGATCGCGTGCTCGCGTCCCAGCGGCTCCGACTTCTCGGCGGAAGTCTTTGCTGATTTTTTAACATCCTTCGCGCGGCTCTCGAGCTTGAAAAAGTCCACGAAGGCGTCCTTCTGCGCCTCCAGGTCGTCGATGGTGGCGATGAGGTCGAAGTCATCGCGCAGGATCCGCGTCGCGGCTCGCAGCGCGCCCTCAGCCTCGACGCGTGCCCTGTGATCGCCGTAGAGGTCCCGCGGCGCCACTCCGTCCCGCGCTCGCTCAGAGTTTAGCAACAAAAACCGCGTCTGCTCGTCGCCGAGGTAGTCGATACCCGCGTCTTTCCCGCCGTGCATCCGCCTGAAGACGTCGTCGCTCACGTCACGATCGATCGGGTCACGCAGCGTCGTGCTCGTCATCACCTCGCACCCGGCGTTCTCCGCTTTTTGTCTCAGATCGGCGACTCGTCTACCCATCTCCACCATCCCGGGCCGTCCCCAGTGCTCCACCACGAGGTGGTTCCCGGGCTTCATCGCTTGGGGTACCACGTACCGGTCCCAGTGGTCGTCGGCGGAGGCGGAGTTCCAGGTATAAATCTCGCCCATCGCCGGTGTGATGTACTTGGTGCTCTCGTATCGAACGACGTCGACGTCGTTTGACTCGTGAAAGTACCGGACGATGCTGCCGCCGCCCGTCTTTGGGACGTGGTAGTAGAAGAGAAGGCGACACTTGGGTTCAACATGATGAGCGTTGGATGATTCGTGGATGTCGTGATTCGCGCTTTCCTTCTTGCCGGCGCGGCGCTCGGCGCGGCGGGCGTCCACGCGCGCGAGCCGCGCGGTCTCTCGTCTCTCGTCGGCACGGTGCATCGCCTCATCGGCGTGCCCGAGGAGGCCGGCGTCCACCGTCGGGACGTCGCCGAGCCCGAGGAGGACCGCGGTCGCGGGATGGTGGTGATTGAGCCCCCGGTACGCCGCGCCGATGAGTCCCATCGCGGCGACGGCGCACACGGTCACGCGAGTGCAAACTCCCCACGCGCCACCACCCATCTTGGCACGTCCCGCGTCCTCCCCGTCCTCACCGAGCCGAGGCGCCCGGTGCGCGCCGGACTCGTCGACGCGCCCGATGAGCGGCTGGCGCTCGTCCACGTGACCCGCCGACATTGTGGTGTCCAACCGATACGCGCGCTCCGAGCGTAGGAAGCGACGTCGACGCGCCGCGCTCCAACCCCGCGGCTCCGATTGGCGTAACCGCGCGAGTAACCGGCGGAAGAGAGCGACGTGATTGCCAATTTTGCGCTCTCGAACCGCCGTTTTCAGTCTGTTTGTTCGTAGAGCTGGATCACGTTTCCCGCAATTAGTTGGACGCCTATGGTAGGTAAGTGATGATGGGTACCAAAATAGACAAATGTATTTTATGTTTGAACCCATGCATCGATTACGCTCATGTTTTGGCATGGTGCAGATTCGCTCTGACCAAATGCCCGCACCATTCCTTTTGGATCTCGAGCTTACGCATTTCCGCCCCAACCTCATCCACAAAAGCTACGTCACCCGCTTAAAAAGCGAGCCCGAGCGCCCGATGCCCCATTCGTTGCGTCGGATACACAACACACACACAGAAAAATGGCCGCCATGACCACCTCCATGATGACCCTTCGCGTCTCCGCGAAGGCGCCCGTCAAGGCTTCCAACAAGGTGCGCCTCGCGACCGCGCGCGCCGTGCCAATCGCCGAGTGTTGGGCCACCGCACCGGCTTTTTGCGACTCTTCCCTTTCGGCGGCGAGCGAGGGCGACGCGGATGAGCCGCGGGAGGCGCGATGCGACCGGTTCCGACGCGTTCGAGCGCTCGGGGACGATCCGTCGTTGTCTTTTGAACGATGTTCGCATCGTTTCGCGGCGTATTCGCGTCGATCGAGCCCCGCCGCGCCCCCGTGCGACGCACATCCGCTCCCATCATCGTCTCAAAAACCACGTCGCTGACCACGAATTTCCCGATAACGCAGGTTGCCTTCGGTGCTCCCTCCAAGGCCATGAAGGCGTCCTTCGTGCGCCCCAAGGCCGTCCGCAAGGGTGTCGTCGCCATGTCCGCGTCCACCGATGACATCATCGAGAAGATGAAGACCCTCACTGTGAGTCCACGCACCCGTCACCGTCCCACCAACGCGGAGTTTCACAGGATAAAAAGGATGCGGTCCGGGTTTTAGGTTTTAGGCGGCCGATGTCGCGCGACACCGCGCGTCGTGACGGCCGCCGCGACCTTCCCGGAGTTTGTCGTTTGGTCGGAAGATACGCGAGAGCATGTATGCATGACGGGCGACGCCCGTCGTGTCATGTTCCCATCGTGCAGTCGCCGACCGCGGCGGATTCCGGCCCGGACCTCACCCGGTTCCTGCGCATGGCAGAGCCCGGAAACCCTGAAACCCTCAACCCTGAATTCACATTACCCGCTCGCCCACTGACAATCGCCTCCTTCCTCTCCCGAATCCACAGCTCCTCGAGGCCTCCGAGCTCGTCAAGCAGATCGAGGAGACCTTCGGCGTCGATGCCTCCGCCCCCGCGGGCGGCATGGTCATGGCCGCCGGCCCCGGCGGCGGCGGCGCCGAGGAGGCTGCGGAGAAGACCGAGTTCGACCTCGTCATCACCGACGTCGACGCCTCCAAGCGCATCGCGATCATCAAGGTTGTCCGCGGTCTCACCTCCCTCGGCCTCAAGGAGGCGAAGGATGCCGTCACCAACCTCCCCTTCACCATCCTCGAGGGCAAGACCAAGGGTGAGTGCGAGGAGGCGATGAAGACCCTGGAGGAGGGCGGTGCCAAGGCTGAGATGAAGTAAATTGTTCGATTCTTGAGCCGCGGGGCGCCCCCGTCCGCCGGCGCGCGGGCGACGGGACCGCCGGGGCAATCGACCGAGCCTTTAGTTCACTAGAACGTATGCATTGCTTCCAGCGCGTGGGGACTCTTAGAGGAACTTGTAATTATTGATCCTCCAAAGCGATTCTTTCTCATCACACTTCCGTTTCTCACATGTCGGCTTGTATCTCCCGAATCTCCTGCAACGCCTCGTTGATGCCAACCACGGCATCCTCCAACGCCCGCGTCGCCTCGGCACACGCCCCGTTGTACTCCTCCTCCGTGGGCTCGGGTACAACGTTCGTGTCACTCGCACCTGAACCGCCGCATCCGCACCTGAACCCGTCAGCCGCGTGAAGCGGGTCATTGCACTCGGCGACGAAGTTGCCATTCGCCCATCCCGGGTTGAGCCCGCCGGGCGTTCGTCTCGTGTTTTCCTCCTTGATGGCGGCTTCGTTCGCGTGCGCCGACGCCGCCATCGCCGCCGCCGCCGCCTCCGCCTCCTCGACCTCCTCCGGCGTCCGCTGCCAGGTCCATTTACGCTCTGAGTGCGTCTTTTTCAGCACCTGCAGCGTGCACGTCATGCGCAGCTTGGCCTTCTCCCCGAGCTGCACCACCCTGATGCACGCCGCCAGGGACTCCAGCGATGCGGCGTTGAGCGCCTCCTCGACCGCGAGCGCCTCGAGCGACAGCGCGCCCATCTCGCTCGTGATCTCGCCGCAGAGCCTGCCGTAGTCGCCCGCTCCCATGGATCCGGAGAGGTGGCGGTCGAACCCCGTGTGGAAGCGGTTGTAGGACGCCGCGCGTCGCTCCTGGACGGTGAAGAAGCGCTTGATCAGGTCCATCGCAGTCGTTTCCTCCAGCACGGGGAGCGGCGGACGATCCCGTCGATCCTGGGGCTGCTCATCGGGGTTCCTGCGTAAGTCAAGGGTCGGGGATGGTTGTCAGATCGTGGGGTCGGAACACTTCAGATCTGGGTCGAGGCGGTCGGAGGTTGTCACGCGCGCGGGGAATGGAGACTCACGCGGGGACGTGCACCCACTCGTCCTCCCCGGCGGGTCCCTCCGGCGCGGTCATGCCTTCTCGTCGGGTCGAAAGCCGGGCGCGGGAGTGATCAACGCGCGGACGCTTTTGGCGAAAGTTCATCGGAGGTGCCGAGTGCTGTCAGTCAGTCAGTGGCGGGGGCGCGAGCGAGACGGAGGAGGACGGGCGCCGGCATGCGGGGGTGGGACGACGACCCCGAGCTGGCGGATATCGGCCCTCAGTCCATCTACAAGGTGGTCCGCGCGTTGAAGAAGGACGACCACGGACCGTACAACTGCCTCGCGTCCATCGTCGCCGATGCCGCGTTCGTGCGTGACGTGCGTCGCAGGTACCCGACACTCCCGGTGTTCGCCAACCTGCGATGCGGGCTGTGGTACGTGGATCCCACGATGATGAGCGACGATGGCGACGGGAACGATGGTGACTCGAACGACGATGACGCGGTGGGGACGTGCTACTTCAAGAGCACGGACGGCCACTGCAACAACTGGAGCTTCAGCGCGACGAGGCTCAACGTGCACGTCGCCGAGGCGGCGGCGACACGCGGCGGGTGCGTCGTCGTGGACGCGACGAGGTCCAGCACCAAACGGTTCCCGGACTCATTCTCGAAGACGATACCCGTGTGGGCGGAGACGATATCACGCGCGGTCGCGAGGCGCCGACGCATCGTTCCACCCACCGCCGACGATGATGAATCTATCAACCCAGAATCATCTCATCGATCGACGTGGGGAAGCGGTCCGCACCTCCCGGTCTGGGTCGGCGACAACGAGCGCGCCAGCATCGCGTCCAGGATGTCGCACTTCGAGGAAACCCTACACGCGGTCCTTCACGACACGGACGTCCTGGACGCGTTGGCGAGCAAACTCACGAAGCCGCTGCGATGCGTCTGGGTGTCGCGAGAAAACGAGCACAGTTTGCCGTGCGTTCATAACATGTCGGACCTGGACTTCACACCCGTCGTCCTCGTCACGGCGTCGGAGCCCATGCAACGGCACGGGGAGAGGCGGACGGGCGAGGGCGGAGTGCCGTACGCGTACATACCGGGCGCCGGGGACGACGAGGAATCCTGGGCCAAGGGACTGACCCCGGCGGTGTTTTGGGCGCACAGAGAGACATTCGCTGCATGTGGGTCCGGCGGGTGCGCCGCGATTGTCGACCGAATCGTGAAGAAAACGCGGGGGAACGAAGCCGCGGGGACTCGAGGCGTCACGAACGACGAGGACGAAGGGGAGGACAGCGCGCACCTCGCGCCGCGTGGGTGCCTGTCCCCAAATGAACGAGCCGCGTTGTCCAGAGGTTCGCTTCCCCTCGGCGCCGGCGGCGTCAGGCGACTCGTCTCCACCGGCGGCGTCTCCCTCGCGCTCGGCAGCGTCCACGCGCTGGCGCTGGAGGCGACGTGGGACGCCGTCGATGCGGTGCTGTACGTGGGCGACGATCTACCGCCTTTACCCGCGGACCCCGCGCGTTGGCGGCACCCGGAAAGCGTCGACGGGGACGGAGAGACGGCTACGGGCATTTACCCCGCGCCGTTTTTACACGCGCCGATGCGATACGCCAAGGTTGCCAGGCGGGACGTCGCGGACGGGCTCGAGACGTGCCTGGCGTTCATACGTGCGAATAGTACGCGCGGGGGAGGGACGACGCTGGTGGCGTGTAAGGATGGCGTGGATCACTGCGTCGGCGTAGTCGTCGCGGCGCTGATCGATGATGACGACGACGAGGGTGAGCATTCGGTGAGCAAGGATGGTGTGCGGCGGCGTCTAGCGGACGTGGCCCGGGTGCACCCTGAGTGCCGGCCGAGCCGCGGGACGCTGAAGCAGGTGTTTAACCGGATGTTCGAGATGCGGCGATAGTGGGTTTAGAGCGTCAGAGGTCCTCGTCATTGAACCGTGGCACTACTTAAAGGGAGAACCGCCTCGCCTGTCACGTCTCCAGCTGTTCAGTTTCTTGTGTTGTCTCCGTCCTGTTTCAACGAACTCTGAACACCAGAATCCACCGGCACGAGTCCGACTAGCGGGCGGCGCGGGGAGATGGGGGCGTGCGATGGGTACTGTTGCGTGGCCAAGCGCTTCGATAGGCCCTTCAGGCTGCCCGCGTCGCGATCACCCGACCCCGCATCCGCGTCCCTGGCGCCCGATACGTCGTCAGGGCGGTCCGCCTCCCGGGATGGGGATGCGGGAGCCGACGGGGCCGACGCGACGTCCGTGTCCGGTGCGGACGAGCTGAGCACGCGGCTCGCCGGTCTCGTGCTGATCGAGGACGACGACGACTGCGGCGAGGAGGAAACCGAGACGCAGGAGGCGGCGGCGAGATCCAAACTGATCGAGCTCCTCGACGCCGTCCCGTGCGCGGACGGTGCGACGGGGGGCGACGATGGGAGCGGCGGTGGGGGCATCGCCCAGGCGCAACAGGTCCGGTGCGACGCCGCGTCGCTGCGGGCGTTCGCGCGCGATACGCTGCCCCCGCTGGTGCATCTCTCGCACCGCCGCGAGAGGCACTGCAGGATCATGCTGCAGCATCCCAACGCGGACGCCCTCGCGTGGCGCCTACACGACCTCCTCGTCGGAGCCTCGCGGTCGGCATCCCTCGGGCAGGCGGACGGAGAGACACCACAGCTGTGCGCCTCGCACTATTACGACGACGCGGCGCGTGAGCTGGCGTCGCTCCTCGTGCACA
>Ga0302114_10000874_pt1 | contig 20419 bp, 20 predicted proteins | sample AG5_Surface_MG_FD_203107 | JGI IMG/M metagenome (GOLD analysis project Ga0302114, IMG submission 203107) | Marine microbial communities from Western Arctic Ocean, Canada - AG5_Surface | ecosystem: Environmental > Aquatic > Marine > Oceanic | place: Canada: Western Arctic Ocean | collected...
TTATGCAGTCCGCTCTTCCTGTGTTTTTTAAACTTAAAGAAAATGACGCGGGTCCATTTACTTTGGGAGATGGATCAGTTCCACATTGGAGATTGGTAAGCAAAAAATCAAATAGAGGGATTATCTCCAAGATATTTGAAAAGCTGTCGCGAGCAAAGTTTCAATCAGAAGCACTAATGACATATTTTCAAATCTGTTCTAATCAGATAGATTCGGACAGAGACCATTACCCATGGGTTTCCCAGACAGTTATGCAAGAGTATTCTTCCATAAAAACAGTTCATTTAAATGCTTTAAAAGAGAAAGGAATTCTTGAAAAAAGCATGCGTCTTTCTATTATTGAGGCTATTTCTGAAGGAGAAAAAATCAAGCTTTCACATCTTCAAGGGAATGTTCTTAATGATATTTTGTCAGGGTTACATAATAGAAAACCAGTTTTGTTGCAGGGTGAAACAGGGAGTGGTAAGACAGAAATATATTTAAAACTCGCTGATAAAGTTCTAAAAGAAGGTATGCATGTTTTAATGTTAGTTCCGGAAATAGCCCTAACAGCTCAACTTTACAAACGTTTAGAGAACTCTATGGGATTAGATGTGGTGTCTGTTTATCATAGTCAGGTTTCTGAAAGCCAAAGAAGAGATATCTGGTTATCATTATTGAACCCTGGAGGTGGTGCTAAGCTTATTCTTGCTGCAAGATCAGGTGTTTTTTTACCAATGGAGTATGTAGGTTTAATTGTTGTCGATGAAGAGCATGAAACGAGTTATAAGCAATATGATCCTTCTCCTAGATATCACGCCCGTGATGCCGCTGTATGGATTTCTAATCAAACTGGAGCTGGAGTGGTTCTTGGTTCTGCTACTCCGAGTCTTGAGACCTTTTATAATTGCCAACAAGGTAAATATCATAAAGTGCAATTGAATGAGAGATTTGGAAAATCTAAAAAACCAATTGTAGAAATGTTGTCTTTGGTGAAGTATAAATCCTTAAAAATGATGGAAGGACCACTTTCTAAGCCAGCAGTTAAGGCCATTCGTGACACTTTAAATAGTCAAAAGCAAGTTTTAATTTTTCAAAACCGAAGAGGTTATTCACCTTTTTTAACATGTATGTCTTGCGGTTGGACAGAACCATGTTCAGATTGCGATGTCGCTGTAACCTATCATAAAGAGTCAAAGTCATTAAAGTGCCATTATTGCGGTCAGGGCAGAAAACCATCCAGTATTTGCCCCTCTTGTCAAAAGTCTGCATGGCAACTTAGAGGTGTCGGAACAGAGAGGGTGGAGGAGGATCTTGAAGAAATGTTCCCTGATGCCAATATAATTAGAATCGATTCGGACTCAACTAGGAAAAAGAAATCTATGTCAAATTTTATTGAATGGCTTGAGACAGGAAAAGCTGATATTGTTGTAGGGACTCAAATGATAGGAAAAGGTCTAGACATATCAGGTTTGTCTCTTGCTATAATTATCAATGCAGACAATGCTCTTCAGATGGCTGATTTTCGCGCTCATGAGCGTGCTTTTCAGTTATTCTCTCAAGTTGCTGGGAGAACAGGAAGACGTGAGCATCAAGGTCACGTGATTATTCAGACAGCAACCCCGGATCATCCTATATTAATTGCTGTTAAGTCTGGAGAATATAATCAAATGGCGAGAAATCTTATAGAGGATCGCAGGCAACATCACTATCCGCCATTTGTTAAAATGATTCGAATAGAATTACGTCATCGCAAGCAAATAACTGTTTTAGAAGCTGCTAATTTCTTAGCTGAAAAATTGCATCGAAATTATGGTGGTGGAGTTTTAGGTCCAGATGAGCCTAATGTTTCACGTGTGAAAAATATGAATTTACAGCATATTTGGATAAAACTACCTTTGGGTCAAGGGTTATCATCTTTAAAAGAAAAATTGCGAAAGATAAATAGCTCTCTATATTTTAATGCTGACTTTAGGTCAGTAAAAATAGTTATTGACGTTGATCCATATTAGTCATGGTTATTTCCCATTGAATTTTCCTTATAAAATAATTTCGAAAAACCAAATATTGCTGTGGCATGAACTAAAATCAAAATTGACCAGTCTATTATTATTCCCCTGGCAATTACATGAATATTTTGACTCAAAGGAAGGACCCAAGAAAAAAAAGTTCCACTTAATAAGCTTAGGCTATTCCATTTGAATAATTTTAATTTCATTTCTAATGAATTTAGAGATTTAATTTATGTATTTTCAGAATGAGTTTTCTTATTTAATTCCGACCAAAGTCTTTCTATAGGCACTGGGGCAGTGACTTTAAGCATTTCATCTTTGATCGGGTGCTTTAGTTGTATCATCTGAGCGTGCAGGTGAATTGCTCCATTCGGATTAGATCTTTTTGCTCCATATTTCAAATCACCTTTTATGGGATGTCCAATAGCACTTAATTGACATCTGATTTGATGATGTCTCCCCGTTTCAAGATTTATTTTTAACAAGGTATACCGATCTCCCGAACTTAGTATCTGGTATGATAATATGGCCTCTTTGGCTTCTTTTTTGTCTGAAACAAAGCTTTTCTTTATTCGACTATCTTTCCATAATGAATGAATTAGTTTAGTATTCATTTCTTTTGGAATTCCTTCTACCACAGCCCAATAAGTTTTTTTGACAGACCTATCGGCGAATGCTTTACTCACTCTTGTCAATGCTTTCGATGTCTTAGCTAATACCACTATTCCTGAACTTGGTCTGTCTAATCTGTGTGGTAGTCCAATAAAAGCTTTTCCAGGTTTATTATGACGCTTAGCAACATCTTTTTCTGCCCAGTCTTTAAGTGTTGGATCTCCAGTAATATCACCTTGAACAAGAAGGCCTGACGGTTTGCTGACGATTAAAAGGTGATTGTCTTCAAAAAGAATAACAGGGTTTTGCACAATATCAATAGCTTTCTTCTGAGTTAGGAAAGGCAAGAGACTTTACATCGGTTATATAGTTTTTAATGGCATTGGGTATTAACTCTTCCAAGTTTAAATAACGACGAAGGAATCGTGGGTTGAATTCAGTATTCATGCCAAGCATATCATGTAATACTAGTACTTGTCCATTTACGCCGGAACCAGCACCTATTCCTATGGTTGGTATCTGAATGGAATCACTCACTTTTTTGGCTAAATCTGCAGGTATTTTTTCCAATACAATTGCGAAGCAACCAGATTTTTCCAAAGATTTTGCATCTGTTAAAAGTTGTTCAGCTTCTTCTTCTTCTTTTGCGCGAACCGCATATGTACCAAACTTATATATACTTTGAGGAGTTAGGCCTAGATGTCCCATTACAGGAATGCCGGAACTAACTATGCGATCCACAGTCATGGCAATTTCCTTACCTCCTTCTAATTTAACAGCATGTCCTCCCGATTCTTTCATGATTCTAATTGATGAAGAAAGAGCAGCCTTGGGATTGCCTTGATAACTTCCAAAAGGAAGATCAACAACTACCAGAGCTCTTTTTACCGCCTTGATCACACTGGATGCATGATAAATCATATGGTCTAATGTGATTGGAAGAGTTGTTTCATGGCCTGCCATTACATTACTCGCAGAATCTCCAACAAGTATCACATCAATACCTGCTTTATCAACTAATCTCGCGAGACTAAAGTCATATGCAGTTAACATAGCTATGGATTCACCTCGTTGTTTCATTTCAAAAAGACTATTAGTCGTGACCTTTTTATATAATTTTTTCACGTTTGACATCTTCAAATATTTTAATCAAAAGTACAAAGCCCATGCGTGTTATCTTTACGGACATGAATTTAAAAGGAATTTTTATTTTTTCCAGTATTTTAGTTGGTTTTTTATCCTGCGATAACACGCTTGTTGTTACTGCACCATTTGAAAATATCCCGGTCGTATATGGTGCTTTAAATCCTAATTCAGATACTCAATATGTCAGGGTAGGGAGAGCTTTCCTGGGTCAGGGTGGTCCCAACGGGGGAATAGACAATCCAGACAGTTTGTATTACACAGACTTAGTTGTTGAACTTCAGGCTTTTAAAGATAATGGAGATTTATTATGGACGAAATCATTGAATAAAACTCAAGATGTCCCCAAGGACTCTGGATTATTTACCAGCCAAGGACATCGATTATACAGTTTGGTCATTCCCCAATTCACCTTGAATAATAATCGACTAGATTGGTCATATAAATTATTGCTTAAAAAAGATACACTAAGTAGAGCTTTTGCAAGTGCAGAGACACCTTTAGTTAAAGAATTTAGGATAAAACGCCCCAATTTCCAGGGAACTCAGAGATTTAGTTTCACTTCAAGTAAAGGTGCTGAAATTCAGTTTTATCAAGCTGTTAATGCTCGTATTTATCAGGGTTATGTTGATTTTCTCTACATGGAAATGCCTGATGGGGATCAAAATGACTCAACTCGTCATTCAGTGAGATATTTTCTTCCATATACAATTGGTAGTTCTTTAAATGGTGGGAGTTATTTGAGTACTTCTTTAAGTTACGAGTCATATTACACCTTTTTGTCAGAGGTAATACCAATTAGACCGGGATATATGCGCTTTTTTCGGGGCTTCACAATTCATCTAACAGCAGGATCAGATGATCTAGCAACTTACATATCTGTTTCTCAACCATCGAATACAATACTTCAGGACCCTCCATTTTATACTAATGTCGATAATGGTGCAGGTATTTTTGCGAGTAGGGTCGGGCTGGATCGGCCTAATATAGGTTTGACATCTGCCTCCATGGATAGCTTGGTTTTTGGCAAAATGACATGTCCCTTAAGGTTTGCAAAGGCTAGTTTTCTTGATACCCTGACATGTAACTGACAATTTGTCTCAGTTATGCTCTTGGTACAATGATTGTCTGTATGCCAGTCAAATCAAATATATTCAATCGAATAAATAATCGAAATGGGTAAAATAATAGGAATAGACTTGGGAACTACGAATTCGTGTGTTTCCGTTATGGAAGGAAATGAAGCAGTTGTTATTCCCAATGCGGAAGGCAAACGCACAACACCTTCAATTGTTGGATTTGTTGAAGGTGGAGAACGTAAAGTAGGAGACCCTGCCAAACGTCAGGCAATCACAAATCCAACGAAGACCGTGTTTTCAATAAAGAGATTTATGGGAGAGTCGTACTCGAATATTTCCAAAGAGGTCAAGAGAGTACCATATAGTGTTGCAAAAGGTGACAATGATACTCCTAGAGTAAAGATCGATGATCGCATGTACACTCCTCAAGAGGTCTCTGCTATGATTCTTCAAAAGATGAAGAAAACTGCTGAAGATTACCTTGGAACAGATGTTTCTGAGGCGGTCATCACAGTACCTGCTTATTTTAATGATTCTCAACGGCAGGCTACAAAGGAAGCTGGTGAAATAGCTGGTTTGACAGTTCGTCGAATCATTAATGAGCCAACCGCTGCTGCTTTGGCTTATGGTATTGATAAAATGAACAAAGACATGAAGCTAGTTGTCTTTGATTGCGGTGGTGGAACTCATGATGTTTCTATTCTAGAACTAGGTGATGGTGTCTTTGAAGTGAAATCTACCGATGGGGATACTCATCTAGGGGGTGATGATTTTGATGATCGTATTATTAATTGGTTGGCAGATAGCTTCAATAAAGATGAAGGAACTGATTTGCGTAAAGATCCAATGGCTTTGCAGCGTTTAAAGGAGGCGGCTGAGAAAGCGAAAATAGAATTGTCGAGTGCCAATACTACTGAAATCAATTTGCCTTACATTACAGCGACTGAAAGTGGTCCAAAACATATTGTTCGTTCTTTAACTCGCGCTGAGTTTGAGCGTTTAGCTGCTGACTTAATTGAAAGAACAATTGCTCCTTGTAAATCCGCACTGAAAAATGCTGGATTATCAGTTGGTGATATCGACGACGTTATTCTTGTTGGGGGATCGACTAGAATACCAGCAATTCAAGATGCGGTAAATAAATTTTTTGGTAAAGAACCGAATAAAGGGGTAAATCCTGATGAGGTTGTAGCAATTGGAGCTGCAATACAGGGTGGTGTCTTAGCAGGCGATGTTAAAGATGTTTTACTTCTTGATGTCACTCCTCTGTCTCTGGGAATTGAAACAATGGGTTCTGTCATGACGAAGCTTATAGAAGCTAACACAACCATTCCTTCTAAAAAATCCGAGGTTTTCTCTACTGCAAGCGACAATCAGCCGAGCGTAGAAATACATATTCTTCAGGGAGAACGTCCAATGGCTAAGGATAACAAAACTATAGGGCGTTTTCACTTAGATGGTATTCCTCCAGCTCCAAGGGGCACACCGCAAGTTGAGGTTACATTTGATATTGATGCTAATGGTATTTTAAATGTCAGTGCAAAAGATAAAGCCACAGGCAAGGAACAAAAGATTCGTATTGAGGCATCTTCTGGTTTGAGTTCAGAAGAAATTGAAAAAATGAAACAGGAGGCTGAGGCCAACGCTGAGTCTGATAAGGAGGCTAAGGAGCGAGTTGACAAGATGAATGCTGCAGATCAGATGCTGTTTCAAACTGAAAAGCAGTTAGTAGAATTTGGAGATAAGTTAGGAGACAAAAAGGCTGCTATTGAAGAAGCATTAGAAAATCTCAAGAAGGCCCATGCTAGTCAAGAAATTAGTGCCATTGATGCTGCTATGGAAACGATAAATGAGGCATGGAAAAACGCATCTGAAGAAATGTATAAAGCTCAAGAGGGAGAACCTCAAGAGGGTGGAACTCCTGAAGCTGAATCGACTTCTGATGACGTAACTGATGTGGAATTTGAAGAAGTTAAAGAGGAAGAGTAAAATCAAAAATGTTAAGTTTAACTCTAATTTTTAAAAAAGGTCTCTCTAGGGAGACCTTTTTATTTGAATCAATTGTAACAACTCATTTAAATCTAAACATTCCATATTTTAGAATGCAATAAATTGCACGAAAACCATCTCTCCAGCTTATTTTTTTACCTTCTTCAAATGTCCTGCCATAATAACTGATACCTACTTCGTAAATACGGATATTTTTGATTCTTGATATTTTTGCAGTCACTTCAGGCTCGAATCCAAATCGATTTTCCCTCAAATTCATTGATTTCAGGAGGTCTCCACGAAATAATTTATAACAAGTTTCCATATCTGTTAGATTCAAATTTGTAAACATGTTAGATAAAAACGTTAAAAATTTATTTCCAATCGAATGCCAAAAAAATAAAATTCTATGAGGTTTTCCACCTAGAAACCTTGACCCATAGACAACATCCGCATGACCATCAATAATAGGGCGAAGCATTTCGTTATACTCTTTTGGATCATATTCTAAATCAGCATCTTGAATTATTATATAATCACCTGTTGCTTTTGAAATTCCAGTATGTAGAGATGCCCCTTTTCCTCTGTTAATCTTATGATGATGATATGAAATAAGTATTTCTGAATTTAGCTTTATGAATGAAAGTATTAGCTGCTCAGTATTATCATTACTATTGTCGTTCACAATAACAATTTCTTTATCCCAATCTTGGGGTAATTCTACATTTTTTATTTTGTCTAAAATTTTTTGAATAGTAGACTCTTCGTTAAATGCAGGTATTACTATGCTTAAGACTTTCATATATTCGAAATTAGACTATTTTGACTGTCATATTCTGAGTAAATATAGACTGGTTTGAATTATGAGTTTTTACAATAAGGCAATTGTTGGGTTAAAAGCAGGCAGCTGAAAAATTAGTTGTTGTAAATCTGTCACATAATGCTAAGCACGAGTTTTCGTGTTTTATTTGAATAACTCTTACTTCTATTTAGCGGTTTATAGGATATTATGACTTATTTAATGATTTTCTTGATCTTGATACTAGTTAATGCCCAGGAGAGATTAATAATAGGACTTAGCCAATTGAAAAAACAGTAAATGAAATAATCTCCCGTAGCGACTCCAAGTGTTGCGGATTGGTAGGCTCCACAGGTGTTCCACGGCACTAAAACGGATGTAACAGTACCACTATCTTCAAGTGCTCGGGATAGATTTTCCGGTGCTAGTCCCCTTTCACGATATGCTTTTCTAAACATTCTTCCAGGCACAACAATAGCTAAATATTGATCAGCTGCTGTTATATTTATAAATCCACAGGTCACCAGGGTAGATGCAATTAATGAAGCGCTACTATTTGTCACACTTAAAAATGCTTCGGTTATTCTTGTTAAAAATTGAGAGGCCTCTAGAACGCCACCAAAAGTTAAAGCACAGATTATTAACCATATCGTCCCTAACATTCCGCTCATTCCTTTAGTGCGCATAAGAGAATCGAGTAATGGATTTTGCATTTCTAGACTTACAGATCCATAAAGACTGGTTAAAATACCTTTGTAATGGCCAATAATATCCGAGCTTCCTCCCACTTCAGATATTATTTCAGGTTGTACAAAAAATGCAGTTAAAGACCCAAGCATAGCACCAATACCCATAGCTGCAACGGCATCAATTTTTAAAGCTATCAATCCAATGCTAAGAATGGGCACTATAAGAAGCCACGCACTTATGTTAAAGCGGCTTGATAATTCGTTAGATAGGATCTGGATATCATCTGATAATAAACCATTGTCAAAACCTAAACCCATAAATGTGAAAACAACAAGAGTAATTATGACAGCTGGCCCGCTCGTTAATGCCATGTATCTGATGTGGCGGGTTAATTCTGCTCCTGCCATCGCTGGAGCTAAATTGGTTGTGTCAGAGATTGGTGACATTTTATCTCCAAAATAAGCTCCAGAGATTACTGCCCCCGCGATCCATGTTGGAGGAAACCCTAATGATTGACCAACTCCCATCAGCGCTATTCCAATTGTTGCAGTTGTGCCCCAGGATGAGCCTGTGGCCAAACTTACAAGAGCACAAACCACAACACTGGCCGGTAAAAAAATAATAGGAGATAAAATTTTTAGTCCAAAAACAATAAGAGTTGGAATAATTCCAGATATCATCCAACTACCTGTCAATGCTCCTACCATAAGTAAAATAAGAACCGCTTTGGTGCTGTCTTGGAGTGTGCCTTGAATACCGTTCCAAATATCATCGGTTTTAATTCCTTGAAATTTTGCTAAAACTGCTGCAAAACCAGCAGAAAGCAATAGAATTAATTGGTTGCTACCATCCAAACTACTGTCTCCAAATATTCGAACATTCACAAATAGGGCGCTGACTAAAAAAATAATAGGCAATAATGAGTAGAAAAGTGAAGGTCTTTTATTCATATTGGCAATATAATTATTTCTTCACAAGACTATTAAGAGATTACCCATGGATTTAAAACTTCAATAACCGCTCCTAATGGAAGGCCTTTTACATTATCATAAGACCCTTCAATACTTTTGATTCCAATATGACCAATCCATTCTTGAGCACCATAACCCCCTGCTTTGTCAAAGGGTTTGTAATTTTCCACATACCATTCTATCCATTTCATGGGTAAATCCTCAAAGGTGACAAGTGTTAGTTTAGAGCAGTTATTCCATATTTTACCATCCGTTGCCCAAACTGAAGTTATAACTCGATGTCTTCGACCACTTAATTTTGATAGCATTTTCTGACAATCATCCATATCTTTTGGCTTTCCGTATCGAATTCCATCCATCCAAACCTCAGTATCAGCCGTAAGAAGTATTTCTCCAGAGTTTAATGTTGGCAATAATGCATCAGACTTTTGACGAGCGACCCAAGAGACAGTTTCAATATCATTTAGTCCTGGAGGTGCAACTTCATCTGCCTCTGAAGTTCTTTGCTCAAATGGTATATTTAATATTTTTAGCAATTCGTTGCGCCTCGGTGATTTTGATCCAAGAATTAATTTCCCTCTTAATTCAAAAGGTATTTTAGCGTTTACCATATTACGTCTTCTTTTTTCATCCAATCACCCTGGATTTTTAAAACTTGCTCGATTAGATCTCTAACGCAACCTTTACCTCCTTCAATGGGTGATATGTATGTACAAATACCTCTGATTTCAGGAGCTGCATCTTTCGGGCATGTACTTAATCCAACTTGGTTTAGTACTTCATAGTCTGGTATGTCATCACCCATATATGCTATGTTTTTTAGTTCGATATCATACATAATAGTTAATTCTTCTAAGGCTTCAATTTTATTTGAAGCACCCAGCCAAATATCTGTAACTCCCAAACCTTTAAGTCTTTCTTTCACTGCTTGAGACCTCCCTCCTGTTATAATAGCTACTTTGTAACCTTTTCTAATTGCAAGTTGAAGGGCATAGCCATCTTTTGAATTAAAACTTCTTATCGGCTCTTGGTTGGGCAAAGCAAGTACGGTTCCATCAGTTAATACGCCATCAACATCAAAAACAAATGTGGTTATTTCTTTTAAAAGTAATTTGTAGTTCAATTTTTTCTCATTTTAATTTCAGCAATACGGCTACTAATCGTTTTATAAATGTCTTGCATCCTTTCAGGAAGCATTTCCAAATGTCTTTCTAATGTTGCTTGATCCCCGCGATGAGCTGGACCGGTTTGAATATCATAAGCTCTACTTGAAAGAGCATTGCTAATTGTTTTTTGAACCATTGAATCAAAAAATGACGGATCAATTCCACTCAAGGAGCAGTATTCCTGAAGCATTCCGATTTGATGGTTCAAAAAGTTATTCGAAAATACTGCTGCTAGATGATATTTGCTCCGCATTTCACTAGAGTAAATCAAACCTTTTGGGATATTTAAGTCAATATGAAACTGTTCTAAAATAGGAATTAGAGACGAGTCAAGAGCTTCCCAAAATACCGGAAATTCAGCCCACGGAGTATTTTTACCTTTAAAGGATTGCATTGGGTACCATACTCCCGATTTGGAATAAAAAGAAATAGAGGATAAGGGAGTAACTCCTGAACAATGAAAAATTGGAATGGAAATATTCCTTTGAAAAAAGCCATTGACAAACTTCACTATTTGATCGTCCGGTACAGCTAGAAAAACTCCTTTTACTTCAGAAGGAAAATCAACAGGGTCATTAATCCAATTACGGCTTGCCAATTGAATGCACTTGTCTCCAAGTCTTAATTTTAATGCATTACCTAGCGGTCCGCGTCCAAGGATAACCCAAAGTTGCATCACTTCCTATTTTCATTAATTGCTCGATAAACCCTTTTCCAAACGGCAAGCAGAGTGCCTATGCCCATCAAGATTGATCCAAGCCAAAGCAAGTTTATGTATGGAAATATAAATGCTTGTAATAGGACGAATGGGGGATCTCCATTATTTTTTTCCCAAGCTGTAATGTTAAATTTCCCCTCTGCAGTTGCGACACCATCAAAACGAAATTTCAACCCCTTTTCTTCAAGTTCTACCTCTGAAGTATGAGCTTCGTTGCCATCTAGATGATATGGAAGAGTTAGATCTGTTTCATCACCATTCATCGATTTAAGAATTAGCTCTAATTCTAGGTCTAAGTGTTCTATTTCACCTGAATTTTGATTTATTGAAGCATTTTGAACATTTAGAGTGTCGCAGTACAGTAAGTATTCATTAAAAAGAAATACTTCTTCTCCGCTCTCCAAAACAGCTTCCATAGGATCTGACCAATCTCCATTTTTCTCATTTAGTGGTCTTAAATCCGCATAGCTTATGTATGTGTAAACATCTCTGTTCCAAAAATGCTTAGTACTTGGTTCTCTTACATTCCCCATCCTATCATTAATTTGAATGAATGGGTTTAGGGTAAATGATGGCTTTAATTCTGGACGTTTAAAGTCATTCCATGTTGAAGATTCTTTTGTTTCGTAAAAATCAACATCAAATACTCGATTATGGCCTTCGGTTCTTTCATTGCGCCAGGAAACATAATAGGGATACATTGAAACTGTATCATTTAGGGGTAAAAGAATATTTTCATTTGATGGGAAGTCTTCGTGAATATATGTTGCATTTGTACTGATCGCTTCTTTTTTTCCATTACTAATAAGGGCTCCTATTAATACCATTGAAAATCCGAGATGAGCAAGTGCCATTCCACTTGAGGTCCATCGTCCACGAACAATGCGTATCCAATAGTCTGCATTGCTAAAAACTCCAAATATTGAAACGAATAATAGAGCTGCATACAAAGGGTTATAAAGCTTTAATCCCCAAACACATAATGCACTTATTAATATCGTAATAATAAATGATGGGAGAATACGCTTGAATAACGCACTAGGGGTTTCCTTCCAGCGCAGAAAAGGACCGATAGCTAGTAGACTAGTGATTACCAGAGCGAGCGGAATCTGGAGACTATTAAAATGTTTTGCTGCATCAGCAGGAGGAGCCATTGAATTGCCCAAAATTGGCAAAAGTCCCTCAGGACCAATGAATTTATTTAGTACCGGAATGCTGGTGCTAAAAGTTATCTGAGCCGCTGAAATCAATAAAGTCATCGAACCAATGAACATCCAAAATTCTCTTGAGCTAAACGCTTCTTCTGAGGGGCTTTTAGGGTATTTTTTCCAATGGAATAAATAGATAAATATTGATCCAATTGAAAAGAATCCTAAAAAGGCAATAAGTTGACCATTTAATCCTAAGTCAACAAAGGCATGAACGGATGTTTCGCCAAGTATTCCAGATCTGGTTAAAAATGTGGAGTAAAGAACAAGTAAAAATGAGAGTATAGTTAAGAACAAGGCAGTTGCAGGTGCTGATTTTTTATGCTTTACTATCATCATCAAGTGTCCAGCAGCAACAAGTGTTAGCCATGGAACTAAGCTCGAATTCTCAACAGGGTCCCATGCCCAAAATCCACCAAAACTTAATGCTTCATAGGCCCAGGCGCCGCCCATTAGAACGCCAGTCCCTAGTATGGAAATACCGAAAAAAGTCCATGGCAGGGCAGGGATAACCCATTCATAATATTTTTTTTCTAAAATTCCTGTTAGGGCAAATAAAAATGGAATAGTTACAGAAGCAAAGCCAAGAAATAGCGTGGGAGGGTGAATCACCATCCAATAGTTTTGAAGAAGAGGATTGAGTCCTTGTCCATTTCTTAGAGACGGTAATCTAATGAGATAATCACGCAGCTCTGTCCAAGGCAATCCTATATTTTCTGGTAATTCTCGTATTAAAATAAAAGGTGAAGATCCAATTTTTAAATCACCGATATAAATACCAAGAAGCATTGATGTCAAGAAAACTTGAACCATGGCTAATAGCATTAAAGTACCGAACTCCCATTTCTTTGCTGTTCCAACTAATACCCAACCAAGTATTACATGCCATGTTGTCCAGAGTAAAAAACTACCTTCTTGACCTTCCCAAAAGCAAGACGCTATATATTTCATAGGCATCTCAAGTGAGCTATGTCGCCAAACATAATCAAATTCAAACCAGTGGTTAAATAGTGCAGTAAATAGAATTGCGATCGTCCCAAAAACACCAATAGAGTGAAAAGCAAAACTTAATCGGCCTGCTGATTTTATACCTCTGTGATCATTAGTTTTTTTATTCTTAGAACGAAAAAAATAAAGGCTGTAAAAAAAAACAGTTGCAACAGCACCGGCAAAAGATAATGCTACTGACGCTCTTCCTAAAAAGGAAATAAGACTATGTTCTCCTATATAGTCCATTTTCTATGAGTTTATGGAATAAATACCAGTTGTGTCTAGCCCTTCGTCATCAGTATACTTTGACGGGCATTTCATTAAAATTTCTGTAGCGACAAAATTAATATCGGTAGAATGTCCAGTTAGGGTAATTTCTTCAGATCGTTCAAAATCCATTGGCTTGGGTTGATTATAAACAACACTTCTAGATTCCCCATCCTTATCAATTGCTTTAAACGTGAGTAAAGTAGTTTTAGGGTCGAACTTTATGGGATTATTTAAATCAACTTTAGCAACTACAGTAACAGTCTCAGGTTTTTGTTTTTCTGCTATTTCAAATGTTGCATAAACACTGGCGTCTTCCAAAGTAACCAACAATGCGCCAATCATTATTGCAATAACTAATAGAAGTACAATTTGAGTCTTTTTCATTCTTTGTTTCGTTTTTCCAAACGATTTATTTTTTTATCGAGATATATCAAGTAAGCTAATAGACCACCAAATATTATTCCTAAAACTGTTAGAACCACATATATTTTGCCCTCAGCTCTAAATATATCTGCCATTTCAACGGCTGAACGAGTTACTTGTAAAAAAATCATTTCTCTTTCTTTAAAATATCTAAACGATGTCGAATTGAACTGATCCACCATCCAATTAAAATCCATCCAAAAACAGCAGGATAAAATACCATACGCATCCCACTGTCTAAGTCATAATTTGAAAAGGCCGGATTTCCACCATTTCCAGGATGAAGAGATTCTGTCATCCTTGGTAAAATCCCTATGAAAACTATCATTAAAACAAAAGCAAAGACATTATAAACAGAGGAGAGGCGGGCTCTTTTCTCAAAATCCTCAATGCTACTTCTTAAAACGAAGTACGCAAGATAAATCAATAGGGTTACAGCTGTTCCATTGAGCTTGGGGTCTGATGTCCAATATGTGCCCCAGGTTGCTTTGGCCCAAATCATTCCTGTGAATAGTCCTAACAGGGAAAATATCATTGCGACTTCAGCAAAATTTTTAGCTTTTAGATCAAGGTTTAAGTTCACCTTACTTCCATCTTGTCCCGACAGCAAAAATCGTATGCTTTGGACTAGTGAATTCCCGAGTAGAGCAATCATAGTAAACCACATTGGAACATGAAAGTATAAGTTTCTAATAGTCTCATTGAGTATTACTAATCTTGGTACATCAGACATTAGGCCGGCATACATTGAATATGCGACTAGTATAATTCCTGTTACTTTCCATGCTTTCATTAGGAGCGCCAAAGGTAGGGAAATAGAATAGCTCCAAGAGCTAGAGATAATCCACAAAGAGATAATTCGCCAATCCATAATGGATAAATTTGTTCTATGTGCTCACCAAGGAGTGCAAGTTTGCTCGCTCTAAGAGAAACTAAAAGGGTAGGGAGCAACAGAGGAATACTAAGAATGGACATTAAGCTTGCATTGCCATCTACTTTTGCGGCTATTGCAGATGTAAAGCACAATGTAAAAGATAAAGCAACGGAGCCCAGGCTTATGGATACTATCAGTGGAATAAGTGGCATCGAATAATCCGATGACTTTGGAAATCCAATCCAAAAAGAAAACAGCAAAAAGCTCAATAATGATATCAGTAAAGTACTAAATGATGAGCTTAAGCTTTTCCCAATTAAAAGTTCTAGTGGGTGAACAAGTTGATTTATATAGTGATACTGACCTTCATTTGCGGAAAATGTTTTATTCGCGATTTGAAGTGCACTAAAAATGAGAATCATCCATAAAAGAGCAAGCCATGTATTAGGGCTTGGATGTTTAATTAATAGTGATGTTAAAAATGTGACTATTGCTGAAAAAAGTAGCGAAACAAACCAACCTGAGCTTCTTCTATACTCCAACTCCCAATCCCAAAGGAATATGGTCTTTATTGCTTTCACTCTTAACACAAGACAAAGGTAAGAACTAGTTTAAGCAAAACTTTTTGCTATTTTATTTGTTTAACTTGGACAAGTCTTTATAAGAATTTGATTTTTTCAAAATGAATAAGAAAATAATTTTCGTAGCAATGGGCATGATATCGGTTATTCTTGGATGCAATAAATCTAATGCTCAATCTATGGATGAGTCTAAAGATTTTCACGACCTGTCTGCTTTAACAATTGATGGAGATGTTTTTGATTTTTCAATTCTTAAGGGAAAAAGAGTTCTTATCGTAAATACAGCATCTGCTTGTGGTTTTACGCCTCAATTGACTTCTTTGCAGAAGCTTTGGGATCAGTCAGACCATCAAGATTTCTTGATTATGGGGTTTCCATGCAATGACTTTGGTTCCCAAGAGTCTGGTACCTTAGAAGAAATAGAAAGTTTCTGTTCCAAAAATTATGGTGTAACATTTCAACTTATGGAAAAGGTGAAGATAAAAACGAGTCCAGTATATAAGTGGTTGATGAACAAAAGTCAAAATGGTGTGAGAAACGCAAAAGTTTTGTGGAATTTTCATAAATTCCTTGTCGACGAAAATGGGCTATGGAGTGGTTCTTTCTTACCTACAACATCTCCCAACTCTTCCAGTATTAAAGACTTTGCTTTGGGTGCATGAGTAATAATATAGATATTCTCGCTATCGGTGCACATCCTGATGATGTAGAGCTTGGTTGCGGTGGAACTATTGCAAAGCACGTGTCAGTCGGTCACTCTGTATCTATTATAGATTTAACAGCAGGAGAGCTAGGTACACGCGGTTCTTCTGAAATCCGTAATAAGGAATCTAATTCTGCCAGAAAAATTCTGTCAGTAGGTAGTCGCTTCAACTTGGAAATGCGCGATGGGTGGATTGCTAACAGCGAGGAGTCTCAGCTCTCACTTATTTCATACATTCGTTATTTAAGGCCTAAAATAGTTCTATGTACAGCGCCCAATGATAGACATCCGGATCATATAGCTGCAAGTAGATTAGCTGTTGAAGCATGCTTTAAGTCAGGTTTGAATAAAATAGTTACCGAATGGAAAGGTCAAAAACAAGAATCGTTTCGTCCTGAAAATTTATATCATTACATACAGTTTTATGATATCCCCGCTGATTTTACCGTAGATATTTCAGATCATTTTGAAACGAAATTGGAGGCAATTCGTGCTCACTCTTCTCAATTTTTTGATGCAACAAGTACTGAACCGAATACCCTAATTTCTTCTAAGGAATTTTACGATTCTATCTCCGCTCGAGCCTCTGAATGGGGTAGGTCGATGGGCGTGACTTATGGTGAAGGATTTATAACTGAAAGAAGAGTCGGGGTGTCTCTTCTTACTGATCTGCTCTAAATCAGACGTTTATTTATCTAAATACCATGTCTCAAGTTCTTCTGATACATTTTTTTCACGAAATTGATCAAAGGCTATTGTTGAAGTTCCTGCTTTTATCTCTTGCATTGATTGAATCAATTCCTTGGTTGAAAATGTTTTTCTAAAAATCAAGGATTTCAAAGCAGGATATACGCTTTGCGGGCCAATACAAGGAGTTGATATAACATTCAGTCCTCGTTCTAAGGCTTCTCCGATAACCATACTGAATGTTTCTACTCTACTATTCACAATTAAAATATCATTTATGATCATTTCTTTATGAACCTGATGAGGTTCCATTCTGCCAAGCCAATTAATATTTTCAAGATAAGTAAATTCTTTTTCTAGTCTTTCCTTATCACTTCCATTGCCAATTATGTTAAGAATGTCTTTTTTAAATAGTTTAGAGTGTAATTCCCAGGCCTTTAAAATGCCTGAGACCCCTTTCGTCTCTTCCACTATATCTCCTACAAAAAGAAATTTTCTATATTTTACAGTTTTTGGTTTTCGTCTAATAACTTCTAATTGATCAGGGTCAGGTTTTACGAGAATATTTGGTATGTATTTTGTCGGACCATATTTTTCGATTCTTGATTTTAAAGCTGGAGAAACAGCACTTCTTATATCCGATATTCTTGCAGTTATTTTGGCACCTAAAGGCGTCTTATGGAACCAGTGGCTTTGGTGTTCTGTAACTGCAAACCTCATAGTCTTTCCATATTTCGCTTTTAAACGAATTATTATATAAGCTGTATCTGCAGAGCCACCGTGAATGTGCAATAAGTCACATCCACCGAGATGGTTAATTGCTTTAATTACAGAATTAAGTTTAACTCCCCACCCGAAAGGCCCCTTCCTGTAATTGGCGTGAAAGGTTTTTATTTCAGGGGTTTTTATGGGTTTATCTGCAAGACAAACAACCGCAATTTGATTTTTCAAATTTTTTGATGCTATAACATGGGCTTTAACAAAGCTTCCATGCTGTGGATCTGAATTAGTCGGCCACATCCTGACTAGATGAATAATTCGCATTAAATGTTTGTTTTGACCAATTCTGAAATCATTTGAATAAAATTAAGATTATTTTTCTCCTCAAGGCATTTTCATATTGCATGCATTATACTTAGCATTATATTTGCCGACCCAAATGGTGGTTGTAGCTCAGTTGGTTAGAGCGCCTGATTGTGGTTCAGGAGGTCGTGGGTTCGAGACCCATCTTCCACCCAAAAAAGCCTCGTAGTGATACGAGGCTTTTTTAATTAGAGATCAGCCATTAAGGAATCGAGATATTTATTCCTTGATTAAAAATAAACCTAATGGAAATCTTTGTTATTTCTTTTTGGAATTATTTGGAAACCTTCCATAGTTACCCATTCCATCGTAGTCGATAGAGTCGTCTTCAGGAATAGAATCGTTAGCTTCTCGTTGTTTTCTGTTCTGCGTTATAATATTCCATATGAGAAAATACAGATAGGCTGAAAAGATTATAAATCCTACAATAAACATTTCTGTATTCATGACTATTTATTTTTTTTGTGAGTTTCTTCTTTGTCTTATCGCGATGGCAAACAACAATATGGTGCCAGGCCAATGAGCAGAATATAGAGCTGATTCCGTATCACCAGTCAATCCCAATCCAATCGAATATAACATGCAAATGAATGCAAAGATAATGGGGTAATACGTCGACATAAAATCTGTAATTTTTTCCATGTATTTTCGTTTTTTAAAGTTTAACAAGGTAATAAACAAATATGTTTATCCAATTCATGATTTTATAGCATAAATTCGCGTTTCAAAGATGAATGGCTCCGTAGCTCAGCTGAATAGAGCATCTGACTTCGGATCAGACGGTCATAGGTTTGAATCCTATCGGAGTCACTAAAAGCCTCGTAGCAATACGGGGCTTTTTTATTGACTGGCATTGGGTTTCAGCGTTTCAAATGTGATTTGAGTGTATTAAACTTAAATTATAATTATATCGAATATAATGACTTTGCGACTCACTTTGCGACTCACTTTGTTATTTTGAGTCTCAGATAAAAAGCTAAAAGTGTTCAATAATTTCAATTCTTATTCAAGCCGCATCCCTTTGAAATGCTAATTCCTTTTTTTTTAATAAAGAGTCTGTTTATAGATATTATACCGGCATTGTAATGAACACATATTGATTACCAATATCACAAACTTTGGACGCCCCCAAAGTGCTCTTACCTCTGTTGTATTTTTACACAGTAGAGAATGGATGATTTCCCTTCTACTAAACTTCAGTCACCTAATAAAGATGGACGTCTGTTGGATCAGGTCCTGGGTCTTATGCATTAAATAAGATCTATTACTTTCTCAATAGTTATTGTATTGAGCGCTTTGGAAAGCCGAAAGGCCTGACTTGAGGCGTTAAAGGTTGAAAGCGAGGCGAGAAACTCAGCTGAAGGAAATGACAGTTAAATCTCTACCACTTTGAGTACCTGAGTTGGTTAATGTATAGGGGGCATTAACTAACTTGGGTTTCTTCTTCAGCTCAAAATCTAGCCTCTAGAAATGAAGTATGGTTTGTGTTGAGCGAGATGTATGTGTTGTCGCGAATTTAAAATCGTTACCGTTTATCGTTGGTCACAAAATCGTGGTCCCTCAAAAGCGCAGAAGAGTAAACAACAAAACAAAACTTTCGCAGCCAGCCCGCGAAACCCCGTTCAACACAACAATATGTAATACACCAAAATCACTGTATTCAGTAAAGCTGTGCCTTATTCAGTTTTGTCAATAAGCACGATGTTTAACAGCTATGTTCGTCAAACAGAAATACAACAGTCTTACTGCATAATGAAATTAAACTCTTTTTAATTAAGGTCAATTATCATTAGTTCGGAGATTGAATCTTTGATCTCTTTGGATTCATCTTGTTCGTTATAAAGCTCTGTATACCCGCTAAACAGCAAAGTATCTGGAGGATAAAAATCGAAGCTTCTTAATCGCAGCTGTAGATCTCCGAAATACCTGTCTGAGACAGTCGTATCAAATACTGTTTCCAGATAATCAGCTTCATTTACAGAGAGTATTTTAATACTTGTCTCTGATGTACCTCCTGAAAAATAGCCCCCCGGAAAAGCAATGTAATGCCTGTTATCTTTTTGGAAATAGATATGATCACTTGGCTTTCCCCAACTGCCAGTTTTCATTGTATCTATCTCATCTCCCTTCTGAATTAGGATGTAGCCGGGGCACATATGGCACTTTAAATCAGATTCAACAGCTGTTACCGTTACCTCCTCAATAATTGAATTCTGTTCTTGTTCCTGGGTTATTTCTTCGGTGCGTTGATTACAAGAAGCGATGATTAGGAGTAATAGTAGAACAGCAATATTTTTCACAATTCTAAGATAGGTATATCCTCAGCATCTAACTGCTTAACCTCTAAGCCTCTGAGATAAGTCAACGATACTTGGAGAGAACTATGACCCTATTGAATCACAACATTCAGTGTCTTGAGAGCTTTCTCATTAGAGACTTGTA
>Ga0302114_10000875_pt1 | contig 20417 bp, 23 predicted proteins | sample AG5_Surface_MG_FD_203107 | JGI IMG/M metagenome (GOLD analysis project Ga0302114, IMG submission 203107) | Marine microbial communities from Western Arctic Ocean, Canada - AG5_Surface | ecosystem: Environmental > Aquatic > Marine > Oceanic | place: Canada: Western Arctic Ocean | collected...
CAAATAACAATTTTCACAACCGTTTTTGCGCAAGTTTCTGCAGAACACCTATAGCAGATCGACATCATTCTCTTAAACCCTACTTGAACTCACGCCCCTTCTTAGAAATGGTCAAACGAAAGGTCGACACCGACACAGTTGATTCTCTTGCAGCCTATAAAGCTCGTCTTGCAGGGAAGAAATCAAAGAACCCACTGACCATGATCGTAGAGCCACCAACCCCTTGTTCTACCAATAAATCTTCCACGAAGAAAATACCAGCAACCCCAATTCCAGCCCCTCCTTCTACCAAGAAATCAACCACGAAGAAGAAATTAGCCACCCCAATTTCTACCCCAAAACGCAGCACAAGGAAAAAACCCAATCTAGTCGTTTCCGCGTCATCCGACAGTGAGTCTTCCGACGACGATGACAGCTCGGCAGTTGAGGTGAAGAGCAACGTGTCCCCGACGAAAAAGACCAAGAAGCAGCTTGCCGGGATAGCAATTGCCGAGAAGGCCAGGGCAGCCGCTGACAAGAAGAGGAAGGCGGTCAAGTCGCCTGCGAAGGAGCCTGAGCCCAAGAAGAAGGTAGTAAAGGAAGTGGTGAAGGAAGTGAAGGAAGTGAGGGAAGTGAGGGTTGTGCAGGAGATTGATGATGCTTTTTCGAGTGATGATGACTATTCAAGCGAGGAGGAGGAGGAGGAGGAGGAGGAAGAGGAGCGCGGCCCGAACGGCACTCCAGTTTTCGATCGGCATACCGAGGCTGCTAACGATTGTGATTTGCAAAGTTTGCAGGGCAGCAAGGCACCTGTTAAGGTTGTTGCCAGCGGCACTGGCATTAGCTTCCGCAGTATGTTTGGCATTGCGCCTGCCCCTACGCCTGCGCCTGCGCCAGCACTTGCGAAACTCGCCCCAATCAAGAAGGCCACCCCCAAGAAGGCCACCCCCAAGTCAAAAACAAAACCAATTCCAACCACGCCCAACACCCCAACATCAAAACCAACGGCAACAGCAACAGCAACAGCAACAGCAACAGCTACACAAATTCTCCCACTCCTCCGCACCCTCCTTTCCTACACAACGAAATCCCTCATCCTTTCCCTCCTAATCGGCCTCTCCTACTTCCTCCTCTCCACCAGTCTCACATTCCTAACAACAACCCGCCACCCCAGCGTTACCTGTTACACCGACACCCTCCCCTCCACCCAGTCCAACTTCAACTTGTACATTGACTCGTTAACGAAGGAGGTGAGTTAGAGTTAGTGACCCGATACTTTGTGTCAAATTATTAACCCCAAATTCCATAGCCTCGCCTCCCCAAGGGAGTTCGTGGCTGCACCTTGCCCGCCGTCGCTTGCCCCGATTCGGCAGACTGCTACGGCGGATACGTGCGATCATGCGGCTCAACCAACCTCCTCTCAGTCGCGGCGGGCAGTGCAGGTTGCGAGCTGTCCGAGCCACACGGCGCGAATCTTAAGAACTCTTTGTTGAGCTCCTTGAGCACATTGAGCATCAACTACTCGTGTAACTGCTGGGGGCTGTTCCGCCTGGGCGAGAGTTGCGGGGGGGACGTCAAAAATACATTGCGGGGGGAGGGGGGCGGTGCCCACCCGATGTTCAAGGTCGAGGAGGTGGGCAGGTTCATGAGGTGAGCGAGCGAAGCGAGCGAGCCTTGTGACAGAAGAGTGCGAATCGATTGTGAGCGAAGCGTCTGTGAGCGAAGCGTCTGTGAGCGAAGCGACTTTGAGCGAAGCTGAACAATCACTTTGCGCAAAAAGATGCACTTGGCCGAACTAGCCACCATGTCAAAATCTAAGTTTTCAATGACGTAATACTTGGGAGTTACGGCCGATTCAGTGATTCGCCTTTTTTTGAGTTCTCACATTGGCGGTGCCATTTTCCTGATCTGGACCGTCCCTGAACAACCTTCTCGCACAAAAAGATGCGCCTGGCCGAACTCGCCGCTGTGTTCAAATCTGAGCGCCTAAAACCTCCATACGTTGGAGTTACGGTCGATCGATCCAGTGATTCGCCCTTTTTAAAGTTTTTTGTTGCTTCGCTCGGCCCTCCGCAATACACTAGTTGTGACTATCTAGTTTCGCTCGCCGCTCGCCCGTGCGAAATTTCTATACATGGCCACATCCAACTACTGAACTAACATAAATTCTACTCAACTCATTCTTCTTGCTCGTCAATTCATCTGTGCTGCGCAGGAAAAAAATGCCCAAGAAGAGTGGGGAGGGGGGGGGGGGAGTTAGTGATAAGCAGATATTGGTTGTGGGTGGGTTCATGCCGTGGGAGATTAGGTTCAGCGGTGGCGAGGAGGGTGGCGAGGAGGGTGGTGAGCGCACCCACACCCACACCCACACCCACACCCACATCGGCCTCACAACCGACTTTGCCAACCGCAACGTAAAGTTCCCATGGTCGTGCTACTTGCAAATTCTCGTCAACGACGCTCTCTCCTACTCGTTTCGATCCGTGGTGGAGGTGATCACCACCCTTTTTATGTGGATCCTCAGCTTCTTCATGAAGTTTCCATTCGTTGCCGTAGGAGGCTCTATCACCTCCTGGGTCGTGATTTGGGTCAAGGGGCGCCGTCGCTCTCGCTCTCAAGAGCGGAACGTTGCGAAACAAGTCGAGGAAGAAGTTTACAAGAGGCTAAAGGAGCAGGTTGGGGGAGGGTTCCCGAGGGATGTGCTGAAGGAGGATGTGCTGAGGCTCATTGAACCGGATCACAAGAAGAGGAAGGAGTTCGAGAAGGTGGTTTGGGCCAAGGTCAGCAAGAATGTTAAAAACGACCCGAGAGTTATGAAGTTTCCCAAGGCGGTCAACGGGGTGCCGCACGAATTTTGGCAGATTGTCGAGAGCGGTGGAGGTGGAAAAAATGGGAGGGTTAAGGTGCCGGAGGAGCCGGAGGGAAAAGAGGTCGAGAAAGAGAGGAAGGGAAAGAAAGGAGAGAAAGAGGATGTGTGGGTCCCCAAGACAAAACTGGTCCCAAAGACCGTGTGGCAGAAGCTTTCTCCAAGCAGTGTCAAAGAATCAGAGAAGGCGAAACCAGTTGGGACCAGGGCAAAGTTGTACTAAACACTCAAAAATCAAAGCCAAAAATTGTGTTGTCCCTTAATTATTTATTACAAAGGGAAGCAGAGGTATTTATTTCAAAGGGAAGCAGAGGAAAGAACCAGACTGCTTCGTGGTCTTGCGACATACAAAGCACCTCATTCCATAGCACAAGAGTTGGATGCCCACTCCCACTATGACACAGGAGAATGCGAATTTAATGTAATCCATCTGTAAAAGAATTTGGTTGGGTGGTATGATGAATATGTAATGTTAGTTTTTAGGTATGGAAATCAAGAAGCTGGCTCGCTCACCTTAAACGGGTCAGAGGGGATATCATTAACATTCATATTGTCAAAGATTTTGATGTAGCTCAATTCCCGGCCTTCTCCTCCTCCTCGAAGAGCATGTCCAGCAGCCGAGGTAAAAACTGAAGCAATTATCAGGGTACGATCCATCCTACAGAGCGGAAATTAACACATTAATTAGGTTTTTTTTTCCAACCCTTTTCAGCTTATCACTTCCATTATCGTTCCCCATTTAGTTTGCAGATTGTGCATATCACCACTAAAAGTATGACGCAAATAGTGCTACTTGCCGCCCTGGCAATTTCAACTGGCGTGAAGGCATTCGTGAGCTCATACACCACATTTAAGATTCACAAATCCTTTTCTACCTCTGCCTCTTCCTCTTCCTCCACCTCCTCTCTATTCAATGTTGCTTCTGATTTGAATATTCCTTGTGGCGAGGAGTGTGCTCTCGACCAGTTCCCGTCCATGCCGCCCTCTATCCACCCTGGTGTTCTCTCTGGCGATGGTCTTATGGACCTAATGGCAGATGCGAAAGCTCGTGGCTATGCCATTCCTGCGGTTAACTGCATTTCCAGCTCTTCCATTAATTCGTGCCTGGAGTCTGCCCGATTGAACGGATCCCCTATCATTGTTCAGTTTAGTGCTGGAGGTGAGACCAGAAAAGGAAAGACCACAATTACATTCACATTATCATTATCATTATCATTAACAAAACTAACTCCCCATCAGGTGCCCAGTTCTATGCAGGCAAAGGACTCGACAATACCGACTACACCGCCGCCATCGCGGGAGCAGTTTCGGGCGCTTTCCACGTTCGCACGCTGGCCGAGCAGTATGGCGTTCCCGTGGTTCTCCACACCGATCATGCCGGAATGAAGCTGCTCCCTTGGATCGATGGCCTTCTCGAAGCCTCTGAGCGCTATTTTGAGCAGCACGGCGAGCCTCTCTTCTCCTCGCATATGATCGACCTTTCTGAGGAGCCGATAGAGGAGAACATTGAGATTTGCAAGAAGTACTTGGCGAGGATGTCGAAGATGGGAATGGTTCTCGAGATGGAGCTTGGAATTACTGGCGGAGAAGAAGACGGCGTCAACAACGAGGACGTGGCGAAGGAGGATCTTTACTCGAAGCCCGAGGAGATATACCAAGGTGAGTGAGTGTTAAATGCCGAGCCGAGACATATACAGAAACTAACGTTATTGCCCCCCATAGTCTACGAGGCGCTCTCAACTGTAAGCGACAAGTTCACTGTCGCCGCTGCTTTTGGAAACGTTCACGGCGTTTACTCTCCTGGGAACGTCGAGCTGGAGCCAGATATCCTCAACCGTGCTCAGGCGTACGTCAGCGAGAAGCTCGGCGACAAGGCGCCAGCTGATAAAAAGCCGGTTTACTTTGTTTTCCACGGAGGCTCGGGGAGCGATGTCAGTGACATCCAACGTGCGATCGAGTTTGGAGTGATCAAGATGAACATCGATACGGACACGCAGTGGAGCTACTGGAGCGGCATGAGGGAGTTTGAGAAGAAGTACAAGCCCTTCCTCCAAACTCAAATTGGCAACCCCGACGGGCCCGACAAGGTGAGCTGAGCTGAGCTGAGCGGCAAGCCACAGCACACATAACAACAACAACAACTAATCCACCCACCCACCCACCCACCCACCCCCAACCCACACAGCCCAATAAGAAATTCTACGACCCCCGCGAGATTTTGCGGGCTGGGGAGACCACCACAGTCGCGAGGCTGGAACAGTGCTTCATCGACTTGAAGAGCCAAAATTGCTTGGGACTCCCGCGAGAACCTCCTGCTCCGTCACCTGATTATGCGTACGGCAAACCTAGGAAGGGGGGGCTGCCGGTCTGAGCGTTTTAGTCTCGAATTTTCTTCTTTTATTTATTTATTATTTTTTGAATAGGAGGCTAAGCAGCCAATGCCTCCAACTTCGCATGAAACGAGTCCAAAGTGTTGGGATTCGTTTTCAGCAAAAAACAACCTGGCCCATCCTCCACAACCGCCATGAACTTGACAGCAGAATTCTTCCCCCCAATCTTGTCAAACTTCATTCCCTTGGTGACCAAACAATTTAAACTCACTCTCAAACCTGAATAGATCCTAAGCCCACCCTTTCCGATCTTCTCATTTTCCCACAACTTGCACACGCCAACCCCATAACTCTTCCAAACCTTTTTCCCAGTTAAAGTTTTCTTTCCCTCCGAGTCGGTTAGCTCCTCGTCGACGTATTTCATTTGCTTTACTCGCACCTCAGCCGTGATCTCTTCGTCCGGGTTGGACGCGCCCTTGCCGATTTCTGGAGGAGCTTTCGACATCTCGTCGGAAGGTTCATCTGAGGTTTTTGCGGTGGTTGAGGCTGATGTTGTGGGTTGGGTTGTTGTTGCTGTTGAGAATGTGGAATTTGAGACGGAGGTTGCGGGTGCGATGGCCCCACCAAAGCTGAATGCAGCTGCGGCAGGGGCAGGGGCAGCGCTGCTACTGTTGCCGCCGAAGCTAAATGCTGGGGCGGAAGATAAGGGAGCCTGAGGCGGGGCCGGAACGGGAGCCACACCCTCGTTCTCTTTCTCCAACTGATCTCGCTCATCCTTCTGGGCGCAGGTCTTAGCTTGTGTTATGTAATCTTTCACTGCTCCTTCCCAGCTTGACATGGGATTCTTCACTATTTGGATTGAGAGCCACGAAAGGAAAGCCTTGTTGAGGCGTTGCAGCCGTGCGCCTTCTGCGCCGTCAGAGCTGTTGCTATTGCTATTGTTGTTGCTGCTGCCACTATTTGCTGCTGCTGTCCCAAAATTGAAACTTGGCGTTGGGTTCGAATTTGATAGTGGCGGCTTGGCTGCGGCAGGGGCACTAGCAAAGGCAAACAGCCCACCCGCTGCAGCAGGGGCTGCACCCAAATTCACCGAATTGAACATTCCACCCCCTCCCGGGACCGCAGCAGCAGACGCAGGGGCCATCATTGGAGTTTCAGTGTTTGAGCCACCATTACTTTTCTTCCCGAACTGACCACTCCGCCGGATTATCTTTCTCCCCTTCATCTGGGAGGCAGTGGCTTTTGAAAATGATCCCACAGGAGAATCCTCGACTCCGCTATCGTCGTACTCTTCCTTTGCTTGCTGGGCATTCTCGTTACGCCTCTTTTTTTGGCCTAAGGGGGGATGCATGACGTTTGGGAGAATTACGTTTGGGAGAATGATTTTTTTGAGGAACAATTTCGTGAGCGAGGTAAATGAAAGTGTTTCTACGAGGCTCAAGGTTATATTAGATAACACATTTAATCTTATCTGCACCTCTCTATGTCCACTTCTTCAGCTGACGAGCTTCTACGACTCTCAGAGTTTATCGATACAATCCATGTAAATAATTTCTTGACCTCCACATCTTCTTCCTCCTCCTTCTCCTCCTCCTCCAACCCAAAACAAACTTGCGCCACTCGCCTACTTCCCCTTCTGAACAGTTTATTGACAACTAGATCTGCACCTTCCTCTTCAACCACTACTGCAGGAATGATTTCATTGACCTCCTATGCGAACATCATCATCCTCTTAACCTACTTAGCCACACACATCTTTCCACCCGAATTCACCCCTCCAACATCATCCGACAATGAAAAAACGAAGTTGATAGATTTTCACCTCCGGGGCGGTTCACTCTTTGGGTACAGGGCCCTTCCTCAGACTGTTCGAAAGCGGGTCCATTCCCAAGCGTTCGTTCCCGTTCCTTCCTCCCAATGGAGCGAGGCCGAAAGCGAGTTGCTGGCAATCTTCACCCGCTCCCTCCTTACGTTCTTGAATCACGTGGATTTCGGTCCTGTGGGTGGAATGTCGGACAGGTTCCTTCCTGTTGTCCTTCTCGGACTTATATCGTCCTCTTCCTCCTCCTCCTCCTCCTCCACCTCCACCTCCACCTCCACCTCCATAGTAGACTACTTTTACAACAACGAAAACCTCCCTTTGTATAACAATTCCCTACCCGAAGTCCTGTCGGAATACTTTTCCCCGCGAAGGTGAGCATTCTCGCGATGAATCCCGCGAAATGGCTACAGACATAATGGCTACATCCACTACTGCACTTAACCCAACCCACCCAATTCGTCTCGTTTGGCTCCTTCTTCGCTCGGCTCAGTTTCGCCCTCCCTCGAGCGACGAAAGTTGCCGTTCAATACATAGCCTCTCTTGCGAAACTCACTCCATCGGTGGCAAGAACAAAACAAATCCTTAATGCAATCCTCTCCAAAACGGCAATATCTTCGTCGGGGCTTGGTCTCCTCGGAATAATTTCCTCCTTCGTGACCGAGCCTTCCCGAAATTTTTCCTCAGGTGAGTGAGCGAAGCGAGCGAGCCTTGAGCAAGAGACGAGAATACTCGCGATGAACCCCGTGAAATGGCTACAGACAGCCACCCACATCCACTACTGAACTAACATTATTCCACTCAATTCGTATTCGTTTGGCTCGCTTGGTTCGCTCGTGTTTTCTTCATAAAAAATGCGCACAATCTCGCTTCGCTCGGCCAGGAATCGCTCTAGCCAGTGTCACGCGCTTAGAGTCTGGCGTTGGCCGCGCTGTTGGCGGAGGCGTTGGCTGCCCCCCCGACGAGAGAGCAGATTTTTATCAAAAACTCATAAAATCGGTCCGAATCATTATCGAGCGGCACACCACCTCACCCACAAAGTCAATATCATTCAGTAGTTTCAGGGGGTCGCTCCAGGCGATCCTTGCCTCGTACCCTCCAGGAATTGTCGAGGCCAACGCGAGATTCAAGGTAACAACGTTGGGATTGTTGCTGTTGCCCGACTCGGACTCGGACTCGGACTCGGTCTCAGTGGGTAATCCAAGTTTGGCAAAAAAACTCGCTCCCCACCACCTCCCAAGCATAATCGCCTCCCCCCCCTACAATTCCCTGCACTTCTCCTTGCTGAAGTACTTCGCTCGGAATCTCCCTCTAGACGAGGAGCTGACTGAGTTGATTATCAGAGGGGTTGGAGCTTGTAATGATGGCGTGAAGGGCGGGGAGTTTGTCGTTGCTGCTCTTTCTTTCCATTCCAATTCCAATTCCAAAAATAGCAATGCCAATGCCAGTGATTCGAACCCACTACTCGCCGGTCTGTTCCAGCGGTGCATGAGAGGGTATCTTAAATACGTCGACAATAATAATGGTTATGATAATGATATTGATAATAAACCACCCACACCAGCAGAAATCTACATCGCAACCCCCCTCCTCACGACCCAGCCCCTCCCTACACTGATCGGCCCAGGCGGAAGCAACATTCTCCCTCTCGTGACCTCAATTCTCCGCTCCCGATCGATGGAGCTCCTCCAGATCGGCCTTGCGATCCTCGAAGCCGTTCTGGAGCTCGGTTCGCGAAGCACGGAGAGGTTTGACGACGGAGTTGTGGAGGAGTTGTTGGCGGGAGTGGTTGAGTTGGGGCTTGAGGAAGATTTTGATTCGCCTTGGAGGGAGCTTGGGGAAGTTGCTGGGCACTGTTTGGCGTTGATTGTATCGATGAGGATGGTTGTTGTTGCTGATGATTATGACGATGATCAGCAACATCATCCATCAAGTGGGCAATCACAAGCACAAACAACAATCGAGTCAACTCGCTCAGACTTGCTGTCCCCCGATCCCCCGATTCGTGCACGTGGCATCGTTCAACTAACGAAATTGGTGACTCAGTGGGTTGAGAATCACGACAAACAGATTGAAATCGTCAGGCAAAAAACCAAAAACAGCAGAAAACTTATTACTGTCGTTGGGGGCGGATTAGACTTAGATTTAGATGCCCCTCCTCCAACTCCCTCCGCTCACATCGACCCCCTCGAACTATTCAACCTCCTCACCGTCGCCCTCTCGGATTCCGAATCTTACGTGTACCTGGCGGCAATCTCCGGCCTGTCCCACCTAGCCGACCTGGACCCCTCAGTGGGCCTAATCGAAATGGCCTCTGTCCTCGCTGGCCACCGAGGGCTGAGCTACGATGTCATGGCAAAAGTTGGCGAGGGGCTTGCCGCCGCGGCTCGCCGGAGGCAGGATGGGCTGGGGGAGTTTTCCACGAATATCGTCAATTTGCTCTGCGAAGGAATCGAAAAACAAACCTTGGCCTCCTCCAACGAAGCGTGGGAGAAGGACGCGCAGATTCAGATTCAAATAAAGATCAACGTGTCCACGCGCCAGTACTTCAAGGGCGGCGCAGAGGCTGAGACCGAGACCGAGACCCCGACCCGGGAAGACGAAAAAATGATGCTCACGTCGGGGGGGGGGGTCTACGAAGTTGAGAAGGAAGACGTCTGCAAGGCTTCCCTAATATCAGTTCTGAGCGAGGTCGTGACCGTCCTCAACCAGCACACCCTTCTGAAGCTAGTTGGGAAGGTTGGCCAGCTCGTCGTTCGGGTGCTCCGGCTCGAAAAGGGGCGGAACACGCGGAGGGCGGCGGCGCTCCTCGCGAGACAAATTTACACCAGAGCGGCGGAAGAATGCATCCAAAGTCCAGAGGGGCTGCTGACCTGCACGCTTTGCGTGGAATTGTGCAGGCGCTACGGACAGGGGGGGGACCTGCACCTTGATCTCGAGAGCTCCATCGAGGCCATAGTGAAACAGAGTGCTAGCGGTATTTACGGGGGTGGGAATGGGAATGGGAATGGGAATGGGGGTCAAGGTCGTGTTGGCGGCCAGCTGTACGACGAGGCGCTGAAGGTTAGGTGCAACGAAGGTTTGGAGATGAGAGAGGAGTGCGCGAAGTTGGGAATGTGGAAGTTTGCGAGGGGCAAGGTGATCATCGAGGAGAGGGAGAAACGAATTGGTGGAAGTAGGCTTGACGCTGTGAAGAGTTTGCTCAATGAGTAGGTAGAAATAGACCAGGATTTATCAAATCAACGAAGCTGTTTTTTGTTATCTATCCTCGTTTCTCATTTTAGCCCCCCCATCACCACAACCACAACCACAACCAAAACCCCCCCCCCCCCTCTTTACTCTGCGGGAGCCGCCGCCTCTGCAGCCGCCGCTGCCGCCTCTGCCGCCGCCTCGGCCTCCTTCACCTTGAACGCCTTGTTCGCCTCAGCCCCCGCGCACGCCGCATTAACCCACCCGAGCAAATTCCCCACAGTGAAGCTCGTCACAACAACGTGGCTGAATGGCACCCCCGCCTCGTCGCTCCCCTCAACCATCCCCCTAACCTTCTCGAGGAGCTTCTCGTCATCTCCCACGCTGGCCACGTCCAGTGCCTCGACCTTCGCATAGAAGTCCTCCCCCACAAGCATCCGGAGCTTACCCCAGTCTATCTTACCGGTTTTTACGTCCACGTAGTCCCCCTCTGAGGTCCCGATCAGCGCCATCGCCGCCCCGAGAACCTTGGTCGATTCGTTCCGGGGGGGAATTGCGAATCCTCCCACAGCGAGCAGCTGCGCCTTTGTCCCGCCGAGGAGCTCCAAGGCGCTCGCGGTCCTGAGCTCGCTTTCCCTCAGCGCCTTGACGTCCTCGGACATGGCAGTGGCATTCGCAGCTTCCTCCCCCTCAGCTGCACCTGCACCTGCACCTGCACCTGCACCTGCCACTGCCTCCGAAAGCTGCGCAACCTGCTCGGCCAGCTTTGCCGCCCCCTGCTCCTTGGCTGTGCTTTGATCAACCTCCCCCTGTCCCCACTCCTGGAGTTTCTCAACGGTCTCCTTCCACGCCTGTAGCTCCGCCTTGGCCTTCGCCCCCGCGAGCTTCCCCCCCCACTCCCTCGCGAGGTCCTTGCTCTCCGGGTCGAGCAGCCTCCCCACCCCCTGCCCGACCGTGTCCAACCCGACCACGCACTCCATCTGCCTGTACACTGGCTGGAACTTGTCGAACTCCCGGGGAGGGGGGGCGGCGACCTCCTTGGCCTTGGCCTCTGCCTCTGCCTCTGCCTCTTCGCTGGCCTCCTCCCCCTCCCCCCCCTCCACAGCCTCAACCTCCGGCGCGGGCTCCGCGTCCTCGACCCCCCCCTCCCAAAGGCAGCTATTGAACCTGACCGGCACGGCCAAATACGCCCCGAGCTTAGGCAGGCCGAAGCACTTGACGCCGCCGTTCCTAACGACGTTCTCGACGACGACGTCCTCCGGAAAGACCGTCCGAGTCACGGTGGTCTCCTCCCCCTCGGCGTCAACGGTCGTTTCTTCGACTTCGGAGGAGGCGAATAGAGGCCAGGTTACGCCCTCGAAGGACTCCTCCTCGCCTTCGGCTCCGCCCTTCAGCACCGCGCCGACCATGAATTCCTGAGTGGAGTTGGTGTACTGAATTTGGGATGACCCTTGGGAGTCTGTTTCCCTCCGGCCGAAGTAGGCGCCTGTGGCGCCGGTTCGGACCTGGAGGAGGGAGAGGACGGCGTCTATTCCAGAGGGGGGGACGGCTGTTTCGGAGAGGGAGAGTTCCAGGGAGTCGGACTCGGCCTGGAGCTGTTTTTTTTTCGCTGAGGCTGCGGCTGTGGAGGCTGCTGAGGCGGCCTCGGAGGCGGCTAAGGAGGCCTCCAGGGATGTTAGTCGCTCGACTGAGGCGACTTTTAGGGCCTCGGCCTCCATGGCTTTCACGTATGAGAGGAGGTATGTTCCAAGGTACTGTTCAAGTGGAAGGTGAAGTGGAAGAGGAAAAGATACACAAGAATAAATGTGGAAGGGCGACGGAAGGGGGGTGGTTGGGTTAGCTCTTACGATTCCGCTAAACAAGCTCCTGTCCAATCCAGCAACAACATGCTGCTGCTGACAGATCCAATATATATAACAACTCATTTCCCAAAAGCTGATGAATTTGCCGAACGTACCTCTACCGCATCTTCTGGCTGTTCAACAACTAATGAGGCCATCGCCTGGGTCATGGCGGGACCCACGCTCTGTTTGAGGTACTCAGCGTCCTGCATGGTTAATTTTTAATTCAGAGTTGTTGTTTTTTTTATTTTTTATTTTCCAACTCCTACAACAAAAAGACGAAGATCCCACTGAAAACCCATGTCCGACGAGATAGCAGTTGTAGACGAGGAACTGATCCAATCAGCCCTTCTGGAAAATTTCCAGTCAAACAGTGATGGAGCAACCTCGAATAATCCATCATCTGGTCTTGTGGCAATGGTTTCCGAGGCAACCACCCTTCGACTCTCCTTCAAGAATATAATGCGGATAGCTAATTTGACCGGGTTCGAGAACCTCACAACACTGTGCTTGGACAACAACGTGGTCGACAAGATCTGCAACATGGACCACTTGGTAAATCTCAAGTGGCTCGACCTGAGTTTCAACAACATAAGCAAGATTGAGGGGCTCGACAACTTGACAAAGTTGATGGATGTGAGCTTGTTCAACAACAAGATCTTGCAGATAGGGGGTCTGGACAACTGCATGGAATCGCTGCAATGCTTGAGCTTAGGGAACAATGTTATTTCGAGTTTGGATGGCAAGTTGCAGGGTGAAGTGGGGTTGTGCCATTACTTGCGGAAATTCAAGAAGTTGCACTTGGTCAATTTGGAAGGAAACCCGGTGTGCAAGGAGGCCGAATACAAGTACATGCTGTTGGCGTATTTGCCGAACGTTAAGTACTTGGATTATGCTTTGATTCAGGAGGTGAGTGACTGTGTTGAATGTAAAAGTGAAACACACTCCCTCATTCATACTTACCCCCCACACACACCCCACCCCACTTTAGAGCGAGGTCGCTACGGCTCGGGAGCAGTACCAGGACGAACTGCAGGAGGAGGAGGAGAACGAAGCGCTGCTGGAGGAGAAGGCGAAACGCGACGCAGACGCACTGGAACTATCCAACATTTTAGAATCGGCCAATCTGGCAGTCGTCCAATCATTATTCAACAGCTTCTTCGCAAACGACGAAGAATACGCCAAACTCCAACACTTACCATCCATCAATGAGCACGTGGACTCGTTACGGAACAGCATCGACCAGGCGAGTGAAACATTCAAGCTAGCAGGCTTGCAGCTCGAGGAGCTGAAAAAGGTCGAGGTGGTGAAATTCGAGGCTTGCCTGAAGGACATGAGGGCGACCGACGCCTTGGTGAGCATAAAAATGATTGATGAATTCAACCGGGACAAGAAGAAAATATTCAAGCAAATAGACGAATGTGAGAACGACGAGGATGTTAGGTGAGCGAGCCTTGGGGAAGACGAGAATACTCGCGATGAAGAGCGCGAAATGGCTACAGACATAATGGCTACATCCACCACTAAGCTAACCCCACCCAATTCGTTTGGCTCACTTCACTCGTTTCGCTTGTCCTTCATTAAAAATGCGCACAATCTCGCTTCGCTCGGCGCAGCGTTCCGCTCAAGAATAAGTTGGACGAGCTATACGAAAAATTGATGGATCTGGAGATCCAGCAGAGGCAGCAGTTCGAGGAATTCTTGAGCGAGTTTGAAAATGTGTTTGGGGAGCTTAGAAACCAATGCTTGGACGTGCAGGGCAACTACTTTAGGGCGGTAGAAGAAGCGGAGGAGAACTACTTTGCGAGCTTGACGCTGCTGGCGAATGAGCTGCTGGAGAAGGCTGGGAAGGACGAGCTGCCGGAAGACATGAGCGACGAGGCTGCGAGCTTACTGGTTGACAGGGATAGCTTGATAAATTGCGTTGCCAGCAGTCACGACATTCACGTGAGCAAACTCTTCAGCAGTGAGGAGCTGACTGGGAGCAAGGAGAGGACAAAGTTCATGGTCATGGTTTCCACATATACCGACGACGCCCAGAGGAGGAATAGGAGCAGGGTTATGGAGCTGTACAACTTTGTGCAGGATAGCAAGAAGGAAATTTTTACCAGGATGAACGATTCGGTGGTTGAAGATGATGAATACAACGAGCAGTAGAGAGTGGAGCGGATTGTTCGATAAAAATGCTGTAACAATACATGAAGCGGTCAAATAAATTGTTTGTTTAATATTATGTGACAAAGTTCAACATCTTTTTGCAACATCAATTGGACAGAGATTTTCACAAAAATTCATCATTCATTCTCATACCGCCCCAGGCAGCATGTTTTCTTCCTCTTCCTCTCTACCAACCATCTCCACATCCCTCAACTCCTCCGCCGCATTCTCATCCACCTCACTCTCGTCCAAAGCATCCTGCATTGCTCTCTTTTGATTCTCCTCAAAATCCCTTGTCATTCTCGCTTCCCTGAAATCCCCCCAATTCGCCGGTTTCTTATTCCCCTTGACGAAATCCTTGTAAAACTCCTGAATCACTTCCGCGGCAAAGTGGTGGCCGACGGTGAAGTTTACCTTGGGATCCAGCACCGACAGCTTGACCAGTTTGTTGAACAGCGGCGCTTTCGCCCTGTGTATCACGTCCATGGCGATGTCGTACTCTCTCATCTTGGCCATGAGGAACTCCGTCTTGATTGCCTCCTTGCTCAACCCCATCAAAACGTCCTTGAAGTGCACCTTGCCGTCCTTCGTAACCTTTAAATCTAGCTCGGCAATTTTCGCCTTGACTTCAGTTTTCGTCGCGACGTAGTCTCCGAAGCCCCACGGCTCGTACAAAGTCTGCACGAATTCCTGCAGCACCGCCATGCTAATATAGAAAGTTCCCGTGGGGTCGAAGTTCGTCCAGTGGTCGCTGAAGGCTTCGAAATCTTCCGGCTTGATGCTCCTCTTGGTCTCATCAGCAGTATCGAATCCCTCAAGAATGATACCGATGAACAAGTTCATGAAGACAAAGCAGACAATCACCGTGAAGACAATCAAGACAATGTAAATTAGCGAGTTCCCGGGCCCGTTGATTTCCTCCCCGACGCCCTTTGGCAGCCAGCTGTTGCACTGGGGGTACTCATCGCCCCGAACGAAGCCACAAATGCTGCGCCGAGCGAAGTAGGTGCCAAACGAATTTAGTAGTTTAGTTTAGTTTAGTAGTGGATGTGGGTGGTTGTAGCCATTTCATTTCATTTCCACTCGTTCGCTCGCTCACCTTTCGCTGTACGTCTGGTTGTCCAAACTTTGCTCCGGCCCCCTTGCCACGTCGTGCATGAAACCGTTCCAGTTCTCACCGGTCGTGAACCTCAAAAGCGTCATGAACGCGGTTCCAAAGTTCCGGAAATTTGCGTCAACGTTGTAGTCGCCTCGAAAGCCAACAGTCGCAAAGAGCTGCACTGCCATGACCGAAAATATGAAGTACAGCAAGATGAGCAAGCTGCCGATGTTAACTAGACCGGGGATTGTCAGCACGAGAGTGTTGAACAGCTGGTTCAAGCTCTCGGCACCGTTGACGAGCCTGAAGATTCTTCCGATGCGGAAGGTGCGGATCACCGTCGTCACCCCGCTCGTGCTGCCGCCTCCGAGCGCCTTCATCACAAAGCCAAACAATGTGCCAACCACAATGATGAAATCGAACCTGCGCCGAGCGAAGAAGGTGCGAAGTGAATTGAGAATAATGTTAGTTTTGTAGTGGCTCGTACGCTCGTCGTCCTCAACCCCCCCCCCCCGCTCCGCTCGCTCACCTGTTCCAGCTATCGCTGAAGTAGAGCTTCTTCATTGCGGAAATCTTCATGACCATCTCAACGGTGAATATAATGGCGAACAGCAGGTTCGCGGTTTGCAGAGCGTCGTTCTTGGCGGACGAGTCACGAAAGTCCGGCAGCATCATAACCACGGTGTTCAAGCAGATGCAGCACATGATGAAAGTCTCGAAGAACTTTGTCAACACGATGCCGTGGCAAAAGTTCCCAAAGGCATTTCCAGGTAAGAAAATCTGGATAATTTTTAGTTAGTGAATGGAAATAGTGGTGCCTGAAATGTTACTCGCTTACCTTCTTCTTGGGCTTCATCCTGGTGGCAATCTGCTGCGTCTTGACCCACGCCTGCTGCTCCTCGGTCAAATAGCTTATGTCGCCTTCGGCCGCCTTCCTCATCTCATTGAAGTGGTCGATGATTACACCGACGAACAGGTTCATGACGAGGTAGGACCCCACCAAGATGAACATCATGAAGAAGAAGCTCATGTACTGGTTGGAATTGCGAATCGGCTGCATGCCTATTCCGGTGGAATCCTGCGAGATGTACATGAGATCGGCCCAACCTTCCGTGGTGGAAATTTCGAACAAGCCCAAAAACGACCCAAACACGTCGTCAAATAGCTGGTAGCCTTCACCGACTACGTCCCAAGTTGCACCCAGGCAGGTGCAGATTTGCCTCGATTTTGGTTTCGAGCTTTCCCACCATTTGAGGTCGAGCTGCGCCGAGCGTGATGAAGAGTTAGTAGTGGATGTGATGGAGCTATTTCGCTCGACACACTCACCTGGTACCACTCCGGCGGGTACTCCAGATCGTCTCCGTCGGTTAGCACGCAGCAAGGCTCCGCGGGGTAATTGTCTCCGCAGCCCGCCTGCAGTTCCATCCCTCCAAAGAACTCGCTCCCAGGAGCAAAGATGCTCTTGATTTCGTCGCTCGCTTCTTCCCATTTAACCGGTACTGTCAAATAGTCTCCAGCGGGGGTTCCGCTCAGCACGTCCTCGAAGTGGCCACCCTGGCACTCCCTCAGCTGTCCCTTGAACATGCTAACGCCAAAAATGCTGAAAATCAGGAAAAACAGGCCGCACACGGCGCTGACGTTGAGCACGTCGGGCACGGAGGAGAACATGCAGTTCACTATCAGCTTGAGTCCCGGCGCACGATTGATCATGCGCAGCGGGCGGAATGCTCGAAACGCTCTCAAACTCTTCAAGCTGCTCAGGGACGAGTCGCCGTCTGTAAAGGTCGTCAGCAGGCTAATGACGACAACGAAAAAGTCCAAAATATTCCACGGATCCCTCAAGTATGTTCGCTTTTGGAACAAGAATCCCATCGTTAGGATCTTGCTGAGCATCTCAATGGTAAAGCAGAAGGTGAAAATGTAGTCGATGGAGCCCAGTATTTTAACCTTGGTGGAGTTTGGATCGTCGAGTGGGTTGTCGAGCGCCAGCATTAGGCTGGAAACCATGATCAAAACGAGAATGACCGAGTCGAACTGGGGGTGAGAGCAGACCTTCGCGGCCAACTCTCGGACAGGGTTTCCGGCTGCCAGCACCATTAGACTCTTGCCCTCCAGGGGGTAAACCGAAGCGTTTGTGATTGCAGCAACCTTTTTGAGCTTTGGGTTCTTGTTTTGATGCGCCTTCGCTGCAGCATCCGCAATGTTCCCTGCGTCTTTCCCCAAATCCGAGCTTTGACTCCCAACAGTACCCAAGTTCAGCGTGAACTTTCTTCTGGCCAAATCGGCTTTCTCCTTCTTCATGGCAGCTTCCTTCTCCAAGTTTTCAATTTTCTGAATGTTGAGCGCGGAGCGCTCGGAAGCTATGACCATTTTCTTGATCTGCGCCGAGCGAAGAAGGCGCCAAACGAAAAATGCATTTAATTAAATTGACATTGATTGGGTTAGTTTAGTGGGTGTGGGTGGCTGTAGCCATTTCGCGGGATTCATCGCGAGTATGTATGCTCGTCTTCATCAAGGCTCGCTCGTTTCGCTCGCTCACCTCCGCAAGGTCCATTGCTTCCATGTCGGATACACCAGATCCACCAAATTCGCCCTCGTCCTCTTCGTCATCAGAGCCAAAGTTGTTTAGCAGGATGGCCAGGAACAAGGTCATGACGATGAACATGCCCAGCACGATGAGAGAGATGAAGTACACCACCGCACCGGACCCGAGGGCTCGCCACCCGTCGTACATGACTCCGTTCCAGTTCTCCCCCGACAGAATCTGAAAGATTGTCACGAAGGCAAAGTGGAAGTCGTCGAAGTTGTGCCTGCGCCGAGCGAATAAAGTGCGAGGCGTATTTTGAACGAAGCACGAGAGCAAGAGTGAATTAGGAGTGGGTTGTCGTTTCGCACTCTTTTGTCACAAGGCGAGCGGTGACGGAATGAAACTCACCTTTCCGACTCAATGTCAGCCCAGGGCGTGCCGTCCTTGGCAGGCACTCCAATCGGTATCGCATAGCCGTCGTCGTCGAACTTGAAAGTGTTCGCGAAGAACTACAAATTGAGTGGTACAGTGTTAGTTTAGTATTTATATTATAGTGAATGGGCTGGCTGTAGCCTTTTCAAGGCTCACTCACCTGCATCCCCATCAGCGCAAAAATGTACATGAAGATGAAGAGCAGCAGGGCAAAGTTCGAGATGTCGAAGACCGTCAGCACGATCTTCTCGAGCAAGATCCGCATTGACTTCCACTCCCTCGCGAGCTTGAACACTCGGAAGAGCCGGAAGCCTCTGAGGGCAGATATTCCGCCGAGATCCACAGCCGCAGGCCCGGCCGAGGCGCTCACCATGAACGCAGGGGGCGCGAGGACCAATTCGACCAGCGACATTATCACAATGAAGCCGTCGAGCAGGTTCATTGAGTCGCTAGCGTACTCCTTGTATCCGTAACCGCCAAGCTTTGGTATGGGTTAGGGTTAGTGGGTGATTAGATCAGAGCAAATTTAATTTCGCACATAACAAACTCACCTTCACCACCATTTCGATGCCGAACATGAGCGAGAGGAAGAAGTTTACCGTCTCGAGGCCGTCGGAAACGCCCGGATCCATGGGGTAAGACTCGGACCCCAAGACGACCGTGTTGATGACGATCAAGCCGGTTATCAGGTTCCCGAACCACTTAAGATCTGCGTAGGCGCGCAGCGCCGGGAAACCTGCGCCGAGCGAAGCGAGATTGTGCGCATTTTTAATGGAGCAGGGGGGAGGCGAGCGAACCAAACGAATCGAGCGGGTTAGTTTAGTAGTGGATGTAGCCGTCAGCATTCATTTCGCGAGATTCATCGCGAGTATGCTCGTCTTCCTCTCAAGGCTCGCTCGCTTCGATCGCTCACCTTTAATTTCAGAGACCTCAACGCTTTTTGGCACCGCCCCCCCGGGGGCCAGCGCAGCTTCCCTCTCCTCCTCCTCCTCCCTCTCCTCCTTCTCCGCCTTTTCCGTCTCTTTGGAGTCACTGTAGTTCTCCTCAAGCACAGCAACCAGCAGGCTGAGCACAAAGAAGCTCCCAATGATGATAAGAAGCGCGAAGAATATGCTCGCAGTCGCATAACCAACCGCATCCTGGCACATATACATGATCGGCGTCCAACCCTCCATGGTGATGGACTGAAAGACCGCCACGAACGCCATGCCGAACGTGTCGAACGTGCTCATTCCCCAGTTGGTGTCCTCGTTGTACGCACTGAGCTCGGTGAACATTTTTTGGCTCAGCAGGCGGGTTCTGTTGTTGGCCATGGCGTTTTGAGCCGTTTCGGATTGTGGGTCGTACACTCGACCGGTGCTCACGTCGGTGAGTCCACCCAGAAAGCGGGTGTTGCCGTACGCATCGTAGTTGCTCCCGCACCAGGTCCAAAGGTCTTCAGGGACGGGGACGACGTGTGGGCACTTGTGAGCCCCCGAGGAACCATCGAAGCCGCAAACCTTGGTGTCGTCGGGGTTGAACGGCCAGTAGCAGTCCTTTGGAACGTGCCACGGAGAGTTTTCCTTGAGCAGGTTCTCCTCGGTGGCGTCCAAATTGTCACTAGAGTTAGGCAAGCACTTGTAGCTGGAGTAGTTGGTGAAGCCGGCGTCCATGTTGTAGTCCAGGGAGACGGGGTAGGGGGTCAACCGGCACCGCTGGTGGACCACCCCGGCGAACATTTGCATGCCGAGGATGCCAAAGATGGCAAAGATGAAGCAAATAAGGGTTATGACGGATGTGAGGGCGGGGATGGAATTTAGGAGGGATATGATGATGACCTGCAGGCCCGGTAGGGCGGTGAGGGACTTGAGCGGGCGAAGGACCCGGAAGGTCCGGACGGCCGAAACGTTGATGTTGCCGAGGGTCACGCCGAACCAGGCGAGAACGTCGACAAAGGATGTGCACACGATTACGAAATCGAGGATGTTCCAGCCGTCTCGCAAGTAGGCTCCCTTCTCGCGGATGAAACCCATTGCGACGATCTTGGTGAAGAACTCGGCGAGGAAAATGAGGGTGAAAACCGGATCTAAGGTTTCGGAGATGGTGTTTCGGGCGGAATTGGTTGTTATGGGGAGACCGTAGTCTTGGGCAGTTGGGTCCATGTTGATTGTTGTCCCTGTGGGGTTGGGGGTTGGGGGT
>Ga0302114_10000876_pt1 | contig 20416 bp, 15 predicted proteins | sample AG5_Surface_MG_FD_203107 | JGI IMG/M metagenome (GOLD analysis project Ga0302114, IMG submission 203107) | Marine microbial communities from Western Arctic Ocean, Canada - AG5_Surface | ecosystem: Environmental > Aquatic > Marine > Oceanic | place: Canada: Western Arctic Ocean | collected...
CGGGGTCATCCCCGCGACGCGCCGCGGTGCACGGGCGCGCGTCGCCGCGCGACCCGTCGCGTCGACTCGCGCGGGTGAAACTTCATCATCCGTCGCTTGGGCGCATCGGGGCTCGCCCTCGTGCAGGAAAACTGGTTTTTCAGAGCAAACATTTCATAACATAAAAATATAACACTCGTATAATTTACAACTTATGCTTTCTACCTTTCTACCTTTCTACCTCCTCCCTCCCGTCTCAAAGTTCCGTGGTGTTTTTGGAGGTAGAAAGCTGTTTCTACCTGGTCATTTTGGTTTCATTTTCGACGGGAGGGTAGAAACGGCCATCACCCCAAGAACACCACTTCCCTCGGCAACCCGAGTCGCCAACAAAAATACAGGCAGTCAAAGCTGCACCGCCCGCTCGGCACCTCCACGCCATCTACCAACTTCCTGAACTGGATGCGCCGCCGAGGCACGATGACCTGGATGTCGGGGAACAGGTCCCGGAAGTATCGCGTGGTCAGCGTCGGACACGGCATGATCACGACGAAAGGTTTGCCCAACTCACGCAGGCGCGCGAGGACTCGGGGAAGCTCACTGAAGGGAGGGTTGGTCACCACGCACTCGCCGAGGTCGTGCGTGAAGAAGTCGACGTCCTCGTGGATGACATCGAAGCCGAGCTCGGTCAGGTGGGCACCAGACGTGCCGTCGCCGTAGAAGGCTTCCCAAAGGGTGAGGTGGCGAGGGATGTAAGGGCTCACGTCCTCCCACGCGGAGAAGGGCGTCGTGTTTTACCATACGTATTACAACAGAAAGTTTAGGGTGGTCATCGTGAGGAGAAGGAAGAAGTTCAGGGGAGCCGTTGCGTGGTCGTCGTCTTGGATGAGGTTTAAGGTTGCATTGTGTTTACAAGTTCAACAACAGATTCAAAGTCGTCGCCAGAACCACGAAGAGTCCCGAGAGTTTTGGGGCATGGTCGTCGTCATCAAGGATGAGGCTCGGTGGTTGAGGAGGAGGTGGCAGTGTCGCGTTTGCGGATGGAGGGATGGCTCCTTTGGACTGCACCTCTGACGCGCTCTTCGACGCCTTCGCCTCGAAGTCCTCCAACTTTTCTTTATCCACGCCCGGGATGGTCTTAAGCTCTTTTATGGGATCGACATCCTCCTCCACCGTCACGCCTTTGACGCCGGCGGTTTCCAACTTTGTGGACGCGCTCCGGAGGCTGATCCCGTTATCCTTCACCTCCGTCTCGGTGAAGAAAACCTCAACCTCAAACTCGTACGTAGCAAGCAATCTCCGTCTGCCTCCCGGGTTAAGAAACTGGTTCCAGCTGGCGTCGAGCGAGGTGGCGACGGCCGCGCCGTGGTCAACGTCGATGCCCGCGTTCTTGTAAAACGCTTTGATCGCAAAGTCGGCAGATGAATCCTTCAGCTTGCCCGCGAGTTTGTGGATATTGTCCCCTGCCATCGCCGCGAGTGTCAGCTTCTCCGCCACTTTCTTCAGCTTTTCATCCTTGATCGACCCGATGACGCCAGCCGCGGCAGCCTGCGTGGCGGACATGTCTTCGGAGGGCGGCGCCGGGCAGGTTTCCCACTCGAGGCACTCGCCGTTGCCCTGTTTACACCGTCCACAACACTGACCGTCGACCTCTTTGACGGCGTCTGAGCTGCAGCAGTACTCAGGCCCCATCATGTACCCCATGTGTGAAAACGGGTCTTTGACCTTGCTCCCGCAGACGCTGGATGCGCACATGAACCCCCCGGTGTCGGTGCTTTCCCCCGTGATCGAATCCCACTGGTAGTGCGTCCAGCAGTTTGACCCCGCCTGGCTCTTCGCTGTACACTCGAATATACCGCCATCGAAATACTCGCCCTCAGCGCACTTGGGCGCGCACACGCCCACCTCCCAGTATGTGCTCTCCTCCTTCGGGTCACCGGTTAACAAGCGCTGGTCCCCACCGCACGACGTGCACAAACCGGGTCGTTCCATCCCGGTGTGGTCATTCGCCGTGGTGTCGCCACACTGGGTGCAGCTCTGGTACCGATACCTCTGTTTATCTTCGTAGCCAGACATCCCGGGATAATGGCCGCCGTTGTGGTCGCACGCGGCGAACGCGCAGCACCGGCCGCTAAGGCACGCGCCGTCGTTGAAGCAGTCAGCGGACGTCGAGCAGGTCTCGCCGGGCATGGACTTTGTCGTGCAATCGCCCGTGGTCTTGTCGCAGGGTTTCGTGCACCCCGCCGCTTTCGCCTCATTGTTGCAGCAGTAGTTCTGGCCGCCGCCGTGCCCAGTGTACGGGTCATAGCTACACATTGAGTAGCTCAAGTAGCTCATTGAATTCGCAGCGCCGCCGCCGCCGCACAGACCGGACTTGCACATGAACCCACCTGTGTTGAAGTTATCGGGCGGCTGGTGAGACGGCCCTTCCGCCGTGTAGTCGTAGTACGGGTAGGGGTTGTAGCTGAGGACAGAAGGAACATGTGTGATTTGTGAGAAACCAGAGATGGGTGAGAGTGCAGACAAGACGAGAGAGCATCACTCACCAGTAATTTCCCGCGTCTTTCCTGGCCACGCACCGCATGGGCCACATCCCTGCGTCGAGGTAATGGTCGGACGCGCACACGGGTCCGCAAATGCCGCTCTCCCACCCGTTATTTACATCCGTCTCCTTCCCGGTTAACAATCGAGACCCAGCGGCGCAGCTGGTGCACTGCCCCGGTCGATCGAAACCCGACCGGTCTTTCTCGTCCGTGCCACCGCAGGCGGTACAGTTGGAGATCCTTTCGTTGTTGTACGAGTTATAGTGCATCGTGCCATTGGAGTTGGAGGAGGAGGACCATTCGGAGTGCGTGAACGAGCAGCATTTTCCGCCAAGGCACGCGTGCTCGCCGTAGCAGTCGACCTTGTTCGAGCACGCTTCGCCCGGCATCGACTTGGTCGTGCACGCGCCCGTGCCCTGGTCGCACAGCTTCTCGCACGCTGGGTCGCTGCAGCAGTACGGGCTCATCGACATCATGTAGTTGTTGCCGGACGACCCGCCACACTTGCCGCTCGTGCACATCGGATTCTCGCGTTGCTCTTCGTCCATGCTTCCGCCCGGTCCGTAGTAGTAGTTATCCCAGCAGTACTCCCCCGCCATTTTCTTGGCGACGCACACGAAGTTTTCGAGGTACTGGTCGGACGCGCACACGGGCGCGCACTGCCCGCTCTGCTGGTTTATGTTGTCGGGTTCATCTCCAGTCAGAAATCGAGACCCAGCGGCGCAGCTGGTGCACTGCCCCGGTCGATCGAAACCCGACCGGTCTTTCTCGTCCGTGCCACCGCAGGCGGTACAGTTGGAGATCCTTTCGTTGTTGTACGAGTTATAGTGCATCGTGCCATTGGAGTTGGAGGAGGAGGACCATTCGGAGTGCGTGAACGAGCAGCATTTTCCGCCAAGGCACGCGTGCTCGCCGTAGCAGTCGACCTTGTTCGAGCACGCTTCGCCCGGCATCGACTTGGTCGTGCACGCGCCCGTGCCCTGGTCGCACAGCTTCTCGCACGCTGGGTCGCTGCAGCAGTACGGGCTCATCGACATCATGTAGTTGTTGCCGGACGACCCGCCACACTTGCCGCTCGTGCACATCGGATTCTCGCGTTGCTCTTCGTCCATGCTTCCGCCCGGTCCGTAGTAGTAGTTATCCCAGCAGTACTCCCCCGCCATTTTCTTGGCGACGCACACGAAGTTTTCGAGGTACTGGTCGGACGCGCACACGGGCGCGCACTGCCCGCTCTGCTGGTTTATGTTGTCGGGTTCATCTCCAGTCAGCAATCGATACCCAGCGGCGCAGCTGGTGCACTGCCCCGGGTTTGGGTACTCCCAGAGCGGGTCCGTATAGCTCTCGTCGCCACACGACGTGCATCTCTTGTACCCCGCACACCAGGAGGCACATCCCGAGCAGGAGCCGTACATGTCGTTGGAGCACTCGTACTCATCTGGTGACGCGAACGAGGGAGGCGAAAGTGAGGTGCGAACGACAAAGCGCCTGGGGGGTGAAGAAGATTCGTGAAGAAGCGTGCGCAGGAGGGGGACGAGCGGACGAGGCAGGGTGTGAGTTTTAGGGTGCGACGATGCGAGGGGTGGGTATCAAGAGCATAGGGAGGACGCGGACGCACGTGACCCGAAGTTGCAGCACCGCCCGCCGAGGCACGTGTTATTGTTCCAGCACTCCGAGGAGGACGTGCACGCGGACCCGGGGGACGCCCCAGAAGCTCCATCGCCAGGGTACCCGGGGTAGTATTGCGCGGAGACTTGCACGCAGAGGACAAGAAATATGGTGAGCTGGAGGGTGACGCGCATGATGACTGGGCGCGGCGAGCCCTGACGTGCCGAGGTGGAGCGAGGATCTTGTGACCCCTAAAATTTGCCCGCAAACGCAAACGAGCTAGCTCCTCGTTCCCCGCGCGCGCGAGGTGCACCCGAAACAAGAAGTACCGGAGAATACACCGCGCGCCTGAAACAGAAAGGGGGCGCGACCTTGCGATCGAACCGGAGAGCTTTTATCGCGTGCGTGACAGTTGTGAGCTTGGGGCGGGGCGAGCGCGAAACACGGAAAAAAGAGGGGCGCTTGCTGAGTTCACAGGTTGAAACATGATTGGATGGCATCCGGGCACTTTTAGGTTTCCGGTAAGTGATTGGCTGTAATTTTTGTAAATATGTTTTTGCATCGTGGAAAATATTAATACTAAATCTCGGCCGTGCCTTGGAGCGCAGCGACAAAAAGAAATAAAAAAACATCACAGCATTGAATTTCACTGCCATCGGGCGATGACTCAGCCATTTTTCAAATCCGAAAAGTCGGCCCGGCTCAATTTCGACTTTTTTCAGACTAATCGTGCCTGAAAAACCGGTTTTCGTTTCACCTTTTCGCCCTGTCTCATATTGGTCTCAATTGGTATATGGCCGTGGGAGGGTAGAAACACGTTTCTACCTTTCGGGGATCGGGGTCGCTTCGCTCCAGTCACGGCCGCGGTTGGTCACGAGCACTCGTCGCTTCGCTCCAGTGGTGATGGCCATCGAGCGCCTATAAACTTCAGTGACACCTTCTATCGCGCAGCTCACAAGAAGTCCATAGGAGACCTGATAATAGAAACACGTTTCTACCCTCTCCCTAAGAATTTGGGCAGTCCTTGGTCGCTTCGCTCCAGTCACGGCCGCGGCAGTCCTTAACCATAATTAGGGTTGGTCAGCACAATTTTTTTTTCCATTGATTGAGAGGCGCCAAGAAATTCGAGGAATCCCTTGTCGCTGCGCTCCAGTCACGGCCGCCATAGACGTTAACCATAAATACGATATGTAACTGTTTGTATGTATGTTAATGTTTCTTCACACCACTTTACGTCACTTCACACCACTTCAATATATGTACCTTCGAAGGTAATTTATTTTTTATACCCGGGGAGATGAGCGTCGCCCCGGACTGTATGCCCAAGAAGAACACACACACATGAGAAGCCAGGCATGGACGCTGGACACCGAGTATTATTATATATCACTGCTGAATCGCACACGACTGTTTAATATTTTGGGGATGACGAACGGGTCTGTCTTAGCCGCCGACCCTCGCCGTCCCGGAGGTTGAGAGAACAAATTATTCGGGTGCGGAGAGTCACCCTCACGTTGGACATTTCTAATACAAATCTGCTACTTTTTGTGATCGCACTCGTCACCCGCGCCCGACGCATCAGTCCACGCCCACCAACAGCTTGAACATCTCGTACGAGTAGTACCCGAGCGCGGCGCTCGGTAGAACCTGCATCACGCTCGGCGCCGCGCCCACGTAAAGACCCGCCAAACCCTTCTTCTTCACGATGACGTTCAGCGTCATCGTCATGCGACGCAGCGCCTCAGCCCCGAACACCTGCGACATGGAGCTCGTCCCGCCCTGCAGCTGCATACGCCGCCGGACCACCTCGAACGGGTACGTGCTAAACTCCGCCGTCGCGCCCGCGATCGCGCCGAAGAGCATCATGTAGTGCTGCTCAACCCGGGGCGTACCGGACGCATCCTTATTCGTATTTGTATTTGTCTGCTTACCCCCCTTTGTCTGTTTGCCGGAACCCTTCTTACCCTTCGTTTCTTCGACTTCCCGTTCGGCTTCGATCTGCTTGATCCGCCGGGCTTTCAGACGGTCGTAGACGGTGTAGTACACCGCTCCGTTGGGGGTCATGGCGATGATCGCCGGGAGAAATCCTCGGTAAAACGCGCCGATGCCTTCGCGCGTGTACAGCGTGCGTATGCAAGCCGCCACGCCGCCGTACTTCTTCATACCCCCCGTGACCAGCAACCGCGTGCGCACGACGTCCATGGGGAAACATGACGAGACGCTGGTGACCCCGGCCGCGGCGCCGGCGACGGCGAGGAGTATTTTATCCACATCCTTCGAGTCGCCCCCGCACGCCATCACCGCTACGCCTTTGTACGCGTCGAACGCGGCGAAGTTGATGGCTTTATACGGCGTGGTTCGCAGCAGGTTGACGAAGTTCCCTTTCCAGAACCCGCGCGCTCCTTCTTTCGCGAATATGAGTTTGACCGCGGGTATCAGGGGCGTGGTGCTGCGGTTGAGCATGTATTCGAGCTTCATCCGCTCAAACGGCGCGAGGAGGGTGCGGACCGCCATGGTGCTCATGGCGCCCGCCGCGAGCCTCTTGGCGGTGGCGCGCGCGGCGCTGGTCTCCGGGTCGACCGGGGTGACGGCGTGGAAACCGGCGTCCGCGGTGTCCGCGAGACGCCCGCGCGCGCGGTGCGTGCGCCAGCGCTCGTGCGCGGCACTGGTTATCGAGGCGATCGAATGATGATGGGCACCGATTGCAGCGGGGCGCGCCGTTGTGAGCGACGCGGTCTCACGCGATCCGTGCTCCGGCTGGGCATCGTCCGCGGTTGGGCTCGCGTTCACGCGTCTCCCGAGCGGCCCGCGCGATCCCCACCGTCGCCTGGTGCCGCGAGGTCCACGCCCGTCCGCCCCGATGTCATGGTTAACCGTCCTATCCTCATCTTCCCCGCCTCCCCCACCCCTTCCCGAGGTGGAGACCGCTCCCGGTGAGGACCGTCTGGCGAGGGCGGACCACGGGTGGGCCCATCCCGCGCTCTGACTCGCACCCTGACTCGCCATCGATCGTCACCCGCGCGGCAGTGCCTTCTCTCCCTCCTATCGAGAGCCCCGCAGCGCCGGCCGCCCTTCTATCGATTATGTCGTGGATTTGCAGCGCAGGCGAAACGACCCTAACCCCAAACTGCCAAACACGAAAGCTTCGAGACCACTGCGAGCCGGTCTCGTTTTGATTGGCTCGCGCAAATTCGAAGATTCTCGCATCGTCTCCTAACCGTCGGCCCATACGAAATCCGATTTTTATATTTGAAAAAATCCGATTCCACGTGTGTGGTTGGTGCGAGAAAATGCGCGGGAAGGAGCGAGGAGAGTCGTCTAAGTTTTAAGAGGGGACCTGAAGATCGGTCAAAGGAGTCGGCGCCCGGCGCACGATGGTACCCATGAGCGCGACTCTGATGCCGTCGCACCGGGTCTTCGGCCCCAGGGTTCCCGCCCTGAGCGCCCAGAAATGCAACGACGGACTCACGCGTGTGCACAGGGGCGTCGCCGTCCGGGTGACCGCCATGGGTGCAAAGTACAAGCGCACAGACGTCGAGGTCGCTCGACAGATCGGCGAAGGCTCCTTCGGCGTCGTCTACCAGGGCAAGATCGAAGCGCGGCGCGCCGGGGACGTGGTGCTCAAACGACCCAAGCTCACCGTGGAGGGTGCCGCCGAGCTTCAGGAGGTGGAGGCGTGGATGAACGACAGGGTGACGCGGGACGCGCGCGGGTCCTGCGCCGACTTTCTCGGATCGTTCCGCGTGACACCCGACGAATCGTACCTCAACAGCAGCGAAGGGATCGTCGCGAAGGAAGGCCTGTGGCTGGTGTGGAAGTTCGAGGGCGATCGCACGCTCGCGCAGTACATGGCGCAACCCGACTACCCCGCCGGCATCGCCAAGAACCTCCTCGACATCAACCAAGCGTCGAGGGGAGATCCCGCGGTGGAACTCGAGGTGACGCAAGCAGTCATGCGACAGCTGTTCAAGAACCTCTCGTCGGTGCACCGCGCCGGCCTCGTCCACCGCGACATCAAGCCCCACAACCTCGTCCTCACCGACGATACGTTCACCAACGAGCAGGAACCGAGGTTTAAGATCATCGACCTCGGCGCGTGCGCGTGTTTCCGCACCGGGATGAACTTCGCCCCAGACGAGACAATCATGGATCCGAAGTACGCGCCCCCCGAGGAGTACCTCATCCCGAGCGACGACGCCCCGGACATCCGCAAGCTCTTCGGGCCCGTCGCGCTCGCCGCCGGCAGCGCCGCGTGGGTCCAGCACAAACCCGATCGTTTCGACATGTACAGCGCGGGGGTGGTCATGATGCAGCTCGCGCTCCCGTCGCTTCGAACCAACAGCGGGTTGGTGAGTTTTATTTCTATTTCTATTTGTTATTTCGTGTGATTTCGTGTGGGCAATTAGACTTACAATTCGTGTTTCTTTACAGATTACGTTTAACCGATCGCTGAAGCGATGCGGGTACGACTTGTTCCTGTGGAGGGACTTAAACCGCGGTCAGCTCAGCCGTAGCAAGACGGCGGTGCTGGACGCCGGCGACGGCGCCGGGTGGGAGCTCGCGCGGAACCTCTTACGGCCCAGGGCGTACGACGACGACGCGTGGGCCGCCGCGCAAGTCACCGCGGAGAAGACGTTCGCCAAGAAGAAGAATCTCGTCAACTTTAGTTCCTCCGAGGACGACGAGGACGAGGATACAGAAGAGGATGACCCGTACGCGAGGATGATGGACTCGAACGGCGAGCGGCCGTCCGCGGAGGAGGCGATGCGCCACCGCTTCTTCTCCGTCGATCCCGCCGAGGTTGCGGCGCTGGTGGCTAGTCAGACTAAGACGGTTTCGATGCGCCGCGGCGGCGGAATCTTCGGCTTCTTCGGCGGCTCCAAGGATGATAAGGATGACTTCGCCGAGGACATGGACGCCGCGGATGAGTTACTGGAGGAGAAGAACGTGCTGTCCGAGATGCTCGGCCTGGAGAAGCGCATCAGCAAGCAGCAGGACATCATCGCCAAGCAGAGCACGACGATCATGCGGCTGCGACAGACGGGTGCGCCGAAGGAGGAGGTTGAGAAGGAGCAGCGGACGCTGGAAAAGATGAACATCGGCCTGCAGTCCTTGCTCCGCGCGTTCTCGTTCTCGCAGGTGGAGGCGAAGACGACGATGATCAAGGCGGCGACGGAGATTCAGCAAGAGCTCGACGACGCCGGCGTCAAGGATGAAAAACCAGACGCCTTTCGCGGGTTCATGCGCAGCATCTTCGGCAAGAAGGCTAGCGAAGCCGCTTACGGCGCGGCGGACACCGCGCTCGACACCGTGCTCGACATACTCAAGCCCGAGCGCACCAAGTCGCGGGAGGAGGTCACGAGCGCGTCCAAGAAGGAGATGCTCTCGGAGTCCATGAAGCAGGCGAAGGGCGCCGGCGGCTCGGGCTCGGGCTCCGGCTCGGGCTCTGGGTCGTTTGACAGTATGGACGAGGATGAGATCGACGCGGCGCTGGACGCGAAGGACCCCGCCGAGCTGAGGCGTCGCATGGATGACATCAAGTCCGAGATGGTCGCCGTCGCGGAGCAGATGGCGGAGATGGAGCGTAGGCTCTTGGCGCAGCAGGCGAGCCTCGAGCAGGCGCAGGCGGATCTCGAGAACGGCGTCGGTGGTGGTAACGTGACCGGTAACGCGAAGAAGAACGGCGGCGGCGGGACCGGGATGGACGATTTCGTGTCGGAGGCGGCGGACGACGATCGCATCGTCAAGACGCTGAAGCCGTCGGGGGCGTCGATGCAGACGGACATCGCCAACATCGAGGAGACCAAGAAGGAGATCCAGGACGCGCTCAGCCGCATCGACAAGATGCAGGCGGACCAGTCGGATCTCATCAAGTGAGACGACGGAGGAGGATGTGCGTGTGGAGGAGGATGACACTTATGTGTGGAGGGACACCGCGCGGCGGGACGGGCCTGCGGCTCTTGTTCAGTTTATCTATTTGCACCATCGTTTGAAATGGCCAAGTAATATTGTACTCTTAACTCTTAACTCTCGGCGGCTGCATCGTCCATCGGTGTGAGAACTTCTTTTCGACAGCTCGGGTGAGACGACTGGCAGACTGGAATCTTGAGCTCGAGTCGCGTCAGCGATATCCTTTTGAACGACGCGCTTTGGGTGGCACTTCCGTGGACGGCGCCGGGAGGGAGGATGGCCGGAGGTAACGATCGGTCGTCCGCCCCCGACAAGGGGATGGGCAAGCTGAACCTCAACGCCACGGAGTTCAGGCCCCCGCCGCCGGCCGCGAGTCAGGCGCCCGCGAATCACAGCGGCCGGGCGGGAGCTGGAAAAAAAGGAGGCAAAGGAAGCCACGGACGGACCCGCGCCGCGTCGGACTCGCGGCAGCGACGCGAGGATTCGCGCGGGGAGAAGGACACCGAGGAAGGATCCGAGGCTGGACGCGGGTCCACAGGGCGCCGCGGGAAAGGTCAGGGTCCGCGCGCGGTTCCAAGGACGAAGGGCGGACCGAGTCGGACCGACGCCACGAGCGGGTCCTCCCCGAAGCCGAACGGAGATCTCGCCTTCAGCGGGTCCCCCACGTCGTCGTCCTCGGGCCCCGGCCGCCGCGGCGTGCGAGCGGATTTCCTCCTCAACTTCACCTCCCCGCACCGCGAGAATCTCATCGGCGCCAACACCGAACGCGCCCGCGGCGGCGGCGCCGGGCGCGGAGGCCACGGGGGCCGGGGCGCCGGGTCCCGCGCGAACACGCGACACCACCATCATCCCTCCCGCGGTCAGCGACGAAGCGTCTACCGCAAAGAGCTCTTCCTCCAGGCCAACTTTCGGTTCCTGGTCGCGGACTGGGCGGACCTGCGCGGCGCGGCGACGGACCCGGACCACATGGTCGACTGGGACGACGTAGTACTCGTGGAGATGGCATCCGCAGATCCACTCTCGTGCCCGGTGAGTCCATTTTATTTTCAATTCTCTCGTACGTATGGGCAATTCGATTGACGTGTTTTTTTTACCCAACAGGTGTGCCTGGACGAGCCGATGACGTGCGGGCAGGTGACGCTGTGCGGTCACGCGTTTTGCTTCCCGTGCATCGCGCGGCACACGGTGAGTGACAGGAAAGAAGGTGAACCGGCCAAGTGCCCGATGTGTTTCACGCCGCTGAGGCTGGCGGACCTGCGGACCGTGCGAAGGCGGCCCATCGACCCGATGGATGGGAAAGACGTCGTCGCCAATCGCGAGAACCAAAAGATTGAAAAACAAAACCAAAGCGACGAAGACCGACGTAAAGAGAACCGAAGCGTCGCACGTCTGACGCTGCTGAGCCGGCACAGGGACAGCGCGGTACCCACGCCCGTGCGCGCCATCGAGAACCGGTCGAATCCGGCGTGCGTGGATCGATCAACGCGTGGCGTTGACTGGCCGCGGAGCTCGCACGAATCCGACGGCGGCGCCTGCGATTTGTTCGCCAAGTATACCCTCACCGCGGATGAAGCGCTGTTGGGCGAGGAGGAGAGCGGCGCGCTGGAGCAGAGGGTCGCGGTGATGGCCGCGGAAGGCGGCGCCGAGGCGACGCAGGAGCTGCCGTACGCGTTGCTCGCCTGCGACGTCATGCAATCGCGGCTGGAGTCGTGGGCGGAGAAGAGAGCGCGGGCGCTCAACCTACCGCCTCCGTCGCGGGGGCCCAGCCGCAAGGACGCCGCCGCCGCCGCCGCCGCGCAGGCTGCACGCGCCGCCGCGGAGACGCGCTCGATGAACACCGCGTTCCCCGCGCTTCCGGTGACACAGGGCCAGGGCCAGTCGCAACGGCGGCCGCCCGGGATGACGGCGGCTGATTGGCACGATCACTCCGTCGCGTTTCTCATGGGCAAAGCGGTGGAGGCGGCGAGCGCGTTCACCGACGAGGACAGCGACGAGTCCGAGTCCGAATCCGAGGGAGATGAATCGGAAGTCGGGAAGGAGTCACACGATGACGGCGCGGACGAGGTGGGAGCGGCCGCGGCGGCGGACATGGACGTTCTAGAAGAAGACGCTTCTGTGTCGGATGAAGTGTCGGTCAGAGCCGCTCTTCAATTGACGGCGCCGGAGAAGGGCGGCTCGATCGGCGGCGTCACCACGCCCGGCCAGACCCGCACCGAGGTGTACTACTTCTACCAGGCGGAGGATGGCCAGCCGGTGGTGCTGCACACCGCGTGCGTCCGCGTGCTCCTCGCACACCACGGCGGGTACGACTCCCTCCCGCTGACCCTCGAGGCGCCAATCGTCGAACTCGAGCGGCACACGCAGGACGAGGACACGCGGCGGCGCGCCGCGCACCTCCGGCACCTACCCTTGACCACGCAGTACGCCATCGCGGAGCTCGATATGGCCGCGCTGGTTCCACACGCAGTGCTCAAGGAACACGGCGAGGAGCTCCGAAGGCGGGAGACGGCCCGTAAGAGAAGGGCCAACGCGGAACGAAAAGCGGAGGCGGCCGCCGTCGCCGCGGAGGCTCGCGAGCGACGCGCCGCGCGCGTCTTCTCCGCGGATAAGCGCGGCGCCATGCCGGACGTTCGCGGCCGATCCAACGGCGATGGATCCTCAACCGGTGGACCCGGTGACGGTGCAATGAACGGTGCAATGAACGGTCTGACCCCTGAAGAGGCGCTGGCTATGGCGCGTGAATTCGCCGAAGTCGAGGAAGCCGTCGCCGCCGCCGAGATGGCGGCGGCGCGGGAAGCTGCGGAGAAAGCGGAGGGGCCGAGGGGTGCGTCGTTCAGCAGGGTGGCGAGGTGGGGGTTCGCGTCGGGGCTGGACGCGCCGTCGCTGCTGCCGGATGTGGACAGCGACGCGTTCGGGCCCGCGCTGGGAGCGGCGGCTTCAGCTTCGGCGGCGCCGGCGGAGCCGAGGGTGAGCGACGGGGGCGGCTCGGGGGCGTGGGGCGCGGCGGCGAGGTCGGTCGAGCCGGTCGTGGACGTGGTCGCCGAGGAGGGGCGGCGAAGGAAGGGGAAGAAGGGTACGGTGCTGTTCGAGATGGGCGGCGCGAGGAGGTACTGACGAGAACTTGCGCTGGATTTTTTAAATCACGACGAGCTACTATGTTCTACCGCACTCCTTGCACTGAGAGCGCACACGACCGTGCTCGCAAATTCCTTTCCCACCGCACTTCTTGCACTTAAAGCGCTGACGACCGTGCTCGCAGATTGATGTCCCACCGCACTCCTTGCACTGATTGCGCCGACGACCGTGCTCGCAGATTCCTGACCCACCGCACTCCTTGCATAGAGAGCGCACACGACCGTGCTCGCAGATTGATGCCCCACCGCACTCCTTGCACTTAGAGCGCTCGCGACCGTGCTCGCAGATTCCAGACCCACGGCACTCCTTGCACTGAGAGCGCCGACGACCGTGCTCGCAGATTCCAGACCCATCGCACTCCTTGCATTGAGAGCGTCGACGACCGTGCTCGCAGATTGATGCCCCACCGCACTCCTTGCACTCTCTGCGCCGACGACCATGCTCGCAGATTGCAGACCCACCGCACTCCTTGCATGAATAGCGCTCACGACCGTGCTCGCAGATTGATGCCCCACCGCACTCCTTGCACCTAGAGCGCTCGCGACTGTGCTCGCAGATTGCAGACCCACCGCACTCCTTGCATCTAGAACGCCGACGACCGTGCGGACACCCACTGCACACCATGCAGTTCGAGCGCCTCTTCACCCCGTGCTCGCACGGCCCCTTTGTTGGAGGGGCCATCTTCCGCTTCGTGCCCTTCTTCGTCGCATCTTCAACTCCCACTTCCTTCCCCGCATCGCCGTCACTCGCGACGTGAACCCTGACCCTCGGCCGCCACACCGTATTCATCCTCAACGCGCGGGCTCCAAGTGAGGACCCCGACGGCTGGACCGAGGAAACAAACCGCCCACGAAGCGCACTAACAATCCTGATTTTATTTCGAATTTGCCCGGCAGATCGGGCAGCGCTGGTGGGCGTCGCCGAGGCGAGACACACGATCCGACGCGCTCAGGCGGGGGTACCAACGTAGGCATGAACCCCGAACGCCGTCGTTAGATTTAGAACGGGCGAGGCGATAGGCGTCGGCGGCGAGGGAAGGATGCCGGGGCGCAGAGGTGAAACAAGACGCCCCGTCATGATGGCGCTGACGACGGGACGATGGGCGGCGACGCTGCTGATGCTCGCGCTCCTCTCGCCGCTCGCCGGCGTCGCGCACGGCTCCGGCGAACCCGCCCCAGCCCCCTCGCGCGTCGCCGCATCCCGCGCGAACGTCAACGCGACGTGCGAGGCGCGATACGCGCGCGCGGTGTCCGAGCTGCGCCGAGGGATGGTCACCGGGTGCCTCCACTCGCTCGACGACGCGGTGGTGCTGTGCGACAACTCGATAGGAGGCATGCCGTCGGACGCCGCGATCGGCGCGCGCGCATCCTTCCTCCGCGCACGGGTCCTACTCCTCGACGGCGACTGGGACGCCGCCGAGGACGCCGCGACCGCCGCGCGAACGTGGAGCGCACAAAAAACGTCAATCGACCCAACCGCCGAGCACCACCGCCGAGCTCTACACGCCGCGGACGCCATCATCGCCAAAGCCAAGCGAACTCGGAGACTGCACGACACCGCGGCGGCGTCCATGCGCGAGTTCAGGCACGAGCGCGCCTTCTGGACCGCGGGCGAGGCGCTGCGAACCTCGTGGCGATCCTACGACTTGCACATCATTCGAGCGAAAGCCGGCGTCGAGATGGACCTCTACGCGTCGGTTCGGCAAGACGTCGCGCGGGCGCTCAAGATCCGACCACAATCCCCAGATGCCCTACGAACCCTAGCGGAGGCGTTGAGGCGGTGCGTGCGGACCGTTAGAGCGTTACGGGCGAGCGCGGGGGTACTAAGGGATTGCCTCCGCGCCAACCCGGATGATCGCGCGTGTCGACGGTACGTTTATTTTTATTTCCGTATGGGCAATTCCACTGAACTGACGTCGTGTTTTATTTATTTATTCACAGGCTGTTGAAAAGGGACGCCGTTCTCCTCGAGCTTCACGACGACGCCGCGGCCGCTGAGCGTGACGGGGACTACGCCGCGGCGGTGGAGGCGCTCCGGGACTTCGCCCGGGCGGATGTCAGGGGTCTGTTCAAGGCTGGGACGGACGCGGCGCTGTGCCGAGTCGGATCGAAAGCGGCTCGGGCTAAACGCGAAAGAGCGTACGGAGGTATTAAAAGCGAGAGAGACCCGTGGGGCTTCGGGGACCGGTTCCGCGGTTTCGGATCCGGGGGTAAGAGTGACGGTTCATCTTCCGACGACGTCGAGATGGTGGAGAGCGCCATCGCGTGGTGCCAGGCTGCGATCCCCGCGCTGGAGAGCACGGTGGAGAAGGGCGGAGCCGGGTCCGGGGGACACGATGCAAATGAACTCGCGAGGGCTTACGCCAACCGGGGATGGGCGCGGTTGCTCCGCGGGACGGTGGACGCCGCGGACGCGGACCTAGCCGCGGCGAGGCGCGCGCTCGACGACTTCTCCCTCCTCCAGGCCGACTTTGATGACGTCGACGTTGACGAGGACGAGGACGAGGACGAGGACGACGAGGATGACTCAGAGTCCTACGGCGGCGAGGTGAACGGTTTCCACCGCCCTTCCCAAAGTCACACCGACGCCACCGCCTCCGTCGAGGCTGAGCTCTCGGAGCTGGCGCGCGCGGTCGCCGCCGCGCGCGAGGCGCTCAAGCCCAAAGACCTCTACGCGGTCCTCGGCCTGACGCGCGAAGACGCGGACCGGACCGATTGGGCCCGGGTTTTGAAGAAGGCGTACCGGAAATTGGCGCTGATTTTCCACCCCGACAAGAACCCGCGCGATCCCGACGCCGCCGCCGCCAGGTTCCTCGAGATCTCCGAGGCGTACAAAGTGCTCTCGGACGACACAAAGCGCGCAAAGTACGACGGTACCGGGACGGTGTCGGACGACGGGAACGACGGGAACGAAGGGAGTCAACGCGCGTGGGGATTCGAGAAGCCGAACTCGGACGCCGCCGGTCCGAACGGTCCCCCGCACGGCTCACCCGACGACTGGAAGTTCCAGTTTGACAAACGCGACGTCGACTCAGACGGCAAGGCTCGCGGCCGATGGATCCACAAGGAGACCGGCGAAGCCGCGGATGGGACGCGTGACGTGTCACCGACGCGGCGGAAGAACCCGTGTCGACGGCGGCACGCGTGCGTGGACGGCGCGGGGGGCGTGGCGACGGCGGGGGTACCGAGGGGCCGCGTTAGGGACCTCACCGTCGCCGTCGTGGACAGCAACAGCGACCGTAACTCGGCGCGCGCGCGGTTGGTGGTGAACCACCTCGGGTTTCAGACGTTGGAGCTGAGTTTCACGGTGGCGCACGCTCCGGGTGGGGTTGACGCGCGGGTTCGGCGGCGGGGTGGGGCGAATAGAAACGGGTTCGGAGGAAGAGACGGATTCTTTTTCGAGGATGGTGACGTCGGCCGCGACGGGCTCCGGCTGCTCGTCCGTGAACGTCTGCGCGCGTTCACGCGCGCGATCGCCGCGGCGCTCACCCCCGGCGAGGGCGGCGTCCAGCTCTCAATCGCCACCGCGTCCAACGCCGCGCATCTCGCGGATTCGAGGACTGGCGCGGAGCGGCGGATCGCGGCGGTGCTGCGACGATTGGTACACGGCGCTTCGCGGGGATCGTACCTCGAGCACGACAGGGCGGAGGCGACGGGCGCGATGCGCCGGTTCGCGTCCGCCGTCGCGCTCGAGCTCGCGCGGTTGGGTGCACTCGGTGCGCCGCCGCCGAGGGCATCATCGTCACACGACCGCATCGTCGTCGGAGATGACCGACGCCGAAGACGGGACGATGAGCCGATCGAGTCCCCGGCGCAAAGGACGGCGGCGGAGCTCTGCGACAACCCGTCCATCGCGCAGCGAACGCTTTCGGTTCCCTCCCAGCAAGAGATGCTGGACGCGGCGGGACGTCATGCCACGGACGGGGACGGCGATCGGTGGGTGTACGCCGTGTGGGGCAAGGCGGACCGGACCAAAGTGCGCAGGCCCGACGCCGCGGATCATCACAATCGAATGCATCATCTTCGCGACGATGACTTCGACGAGGACGACGAGACGGAGTACGCGGTGGCGCCCGGTGACGCGGTGTGGTACGAGGTCAAGTGGCACGGCGTGGAGGCTGTGGACCCGGACGACCCGGTCGCAGGTTCGAACCCCACTCGGGACGATTACGAAGATGAGGAGGAGGCTGAGACGTGGAACGCTTCATCCGCTTCGTCCCCCGACGCGAATGCCCATACGGATGCGTCTTCGAATGCGGATGCGGCGTTTGTGTCCCTGGACGTGGAGTGCGACGACGGCACGCGTTTGTCGCACACCGACGCCGTCGATAACCACGGTTTGCTCGCCAACCCTCGGTCCGATTTAAGGGGCGCGATGCGAACTCGGGGCGAGAGCGGATGGTTACACCGGCGGGTGGCGTTTCCGAAGGAGATGTGGGGTAAGCGATTGAGCCGGTGGGCCGCGGGGTGCGAGTTGGGTACGCCGGGTCGTGTACGTGCGAGCGTGCGAAACGTGCGGGTGGTTGGGAAGGATGGGATTGAGGTGTTCGCGGCGTTGGCTTCGCACGGTAGGCCGCGGGTCCTCTCGGACGACGAGGACGGAGATGCATGAGGGTGAGAGGATGATTTGATTCTGGCTAAATTAGAATTGCTAAATTGGGAGTGAGACTCCGACGCTAGTGTTGTCCTATGCGCCGCGGGGTCACCGCCCCGGACGCGTGTCTTCATCTTTGCTCCTCAGATGACCTCGTCCCCGTCGCCCCACAGGTACCCCTGGAGCAGTTTCACCAGCACGAAGAGCACGCCCGCACAGACGAATCCCACGACCACCCCCGTCGGCACCGGCTCCTGGAGCGTCTCCATGCGGCTCGTGCGCGTCCTCCATGCGTGCCGGGTGGAGACGTCATCGCCGGACGCGTTGAGCCCCTCGGTCTCGTCGTCCGTGTCGTCGCCGTCGGGACGCGCGTAGACGGCGGAGCGTCTCATATGTCAACCGGCGAGGAGGCGTGCGTCGTCTCGACGAGTGAGCTCGGACGTTCGATTTGGCACTCTGATACGAGGTATCATAATTTCCCGTGATTGAAACGAAACTAACTGTCAACACAAGTAAATAGCAAAATAGCAAAATACGAGCACCTGATTAACGAATAGACAAGTAAATAGTCAGGATTGGATCCTATTTATTCGCCGTAAATCGTTCAACCGCGTCAGGGTTTCACAAGATAAGGGTTGGCGGCACGTACGTGGCCGGAGGATTATCACTTTACCGTCTCCACACGAAACGCGCGCCGGCACACACACGCCAGCCGCCAGGAGCCGAACCGAGACCCGCGTTCGCCCTCACATCGACTGAGACCCGCCGGCGCACGCGCACGTCGCCCACGCACGCGCGTCCCGACCCGCACCACCGCACGCCACCAAGGCTTTCATCGAATCTCTCGGAGAAAAAAGTTGCGTTGAAAAGGCACTTCCCACGATGTCGTGCTCCGTCGCCTCCGCTTCCGTGGCGCCTGTGATGGCCGCGCGCGCCGCCAGCGCCGCCGCCTCCACCCGCGCGACGATCATCGCCCGCGCCGCGAACCCCGCGGCGAGCCGCGCCCACGCCCGCCTCTCCTCCCGCGCCGCGCATTCGCACGCCGGCCTCGCCCTCGCTGTGGCGGCCGGCCCGACGCACGCGCAGAGGATTTCCGTGCTCGTCGAGGCGCGCGGCCGCGGCCGACGCGGCGGCGGCGGCCGCCGCGGACGCGGTCGCCGCCCCTGGCGCCGCGACATGAACACCGGCCCGCGTCGCAACGAGGACATCGACCTCGCCGAGACGCGCGTCATGGACGAGGAGAAGGAGTTCATCGGCCTCATGAGCAGCGAAGAAGCCTTGGCGCTCGCGGAGGAAGCCGGACTGGACCTCGTGCTGGTCTCCCCGGACGCCAAACCGCCGGTGTGCCGCATCATGAACTACTCCAAGTTCAAGTACGAGAACGAGAAGAAGGCGAGGGAGACTCGCAAGAAGGCTGCGGCGTCGCGCGTGGAACTCAAAGAGCTCAAGATGCGATACAACATCGACGTCCACGACTACGGAGTTCGGCTCAAAGCTGCGCAGAAGTTCTTGGGCCAGGGCGATCGCATCAAGGTCACGTGCCAGTTCCGCGGGCGCGAGAACGAGTTCCGCAATATCGGACAGGACATGTTCATGCGCTTCGTCGACGACGTCGGCGCCGACCTCGGCGCCATCGACGGGGCGCCGTCCATGGAAGGTAACCGCATGGTGATGCTCATGTCCCCGGTGAAGGAGAAGAAGGCCATCGCGCAGGACGGGCCGTCCAGGCGCAAGAAGCTCACCAGGAAGGAGAAGGAGGCCATGGCCGCCGAGGCTGCCGCCAACCCCAGCTCGGAGGATGACGACGACGAGGAGTACGACGACGAGGAGGGCAGCTGGGACGAGGACGACGAGGAGGGCTCCTGGGACGAAGACGACGAAGCCGACGAGGACGAGTCGGTCGAGGAGGAGGAAGAAGAGGTCATGGTGTTCTCCAAGAAGAATTGATCTCATCGAGTAGTCAAACGGCGGCGTGCGTGATACGTAGTGCGGGGAGCGCGCGCGCGATTATTATTTTGCCAACGGGTTATGTTTTGCTTTGTAAGACGAATGACGAACGCGAAAGTCTGCAAGAAACTTTGATTCATTTTATATCTACACAAACGTGCGTCTGGGCCACCGGTTGCTCTCATCTCCCGTGGTCGCCGCCCGTCGCACGCGACGTGTCGTGTTCTTCACTGTCAGTTCTATCCTCGATCGCGCATGCGTCCCGTCCGTCGCCGACCCTTCGCCGCCCCGACCCGGTTTTCCTTTCAATCCTCGAGCCGAGATCTCAATCCTCATTTCAATCCTCCCCCTCAAATCGACGGTCTACGCCTTGAGCTTGGGCACCGCCGGCAGCACCGCCTCTGCGTGAACCTCCACCCGGAACCCCGCGTCTTTGAGCGTCGCCTGGTGCGTGATGCGCACGGGCCTCTGCTCCTCCTGCAGGCCCAGGGAATCGAAGTAACTGTTCCACGCGCGGTACATGTGATCCGCGGTGCGAATGTCGCTGAGGTACACGTTGACCCTGAGCAAGTGCTCGGGATTGGTGCCAGCCTTGTTCAGCAGCACCGTCATGTGCTCCAACGCCTGCTTCGTCTGCGCCTCCACGAACTGGTTATCCGTGTTGAGCGCCACGATGCCGGTGAGCCAGACCATCCGGCCGAAGGTGA
>Ga0302114_10000877_pt1 | contig 20414 bp, 8 predicted proteins | sample AG5_Surface_MG_FD_203107 | JGI IMG/M metagenome (GOLD analysis project Ga0302114, IMG submission 203107) | Marine microbial communities from Western Arctic Ocean, Canada - AG5_Surface | ecosystem: Environmental > Aquatic > Marine > Oceanic | place: Canada: Western Arctic Ocean | collected...
TCTCCCCCTCCTCCCCCCCCCTCTTTTGGCTCTTCAACAACCACCTCCGGCATGGCAATGACGTCCCAAGCGTGCTGCCTCTTCCTGCCCTTGGAGTGAATGTAGTTCCAACAGTTGACGCAGTACCTATCCAAGCAAGTTGTGCACCTCCTCGTCGCATACTCTGCCATGCACTCCACGCAGTAGCTCCGGTACTCCAGTTCTCGCTTTAGAATTTCGTAATTCTGTAGCATCCACAACCTCTCCTTTTGCCCCCTGACAAAAGCCTGGATTCTAATGCAGCTCTTTTCCCTTTGCTCCTCGTTTCTAACTTTGCTTAGCTGCATCCTCGCTATCTGCGCGAAATTGAACTTTTCCCGCGCCTTCTTGGTTCGATATGCGTTCTGAACACGCAGCACGTACAGGAGCATCTCCTGCTCCTTGTGCAGCGCGTCTAGGCTCCTCTCCAGCTCTTCGTCTTCCTCCTTCTGCACCTGCTCTTCCGCGTAAAGCTTCTTCCTCTTCTTGAACCTTTTCTTGGCCCTGTTCTTCCTCCATCCGCACTGCGCCGAGCGAAGAAGGTGCGAATTAAATTGGGTGGGTTAGTTCAAAAGTGATTGTAGCCATTTTATGTCTGTAGCCATTTCGCGCACTTCATTGCGAGTATTATCGTCTTCATCAAGGCTCCCTCGCTTCGCTCGCTCACCTGCAGCCTCACAACGCTCTTGAACAGCAGCAGCGCCTCATTCTGCTCTCTCTTTACCTTCAGCTCTTCGATCCTACCCGCCATGTTTACCCTGTTCATGTTGCCTCTGTACAGCGCTTGCAGCCTGGTGGCCGAATTCGACTGCTCTTGACGCTCCAACCTCTCCTTCTCCTTCTTCTCACCAATCTCCTTCTTGGCGAGTTTCCCCCTGATCAAGCTCTGAACCTTTACCGCCCCAGCCTCCTCCTGCTTCTTCTCCCTCTTTTTCTGAACGTCAATCTTCGCGTTGCGGATTCTCACTCTCCCCTGGAGCTTCGTCGCCATCCCCCTTTGCTCCATCTCATCAGCCATCATGTCGAGTTGTTTCTGGTGGTTTAGTTCTTGCTTCAGCAGCTCCATTTTTGCCTTTCTTCCGGTCATTTCTGCCTTGGCCGTGCGTTGGCGATTCTTGTTCTGGATAATCAGGGCTGCGTAGTTCATCTGCTCCTGCTCGTACTCCGCGCTGTTGGCATTTCGCAGCTTTTTCACCCGCATCCTGCTCACGAAGAGTCGCACGTTTTGCTGAATGATCAGTGCGTTTTCTCCGTGCAACTTCTCCTGCTGCAGCATGTATTCTCGCTGCAGGACAAAGTACCTCCCGAGCGACTTGTCCTTGAGCCACTTGTTCTTCTTTTCCCGAATTGCTCGAGTCGCACGCCGCGCCTTCATCCCCCTAAAACTGTTTTGCACCTTGAGCGCCGAGCCCCCCATTTCCTGTTCAAACTTGTCCATTTTCTTCCTTTGGTACACCTTCGAGGCTGCGCCAGTTGAGAGAGTTGTTAGTTAGTGTGAGGTGTGGAGTGGTGTGGTAAAAATTTAGTGGTGTGGTGTAATCTCACCTTGTCGCTGCCTCAGCCTCGACTGAATCACTGTGGTCGCCCTCCGCTTCTCTACCTCCTCCAAGATGCTCGCCATCCTCATGTCCCTCTTCACTCCCAACTCTATTCTCGTATTCCTGCCTCTCAGCATCCTCTGCAGCAGCATGGCGCTCTCTTTCTCCTTGGTCCGTTTGGTTTCTCGCCGCAGCAAAATGCGCTTCTGGGAAGATCTTGCCCGGAACGCCGTTTGAATCATGAGAGTGCTCCTCGCCTCTTTGCTAAACTGGGCAGCCACCCACAACCGCTTCCTCGTAATCCTCTTTTTGCAGATGTGCATCCTCGTTACCGACTCGATCTTGGTAGCTGCCCTTATCCTGACCTCGTTCTTGGCAATGTTGCAAACCTTGATTGTTTTGGACAGCTTTTGGATGCATCTGGCAGCCGCGTGCCGTTCCCTCGTGTCTTCCACATTCAAAAAGGCCAAAAAGCGACGGATAGTCGTTTGGATTGTTCTCGCCGCCCTGTACTGTGCGAATAAATTGTTGTCGTCGTAGATGAGGCAGCGGTTGTAGTAACCCCTGAACAGCTGCGCGCCGCAATTTTAATGAAGCCGAGTGGGTTAGGTTAGTAGAGTACCTAGCGTGCCTGCCGCTTGCTGTTCGCTTCGCGCTTGCTGCTCGCTCACCTTCTGGATGCGGACGCAAGAGTCAGAGCGAATTTTGTATTCCTTGAGGAGTTTGACTCGCCTCGCAGCTAAGCTTGTCAACGCGCAAGATTGAATTTTAATCGCGGCATTTTTTTCCTTTTGCTCCCGAACAATTCTCTTTGCATTGCGGAGCAAGGAAAGATTTATCCAAGCATTCTCAATGACGCGGGCAGCCCACTTAATTTTGAGGGAGTGGGCTCGAGCGGCGGCTACGATTCTACCCCCAATTCCGCGCCACCGCCTCTGGACGTTGGTGGCTGCGCGGAACTCTCTCTTCTCCTGGGTCACCGCAATTCCATTCCTCATGCGAATGCAAGCCTGTAGCTCTAAAATGGCGGCCGTTTCTTCCACTTGCTTCTCGTACAAGGCCTTGTTCTTCCATTCGTGGAAAAAATCGACAAACTTGATGTGCAGGAGTTTGACAAAAGTACGCCCAATTATTCGAGAGCTGAAGGTCTTCAAAAAATCGGTTGCGTGCAACTGATTTGTCTTGTATTTCACAAAACGTTTCATCACGTTGAAGGCGAGCCGGTAGTAGTTGAAGATAAGCGTTTTGCCAACGTTCGCCAGCTTTTCGAAGCTCCACGTTTGGGAAAGTGTCTTGGTCCTGATATTGGTCACGACGTGCTGTTGAGAAACAGATGCCACGCCGCGCTTCACGGCACGATCGTAATCGCGCATTTTTATTGACGACTGCTCGAGCTCGCGGCGCAGGTTCTCTACCAACTGAGTTGGATCATGGTTTGATTTTTGTTTTGATAATGACATTGACATTGATATTATTTTGGATTTGGATTTGGTAGGGGACGGTGAGAAGATCTTCTTCTTTCGGAAAAAATTGGAACCTATCGTGATGTCGTCCTGGGTGTGGAGGATACCCGTAGCCGTAGCCGTAGATGCGACATCGTCGTCGTCAAATTTATTTTGGCCTAGCAACTCTCCCTCCACCTGAGCCAGTTTATGAACGAGCCGGAGCGAGAGCAAACCATCCGTGAGGCTGGAGGTCGTTATGACGTTATCGTCGTTCGTGGATGGAACTGGAAGGGAACCAAAACGGGCGGTGTTCTTGACGGCAACGTTCAGCATCGACTCAATGTCGTGCTTGGAAAAATCAAAGTGGTGCACACTCAACAAATTTCGCGCTGCTGACACCAGTATCGTGTCGTCATCGTCATCGTCATCGTCATCGTCATCGTCATCGTCAACATCAACACCGCTCTTCAGTTTTGCGAGCAGGGTGGCAGCAACTGGATCCAGAGATGAATTTGAATTTGAGGTTGAGTCCTTGAACTTGTGCATCAGCTCAAACATCTCGCTAACGTGGCGAACGTTTAATCGGATGGTGGAGGCAATCATCCGCAGCTCGGCAATGTTCTGCCGGTGCCGAATTGCCTGGGCACTGGCCAAAGATGTGTCAACGAACGGAGCAGTTGAAATGGTCTTCGCATTATTATACACTTCCTGCTTGAGTTTGTTCTCGAGGATTTCCGCGTTTTCGAGCTCTTTCTCGAGACGCTGCATCTTGCGAACCTCAGTTAGAGCCTGCTTCTTCTTCTGGTGTAAGTCGGACTTCAGTTTCTTCTTTTTCTGATGGATACGCTGGGTTGGGTGTGAGTTGGAGTTGGAGTGGGACTTTGTAAGTTTTTGTAGATCATCAATCAGAGGGGCTTGCTTGATGAGGTCAGCTTTCGTGTGGCCGTGGTCAAACGTGGGGGCTTGCTTATTGGGCCGTAGCTTCCGGAGCGCATTGACATCCAGGAAGAACACATCAGATGGTGAAGGGAGTGTTGAAGAATTTTGTTTGTTGGAGTTGGAGTTGGAGTTGGAGTTGGAGTTGGAACGAGGCATGTGGTAAATTATTTGTTCAGACGACATGATTGTGTCTTGTGATTATGTCACAAGACAGGGGGGCATGATATTTATATAGAATTGAGCTGCAAAGCCTTTAAATGTAACTGATAATTTAGCTGCGCAATAATTTACACAGTGCAAAAAAAAATTATTCAGGAAAAACTGGAAAAATTAAAAGAAAATACGCCAACAAAACGTTCAAACGTTTTAAATGGAGAGTACTGGCTTTGGCTTCCTGCTGGTTGACGTGGTATTTTTTGCGTGCATAATAACTGTTCTTTTTTCACAAGAAATTAACGAGACTTTTGATTTGTTTGGTAAACATTGTTCAAATAAAAAGCAGCAAGTGATTGATACACTTTCTAAGTGGCGGTTTGATTGTTGGAGTGGACGGGATAGGTTTTGTAAGTCAGATGATTGGTCGCGAAACAAATCGTATTAATAAAACCATGCCTTTATGAAATAATATTGCCATATAGAGTGAGGCTTATACTTTGTAGCGTTTGTTAAACATATTTGATACATATTCTCGAAACAAGGCTCAAACAGGTGGTATCAATTTCTCCGCTTTCTGTCACTTCCTCTTCTCTTTTTTCTCTTCTCCACTTTCTCACTTTAAAATTCTCACCGCTCCAACATCTTGTCTCTTGCAATTACATCCTCGCTAAACTTTAAAAGGAACACCGTTTTATTCGCTCCCCCCTCATCTACGCTGTGCGCGGTAACTTCACACGCAAATCCGCTTCCGTCCAACACTCCTTTCACGATTCCTGCGATGTACGAGGCGCAATTCAACGATCCCAAGTGGGTCGGCACTGAAACGAAATGGTTCGTTACGGGCGTAGCTTCGTGGATCATGTATTCCTGGTCTCCGTCAACCCCCTTCTCCAGCGAGTCCGCCGCCTTCCCAAACAAACCTTTCCACAACGTTTCCGCTACGAATTTCAACGCCCCAATCACCCGGACCTCTTTCATGAACTTTCGCTTGTTCCCCCCGGCGGCATCGCCACGGAACGAGTAGAGCTCCAGCACCCGCAGCCCGACGCCATACCCACTGTTCTGGAGCTCTGTCTCTAGGTCGCCTATCGAAAGAACTCGTGATTGGTGATAATTCACGAGCTCTGCATAAAGATATGCAAACGCCGACAGGGAAACCACGTCCTTTCCTTTCCCAATAGTTTTGTCAAGCGTGGAAACGCTTTTGTCATTATGCTGTAGCATAATATAACGGGCCGGTTGAAAATGGGGGGGTTTAAAAAGATAATTGATTGAGGAGACAGGGGCAAGAGGGTAGGTGGGTTTGGTATTGTGTTCTGTATTATGTGTTTGTGTGGTGATATGTAATGTCCTATAGTGCTATATCGAGCGTGATCAAATGCCAATATGCTTTTATATACAAAAGTGAGGAACAAAATTTTGAAAGGAAATTATAATAAACCAAAAATTTACTCCTTCCCAAAGTTCTCTCACCCAAAGGAAGGCTACCACAGAGGTAATATAGATTCGTGGATCTGAGGACAATGAAAACTCCAGCAGCAGCTCTTCAGGAGGCACTCGCCCAATTCTTCAATTTCGAAACAACTTCAATTGACGTTGGTCTCTATGGTGCTGAAGTCATCCTCACCAATTTACGGTTGAAGCTTGAGCAAATCAATGATGACGACGAGTATCCATTTACCGTTGCTGGATCGTTGGTCGAGCATGTTCACATCACCATCCCCTGGTCCGCCTTAACTATCTCCAAAGCTTCAGTTTCAATGAGCGACATATCACTCGTGTTGCGCCCCAAAAACGCATCGTCGGCCTCCCAGGAGGAGCTGAGGAGGAAAGCCAGGCAGCAGCTAATAAAAACCGCCGAGAATTACATGTTCTCACAGGCTGCTGCAGCCAATTCCAATTCCCATGCCGCAAACGCGGCAAAGGCGGCAAAGGCGGCAGATGTCTCGGCTGCTTCCTCTTCTTCAATGTCTTTCATGTCCAAACTCTACTCTTCAATCTCATCGTCTTTAATTTCACGAATGTTCTCTTCCCTCGATTTCTCAATGGATAACCTCAACTTTACCCTCGTCCAAGACAAAATGTCGATTGGTTTGAAGATGGAGCGTTTTTCGATGTCCAAGCTTGCAACTTCGCAGGATTCCGACCTCGTCCACGACATTGCGAAGAAAATGAAGATTGAGGGTTTCGGAATTTACGTAAAGAGTCACACACCCTCGCAGACCAATAATACTGTTACCACTGCCCTGCAGCAAAAGGTTGCGCGAGGTCTTTCGTTCACGTCCTTGTTTGCGACCGAGAACGGGATCCTCGATGAAGAGCTAGAACCCATCAATATCGATAGCAGTTACGACAACAACAACGGCAGCAACAACAGCAACAGCAACAGCAACAGCAACAGCAACAGCAACAGCTTTAATAACAATCCCCAAGCCCAGCAGGACGATCAGAGCACCCTCCTGGAGAATACACTGGCAAATCTCAAGCTCTTTCGTCCGCTCACACACCCCGGCGCACAGGACTACATCCTAAAACCGTCCACCGTCACCTTTTCGGTGTCTCTGCAGTCTTCAATGATCTTGGAAGGCGCCGACACAAATTCCTTCAAAAAATCCACCCCCAAATCCAAATCCAATTTCACCCCCAGCCCCAACCCCAACCTTACACCCTCAATGGAAGTCTCAACCTCCCCAACCTCCTCCAACACCTCCTCCACCCCGCAAGCTGTCATTCTTGCCGAATTCGACTCCCACGTCGACTTCCACCTAACTACGAAATCGTACCACACCTTGAACTCCTTCACCTCTGCCGTGACGCGAGCTCAGAGAGGCCGACCGAATATCTTGCCTCTCCACGACGACCCAAATCCGACCCACAACGAACCGGAGCATCGCAACAACCCAGCCGCGGGCAAATTTTACCACCCGCGCAGATCGATAAGGGTTTGGTGGCAGTATGCCACCTCCTGTGTTCTGTCGGAGATTAAGGAGAACAACAGCAACAGCGGTAGATCGAACTTTACCAAGATTGAGCAGCAGCGGTCCCAGTACATTCCCCTTTACGTGTCGCACAAACAGAATGAGAAAAATCCCGAAACCCACCCTCCCCTCAGTCAAAACCAGCTAACTCGCTACTATAAAATCGAGGACGACCTTTCAATCGAGCAGATTCTCCTATTCCGCGCGCACGGGCGTCAAAAAATCCAGCAAGACAGGCACAACAACAACAACATTAGCGAACATTTATCCCCTCAAAAGTCCCCATCCTCGTCCTCAGCGTTCCCAGCACCATGCCCAAGCTCAAGCCCAAGCTCAAGCCCAAGCCCAAGCTCGACCCACCCCACAACCTCGTCCTCGCATTCCTTGGCCAATTTTTTCCTTTCAAAGGCTAACAGTGCAAAGGTGAGCAAGCGAGACGAGGCGAGCTAGCCTTGTGGTACGAGCCACTACTGAACTAACACCATTTGGCGAAGCTGAAAATCAACAAAAAACTCAGCTCGGTGATGGAAAACGACCAATTCTCGGACTCAGACTCGGCAGACTCCTCCGCCGAAAGCAGCCAGTTTGATAAGCTTGCGAGCGAAATTCGGCAGCACTTGATGCTCATGGAGAACCAGCAGACTGACAGCGACTCTAATTCCGCCTTACCAGCCTCTAAGTCCATCTCCTTCTCGGTGGCGATCATTATTCCGAGCGTCACCCTCAAGCTGACCTCCGTAGGAGGATCCTCCTCCAGCGAAGGGAGAACCAACAGCGTCAGCAACATCAACATCAACAGCAACAGCAACAGCAACAGCAACAGCAACAGCCACAGCCACAGCAGCAGCAATGTAAAAGTTGACAACGACTCAAACTCGGATTCAGACAACCCAAACACATTTCAATTTGAGTTGGCGGGAGACGGAAGGAGAACGTCATCGTTGACCAAATCTTCAATCTACAGCTCCCCCACCCACAACAACTCTCGAATCCGTGGCCCAAATTTTGGTTCGATAGATGATGATGTGGGGGGCGAGGAAACCGAAAATGAGGTTTTGAGCTTTGTGCTAGACGGTATCAAGATCGACGTGGACTCCTCCGGGGACAATTGTCAGGCATGTCACTTCTCTCTCGGCTCACTAAGGGTGTGCGGCAATGGGGGTGATGCAACATTGTTGAGCATGGGTGGTAGTGTTGGCGGTGGCGGTGGCGGTGGCGGTGGCGGTGGCGAGGGCGATTTCGATTCAAGTGACGAGAGTGAAAATATTGACAACGACAATGACAATGACAATGACAACAACAGTAACAGATCCAAAAGCTCGTTCAAAAACAAGAATCTGGCCATCGACGGCGTCACGCGCATGTCGCGCATCCTCGAGTACAACAGCGAACTCGACAAAACCAGACAACAGGTCAACAGCTCGACAACTCACCTGAGCAAAATTTTCATGTGCGAAACGAACTTTCAGAAACTCATTGTCACCTGCCACGGGAAGGCCATCACAGACATAATCGCTTTTTGTACCGACACCGGGTCGTCAGCTCCAAAAAAGCTCGTGCCACTGAAGTATACAGAGTTGCGAGCGTATGTTGAGCAAAGACAAAAGTGCAAGTCTTCCGATTCAATCAAGCACATTTTGTATCACAAAACCAAGGTCTCGCTATCGTTCAATTTTGATGGCTGCGAAGTGCTTATTCCCGTATCAGGAGACAATAATGGCAATAGCAATGGCAATAGCAATGGCAATAGCAGATCCGAATCCAACGGCGCCTCTTTCTTTCGATTCAAAATCGAAAAAGCTAGTGTCCGTTCTGGAGATCTCTTCCGCTCTTCGGAGCAGGTGCGTTCTTGGTGTTCCCCCGACGTCGACGTGGGCGACTCCGCGGACGACTCCTCGGCCGCCGACTCTGATGATCAACAATCACAATCTTCATCCAATTCCCTCGAAGAATTTCAGCTCCCCGCGAATAGTTACAACAGTGATGCGTTCCTCGCATTCGGCCACGTAGACAACGACGACAGAATTGACCAGCTCATTGCCGAAGTTCCGCACCAATTCTTTCAGCACACGCACGTGTCGTGTTCCGCAATCACGTTTGACCTGCTGAGTGAAAGCAAAATTGTTCTCCCGGCTCTCAAGTTCCTTGCAAAGCCGTTGTTTTTCAACGTGCTGATCTCAGAGTGTCTGGTTGATGGCTTGGACAGGCAGCCAGCCCGGCGTTTGTCTGTCTTCTCGAGCGACCTCAAGCTCAACGTGAGCGAGAAACGCTTGCTATCTTTGGTCCGGGTGTCGCAGTTCGTCAGCGATCTAACCCCACCAGCAGCAGCTTCAACAGCCGCAGCAGAGACTTTTTCACGACACACACACACACTCCCACCGAGGATTGCCTTGCTGGCTGGCCACATAATCGTGAAGATGCGCATTGACTTCCAGAAGTTGGTTGTCTCAGTGGTTGCCGACGAGGACAACGTTTCTCAGACGCAGCGAGAGATTCTGTTAGAGGAAACGCTGAGCGACTACTTGTCCCAAATGTCCTGTTACTATGCCATCGGTTGCGCACCGATGGCCAAGGCAGTGATGTGCTCGAAGCAGCTCTTCGTCGATCGGATCTGCGGCCTCGGTTGCACTGAAGAGAAGGCGTTCGAGTACATGGACACAATAGATTTGATTATTGAAGACGAGAATGCTTACGATAGCGATGACGAGGAGGAAGATGAGCAGGAGCAAGAGCAGGAGCAGTACCAGGCGTCGGATGGATCGGTTTTGTCAAATGAAGATGAAGTGGATGATTTCAACCGAAACAATCCACTTCTTACCAATTTTCGGCGGTCAACCACCGCCACAGACGAGAGATCGTCGCACTCCCGCAGACCTTCAATCTCTCTTCTATACATGCAGCAACAACGCTTGCAGCAGGAATTTCCCACAGCCGGTGGTGGCGGGTCCAATTCCGACTCTGACGATTCCAACTCGACCAACGGCAGCTCGAACAACAACAATTCATCCACGACGAGCTCGTCGTTCGACAACGCCGTCGACGAGGGGGTTAACAGAAAACTCGCGAAAATCCTACCCGTAATCATCGCAGATTTCAACACCATTTGTGCCGCTGAGGCGCAGCGCGAGCTTCTTGTCACCGAATTCGATAACCTCACAGTGAGTTTGTTAGATTTGGTGTACGACAGACGTTTGACAATGAGCGCGAACTCTGTGAGTTCCAAGAACGGGGCAGGGGTATATTTCTTTAAATGCAAGCCAAAAAAAACGAGTCTGCACAATGTTTTCGAAGAGACAGCGATGGGAATGTTCGCCAGCAGCAAGCCGAATAACGATAACGACAATGACAATGGCGATGGCGATGTCAGCAATACTCCCACTCCAACTCCAACTTCAACTCCCACCCCCTCAAACAACAACAACAACAACAATAACAACAATAACAACAACAACAACAACAACAACAACAACAACAACAACAGCAACGTATTTTTGATCACTCACACGGAACAAGACAAGGAAAATGGATTCTCGACCGGCGGCTTTCCGCAGGCTTGCCTACTGTCGGACGAGGTCTCCTCCCTCGCCTCAAACAACCGCCAGCGCGAAATAACAAACCACCTGAACATTGACGTGTTCGACCTTGTTTGCTGCCCTCGTGCGCTCTCCGATACTTGGATTGTCATGAATTCGTTGATTTCGGCTTTCACGGCAGAAAATGGAAAACAAAATGGAAACTCATCATCACCACCACAGCAACCAGAACCCACAGCTGTTGTGGATTTCGTTCCTCACTCACTCAACGTGAAGATTAAAAAGTTCGCGATGCTGTTCACCTCGAACGAGCTTGACCCTTTCACGCTACTCACGATGCGGAATTTTACTTTTGAGCAAATTGCCGCGAATCCCGAAACGTCCCCCCTTCTCGACAAAATTCGAATGCTTTCCCACGATTTCTACCTATACGACCTGACTTTGGAAGGACAGGGCTACCCGAAGATAATTTCTTCTACCGTCACCACCACCACCAAAAATAACAACAACAACAACAACAAAAGTGAAATTCCCTTCTTTTTGGAAATGAGGAGACCAGGAAACTACTGGAAGGCACCATCAGTCACCAACGTCACATTCAACAACGTTAACTTCAACATTGTTCAGCGATGGATGAACGAGGCATCGCAGTACTGGACGAAGCCAGACATGCTAATGGGCAATTTCTTGGAAACTTGCATGCCGTCCGAGTTCGACAAGAACGGGAACCCGCCCCCCTTCATGACGTGGAGCATGGTTATGAACAAATCGGCGCTGCTGATGCCGCGCAACGTTAGCAACAACTTGGATTTGGCTGCATTTGCATTTTACAAATTGAGCGTGTTTAACTCGTTCGAGGCGGAGACCTTCTTGAATCCAACTGGCGGGGCGGTCTTGAATCCAACTGGCGGGGCGGCAGAGCAGCAGAAAAAGTTCAGCAGGGCGAGCAGGGCATCGTTCTCCCCAGCTGTCACCCCCGCAACAAACAATTCCTGCAACGATTCAATCTTTTCAGAGGCTTTTGCATCCTTCGACCAGACCGACGAAGACGACTTTCACGATGCTGAGCAGAATTTATTCGGAGACAGCAGCACACCCAATAATAGTCAAAGTCAAAGCAGCTCAGAAGAGGGAGAATCAACCTTCTCTTTAAGCTCAATTCCACGCTACACGGTGCGGTTAAAGGAGCTCCGAATTTTGACAGCGCTCGGGAAAACTCTCGAGGACGGAAAATCGGAGTGCCTGACGAATGTACTGGAGGGCATTGAAGCGCCGTCGTTTCACCCCATTGCGGACAAGCAGCAAGTTTACAACGTGTTTGACGACACCGAAGTGGAGAACCACGTTCTAGCTTCTTACTTTTGGCGGCAGGTCACCACCGAAAACACCAACTTGGAGATCATTGTAGACTACGTTCCTCACACAATCATGACCGAGGGCAGTTTGCCCTACAAGCACGTTTGGGTGTCGGACACCTTCTCCGACAACTCCGAGCCCAGTATGCCTCTCCATTTGAATCTCTCCATGAGCCAATTTTACCTTTTGCTCTCGTTCTACTACTCGAATCTGGGCGACCTTCCGGTTATGTTTCCGTTTTCGGAGGACGAGGTTAAGCTCTACTCGCTTTACCCCGACGTCCCGAAGAACTGGCCGGAGTACGGTTCAACCGCCTGGGTCAAGGAAATGAGGGCCTGCTCGAGTGATTTGCAGATGGACATGAACGTGAGCTTTTCCAATTTCAAGTGGACGTGTTCCTTCGACACCGAGTACTTTTCCAGGGAGCTTGACTGTTTGTTCATGTGTGATGGTGGCACAGGTGAAACCAAACCCGCTACGCTACCGGGTCCAACCTTACACTTTGAAAACTTCACGCTCAGCAACACAACCGACGTCAACGGACTTATGAAGGTCGGGCTGGGGGCAACGAAGATGGACATTCGCAAAATGCCAACTGCCGACGAAAGCGAAATCAACCACATTCGCTGCGGGAATTCGGAGGAACAACAAAATAAATTTTCAAAGGCGTTTGCCGACTTGCATTTCGGACTTGAAAACGGCAGGCACACACTGGAGGAGAACATGCCCCTCCCAGTGAACATATCAATGTTTTACACGCCCGATCTCTGGTGCAGCGTGAATATTGGCTTGGACCAGATAGAAAGCGCGACGCACGACTTGCGGCTGCTTTGGCAAATGTCCGACTATTTCGGGAGCTACTTTAAATTTCCAGAGTACGGATTCCCGTACTTCGTCGCGGAAGCCCGAATGAATGAACAGGCATTACTGAACGGCCTTGGCGGGGAGGAGAGAGAGAAGCAGCAGGTGAGCGGAGTGAGCGGAACAACCAATTAACCGTGTAAAAACCTAACGCACGTCCTGCCGCCCTCCGCCCTCGCACAGCAACAAAAACTTGAGGAAGAATGCCCAAACGTCGACATGCGGATTTGGCTCACCAAGCCCCATTTGGTGGTACTAGACGAGCACGAAAACTTGCAGAAACCCTGCATTATTCTCGAGAGCGATGCTGGCATTTACTATAGGTACAAGACGGTCGGTTTCGACCTGTTCGAGCAGGAAGTTGTGGCGAAGGGCGTTGCGTGCGTTTTGATGACGGAGTGGATGAACGCGAGCTTATCGAGAGGAATTAGAGGAATGTCTGGGACGGACCAGAAGGCAAGCACGCTGCTGGAAGGGTTGTCGCTGTACTTCGGCAACACGTACAACTACAAAACGGACCACACCGACTACGTCATTGTTCTCCCGCTCGGGGAGGAGGAATTTAGCCACAAGCTGGTTGGAATCGAGGCGCCAACAGTAACCGTCCAACCTCTCATTTTCCCTGCTCCTCAGGCTATCAGAGTTGGCGAGCATGTGAGCAAGGATTTCGGAGGCGTGAACGTTTGCGATTTCGTGTCTAGCTATCAGGAGCTCATGCTATTGCTCAAGCTGCTGGGAACGGTTACCGGTCCACTTCCACCAGCTGACGCTGAAGCTGAAAAAGAAAACGAAGAGAAGGAGAAAACGTTGAAGACGCTGTTTGAGGAGGGGGGAGATGGGATCGTCAACGTCGAAACGGTCGACCTAGACACCAAGAGCACGTTCTCGTTCATTGCTCAGCTGTCTGGCATCCGTGTGTTCATGATTGATCCTGTCCTCGGAATGCACTTGCCCATCGTGAAGTGTTGCATTTCGAATACGCTCGTGAGCGCTTCCCAGCTCCGAACGACGGCCAGCACAACGAACAGCGTCGATGATGCAGGGGTTGGGGTTGGGGTGAAGATGGGGATGGGGGTTGGCGGGGGGATAGGAATTTCACCCGCCACCACAACCACAACCACAACCACAACCACAACCGATGAGCCGCTAGCTCTTCAAGTTGGCGCTAAAATTCACCTGTGGAGTGAGTACTTCAACAACACTCTCAAGTGCTGGGAGCCCTTTATTGAGCCGTTTAAGTGCATTGTTTTGTACGAGTCTTGGCAGTCTATCGGTCTTGGCCTGGTTGTTCGGGCTAAGTGTCCGTTTCACGTCAACATCACGGGTGCGCTGCTGGACACGCTTGACGATGCGTGGCAGACGCTGAAGGACGATTACAACTGTGCCACCTCGTCCTCGTCTTCGCCCTCATTCTCCTCCTCGTCCACCACAGAAATCTCTACCAACCCAAATTCAAAAAAACAACCCCCAATACAAACCTTTGTGAACGAGTCAATCGAGCGCGACGGTCAAATCGTTAACGTTGTCCACAACGATAACGTTCCGTTGGATAGGAACGAACGTGTGGCCTTTTCACTCCTTAACTTGGTAGGCCAACGCATCCGACTGAACCAGATTGATGACGGTGACAAGGCATCTGCGGCAAATTTGAACAGCAGCACGGCACACTTGTCGTATTTAAACCACGGGGAGCGCTCTAGGCTCAAGTTTGCCGCGACCACAACTGTTGTGAGGAACAGGACGGTCCTGGAGGTCCCGTTCGACGTTCAGCAGGAAAATCCGCTGCTGCTGAAAAAACAGCAAAACCACTTTTACGACAGTAACGTGGTGGTTGCCTCCGCCGCGAAGCGCAGGTGCGTCCACGGCATAAACTTGCAAGTAAGCGGTTTTGAGTGGCTTTCGAATATTCCTGCCGACACTCTTGGGCGGCGATTCGAATTTCTGAAGCCGCGAAACCTGGAAATCGCCTTGAAAATCAACAAGGATTGGAGGTTAAGCAACGCATTGCGCCTCCTCACGGAGGTTGCGCCCTTCAACGGCGGGAGGCAGCTGACCATAAGCAGCGTTTTTAGAGTTCAAAACAGGACGAACCACGACTTGCTGCTGGCGGTTCACCCGAGCGCGAAGTTCAATCCGCCGAGCGTCGGCGGGCAAGGGCAAAACAGTAACAACAACAACAACAACAACATCAACAACAACATCAACAACAACAACAACAACAACAACAACAACGAGGAACAAACCCTCCCCTACCCACCCGGCGAGCAGAAGCAGTACGGAGAATTCGAAAAGCTCGAGAGCGGGAAGAACTACAACGTTCCCCTTTTGCTCTTGGAGCAAGCTCTAAGTAATAGCAACAACAACACCAACAATACCAACAACAACAACAACAACGGCAACGAACCAAACAGCACCCAGCTGGGCTGCATCTGGCTCAGGCCAGACCAGAACAACGAAAACTCGACAAAGCTGTTTGAGAGCTTGTTGACCCCGGGAGGCGCCACAGCAAGCAAATCAACGTGCGCAATTAAATTTAGCTCTCAGCCGGTGCAGCTTATCAACGTGGTGAACGAGAGCTGCAACCTGTACTCGTCCAGTTTGAGTAAAAAGGACAGCGATAATAATTCTTCAATTGACGGCTTTCAGATAAGTTGTCCCGTCGAGCACAGGCAGCAAGGCATTTCTGTGGCTCCGTTTTGCTACTGTTTGGAGGTGAAGAGGAGCAAGCTGGTGAAGTCAGACACCATCGAGCAGGCAAAGATCACGGACACCCAGGACCAGATCTTTCAGGCGGCCGCGGAGGCCGCCAAGGAGGCAAGGTTGAGGATAAAACAGAGCAGCGAGGATGAAAATACCCCAGCACCAAACGAGAAAACAAAGAGGTTCCGGAAGAGCAAGAAGAAGAATGCTCACCAAACCAAGGCTGACCACCAGCACGCACCAATCACCTACAATTTGGTCATTCACGCGCCGATTGTGATTGAGAACCTGCTACCAGAGGCAGGAACGTTTGAGCTGATGCACGCCACGAAGCGGCAGGTCGTTTGGTGGGGCGTCATCGAGGCGGGGGAGAGGGTTCCAGTTCACACGGTTGGTCTTGATGCACCACTGCTGCTCTTGATAAACCTGGGTTTCTGCAGAACTCCCCACGGCGAGGGCGCGCTCATCCATAACGGAGCTCTGGTGAAGACTGCCAAGAAGGCCAACGACGAAAATATCGTCCAGAGAGGTTTGGGCAATTTGATCGAGAACATTGGGCTCATTGGGCTTGGGGGCGAATCGATTGCCACGGAAACGACGATTGTCGACGGTTGCGGACAGAGGCTACAGTTGAGACTTGAGAATGTTCTTGGGGGAGGGGGGCAAAGGAACGTGACAGTATATTGCCCATTCTGGGTGGTCAACACCACTGAGCACTTGTTGCGCTACAAGCAGGAAGGGACCAACAAATTCTGTTGCGGGACTGTAACGAGCGGTAGCGACGGTTCGCGGAAGCTGGACGGTAGTGAAAGAAACAGATCGGGTGCCAACTCCAGCAGCAGCAGCAGCAGCAGCAACAACAACAACATAAGCAGCAAGAAGAAGAAGAAGAAACAGAACGAAAAGGAGAGGGGCAACACTGAATCGACAACCATTTTCTCCGGAAAGCCAGGGGCGCTGTTCAAGAAAGATGGTGTGAGCGGAGAGAGAGAACTGCGGCTGATGAAGACGGAAGAGCTGCCGCTGGACCAGCTGGTTGCAATGGCGTTTATGTTCAATTTCAACGACCAGAACGTTCTGAGCTTGGGCCAGCAGAAAGTGTGCGTTCAAATGAGCGATATTTTGTGCAGCGTGACGAGTGACTGGTCGCCAGGGTTCTCGTTGGATGCCGTGGGAGTCACCCAGATCCTGAGCATGCACTGCCGCGATGGCCGAGCCTTGGAACTGTCGCTCACGATCTCCGTTGCGCCAGGAAAGCTAGGCAAGTTTACCAAAATTGTCCGGTTCTCGCCGCGGTACGTTTTGCTGAACGAGCTGGATTTGCCAATCAAGCTTTACCAAGACTCGAGCTTGTTGCATTCCAACTTTGCGTCGACGGCGGGAGGAAGGTGGGGCGAGATGAAAAAATCAGCTTTGGCCAATAATAAGACCGGTGCTGGAGGTGGAGGAGCAAGTGCTGAACGCGAACGCGAGCGTGTTAGCAGTCTGCCCAGGGGCGTGGACGTGCTATTTGGCACCCCCCTAGAGGAGGCGGGGGGGGGGGGCAGCAGAAAGGGTGACAGAAAGGAGGTGCTCTTCGGCAACTTGGACGTCACTATTCCTGAAGAACCCACGAGCTCCAATTTTGCAACCCCGTCTTCTTCGGCTGACGACGACAATAACAATAACAATTCCACGAGACCGATCTCGAGCTCGATGTGGTCACTGCGGACCACGGCTACTGCCGCAACAAAATTGCCAACGTCCGGGAGGGGGGGGGGGCAAACATTCGGCGCATCTGCGACCTCCGCCAGGTCTGGACACTTCATCGCGAGCGTGGAACCGGGAGCGCACGTTCCGTTCTTCTTGCCCGACACTAGGGCTGATCGCCAGCTTCGGGTGGACGTTGGCGCGGCATTTCACTTAACGTCGAGCTTTGCGGCCGATACCACAGGGGAATATTGCCTTAAACTAACCAAACCCAAGGACGCGGCTAGCTTGAACCACATCTCAACCAGGGCTAGCGCCTCGTACGAGATTACGCTGCCTCCGGACGATCCGGAGAAATTGGGGTGGACCGGCGAGCTAGGGGTCTGGTTCGAGACCGACTGGGGCAGGAAGGGGGTGATTGTCAAGGGCACCAAGAGGGGTAAATTCGCCTTCGACCATACTGACATTCACGCCGGGGACGTGCTGGTGAGTGTCGACGGGATAAGCGTCACGAATAAGTCTTTCGATGACATAATGGAGAAGCTAAAGACGAGGTTCAAGGAATCGAATGCGGTTGTGGATGTGGATGGTTTTGGATTTGGCGATGAGAATGAGAATGAGAATGAGAGTCGGCCAAATCAAAGAAAGAAGAAGTCCAAAAAGGTTGCGTTGAAGTTCTTGACGCTGGAGGAGCGCATGAGGCTGGTGCGATTGAAGGCGCTGAAGCACCAGCACGGAGACGAGCAGGAGACTGCCGACGATGAATACGACCAGGATGATTTGTCGTCGCCGAAGAAAAGCGTTCCGGGAGAAGCGGACAGCATTTTAAACGTGTTTGGGTGCGGCAAGTTCACAATCAGGGACGCGGACGACGAGATGGACATGTCCAAGGCGAGGAACGAGATTATTTCTGCTTGGAACAGCACTAGCAACTCCAACGACGACTTCATTGCGGTCGAAATGAAGAATATTGCCTCGTCGCTCTTTCTCTTCGTCAAGGCTGCGAACACGAGCGTTCCGCCCTACAAGGTAGTGAACGACGCGATCGACCACGTCATTAGCGTGCGACAGCGAGGCTGCGAAGGCCACCCTTGGAAAATTCTCCTGCCAGGAATGACGATTTCCTACACGTGGGAGGAGCCGATGAAGCCACGAAAGCTCTCCGTGCGGGTTCTGTCCACGACCAAGACTAGGAAGAGCTTGCACCACGCTCACCACCACTCGCACCACATGAACATAATGAGCGGGAAGAAGAAGAAGAAGTTGTTTGGGGTGGAGAACGAGCACGAGGGGGCTTACGGAGCAACGCGGACGGTCAAGTTAGATGAAATTGGCTTCAGCGAGTACCTGCCGAGCATGTGCAAGGAGGAGGACGACACGAGCGACTTGTTCTGCAGGGTTGACGCCGACGGCGCCACGAGGGTGCTGACTGTGACAGTGAACGGAAACACCGACCTGGAGAAGAAGGTGATTGAGGAGCACGTTGACGTGCTGGAGAAGGAAATGCTTATGCTGAGTGACGATTTGATCAAGTACAGCAGGCTGCAGAAAAAGCTGGAGATCAGCACGAGGGCGAGCATTGTGAGTGCGCTCGAGGCAGAAATGCACTACAAGCTGGACGACGATTTCGACATTGTTGACGAGGACGAGCGGGGAAGCAACATACTGAGGGAGAAGAGTACTGCTCGGCCCAAATTGTTGATCGGGGATAGTTCGTTAGGGGGATTATCATCGTCATCAAGGGGAGAGGGGGGGGGGGTAAGCTTGAACGAGATTAACGAGGAGCTGCTGGCGGAGTGCGAGGAAGTTTGCGAGGAAAGCAATTTCATCACCAAGACGGATCAGCTGTTTGTTGAAATAATCGAGGCGATCGGGCTGAGGGCAACGGACTTGAGCGGTCTGAGCGACCCCTACTGCGTTGTGAAGCTAATGAACAGGGACGGGGGCAGGAGGAAGATTTTCAACGGTGACCAGAAGAGAAAGACGTACTTTGTTGAAAAGACGCTCAACCCTAAGTGGAAGCACCAGGCATTCGTTTTTGACGTCAACAGGGAGGCTGTGAGTACGACGAGGGGCTTTTTCCTTCGGGTTAGGATTAAGGACTTTAGTTTGCTTGGTGCAGGTGCGTGCGTTGTGTGCTGCAGTCGGTGGCTAATTTTATCTTACACACAAATATTCATTAAAAACGCCGCAACACTTTCGCGCACAACCACCACACAGACGAATTCTTGGGACAGACAGACGTGCAAATGCACAGCTTGCGGGACCAGAAGGAGCAAGTTGGTTGGTTTCCGCTGACCGCAAGGACCGGTAAAATGTTTCAGAGAAGTAGCAACGACAAGGTCACCGGAAGCATTAAATTGAGGCTGAGGTGGGTCCACAGCGTGCCGAGCTTGCTTGACTACAAGTTTAGCTTCGCGGTGGAGAGGCAGGAGCAGCTGGAGCACGCGGTGGGTAGGCTACAGCGGCAATTGCAGAACATCGCGAAGCACAACGAATTGAGCAGGAAGAGGCTCGTGAGCATGGCCGTTAGGAGAAACAAGAAGGAGGGAAGGAACAAGGGTTATCAAGTGCTAAAGGACGGGCAGCGGAGGAGCAGTAAGATGCTCAAGAGCGCGGGCGGCGTGATTATTAACAACAACGTGAGGCGGAGGAGCCTGAAGGTGGGCGCTGGAATTGAAACTTTTCGAAAGGACAAGCTAAACAAATTAACCATGATCAAGATTGACATGGTGCGGAAGAAGGATGTGCTGAAACTGAAGGGGGAGGAAATCAGGAAGGACAACTTAAACAAGTTGGGCAAGATGAAGAGCGCAATGGTAAGCAAGAAGGACTTGTTGAAGATCAACGCTCAGGAGAGAGTGAAGGCGATCAAACTGAGGAAAATGAGTTTGAGCCCGAAACTTAACGTTTTGAGTCCCAAGAGGAAGAAACAGAACAGGAGGAGTATATATGGGAGTGGGTTAGGGGGGCTGGAGTGTGGTGGGGTAGCGGTTGGGGTATCGGTTGGGGTAGGGGCAGGGGAAGGGGTAGGGGTAGGGGTAGGGCTAGGGTGAGGGAGAGGGTGAGGGTGAGGGCTAGGGCTGGGGCTCGGGTTAGCGTCAGCTATGCCAGCGGGCTCGAGAGGCTAGCTGACCGGCACGCTCGATTAGGAAGGTGGTCACGCCGAGGAAGCCCTCCGCTGCGGCCAGATGGAGGGGC
>Ga0302114_10000878_pt1 | contig 20402 bp, 8 predicted proteins | sample AG5_Surface_MG_FD_203107 | JGI IMG/M metagenome (GOLD analysis project Ga0302114, IMG submission 203107) | Marine microbial communities from Western Arctic Ocean, Canada - AG5_Surface | ecosystem: Environmental > Aquatic > Marine > Oceanic | place: Canada: Western Arctic Ocean | collected...
CGGAGCTGGGGTGGTGGCGGGGCGGGATCCGGGACCAAATCGGCGAGCGACGGCGCGCGGGTGCTCTTCGGGCTCGAGTCGTCGATCAGAGCAATCTCGGCCACGGAGGAGGTGTCGGACCCTCGCGGCTGCGGCATAGCCTGTGATGACCCGAGAGGGTGTTTCGTTCCGGAGAAAGTCTATCGAAATTGGAGCTGTCATCGGGCGCCACTACGGAAGGGCGCCGGTGGCCGCATCCTGCGCGGCATGGAAGGCCTGGTTCGGTGCCTGAGGGCGGCGGTGAGGCCGGATGAGACGTCCGCGCCGCTAGTCTCCGTCGTGGACGAGCCCGCGTCGCGCTTCGGGCCCGAGGGTGTCGAATCGTTCGCGCGACTCGTCGCCGAGCACGGGGCGGCGGCGTCGGCGGGCAGGGCGCACGCGCACCGCACGCTCGTCCTCGCGGGGTTCCTCCACCCGACGCGGTACCGCGCGGACGTCCCGAACGCAACGGTCGTGGACCTGCGCTCAGACCCACACGGGTGGGTAAAGGACGCGCGCGGCGGCGGCGACCGCGCCGACGCGTCGTGGAGGATCCAGAGCCACGACCTGGCGGACGTCGGCGCGCTGGCGGCGACCGTCGCGGGCGCGCTCGGCCCGATGCCGACGAAAGGAACGGAGGGAGACGCCAACGATGACGACGAGGAGCGCGCGCCCGACGCGGACGGCGGCGCGGCGGACGGTGACGCGTCGACGAGCGCGACGACACCGAAACCGTCATCGTCATCGTCGCGGGGCAAGCGGTCCGCGCTGCACGGACGCGCGCCCAGTCGCCGGGCGAGGACGTGCGTCGTCATCGACTGCGTCGCCGAGCTCGTCGCTCACAACGGCGCCGAAAAGACCCTCGCGTTCATCCGGGCGATACGCGCGGATCCGAGGGTGGCGTGCGTCGCGGCTTACCTCGCAGGCGGAGCGCGTGAGGCGGACCAAGGATGGATGAGATCGACAACTGAAGGCGGGGACGTGGACGCCGTCGAAGCCCTCCGCGCGGCGTCGTCGGCGTACGCGGTCGTCTCCGCCGCGCCCAAGCTCACCTTGATGCCCGCTGATGCGGAAGGTACCGAGGGAGATGCGGGTCAGCCGGATGCGGTGCTCGTTGTGACGCACGCGAGGCCGACGGGTCGCATGCGAACAGAGACGGATTCCGTCTACGCGTCGTCGGCGCCGAACTCCTCGTCGACGTTCGCGCCGTTGACGTTCGTGCCCGCATCAAACGCCGTGATGGACGCCCTGGCCTCACTCCGCCTGAACACACACCCGGATGACGTCGACGGGATACAGCGGGTGGGCGAGGAAACACGCGGTATGAGCGGCGGTGGTATGAGCGGCGGGGGTATCAGCGCCGCGCGGGCGGCTGCGGAGGCTGAAGCCGAGGCGGAGGCGGCGGCGACTCGTAGGCTGCAGGCGTCCGTTCCGTTCAACCTTGGGGTCAACCCGTCGGTGGAGGAGGCGTCGGCGAGGGCGAAGGTGGTTCTACCGTTTGAGCACCAGGGCGCGGGACGGCACTACGACGAGGGTAACTTCCTCGCGTACCTCCCACGAGACGCGGGGGGTGCGCGGACGGAGAGCGGCGCCGTGAACAAAGGCCGGGGTCACATCATGTACGTGAGGGACTCCGACTCGGACGCTTCGGCGCCCGACAGCGACGAGGAGCTCGACGAGGACATCGACATCTAGGACGTCTGAGATTAATTAAATAGCTAATGCGACGACCCGAACGCACTACACTCACGCCTCCTTAGTCGCGACGATCGTCGTCCGTATCCGGTCCGCGGCTGCGCGCATCGACTCGACGTTGAACCCATCCCCTTCGTATAACCCCTCTTTGGGCCCACAAGTTTGCGGCTTTGGCGCCGACCCGTTCATGTGCTCATCCGCGGCGACCCTCAGCGCCAACCCGATGGCCACCGCCGCCCTCGCCTCGTCGTCACCCTCGGGCCCGGTACCCTCACCACCCGGCGAGAAGATGTACCCGCGCTCGTCGCTCACGAGCCGCGTCGCGTACGCCTCCGGGTCGGCGAGGGGCGAGAGCGGTTCAATCTCCACGACGTCGCCGACCACGCACGCGCCGCCGCCCGCGCCCGCCGCGGGCACCACAGCCTTGAACCCCAGAGTGACCCGCCGCTCCCCTAGGTCACCGACCGTGTGTGTACCCTGCGCTGACTCACCGACCGTGACCACCTCATCGCGTATCATTCGCTCCAGGCCGGCTGTCCACGACTCGCAGTGTCGGCACACGTCCCGGAGCATCTTCGCCTCGACGTGACCGGCGACAAAGTCGGGCGCGTCGCGGCTCTCAGAGGCGATCCTGGACGCGAATTTGCCGATAGCCTTGACGCTCTCGCCCAACGCGTCCCACAGGAACTCGTCCGCGATCTTTGGCTTGGTCGGGTCGAACACCATGTTGAGAAACACTGGGGCGTAGCGAGCCATCGGCAAGTCGCTCGCGCCCAGTTCCTTGAGTCTCTTCTGCAGCGCCCTGATGCGCGCGCGGTTGGAGGAGGCGTCCCTCGCGGCGCGGTTCGGGTCGTAGCTGAGGACCAGCGGGTTGTTCAGGGACGCGGCGACGAGTTCCCTGTCGGACTGCTCCACGGGCTTGATCGGCGGCTCGCGCGTCGGTCCGTCGTCCTTAGTGTCGTCCGTCTTTTGCTTTTTCGATTTTGGCTCCATCGATGACGTCTCCAGCGTCTTGGCTATGAGGGCGATGGGCTCGTCGTCCGAGGATGTGCTCGCATCACCCGCCGACGATGTGCTCGCATCGCCGCCTCTGCTGCCCGTGGGGCTCACGCCGAACCCCGCGGACGAGGGCGGACCGCTCGTCCCCGGCGTTCCCCCCGCGCTCCAAAAAAGCCTGCCCTTCTCCGCTGCGGCGGCGGCACGCTCCGCGCTCGCCTGCGCCGCGCGCTGGGTCCTGTTCATCTGCACCCGCAGCTCGGCCGAGATCGCCCTATGCTCGTGCCACACGGGCGTGGTCATCGCCTCCATCGGCACCGGGGCGCCCCGGGCCGCCCGCTCCACAGCGGCCGAGTACGACTGCGCCATCGTCACTGATTGAGACGTCAGCAGTGCTCAGTGTGTGTCCGCCAAGGAAGTAAATTTGAACTCAAGTCAACAGGTGCCGCAGTCCAAGACGCGCACCGACGCACGCGACATGAGCCGCGCCGCTGAACTGCGCGGACAGATCGGAGTGCCCAACACCAGGCTCGGCGGGGGCGAGCTACTCGGCCTGCTCGGTCTCCGAGGCCGTGGAGCCGACCCGACCGATGAGAACGCCGACCCCGAGGCGGTGAATTCGCGGAAATACTACGACGAGCTGGCCGATCGACTGACCCCGGTGCGAACCGGTAGGCCGAGTTCATCGACGGCCACCGATCGAACGACGTCCACGAGGGAACCCGGTGCCCTGGCGAGGGCGCTCAGGGACGAGAACGTGACTCTGTGCGCGCACATGAGTCGGAAGGGCCGGTCCAGACGGCCGAGGCTGCTGCGAGCGTCGCACAAGGGAGGGGAGAGGCGCGCGACGTCGTCCACGCTGTACTGCGGGGAGTGCGAGGAACGGCTGGTGGCGAAAGGGTTGGTGGAGCCCGAGAAGAAGGCGCGGGTGCGGGAGACGGCGCCGGCGGAGACGTCGCGGGTGAAGGCCGCGACCGAGCCGCCCGAACAACGAGAGCGAGTTCCCCATCCAAGACGAGCACCCGAGGACCATCTAGCGCCGGGGTTCTCGGAGCGGACGACGCGGATGCTGGAGACGAGACGGCGAAACAGGGTGGCGCTGCTCGAGGCGCAGCTCGCGTTGGTGAAGAGGATGGAGGGTGTGGGTGAAGAGACACGGAAACAAGAGAGACCGGCGCGGGTAGGAACGCATACGAGTATTCCGGTTTCGGCGTCGACGCCGAAGCCCGAGCCGAATGAGCGGGTCGAGTCGAGGGTCAGTCATTCGAGGGTTCATGACTCGAGGGTTCATGACTCGAGGCCCGCGCCGCGACCTGCCCGCACCCCGATCGCGTCTCCCGGCGCCGGTAGGATGCACGACACGCTCGTGGCCGGGTCCATGTCGGATACGTCGCTGTTGGCGGACATTGAGCGTCTGATGCGAATGTCATCGGCGGACGCGGCTACGCCGGGTGAGGGAGAGATGTACGAACTGAGTCCTTCTCCGTCCAAATGAGGGTGTGTTGATAAAATCAATAAAATGCTAGAGTCACGTCCCAGCTTCTGGTGTTACAAGTTCTTTCATGCAAGCGCTGCGTGACCCTCAGGGGCGCCCTGGCGAGCGCCCCACAACTGTGCTAAGTGCGTAATAAAAGTAAAAAAGAATTCGCGCCGCGACTCGCGCTTACATGTCGACGGAATCGCGGGTGAATCCCGGCATCTCGAAGGCCTCAGCGAACGCCTCCACCTCCGCGCGGAGGGCATCGACCGCGGGGTTACCCTCGAGGCCCAGTTTCCAGTCCTTGAGCATCTTGCCGTGGCTCGTCTGCACCTCCAGCGCGAGCTCAACCGCCTTGTGGAGGAGGTCGGCAATCTTCTCAAAGTCGTTTTCCCTGAGGCCGCGGGAGGTCATGGCGGGCGCGCCGATGCGGCAGCCGCCGGGGGAGAGCGCGGAGGCGTCACCGAAGACCGCGTTCTTGTTGAGGGTGATGTGGCACATGTCGCAGATGGTCTCCATCTTGGAGCCGGTGAGGCCGCAGGGGCGAAGGTCCCAGAGCACCAGGTGGTTGTCGGTGCCGTCCGTCACCAGCTTGTACCCCTTGGACATGAGAGCCGAGGCGAGCGCGCGGGCGTTCGACTTGGTCTGCTGCTGGTACGCCTTGAACTCGGGGCCGGAGGCGTGCTTGAGCGCCACGGCGAGGGCACCGATCTGGTGGTTGTGGGGGCCACCCTGGAGGGCGGGGAACACGGCCATGTTGATTTTATTCTCGTAGTCGTACGTCATACCCTCGGGCTCGCCCTTCTTGGACGCCCGTGGGCCGCGGCGGAAGAAGATCATGCCCGCCCGTGGTCCGCGGAGGGACTTGTGCGTGGTGGTGGTGACGATGTCGCACAACTCGAAGGGCTGCGCCTGCTCCTCCGCGGCGACGAGGCCGGAGATGTGCGCCATGTCCATCATGAGCATCGCGCCGCACTTGTCGGCAATCTCCCTAAACTTGGCGTAGTCCCAGTCGCGCGCGTAGGCGGACCCGCCCATGATGAGCATCTTGGGCCTGAAGTCCATGGCCTTCTCCTCGAGCTTGACGAAGTCGATGAGGCCGGTGGAGGAGTCGACCTTGTACGGGAGGGACTCGAAGAAGATGGAGGTGGCGGAGATCTTCTTGCCATTCGCGGTGTAGTACCCGTGGGTGAGGTGACCGCCGGACGGGAGGTCGAGGCCCATGATCCTGTCGTGGGGGTTGAGCAGCGCGGTGTACACGGCCATGTTGGCGGGGGAGCCGCTGTAGGGCTGCACGTTGACGCCCCACTTGGACTTGTCAAGGCGGAAGGCGGCGAGCGCTCTGTCCTGGCAGAGAACCTCAACCTTGTCGATGTTCTCGTTACCGCCGTAGTAGCGCGCGCCGGGGAGACCCTCGGAGTACTTATTGGTGAGGCACGAGCCGAGAGCCTCCATCACGGGCGCGGAGGTGAAGTTTTCGGACGCGATGAGCTCGATGCCGCGGCTGTGTGGGTGGGTGGGGGGTGGGGTGGACGGTGAGAGGCGGGAAAAAAAGGCGGATGACGGACGGTGGGCGCGTTTGCGCGTGTTTGTCGGCGCGGGAACTCATCCGGGCGGGGGTGTGCGTACATCTGACGGAGCTTCTCCTTCTGGACGAGCTCGTAGATCTCGGGATCGGCATCCTTGAGGGTCTTGAGGGACTCGGGGAAGATGGATTCCTGTCGAGAGAGGGTTCGGGGACGTCGTCAGTACCGATGAAGCCTATGGGGGGCGGGGGCTGCTGCGTGTGTTCCGGACCGATCGACAGGTGGCCACGCGGACGTGTCTCAGATCGGACCGCGTCGTCGACCGCGAAGCCGGGTTCGGGCCGGTTCGTGGCGGCGCGAGATTGCGGGAATGGGACACGCACCATCTTTGCCTTGATACGTAACCTTGCACGTGGATTCCGCGCGGGAAGAAGTAGAGCGAGGGCGCGACGACGCGAGGATTCTCCTTCAAAAGTGGTGGAGAGAAAGAACCCCGGGGATTCGATTCTTAACCGTCGGTGTCGTCATTCACGAATATGGGCCCAAAATTGACCGCTTCATCAGAACCATCGACCAAATAGACCGCTAAACTCGAATCGTGAGTGCAACACCCCAAGTTTAGGGTAACTAGATACCCATACGAATTTGATCGCAACGAGCGGGGCGGTTGTTAGAGACTCGTCTGACATGTGCCGCGGCCTGGCATAAAGGCGCGGCGCGGAGGAGGTGCGCGTGTGGTGTGGAGAATGACGATGAGGTTCGGCAGAGCGGCCGATGCGGACGGGACGGACGATGAGCGAATCCTGCTCATCCCTGGCGAGCACGCGTCCATCAAGCCGCGGCGCGCGTGGCACCAGAGACCGTGCGCGGGGTGCTTCGTGATGCTGCTCCTGTGCCTCTTCGGCCTGGCGTGCGTGTCGCTGCCGTCGTTCGAGTCGCCGGGGACGATCACCGTGCTGCGGGTGAGCGAGGCAGACGTGAAGATCCGCGACGTCGCGGGGTGGAGGGAGGTCGGCGACGATCCCCCTGAGTCCGCGAGGCACGCGGTGACCCTCGCGGTTCGTCAGGATCGAGACGCCATCTTGAGGGCGCTGGCGCGCGTCTCCGATCCGGACTCGCCGTCGTACGGCAAGCACCTCACGCAGCGACAGGTGGCGGAGCTGGCGACGGACAAGAAGAGCGTCGCGTTCGTCAAGGCGTACCTCAAGAAGGTGACGTCCGCGCTCTCGGTGCAGACGCGATGGTCCCCGGGGGGCGACCACGTCCGGGTGGAGGGCAGCGTGGGCGACCTCAACCGCATCTTCAACGCGCGGTTCCGGCGATGGGATCGACGGGTCAACGGCCGCACGGTGCACGCCGCGTTCCGCACGCGGGAGATCGCGGTGCCCAAGGACCTGGAGCGGCACCTGGACGGGATACTCGGCGCCCTGCACCTGCCGTCGGGGCAGCTGCAACACGACACCAAAGGCGAGGGCGTCGACGGCGAGAGCGAACAAGGGGACACCCGGGGGACCGATGACGATTCCGGGCAGAAGGACGCCACGCACACGGGCGGCTCGATGGGCGGCTTGATGGAGCCCGAGGGCGCCAGTGGCGGCGGGAGCGGGCCCACCGGAAGCCTGTACAGCGAACGCCCGCCGCTGCGAATCGGGCGACCACCCGTGCGACGTAAGGTCAACGCCACGGAGTGGGTGCTCAAAGAGGCGGAGAACCTGGCGGCCGAGGCCGGTAACGACCCGTTCGCCGTCGAGGCGTTCAACGTGGCGACCGGGGAGCGACGAAGCAAGGGTGGAACAAACGGATCCAAAGGGGGAACGAAACCCGCGCAATCCGCGACGGCGCTCGCGGATGCCGTCGCGTCGGTGGGGCTGCGTGGGGACATGGCCGCCGAGGAACGCGACTCTCTCATCGCGCGCGCCGCCAAGTACGCGGCGTACGCGGACGAGCGCATGGTGGACTCGTCGAAGGGCGAAGACGACGCGCGGGTACGGCTGGAGGGTGCGCTGAGCGCGGCTGCGCTGGGGTCGGCGCGGGAGGGGGGTCGGGGTTTGAAGTTTGCATCCGTCGCGGCGGTGAACCGGCTGGGCGCCGACGCGGATCCGTTCGTCACCGTCCAGCCCGCGCCCGATGCCACCTACCAGGTGGCGGGACTCGCGCGTCACAAGCGACCGGCGACGAAAGGGGATAAGTCCACTGGGGATAAGTCAGAAGACGGGGATAAGTCCACACCCCGTACCGACTCGTCTCCCGACGGCAAGTCCCCCGTCGCGGCCAAGTCCGTGGTCGTCACCGCAAAGCCGGCGAGTACACCCGTCACCGAAACCCCCGCCGCGTCCAAGCGGGAGCAGCACGCCGCCGAGACCGCCGCCGCGACGCACGCGGATGATAAGTCCCAGCAGGACAGGCTCGCGGCTGAGGCTAAGCAGGCTGCGAGGGAGGCGTCCGAGAAGGCCAAGGCGCAAAAGGCGGCCAGGGAAAAGGCGCTGAAGACGGAGGAGAAGCAAAAGTGGGAGGACAAGGCTAATCTGATGTTCGAGAAGATGGAGACGGAGTTCAAGGAGATGAAGACGTTCATGGCTGAGGTGGTGCATCGGGACGACGGCGACGAGTCATCTTCCGACGATTCATCCGCCGAGTCCGGCGCACCCTCCGCCCTCGACTACGACGACGACGGCGTTAAGAAGATCAACGTGGTGGTCAAGAAGGGATCTTCGAAGGCCAAGGTGGACACCGAGGTGGCGTCGCTCGACGTCAACAGGGCGGTACCCGGAGGCGATTCGTCTTCCGTCACGAAAGACCTCCGCGAGATCGAGTCTGAGGGTGTCAAGTCCGCCAAAGGGTTGGAGGTTGACGTGCAGGATTTCCTCTCGGAACCCGGGCACTACGAGGCTGGATACTACGAGTACTCAGCGCCGTACGACGACGAGGACGGCTCCGAGGATGACGCGTGGAACCTTCACCTGGACGACGACGAGGAGATCCGAGCGTCCCGCGCAAACGCCACCCTGCGACACAAGCTCATGCTCGAGGAGCGGCTCAAGTCGCTGGTCACCCCGGACAAGGTTCTCAGCTACTACAACGTTCCCAGGGGGAGCAGGGTGTCCGATCCGCGGGCGAGCGTGGGCGTGGGGATGATCGCGGGGGATACCAGGCGGTGGTCCGCGACGGTGTGGAAGTATTCGCAGTACTTTAACCTGTCACTCGGCGAGGTCAACGCCGCGTCCCGGCCGGAAGTGATGCTTCACTCAACCTTCGGCGACGAGGACGCGGCGAATGAGGAGGATGATCAGGAGGAAGAGGCGGCGACACCACCCGCCGGGTCCTCAACGAAGGCCCACGGCGGGCGCAGGGCGGGCCCCGCATCCAAAAAGCAGCCCAAGAAATCCACGGATTCCATCGAGAAACAGGTCAAGGATGAGGTCAAGGACATGGTCAGCGGCACCGTCAACGCGGCGGTTGGCGCCGTGGACAGTGCCGCCACCGCCGCGGGGCTCTTCACCGACGCCGCGCCGTCCATTAATGATGCGGCGAAGCTCGCAAAGTCAGTGTCGGACCCGGCGCTCATCGTCGACACGTTCAACGGTGCGGGATCCTCCTTCAATCCGTCGACTAAGGCGACGGCGTCGTTGGCCACCGCCAGGGAAATCGCGGGGCTGGAGTCCATCGGCGTAGCCGACCTCGGCTGGCACGACGCGGGCGCTAAGCGTCTGGAGACCAACCTGGACGTCCAGGCTGCCATGTCCGTCGCTCAGGGCGCCGACGTGGACATCCTCCTCACCACCCACGAGCAGCACTACGGCTGGGAGGCGCTCGACGTCTTACTCAACGTAGCCGCGTCGGAGTCGCCGCAGTCGGTGCTGTCGCTCTCCTTCGGGGGCATGGAGAAGGTCCGCGCCCTGGACGAGGACGGGAAGGTGGCGCAGCCCACGGCCAATCCCGTGGCTGGCGGTAACGCCTCCGCGTCCGCGGTCATGGCGGATCTCTTCGGGTCCAAGCAGCGCGAAGCCAAGGCGAGCTACGTCCGCGACAGCCACTCCTGGGACACCTACGAACGGATGGACACCGAGATTGCCAAATTGGGCCTCCGCGGCGTCACCGTCATCGCGGCGTCTGGCGATAACGGACCGTTCTCGTACGGCATTCCTAACCCGTACCTGACGTGGGCCATGCACGACGCGCCGTGCGCCTTTGGCCCGTCGTTCCCGGCGTCCATGCCCCACGTCACGTCCGTCGGGGGCACGACGGGTGGCAAGGACCCGTTCAAGCCTGAGCGCGCCGCCGCCGTCGAGCTCGGCAGCAAGATCAGCTCGGGCGGCGGGTTCTCCTCGATCTTTCCCCAGCCCGAGTGGCAGAAGGGCGCGGTGGGTCGGTACCTGGAGGAGTACGCCTACGACCTACCCCCCGAGTCCTTCTTCAACCAGTCGAACCGCGCGTACCCGGATGTGGCGCTCGCCGCCGAGGACATCGCGATCATATTCGCGTCAATCGGAGAGGAACCCAAACCGTCACCGAACCTCAACGCGCAGCCCGCCGCGCTGGGCGAGGGTAAGACCGCGGTGGACTCCGGCGGCGAGCTGGGTAAGACCCGGGTGGACTCCGGCGGTGAGCTGGGTAAGACCCGGGTGGACTCCGGCGGTGAGCTGGCGCAGGTGCGGCACTACCTCACGGAGTCGTCGGGTACCAGCTACAGCGCCCCGCTCTTCGCGGGGATGATCGCGCTGATAAACGACCAGCGGCTGGCGCAGAATAAGAGCACGGTCGGCTTCATCAACCCGGTGCTCTACGGTCTGCACAGGACCGCCGCGGACGTCTTCAGGGACGTGAAGGAGGGATCAAGCAAGTGTCCCAACCCGGCGATGACGGGCGCGATGGTCGGATGCTGCAAGCACGGGTTCAGAACTGGGAAAGGGTGGGATCCGCTCACGGGCCTGGGAAGCGTGGATTTCTCGAGGCTCCGGGACGAGCTCCTCAAGCTCCCATAGTGTTTTATTAGTTAGTGTGTAACAAGGCTCATAACCGTATTATGATACTCACGGCACTTCGTCAATAACGTAGTCTATTGACTTGATCGTCGTCGTCCGTGCCCGTGTCGGTACCGGCGACGGAAGACGCAGACCGGCTTCCGTCCTCGTTCCTCTCGCTGATTCGTTTCATGCGCTGCGCCGCGATGACCATCCTGGCAACCTCCCTCAAACGCGTCGCGATGAACGTCTCCGTCTCCGCGATTATCTCCTGCGCGTGTGCCCTGAGCTTAACCTCCAACTCTGGGTTGGAGCACACCAGCTGCAGGAACAGCGATTTGCTGAGGCCCACGAGCTCGACCGGGGTGCTCGCCACGGCGGTGACCAACCGCTTCTTCCTGTCCAGCATGAACGTGGCGTATCCGATGAAGTCGCCTTGCTCGCACTCCTTGATCGTGATGGCCTCGTCGAGGCTCTGACCCTTTGCGACGTGGAGCTCTCGCACCGACCCCTTTCGCACCCACCAGACCATGCCCGCGTCCTCGCCCGCGGAGAAGATGATGGAGCCCGCGCGGTACCGGCGCTCGGGGAGGTCCTCGTTGATCGACGGGAACGACTCGATGCCCATGCCGAGCTTGATCTGAAGCTCCTTTCGGAGCTGCCCGCTCACCTGCCGGCGAAGCTGCCTGAACTCGTTCGCCTTGTCCTTCGCGGCGGTCGCCGCCTCCGGCTCCTTTTCGAACCAGTCAGAGATTTCGCTGCGCTGGATAACAGTCACCTTCATGTCGCTCAACGCCGCCACCGACGCGGTCCTCACGTTACCGTCCAGGAACAGGTCCACCTCACCCAGCAAATCCCCCGGGCCCACGTCCCGCGTCCTCCTCCGTCCGGCGACTTTACCCAAACCCGGCAGGTCGATGCACCTCTCAACGAATATCTCCGCGGTTCCCTCCTGGATGTAATACGCCTCCGTCGCCTCGTCGCCCTGCGTGAAGAGCACCGTACCCTCTGTAATCGTCCGAGTCTCTCTTTCCCCGCGTGTTGAACTGAGCATGGCGTGAAGGGAGTCGGCGGGGTTTAGGGAGTCGGCGTCGGCGTCGTCGTCCCCACCGGGTTGTCCCAACTTACCGCTGTCCCTCTGCTGGATAGCGTTGGCGAGCTCACGCCTGGACAGCTTCGTACCTAACGTGGGGAGCTTGCGCCACACCGTCATCGCTGACCTACCTTCGTCCGTCAGCCACTCGTCCTCCAAAAGCTGCCGCGCCGTCGCCCTCGAACGCGGGTCTCGAGCTAAACATTTCCGCAGAAGCGCGGTGAGCTGCGGATCGAGCGCCGCGCCCCGGGGCATCAGGTCCACCTCCCCGGCGTCCGCGATCATGTCGAACAGCGCCGGCGTGTTGGGCGCCTCGTACGGCACCCGGCCGAACAAACAGTGGTACAGCGTCGCGCCCAGGGAGTACACGTCGGACCTGAAGCCGTGGTACGGGTCTCCACTCGCGCACTCCGGTGACATGTACGCCGGCGACCCAAATTGATCCGTCATCAAGTCGCTCCCGTGCTTCCCCGGGTCCACGATGACGGCGCACCCGAAGTCACCGATCTTGGCGTGTGAGTCCACGCCGATGAACACGTTCGTCGGCTTGAGGTCGCGGTGGACCACCCCGGCGCGGTGCATGTAGGCGACTCCGTTGACCACGTCGCGGCTCCACGACCACATGCGCTCGGGGTCGATGCCGCGTCGTTTGTTGCCGTCGGCGTCCATGTGACCTCTCTCGATCTGTGCGCGTAGGTCCCCGCCCGGCGCGTACTCCAGGACGAGGGACACGGTTGGCGCGTCCGGATGGTCCACGACGTTGAACAGGCGGATGACGTTCGGGGAGTCGAGTCGTTTCAGGACGGCGATCTCCGCAGCGGGTCCTTGCGGGTGACGCGCTAGCGCCCTCGCCAGTGGGTTGAAGGGGAGCGATCGGAAACGGGACTTCTGGGTGTTCTTTAAGATGACCGGCCTGTTGGCTTCGACTAGATCGAGGCAGAGCAGCGCGGTCGCGGTCGATCCCGCACCCACTTTTTTAACGACGAGGTACCTCGAGGTGTCCAGGGTCGCGCCCTTGCCCTCGTCGTCCGAGTCGGACTCCGTGAAGAGATCGCTCGCATCGCTGTCGGTGGTGAGGTCGCCGTCGCCGCCGTCGAAGTAGGAGTCGGAGTCCGTCGACAGGTCGCCGCCGCGCCCGTCGTCCGTCCACTCGTCCAAGTCGCTCATCTGATGATGACTCAGATGTGAGCTCCGTTGTTATCTGTGGCCGAAATCCAAATCAGCCCAGACGATGTGGCGCGCGGCGGTCGTGCCGGATCCGACTCCCGCGGGGTTCTCGGGGCGAGGGCGACGATGCGCGGACGTATCGTCGAGATCGCGTGACCTCGTCGTTCGATCACCGCCGCGCCCATCTCGGAGCGCGCGAGTGCGTCATTTAGCCGCGACGAGTGGATACGGATCCGCCCCCGGGGATACCGACGATGAGACGCCGTTCACGTCCAGCCTCCCCATGCGCGCCCCGCCCGAGGCCGACGCCGGGGACGACGACGCCACCAAACAGAAGAAGGAGCTGTGGAAGACGTGGTGGTTCGAGGCCAGGAACGCGAACGCGCTGGACGTCCTGTCCAAGATGCCCGACGCGAAGATCGACGCCAAAACATCCTCACGGATCGACCCGAAGGCGACGCAGGCGTGGGTCCCGGGCGGGTACACGGCCGTGACCCTCGCGGCGCAGAGGAACGACGCGGAATCCATCGCGATGCTCGCGAAGCTGGGCGCGGACCTCGACGCCAGGGACGATAACGGCGCGGCGCCGCTGCATCACGCGGCTTTCGAAAACTCGGTGGATGCCATCGGGGCTCTGCTGGACGCGGGTTGCGACCCGAACGTCCAGGACGATCGTGACGGATCCACGGCTGCGATACTCGCCGCGTTCGGGACGCGACGAGCGGCGCTCAACGCGCTGATCGATAGGCACCCGGCGGTGGACCTGACGCTGCGGGATGTGGGGCACGCGACGGTGGCGGGACACTGCGCGCAGCGGGGGTTGAGGGACGAGCTCGTGAAAATTTTGGTTCTTTGCGGACCCGGGGGGGCTTCGCAGATGCGGCGCGGGCAGAAGGACTACCTCGCCAAAAAGGCACAGCTGACTGGGCAGTTCGAGGTGTTGACGGATGATCAGCTCAGGGAGGTGGCGCGGTCGTGGCGGGCGAGGCCGACAGGGGATGACGACAGGAAGGCTGTCATCGTCAAACTGCTGCAGGCGACGCCGTAGGTGATTGTTTGATTGATGATACGTTCGCTACTTCTTGCACTCCTTGCATCTTCTGCGCTCACGACCGTGCTCGCACATTCCAGCCCCACCGCAGTCCTTGCAGTAAAAGCGCTGACGACCGTGCTCGCAGATTGCACCCCCACCGCACTCCTTGCAGTTCGAGCGCTGACGACCGTGCTCGCATATTCCAGACCCACCGCACTCCTTGCACTGATAGCGCTCACGGCCGTGCTCGCATATTCCAGACCCACCGCACTCCTTGCACACATGGCGCCGACGACCGTGCTCGCATATTTGTGACCCACCGCACTCCTTGCATCGAGAGCGCTGACGACCGTGCTCGCAGATTGATGCACCACCGCACTCCTTGCATCTATGGCGCAGACGGCCGTGCGGACAAGCGCTGCACACCTTGCACGCCGAGCGCTTCTTCACCCCGTGCTCGCACGGCCCCTTTGTGGGAGGGGCTCTCTTCCGCTTAGTGCCCTGCTTCGCCCCATCACCATCACTCGCCTCGACCTTCACCTCGAGCTCGAGCTCAGCCTCGGCCGCGATTTCGGCGCGGATACGCTTGAGGTCGGGGCGCCAAACCGTCGTCATCCTCCCTCCGCGCCCCACGAAGTGACCCGCCCGAAACCTAAAAAATCCACTTTCGGTCAATCCGAGAGAAACCGAGATCTACGAGTTGATGATGATTTGACTTGGATTGTTACCGCTGCTACATCCGCTTATCACAAGCCGCTCTTCGGCGGTCGCACGGCACTGAGCACCCGCGCAGCTGCCCTCAGACCCGTCTCCATCGCGCCCTGCATGCACGGGTTGACTCGCAGAGATCTCAGATTTTGTTGTTTTACATACATGTCGCCGTCACTTTTGCGCCGGCGCGGAGAACAGTTCCTTGCGCCGCTGCTCCACGCGCTTCTTCATCTTCCAGTACCACTCATCGTCCACGTCATCACCACCCCGGCTCGCGCCGCCGCCCGACGTGGACGGCCGGCCCCTAACGGAAGCGCCCGCCAACGCCAACGCCGGTCTCTCCACGTTGACCGATCTCGACACAAACGGCCGCTCCAACATCGGCGCGCCGGCTCCCGCCGCGAACGCGTTCCTCCGCCGCGCGTGGTTCAGATCCGCCTGGAGCGCCTGGGACGCGTCGACGTCCTCGATGTTCCGCGCGATCCGCCGGGACGCGGGTCGAACCCGGGAACCGCCGACGCTCGCCCGTTCCTCTTCGAGCACGCGAGGAAACTCAAATTCTTTTTCTCCTCGACGGGCGGGCGGCTGCCTCGGGGGAAGCGAGTCCACCGACGCCCTCACGGACCCGCCCCCGGGATACAGCGGCACCGCGACGGGTATGTTCATCATCCCCGCCGCCGCCGGGTGGATGAAGCCAGTGCCGGGTTTGTGTAGAGATAGAGATTCCATCGACGCGCGGACCGACCCGCCGCGGGAATTTCCGTTTGGTACGTACCGGTTCTCGCGATCGTAAGCGACGTCGTCGATGTCCTGGTACGTATCCGCGCCAAACGCCGAGCCGACTTCGACGGTATCGTCGCCATCGCCGTAGAGCTTCGCGTGCCTCGTTCTGTCCTCCCGTCGCTGCGCCTCGACCGGGTTGTTCGCGGACTGCGGCCGAACTTTCCGTGATTGAAATGCGGCGAGTTTATTGCGGGTGGACCTCGACGCGGAAGCCGGCCTGACGTACGACTTCGTCTGCGGCTTCATGGGTGACGCGGTCGCCGCGCGTATCCTCGCCTCGAGCGCCGCGTCCGACGCGGCCACCATCGCGGCGTGCGCGCGGTCGAACCGCTGCGCAGCCTGAGCGGCGATGTCGCGGGCCGTCGCGGTGGCCTCCTCGGCGGCGTCGGCTCTGCGGTTTTCCTCTTCGAAGCGTTGACCGAATTTGAGCGAAGCCCTCGCGGATTTCTTCTTGCCGGGCGTCGCGTGCCTGGACGACCTGTACGGGTCGGAAGAGTCCTCGTGCGGCTGCCGCGGCTTGTGCGGGGTGGTTCGGTTGGACTGGCGGCGCGAGTGCGCGCGGGAGTTTGCCTTGCTCCGTTTGGCCTCCTTCCTCCGCCTTCTGCGTTCCCGCTCCTCGTCCGTCTCGCCCTCGCGGCCGTCCCTCGAACCGATCCTTTCCCTCCCATTGCGGCGTTCGCGTTCGCGTTCCGTCCCGTGCTTCTTCTTCACGGGCGTCGCGAGGCGCGACTGGTGCCGGGACTGCGCCCGGGACGTGGCCCGCGAGAGCGACTCAGCCTCGAGCTCGAGAAGCTCGCGCTTGATCGAGTCGCGCTCCTCCCGCGCCGCCTTCATCATGGCCCTCGCGTCGTCCTGCTCCCTCGCGGCTTTTTCAAACTCACCCGGCACCCAAAAGTCGTGCCCGCGGCCGCCCGGGTCCTCCAGCCCGTTACGAATCTTATCGGCGATGAGTTCCGGGAGGTACGCCTCGCGTTCCCGCGCGAGAATCTGCCGAAGTTTGGCCGGATCGGTCTGCGCGTCGAAAATCTCCCGAGCGCGTCGGCTCTCAATCTCGTCAGCCTTCTTCTGCCACGCGGCGCGTTCCTCGCTCTCCATCAGTCTCACGCCCAGCTTTTGGCGGTAGTAGTCCTCAAACACGTGGTCATCGTCGTCCCGGTCCAGCTCCCGCAGGGCGTAGTTGGCCGTGGGTTCGGTTTTTGCACGGCGGCGCTCTTCGGATATCTCGAGGTTTTCGATTTCAGCCTTGGCGCGGACGTGGCCGGGGATGGACGTCGCCGCTTCCATCTCGGCGCGTTCCACCACCAAACGCCGCGCGTGCTCCACCGCACCCTCCTTCGCGCCGTCTCGGTCGACGCTCATCGGGGAAACTTCCGGGGGAGCCGGGGGCAGTGTAATGGGCTCGCCCCTGGACGCGGCGGCGAGAACTTCGGATAAAATCCTCCCGTCGCCGCCGTCGCCGTGCGCGGCCCAGCCGTCGTGCGCTCCCGTCCTCCCGACGAACCCCGCCTTGATCCTCGCCGCCGCCGCCGCCCTGAACGCCTTCGTCGCGCCGTCCACGAACATCACGCTCGTGGGCACGATGTTCTTGGGCTCGATCAGGGACGTCCTGGCGACGGCGGCTACATCGTCAACCACGGACGCGAGGCACTCGTCGCACTCCAACCCGTCAAACAAATCCGCGATGTTATCACCCCCGGGCGTGACGTGCGCCCACGCCGACCACGCGCGCTTAGCCTCGTCCACCTGCCTGTACCTGTCCAGCGCGGCGTACACCTCGGGCGGCGGCGGTGGATCGGGTAAAGCGACGGCGAGCGCGGTTGGTCGGTCAGCGGTTGGTGGTCTCGCCGAGCGCGGTCTCGCCGCGGTGGACGGCCTGGAAGCCGCCGCCGTCGCGGGCCTGGACGCGGGCCCGCTCGACGTCTCCATCGGGAAGGGCTTGGACGCCTCGATATCCTTGACGATCTTATCCGCCAGCGCGCGTTTCACCGCGACGTCCTCACCGGCCAGTGCGCCCCACGCCGTGGCGAAGGGTTTGGCGAGTTGCGGAAAGTCTCCGGCGACTATGGCGTCGAGCATGACCCCCGCCGCTTTTCCCACGCCCACCGCCGCCGCGTCCTCGCCGCCCGCGGATATTAGCCACGCGCGGCACAGCGCCGTCTGCGGGTGCGCATCGCCCAGGTTGTTCTTCGCGAACGTAGCCGCGCGGAGGAAACACGCGGCGGCGTCGCCCGCCCGGTTCTGCCGGGCTCGAAGGGCTCCGAGGTTACACAGCCGAAGCGACACCGCGGACGCCGCGACCCTCCACGCGCGTCGGTCCCCCGCCCTGGTCGCCGCGCGCATCGCCGCGGCACCCAGCGCGATCGACCGCTCGTAACGCACGGCCGCCTGCGCCATCCGTCCCTGGTCCTTGTACATCATGCCGAGGACGTTGAGGACGGCGCCGGGGTCGGGATTCGGGACCGAGCCGTCGTCAGCCACCGACTCCTCGAACCCGTCCGCCAACGGCAAGGGTAACGATCCGTCGCAAGTCTCCAGGGCATCGAGCGCGGCGTGGAAGTAAACCTCCGCGCGCGAGTGCCGGCCGCCGGAGCGGTGGTGCGCGGCGATGTGGACAAAGTGCGCCGCCGACCTCGGATGTCGGAATCCGGTGGCGGCTGATGCAGCACCCCGACCCCCGCCGCCAAGACCCGCGGCTCGCTCGGCGGCGAGCATCGCCGCCCGCTCGTCCACGCCGAGGGCGTGGCGGAAGCACGCCTCCGCCTCCTCGGGTCGACGCCTGGCCAACGCACACCGCCCGAGCGCCGCGAGCGTCGCGGCGAGTGACGGGTCGGACGGGCCAAACGCCTTTTCACCCGCGAAGAGCGCCCGCCGGAGAAACGACTCGGCGTCGGGGAGGCGGCCCATCGCGTGTATCACCCTGGCCACCTGCGTGGCGCGCTCGGCGAAGTCAGCCTCCGCCTGCGACGCGCGTGCCGTCGCGGTTTCCCGCACGTGGTCGATGGCGACGAGCAACTCGTGAGGGAGGTAGTCCACCCCGTGTTCGCCGATGGTCACCGCCCTGCGCTGAATCGCGCGAGAGCAGGACGCGTCCGCCTCCTCCAAACCCCGCCTCGCGTCCGCCAGCTCCAACTGCGCGATGTCCAGACCCTCCCTCGCCAGCGCGTCAGCCTCCTCCAGCCGCCGCTCAAGCCTCGACAGCTCCGCCGTCTCTGACAGCATGGCGCCCGTTCCGTTGTGTGTCTTGCCGAGAACCGCCGCCGTCGCGCCGAGCGCCTGCGCGTACATCGGCCTCGCGGCAGCCGCGCCGTCAGCCCTGCGCAGCGCCTCCGCGACACACCACGCGGCGCGCGCCGCGGGTAACGACTGAGACCCGTAAAACGCGGCGGCGAAATCATAAGCGGGTCGAGCCCACGCCGACGCCTCGTCGTACCCCGGCACAGCCGCCGAAGACTCCGCCGCCGCCGCCGCGGACTCCGCAGCCTCGAGCTTCGCGGCGCCGCACTGCGGGTGGTCGCCGCCGAGCGCCGCGGTGAGCACGGAGATGAGCCGGCCCGCGACGATGCCCGCGTCGACGTGCCTGGAAAAACGTACGCACGCCTCCCTCGTACGGCGCAAGGACCGAACGAGGCCCGTTAATTCATCCCCCGCGTCCTCCCGCGTCCCCGACTCGATGCTCCCATCGGCGTACTCGTCGTACGAACCGTCCATCGCGTCGGTCACGGCGCGGGCGATGGCGCTTGGCGCGCGTTCATTTAAAGCGCGGAGCCACGCGTCCGTCTCCGATTGGACGCGTCGGAGGGCTTCGTCCGCCGCTCTATCCGCCGATTCGCCAACCGTCGCGGCGCAAACGGCGTCCGCCTTTGCGACCGCGATCTCGGCGACGACGGAGACGGTCTCGGCGTAGAGCGAGTCCGACGACGCGATCGCGATCGCGAACCCGCCGCACGGTTCGAGCGCGGCGGCCCATAGCGCAGGTATCGCGGCTGGGTTGAATTCCCAATCAGGATCGGCATCCGGGTCCCTACTCGCGTCTCTCGCCGCGCGGAATAGGTCCGCCGCGGCGCGCGATTGACCCGCGAGGGAGTCCGCCCGTGACACCTCCCCGTTGGCCAGCATCAGACGCGAGTGCTCAGCCGCGAGGACGATAGATTGCGGGGATCTACCCCGCGGGGGTCCGAACCAAGACCGCACCTCGCCGACGTGCGATTCAGCGAGCGTCGGTTCCCCGATCCATCGAAGTAAACCGAGTATCACGAGCCCGGCGCCCGCGAGGTCACCGTGCGTCGACGTCGCCTGACCCTCGTCTCCCTCCGCGGTCATCCACGTCGCCAATCCGTCGCGCCACGCCGCCCAAGTCTCGGCTGATATTTCCCAGCAAACCGCCCTCACCTCGGATCTCGCGCCGGGACGGGACAGGCACGCCATCACGCCCTTCCTCCCGAGCACCTCCCCCACGGACCGCGTATCACGACCCGCGGCGGCGTGCCACAAGCCCGCGCGTAACGCGCGTCTCGTATCACTGCAAAGCGCCCGTGACCCACTCCCCGCGGCGACGTCCAGAAAATAAGCAGCCAGATCCGCGTGGAACTCCTCACGAAATCTGGCCGATTTGGGCGGCGCGTACCTCTCCATCGCCGCCGCCCTGAACGCGTCGTCCCTGAACCGCACGGGTAACTCGACCGCGTGTGGGTTTATACCCTCCGGTGGTTTATAGCTCGGTCCGCCCGGCCCGCTCAACATTCGCCGCCGGTTTTTTTCCCGTTCGTGTCGCGCCAATCGAGCCCCGCTCTCCTCCGCGGAAGCGCCCAACCGATCCCCCTCGAACGTCTCGAGCTCCGCGTGCCACGCGTCCTTGGCGCACCACACCGCGAGCCACGGGTCTAGGCTATCGAGCGCGGCGGCGAACCGTCCGTCGTCCAGTTTTCGAAGCGACTCCGCTTGC
>Ga0302114_10000879_pt1 | contig 20381 bp, 40 predicted proteins | sample AG5_Surface_MG_FD_203107 | JGI IMG/M metagenome (GOLD analysis project Ga0302114, IMG submission 203107) | Marine microbial communities from Western Arctic Ocean, Canada - AG5_Surface | ecosystem: Environmental > Aquatic > Marine > Oceanic | place: Canada: Western Arctic Ocean | collected...
AATCACCTCATTGTACTCATATACACCCGAGCTGTACTTAGACAGGAAATACCCTGTGGTAGCGAAGCAAATTGTTAATAACTTTCACAAAATAACTAGTAGTTTATGGCTGGTTTCCTTAAAAATTGATTATATTTATATTAATAATAACAATAACAAACAAAAACGGAACTATGGCAAAAGCAATCAAACAATTCGACAAAAGCAATCTACAAGTACTAAGAGTAGAAATGGACAAAGCCTTACAAGCTATCAGCAACAAGTACGGAATAACTATTAAGGCTGGTAACGCTAGCTTCAGTGGTAATGAATGTACCTTTAAAGTTAAACTGAATACGCAAGGAACTGATGGTACTGTAATAACTAAGGAAGCTAAAAGCTGGGATCTATATAAAGGACTAGCTAACGGACCACTAGACGGTTTAAGCCATTTGAATATTGGTGATACAATCTATATACAAGGTTCTCCTTATATACTATCAGGATATAACACTCGAGCTCGTAAAGCGCCAATTAATTTTACTGATAGTTTAGGAAGAGGTTACAAATGTTCAGTTAGAATGTTAACTCTAGAAAACTCTAAATAATATGATGAATCTACAATATATTAAGGAGGATGCTGTACTAGAATTTATAGACAAGATGGATGAGGTTACAACTGAGAGTATACTAGGCGATGAGGCTATAGTAAATCTGCTATCTGGTAGTGTACCTCCACAAATAAAGAGCAAAGATAATCCACTAGGTACAGTAGAATGTTTCTTACAGTTGTTTATAGACCGCGAGGAGTATGAAGTATGCCAACAACTGATTGATGTACATCCACAATTATTAATAACTAATAACTAAGTTTTATAGTTCAGAACCCAACAAAATAGTTTATATTTATATTATATGGAAAACACCACTACGCTAGAAAAGCCACTTATTAAACGTTACTATCAACAGTACCTCAACAACCATAAGAACCTTAATATGGAATTTGGCGAGTGGATGGCAAGTAAACTAGATATAACAGAACATGAAGCTGTAGTTGTAATCAAAGAATTCAAAAACAATTTAATAAATAAACAAAAATAAACAATTATGGCAACAGGATCAACAGTAAAAGTAATCGGAAAGTTTAAAGTAGAATTAGGAGATCAAGTAATAATGATTAAAGATCTAGATGATAACTTGCTAAAGGCTGAATCCGTTAAAGCATTTGAATCAGATGATCGGTTCAAAGAGTTATGTGAACAATTAGAAGCTAAGATTAAAGAACGTATTGAAAAGGGTTTATCAGTTTAGATTTTCGTTTGTCTATACACTAACAACCTTAAAAGGCTCCTTTAATTAGGGGTCTTTTTTTATGATGTATTTACTAGGCTAAAATAGGGTGTAAATACTCACTCTAGACTAGGCCATTTTACACTCCCGCTAGAGCAGCCCGCTAGAAGGCCTATATAACACACTATTTTGGGCCCTCTAGAGCACTATATAGCCCATATATAGCCTTCTAGATCGTCGTATATCGTCTATATAGCCCTATATGGCACCCCACAGGCCGCTATATGGCACTACTAACCCTTATTATCGTCATATATCCGGCTATATCGTCTCTAGCAGCCACTCGGTCCTGTAGGGCATAGTTACAGTCCAGCTAGTCGCAGACGGTCCCAGCAAGCTCTAAAACCTCCACATTCATCTCTAGCCCTAGTACGGTCTAGACAGGCTATAGGGCTCGCTAGACCACTGTAGCCAGCAACTACCATAGTATAGCAACAAGACAAGCAACTAGCTATATAGTCTATTAGTAGTGGTGGTAGTACTCGCGTCTTGCTGTAACCTGGGTCATAGTCATAATGATCTCCGGAGTATAATTCTCTTGAATGGTAAAATTCTCTTGATGATCTAGAGGTTAGCCGTGGTCATGACTTTCCGGTATTCAAAAATTTCTAGTCCAGAAAAAGAGCTATGTCCAGATCTCTTAGTATAATTAGATGTCTAAAATAGAGAAGTCTAGTCCAGAAAAAATCGGGCTCTGGAAAATATGAGCTAAAAAAACATGTGTTGGTCTTTCAGTTATCTTAGGGACTTGTTATAATTATATTAAACAACGGTAAATATGAAAAGCATTAAAAGATTTTGGAAGTACTTACAGTGGCTAGAAGAGAAGAGACTGAAAGCTGCAATCCATAGTTGTAGTGCAGGACCGCTACTGTAAAAATAAAATAGACTATGAAACTACTATACTGTAATAAGTGCAAAGATGTAATCCGACTCAATAAGACTACCAGGACTTGCCAGTGTGGCGCGACTGGTGGACATTATAAGGAAGACGGACTACACGCGATCTATTATGGTCCAGCTATACCACTCGGATTCTCTAACTCTAGTTTCCACGAGGCGATCGATAGTCAACCTGAGTTTGGTAAGGGTACTGTCTACAACGCATTTGTTATTCCTAAGGTCTGTCCGACTATGGAACTGGTAGACTCAGAGGATTATGAATCTGTTGAAGAATTACCTATATGGGTTAACGATCATCTTGTTGATCCTAAGACTCAAGTAGCTAAATTAAAAAATGTATTTAAAAATGAGAAGTAAAATAATTAGATTTTGTGAAGGTTGTGCTAGGGGAATAGGATGGACTATTATGTATGGTATGGCAGCATTGGTATTTACCGCAATTGGATTCGCGTTTTATCAACTAGTTATTGGAGCTGCATGGTAACTATGTGCCTTCAGAGTATTATGAAAATGTGCGACGGATGTGCGACCGCCCTTAAAGAATGCAAGAACTAATAATAAATAAAAGAAAAGTAATATGAATAAATGGAATAAAATAAAAAGTCAAGGCTGGCTAGCTTGTATGTTAGTTGGCATATCTTTGTTAACCTGGGCAGTTAGCCAAGGCGAATCTTTTATGGGCCACATTCCTATAGCATGTCTGCTGCTCATAACTGGAGTTGGAATGGAATCAGCAAGTAATAAAAATTAACATGGATGGAATTGAAATTATTAATCGTATGAAAGAAGTAATTGGTTTTATTAAAGATGGATCTGATGATAAAGCTGTATTATTTTTAAACTATATAATAGAAGATATAGAAATGTATAAAAAGAGTTCACTATGATGCAATACGAAAGAGAATGGGATTGGCAAATCAATGAAGAAGATGATCAGATACAAATAGAACAGATCCTGGCGGAAGCAAATGCTTATAATCTTAGATCTCAAGTTCAAGATACAGCAGAAGCTTTTATTAAAGATGATCCAGATCTAGATAAAGTATCAGCTTACCAAATGGCTTATTTAAAATTAATAGAATAATGGAAACAATTAATATAATAGTAATTTATCTTTCATGTGGAATAGTTTTTTCTGCTTCACTTGAATATTTAATGCACTGGAGTAAATTTGAACAAAAAACAATTACAAAGAATTGGGAAAGAGTATTTTGGGTTACATGTTGGCCCTTTTGTTTAGCTAAATTTTTAATGGGATATTTTAAAGGATAATAATATGAGTAGATATAATTCAAGAATGCATGGAGTAGAGACTGATAATCTTTATGTTGATATTAATTGGGGCTTTGATCCAGTATTAGGTTATTGGTATGACATTATAGAAACAAAGGAAGATGAGCAAACCATTATTGAACAATATTCATCAACAGTCGATGGAGGTAGTCGAAGTATAATGTTAGAATTTCTGATTAAATATAACTTATCAGAAACACATCGTAGTATGGTAGCATTAGATATGGCATTTTAATGAAATTAATAAAAGTAATATTATTTGTTATACGTGAATGGCTTATAGAAATAAAGAAAGCACGAAGAAAATCAAAATGGGACTTTTAAAAAGAATACTAAAATTAATAATATGAAAAATAAATTATATAGAGGATGTGGTTATATCGGCGGAGTATGCAAAGGTTTAGGTAGTTGGTCAGGAATACCTTCAATTTTATGGAGGCTTATATTTCTTTTTGTTGTACCTGGTGCATTATGTGTATACATAGGTTTATGGATCTTTGTAAAAAAGAAACCATTAAATGACTTTCAGAATGAAGAAGAATAGATTATAATTATATTAAATAACAACTAAAAAAAATAACATGGCAGAAATTAAAAATGGCGATAAAGTAAAATGGGTTCATCACATGATGGCAGTCCCTCACCCTGAAGGTAAAACCGATAGGAAAGGCGAAATACTACCAGTATTTAGAAATACAGAAAGAACTGGTATAGTAATAAGCTCTGGTGGACAACGACGCACCTTCCAAGTTAGACCGGACGATAGAAAAACAGTACCTAAAGGAATGGATTCATACTATGACTTACAGGTTGAACATACATTGTTAACTATAATATAATATGGCAGAAATAAGAGTTATAGAGGATAAGGAAATTTGGTGGGCAACCACAAATGAATATACTTTAGAGATAGACGGAGAAACTGTAATCTGTAGAATTGCTGAAACTCCAAAGGAAACAACCTTTTTTGAATTTACCGATAGTGGTGGATGGGAAGAAGCTAGTACCAATGGTGGAATTATGGAAATAATCAAAGAAACTTGGGAAGCAGGAGAATTAAGTTAATTAAAAAATAAAAAAATGAAAGTAAAATTTAAAACAAGTAAAGGTGACATGGTTGCTGAATTATTTAATGATGCAACGCCTAAGACAGTTGCTAATTTTGTAAAATTAATATCTGAAGGTTTTTATGAATCAATGAAATTTCATAGAGTCATACCAAATTTCATGATACAAGGCGGTTGCCCAGAAGGTACCGGGAGAGGTGGATCTGGATCTACAATTATGTGTGAACATAATGGCGCTGAAAAACAAATACATGACAGAGGAACATTATCAATGGCTCATGCAGGACCTAATACCGGAAGTTCACAATTCTTTATTTGCCACAGCCGAACAGGAACTCAACATTTAGACGGAGTTCATACTGCATTCGGTAAAGTAACAGAAGGATTAGATATTTTAAATATAATTAGACAAGGTGATTCATTTAGTATTTCATTAATTAAATAATATGACTAAAAAAGACGATAAGTATAGGCAAGGTAAATCAAAGGATCAAGTAAGGGCATCATATATGGGTGCAAGTTTTTCAATTATAGGAATATTCTTAATTTTTTTGTATTTGCTTTTAACTAAATAAATTAATACATGGACCAGTAGCTCAGCTGGATAGAGCATTGCCCTTCTAAGGCAACGGTCAAAGGTTCGAATCCTTTCTGGTTCACTCACAGAAAAAGAATAGATAGAGTTATGAATATAATAATGTTTGTAGTAGGTGCACTAATATTTACTATTTTTATAGTAGGAGTAGTATGGGAAGTTAAAACTGAACAAAAAGTAACATCTGAAGATTATGAGAATTACGGCGGAGAAGGCTGTAACCAACCTCAAAAGAATAGATAATAAAAATAAACAATTACATATGCTAATAATCAAAAAAGGAGAACGAGATTCAATTGACAAAGTATTAAAACAATACAAAAGAAAAGTTAGAGAAACTCAGCTCCTTAAAGAGATTAGAAGTAGAAAAGAATTCACTAAGCCGTCTGCAATCAAAAGAAAGCAAAAATTAAAAGCTATCTACCAACAAAAGATTAATAAGAAGTTTTAAAATTGTTAATAACTTTTTGAAAATAACAAGAATTTATAGTTCAGAATCCCATTTAATTGATTATATTTATATTATAATAATTAAAACAAAAACGGAACTATGGCAACATTAAGAATCTTTACTCAGTATTACGAAAATTACTCGGACACTCAAAATCCACATTGGAAACCAAAAGGTGGACAAACATTCATCATCAAAGATATTGAAGGTGATATGGTTATGTACTGTGATAATTTAAAAGAGGTTTGTTCAAATCTTATATCTGCAAAATCTAATGAGCATGTTAAATATGAATATAGAGAACATGAAGTTGACTTTATGGGAGACGAAGAAATTTCTATAGCAGAACTTACTAAAGAAATAAAAGATCAATTTAACGGTGAAGGTAAATATGCACCGAAGGACATTCCTGGATTTGAAGGTACCTTAGATAAATTAAATGATCTTACTATATTCAGTCAGTCTGACGAATCGCTAATTACAAGACATAAGACTAAATTATCCAGTGAGTTTAGTGAAAATGATATAATGTGTTCGGCTGACTTAGATAATGAATGGGCAAATGAATCAGAATAATATGAATGCAATTAAAAGATATTTAAAGAAAGTAGATTCAGTAGACATTGTAATAGTTTTTGCAATTATTCTTTATAGTTCTATATTAATGATTACTTTAATAAAATGGATTTAAAAGAAGAAATAACTATAGATGTTTTAGAAGATAAGTTATGGGATCATTATTCCGAACTTCCAAACCCCTTATGGTATGCACAACCAATTAAAATAAAAGAAATGAAAAAAGACGTAGTAATATTTGACCTAGATGGTACTCTTGCACTTATTGATGATAGGAGAAAACTTGCAACTAATGTAAATGGCAAAATGGATTGGGATACATTTTTTGATCCTGATAATATTGAATTAGACTTACCTAACGAATCTGTTATTGAAATGGCAAAAACATTAGATGCTCAAGGGTTTAAGATTGTAATATTCTCTGGTCGAAGTAAAGCCACTAAAGATGCAACAGCTGCATGGTTAGATAAACATAATGTTCCATTTAATATAATGAAGATGAGACCGACTGGCCACCCATGGGCTTTTATGCCAGATGATAAGTTAAAGAAAGGTTGGTTAGATGATATATTTCCTGGTGATAAAAAAGACCGCATCCTTTGTGTATTTGATGATAGAACAAAAGTAGTAAATATGTGGAGAGATAATGGCTTAAGCTGTTTTCAAGTTGCACCAGGAGACTTTTAAACTAAAACAATAGAAGTGTAACTTATATGAAACAAAACAAGATAAAATGTAACTTATATGAAACATTAAAAAACTAAAACAATAGATATGAAAATATTACAAAAGATAGCATGGTTAACTAGAAAGTGGAATTTATCAATAAGTCTGTTTGGCTTACAATTACATGATGGACAGAATTCTTGGGGGTTTCACCTTTTAGCAATTAGATATAACCATGCAATATATTCACTATTAGCATTTGAATGTAGATTGCCTAATGGTGGAGATGTAAAAGTATTTGCAGTGGATCATGTAGATATATTATTCCTAAGACAAGTTCTTAATGACTGGGCTTGTGATCTAGAAGAAGACAATATGTGGGCCGGTAGAACTGCTACAAGATTAGAGAAGATTGGAATAGCTTTAGTTGGTACAATCTTTAAATAAATTGTTAATAACTTTTAAAAATAATTAGAGAAGTATGGCTACAATCGCGAAAAATTGATTATATTTATACTATATTAATAATTAAAAAATAAAACATGAGCAAGTATCAAGAACTATTCCACAACCCACCAACATTTACAGAACTTTACGACAGTGAAAATTTAAGAGAAGTTATTTTTGAAACTATTAGCTGTATGTGTGATAATAAACACTTCATAAAATTTAAAAAGAATTCTGATGGTGAATTTAAAATGAACGGAAATGGACATTCACTTAGCAACTGGTCAATGGATTATCCACCACATGATATTGAATGGGAAGCTGATGATAACAACTGGGGAACTGTTGTAAATATGATTAACACTGGTACATCAAAAATTAATACCGTTAAGTGTAGATAATGAATTGTACTAAATGTAAAGAAGATATTGATTCTAGGCGACTAAAAGCTTTACCACGAACTAAGGTTTGTGTAAACTGCTCAACAGAAGAGTATGTTAGTTGTGTTGATGTTATCTATCATAAAACAGGAAATACAATACAGATCATGGATAAGGAATCTGCTGATAAGATAAAGAAGCTTTCTAGGAGAAGTGGATTTGGTATCATGGCTGGTATGAAAGGTGGAAGTGGTGGCGGAACATCATCTAAAGTATTAGGGAATGTTACAGTATTTAGAATACCTACCGAAGAAGATTACCAGAGTGTATTACTAAGATTAGGTGAAATGATTGATTTTGCTAGCCGTGAAAAATGTCTTAAGTATGTAGAGCGTCAATATGAAAGTAAATTAATTAGTTCTAAACACCTTTTTAATCTTAAGACAATTATAGACACACTGTTACCATTACCTAAAAAGGAAGTGGTAATTATAGATGATACTTTAGATGAAGAAGTAACTCATGCATTTAGGAACTGGAAAAACTCAAAAATATACAGATGATAAAAAATATTATAATGGCACTGCCTTTTGCACTCACCTTAACAGGATCTGAGAGTATGAATAAAGAGGCTATAGAAGTTATAGCTAATCCTATTATTGATATTATAGAACCAGAAATTAACCTCATTAATGGAAAGTTAGATAATAGAGAAGAATTGATAAAAGCCATGGCTTTTGTTGAAAGTGGTGGTAATCCTGCAACAATTGGAGATATTAATTTAGGAACTCCTTCAGTAGGACTTTTACAAATCAGACCTATTATGGTTAGAGAAGTAAATAGAATACTGAGAAAACAAGGATTAGATAAAAGATTTAAAAATAGTGACAGAAAGAGTGGAGCTAAATCAATTGAGATGTTTAATATCTGGGCTGATGCTTACCATTTAAATAGTTCATATGAAAAGATGGCTAGGAATTGGAATGGCGGACCTAAAGGATATAAGAAATCTGCAACCGCTCATTATTGGAAGAAAGTTCAAAATTATGTAACATTAAATTTATAGATGCCTAAGGATTTTATAAAATGTAGTAGATGTAAAGAAACCTTTGATAGTGGTTTTGGTTATAGGATGCATTTTGATAAGCACATAGATGAATGGTACGAATCTAAAGATAAGAAAAAATATATTAAAAAAACAACACAATGATAATAGTAAAAGTAGTATACATGAATGGTAAAGAAACTGAATATAATGTTGAATACCCAAAAGCATACATAGGAAAAATTATGGAAAGTGAAAATGAGCTAATGTTAGACCAAAAATCTGTAAAAGAAATCTATGCAGCAGATAAATTGATTTCTAAATTTACAAATGGATTTCTAAATGAATTGGTATTAGAAAAATCTAAACCTAAGAAGACTCCTGTACATGATCCTTATGTAGATCGTCATGCACCGTTAAATGCAGGTTGTGATGTTGGTCAATATCTATCTCCAGAAATTATAAAAGACAAGATTAAAGCTAATGAAGATTGGGATGAATACCAAGCAGACATTTTACATGCACAAAAAATGTTAAAGAAAAACTTATGGGTAATGGATCACACTGGTGGTAATGTAGATTTAAATTACATTCCTAAGTCTTTGTGAAGAACTTTCATAAAACCTTTATAAGTATGTTGCCCATACTCATCTCTTAATATTTGACCAACGGCCAGTGCAAAATCTTCATATGACATGGAGTCATCTATTTTAATCATTGCTTTATCCATTGCTTTTGCTAAAGCTTCAGACTTCCTAGATTCAAATATATCAAATTTAGATATGTGATTTTCATTTTGAGTTTTTTCATCTTCATGATTATCATCCCAGTGTGGACTTTTAGTATTCTTATCTCTTGTTGGAAAAACATCATACCCTTGTCTAACTGGACTATTATAAGCATTAGTATCTTTACCATCAGCTAAGTCATCAAACATTTGTTTAAATTGTCCAACAGTACCTTTAAAATGTCTTATGGTGTTTTGATCCTTTCTTGACTGCGATTCTTCCTTTTGATCCATTACTTTTTGTTTTTCTTTTTAAGCTGATGTATTTGTGTCATTAACTTTAACTTTTGTAAATCAATCTTATCAATTGCGATTCTATATTTATAATATTCTATACCGTAATTATCTTCTCTTTCCTGTGCAGCTCTAAATCTTTCGATATTTTGAGTTTCTCTTCTCTTTAGCCTTTCTGCAGTTTCATTAGGATTAAATTCATGCTTTTCTGCTTCATTTAAACCGAATGATTCAAAGTTTGTGATACTCATATTAAAATGTTGAATTTATAATTAGCTGAGTAATGTCATTTTCCCATTCTTTTACTTCTCTACTGCTAATCTTTTTCTGATCATAAAATTCACCTACGATAAGTTTTGCTAATACTTTTGCTCCTGATGGTTTATCCTTTCCTTTTATTTGAACCATTGCTTCATCCATAGAACCATAACCTTCATAAGCTCTATCCATAGATTCATTAATATGTTTCTTAGCTTCTTTCATATATGCTTCAGCAGTATGATTATCATTATCATTAGATTCATACATCTTTGCTTGTTCAGCTACATGGTTAGAACAAGATTCAACTACACCTGCAATAGCACCCATACTGTAGCCTGTTTGTGGAGTGCCACCACCTAAACCATAATTATTTATGCCATTCATGCCAAACCCAACAGCAGTTACTGTTTCATTTACATCAAATTTTTCAAAATTTGGTATTGTCTTCATAATTAGTTTTTATTTGTTTATATATTTGTAAACAAACATTGAGATATTGCATATAAAAATAAACACAATTATGTCAGAATTTTTTAGAACAGCAATGGGTCGTAAATTAATAGACGGCGATATACCTAAATTGGTTAATGTCTTGGAGAGAATTGCAATCCAAATGGAAAAATCAAATAAGTTAGACGAAAAGAGATTTGTCTTAGAGGAGAGAATACAAAAACTTACTCTTAAAGAATCTAAAGGTAAATAATAAATGGCTAGTAAAGATATTACATACAAGCAATTTATTGCTCATATGGATAAAGGTAATAAAGTTTATATGAAAAAACCTAAGTCATGGCAAAAAGTTTGGTTTTGGTGGGAATCAAAACGTGATAAGTGGTTTTTAAATAAAGCTTATGACAAAAGAGAAGATGGTCAAGTAATTATAGAACCTTCTGTTTTTATAACAGCTAAACAGATGGAAAGCCACATGAATTATATGGAAAGACAAGGTTATAAATATAACATAGATGAATAAGTTACTAATAGGATTTTTATTATTTTTTTTAGGACAAGCGGCAATATGGTTTCAAACAAATGGTCAATTTGTTTGGCCTTGGTTTAAATGGAACCCTATAGTAGTTTCATTAGTAATGGGTACATCGATCAGTTATGTATTGATATTTGCTACCAGGTTTATGGTTGAACATTATGATGGTTTATTATGGCCTGGTAGATTTATTGCATTTGGAACAGGAATTATTTCTTTTACATTTTTAACTTGGTATTTTATGGGAGAAGGTATTACAGCAAAAACAATGGTCTCATTAATTATAGCATGTAGTTTAATTGCTATACAGATATTTTGGAAATAATGAAAGATCCATATCAATTATTAGGTGTAGAAAAAAATGCAACTGCCGATGTTATTAAAAAAGCATATAGAAGTTTAGCCAAAGAATATCATCCAGATAAAGCTAAAGGTAATGAAGAAAAATTTAAAGCAATTGCAGATGCTTATGATACTTTAGGAGATCCTCAAAAGAAAGCTAATTATGACCAAAGGCAAAATAATCCATTTAGCCAATTTGGTGGTGGTGGTGATTTTTCAGAAAGTATGTTTGAAGACTTACTTAGGAATCAGAATTTTAGTGGTGCATTTAATCAAAGGTATGGTCATACTGCTAAAGGTAGAAATACTACAGGAATTTTAAGGATTAGTTTAGCTGATGCTTATTACGGAACTAATCGTGATGTTAGGATAGGTATGAAAACCGTAAAGGTAGATATTGGTGCTGGTATAAAAAATGGACAAAAGATAAGACTAAAAGGATTAGGCCAGAGCGGACAAACTGTAGAACTCAATGGCGATCTTATTATGACAATAGATGTCGTAGGTGATAATAACTTTTTTATAGATAATCAAGGATTACATGCAATTAAAAATATAAATATGTATGATGCAATTTTAGGAGGACAAGACTCTATAGATTGTTTTGATAAGACTATAACATTCAATATACCAGCAGGAACTGCAAATGGTAAAGTATTAAGAGTCAAAGGAAAAGGATTTCCTATTTATAAACAAAAAGATAAATATACTGATTTATTAATAAGCATCATAGTAGACATACCTACAGATTTAGATAATGACGATAAAGCATTAATACAAAAAATTAAAAATAAATATCATGGAAAAGGGTAATGGTTTTGGTAATGATTTCATTAGAAGTCTTTTATTAACTTTAGAACAAACTGATCATAAACAATTTATGGATTTATCATATCATGTATTAATGCAAAGCCCTAGTTCAGTTTTAAAGAGAACAGATGCTATAGAAAATAAAATAAAAAGTATAGATAGTTTAATTAAGTATTTTGAAAGTATTGAAGAATATGAAAAATGTACAAATTTACAAAAGCTCCAATCTATGCTGTATTTAAATACATCATTTAATGATAATGATATCCAAAAACCAGACTAGGAATAAATAATAAAATATAACTTATGAATACAGATTTAATAATAACAGATGATTTTTATGGAAACCCTGATCTCGTAAGAGAATGGGTTTTAACACAACCTTTTGATGTAGTTGGTAATTACCCAGGTAAAAGAACTAAGCCTGTCCATGATTGGAAAGACTTAAGAACATCTATACAAGGTATTGTTCAAGCAGCAGGTGGTGATATTACTGAATGGGATTATGATTACACAACTTCTTTTCAATATACAACAGTCGATGATACTAGTTGGATCCACGCTGATCATACGACAATGTGGGCTGGTGTATGTTACTTAACACCTGACGCGCCAGTTAATGGTGGTACTGGTTTATTTAGGCATAAGGAAACAGGTTTAGAAACACCACCAAGACTAGAAGATGGTTCATATGATAAAGAATATCTTGAAAAAGTAATTTACCCAGATTCTAGGGATGATTCTAAATGGGATATGACTGCTATGGTTGGTAACAAATATAACAGGCTAGTATTATATAGAGGTGATATGTTTCATAAATCATTAGAATATTTTGGTAAAGATTTAGAAAGTGGTAGACTTTTTCAAACTTTCTTTTTTAATACTAAATACTAAACAATTTTCATTTAAAGTATATAATTAGTAATTAATGCCCTTGTCCCTTGGTGTAATTGGCAACACGTCTGTTTTTGGTACAGAAGAGCGTAGGTTCGAACCCTGCAGGGACAACAATCGGGATGTAGCGTAGTCCGGTCATCGCGCCGCGTTTGGGACGCGGAGGTCGCAGGTTCGAATCCTGCCATCCCGACAATATTGTTAATAACTTTTTAAAAATAAATAAGATTTATAGTTCAGAACCGAGAAAATTGTATTATATTTATAATATAATTAAATAACGGAAAATGGAACACATAAACAAAAACTTTAGCTATCTACAAGCATTCCTTGATGAAATGAATTCTTCATCATCAGGAAATCACAAAATTGCAACTATCAAAAAATATTCTGGTAGTGAAGATCTAAAAAGATTTTTTAACTACACTTATAATCCTTATAAAAAATATGGAGTTACATCTAAGAACTGTAAAAAGAACTCTGATTTACTAGGCCATGCAAATACTTATGGTGACATATTTAATTTATTAGATGATTTAGCAAATAGAGTTTGTACAGGTCATACTGCAATTGCAAATGTTAATCGTTATATTGCAGAGCATAAAGAATATGAGGATATTATTTACAATATTATTGACAGAGACCTTAAAATGGGTGCATCTACAAGTTCTATTAATAAAGTAATTCCAGAATGTATACCAACATTTAAAGTTGCATTAGCAAATCCTTATAATGTAAAAAGAGTAGATTTCAAAAGTGGAGATTGGTACGGTTCTAGAAAATTAGATGGTGTTCGTTGTATTTGCCGAAAAGAGAATGATATAGTAACATTCTTTTCTAGAAGTGGTAAAGAATTTTTAACACTAGGTAATTTAGAAAATGAAATTTTAAAAGTTCCAGGTAACTTTATTCTAGACGGAGAAATCTGTATGGTTGATAAAGATGGTAATGAAGATTTTCAAGGAATCATGAAACAGATCAGAAAAAAGGATCATCAAATAGAAAATCCTAAATTTTTTATATTTGATCAATTAACATTACATGAATTTGATAATAAGACTGGTGTAAGACCATTAACAGAGAGAATCTTTCATGGGGTTGAAAAACCTTATATTAGCACCGCCTGGTCTAATTTGATTATGACTAATCTAAAAAATATTAATTCAGATATGTTATCATTCTTACCACAGATACAATTAACTACCGAAGAACAATTTACTGAAATGGCTAAGGAAGCTGAAGAGGCCGGGTATGAAGGAATAATGGTTAGAAAGAATGTTGGGTATGAAGGAAAAAGAAGCCATAATTTATTAAAGGTTAAAAAATTCCATGATGCTGAATATACTGTCTTAGGAACAACTAATGCATTTATCAGGTGGACAGAAAATGGTAAACAAATAGAAAGAGAATGTTTAAGCAATATTACAATTGAACATAAAGGTTGTAAAGTAAATGTAGGATCAGGTTTTTCTAAAGAACAAAGAGAAATGTACTTTAAATCTCCACAAGACATTATTGGTAAAACTGTAACAATACAATACTTTGAAGAAACAGAAAATCAAACAGGTGGTTATTCATTAAGGTTTCCTGTATTAAAACATGTTTATACTGATGGGCGTGATTGTTAATCTGTCTATTGGTAATAAGACATCTAACGAACTTTGTTTGTATTAATGATATAATATATAAAGAACAGAATAAGTTTAAAAATGAAAAGAAATAGTATAACAATTTTTGATGTTGATGATACCCTTGTAATTACCAAGAGTAAAATTAAAGTACATAATCCAAAAACTGGATTTAAAATTGAACTTACTCCACAACAATTTAACACTTTTAAAACAAGACCAAATGATAAATTAGATTTTTCAGATTTTCAGAGTTTAGATATATTAAAAGCTGGTAAGATTATTGAGTGGGTATTTTCAATCTTAAAAAGAACAATATTAAAAGGTAAGCCAGTAGGAATTATTACTGCTCGTGATGATTCATCTCTTATTCAACAATTCTTAGGTCATAATGGTATAAATATTAATCCAAATTATATTTTTGCTATTAACGATCCTGTTTTAAAATTTAAAGGATCAACTGCAGAGAAAAAGAGAGAAGCATTTAAACAATTCATGGATATGGGTTTTAATGATTTTACATTTTTTGATGATGATAGAGAAAATATAAATATTGCAAATTCTTTAAACAAAGAACCTGGTATAAAAATGAAAGCTAAGTTAATTAAACAAAAATGGATTCCAAAATTCGAAGACTTCAAATAAAATTAGAAACTTTTACCGAGATACTTAAAAATATTCGAGATCTTTCTAATTCATCCACAACAAAAGTTGGGTGTATTGCTCTTAGGAAAGATTTTAGTAAAATTGCAAGCTTTGGTTATAATGGATCTTACAGTGGTGCAGGTTCAAATATAGAAACTGGTACCGAAGAAGATAGTCTTAACCCAGGTGAGAGCGGTTTCATTCACGCTGAGGTAAATATGATTGCTAAATTTAAAGAATATGATCCTGAAAATTATATTGTTCTTTTAACACTATCACCATGTAAAATGTGTACTAAAATACTAGTTAATGCTGGGTTTAAACATGTTTATTGGATTGATGATTACCGTAGCCTTGATCATTTAGAAATTTTTAAACAATGTAAAATCACATATGGGCCTATATCCTATCTTATAGATGACTACCATCTAATCAAAGACTGAATATATACAAAAAAAGTAGATCCCATTGATTTTAGAAGGAATAACATTTAAGCTAGCCTTAGACTTTTTTATTTTCTTGAAAAAAAATAGTATAACCTCAACAAGTATAAAGGTTGATTTTTTTGATAAGGTAAAACATCAATATATTGATTTTGCAGATGTTGCTGCAATGACGGTATATTATAACACTAATTACAAGCCTCTTGATAATTGTAATCTAGGAGATTTGGTTTCTATATCATTCTTCCTGGCCACCAGTGATCTTTATAATTTCACAACAGAATATAAAGCATTGGACGTTACAACAAACCTAAAACTTGAAAGTGGATCTTCATATGACCGCCAGCGTAATGCTGGAAGAAAAGTATTTATAGATAGACAGATACAGTTAATTAAAAACGCAGTAACTGATTATGTTAAATATTGGGCGCAGCTTAAATACATTTATGTAACTGGGATTTATTCACCTTGTTATGCTCTTCCTGGTTGGTCAGAAAATACATGGTATCTTAATTCATTTAAAGATGCATTTACATCAAACAGAAATACTTCGGAATTTCCTTATAGTAATATAACGATAGAAGAATTTCCTCCAAACTAAAGAAATCAAAAAGACGAATAAATAAAAAAATATTTAAATCAATGGCAACGTCATTTAACCTACAAGAATATATTCTTTTTCGTACAGAAATAAAAAGAGAGCTCACAAATGCAGAGGTTGATACTAATTTTCAAATGGTATCTAACCCGTGGGAGTCTACAAGAGTGTATGAAATAGGAAACATAATTTATCATCCTGTAATAGTAGATGACCCAGCAACAACAGGTGAAGATCAGGTTTTAGTATGGTGGAGAGCAAACAGCCGAACAACACAAGGTACTTTCATTACAACAGAATGGGATATTATAGGTGGTATTGGGTCTGGTACTCTTAACGTTGTTGGTGCTGATAGTTTTGGTAAAATTAATATAAATTCTACAACACCAACAGGTGCGTTACAAACTACTAATGATGGTTTAATTGTTTCAGCTAATCCTAATGATACCTTTAATTTTATTGCAGGTGCTGGAATGGAATTACAATATAATATAGCATCCAGATCACTTAAATTAGTTAACACACTTGCATCTAATCCAGGTGAAGTAAATGTAGGTGAAAATATTGGTTCAGGTATAGGTCATCAAGATGTGTATGCTGGAAAGGTTGGTGTGAATCTACAATTTATGGGATTCCAATCAACTAATACAAGTAATGTTGCAGGTAACGCATTAACAATTAGTACAGATTCTATTAATAATAATATTGAATATAACTTTAATGAAAGCAATGTAAATCTTGCTGCATTAAACAGTGGAGCTCCAACTATTAATATGTTATCTGATGTATCTTCTGCTGCAGTTAATAATTTAGACATTTTACAATATAGTACAAGTTCAGGATTATGGACACCTACTACATTAGCTTCATTAGGACAAGTAAACATTTATAACCAAGATGGTGCTATAGCATCTGCTAATAGAATTGTGTCACTGGCAAGTTCTGCTGGTAATTTACAATTTAATCAATCCGATAATTCAGGTATTAATATAACAAACTCAGCAGTTACTCACCAAATGGAAATTAAGTCTATTGGTTCATCTGATGCTGCGTTTATTTTATCAAATGACGGTACTGTACAATTAACAATAGGTGTAGACCAAACAGACGCTTCTTATGGAATTAGTCATGGTGCTATTGGTTTAGGAGGATTAACCGTTGACGGTTTTAGTCTTTCAAATAATAATGAAATATACGTACCTCAATTAGGTGCTGATACAATAACAACAATAGAAAGCTTTAGGATTCCTTTAGTTGATATAGGAGCTGCTAATAAAGGTAGGTTTGATTCTACCTCATCATATAGAGCAAGTTCTTATTCTGATCAAGGTGGAACTATTGATATGATTTCTATTTTACATGAAGGAGATTATACATTTAAAGGTGTAAGCAATATAAATGCTGTTTCAGCTACATCGTTCTCATTTGATAATGAACATGACTTTGCTGCTAATACAAATTTAACAGATGGGTACGGTATACTCATGAGTTATAAAACTCCTACTAATAAAGAAGCTGATACTATTATAAACCACATGGATAAAACCAATAGAAGATTTGTTGGTTTTAATTTTGCTGCTGTAAATTCTACAATGCCAATTGGTAGTACTGTAAACAAATACTTAGGTTCTAATATTACATTAGATGATATGGCCGCTTCGGCAACACCAGATATAAATGTTGGTTCTATTATTAATTTCTCAGATACAACTGCAGGTGCTGGTGCTCAACCACAGAGAGTTGGTGTATATTCAAATGTAGTGACAAGCTATACTGGCGCAGGTTCACAAGATGGAGAACAAGTTTTAACTGAGTTAATATCTAATGCTGGTTCGTGGGCTGGGTATTTTGTAGGTTGTGTTAATATAGATCAAGGTGGATTAACGTTACCAGCTACAACACTTGCTGCCAGACCATTATGTAATGGTGGAACTAATGATGAAAGAACATTGTGGATTAATTCCGCAGACGGTCATTTATATAGAGGAACTGTTGATGTTGAAGCTAGTGGTGGGTCTTCTACTTTAGGTGGTTTAACTGATGTAACATTAACAGGATTAGTTGATGATCAATTACTAGTATATAATAGTTCTACAAGTTTATGGGAAAATGCAAGCCTTGCTGCGTATAATTTAAATGCAATTAGTTTAACTAATGGTGGTGTGAGTATAGCATTAACAGATGGTTCTGCTAGTAGTGATGTAGATTTATTACCAGGAACAAATATAACATTTACTGTAAATGAAGTTACAGATGAAATAACAATTAATTCCGCAGGTGGTGGTGGAGTCGGTCCACAAGGCCCACAAGGACCACAAGGTCCAAGTAGTGGTGTTGGTACTTATTCAAATGCAGTCCCAACACCGCAAAACTTTCCTAGTGATGCTAGTCCTAATGTACCTACAGGTTCAACTTTTACTAATCAAACATTTGAACAGATGATGAATTTAATATTATATCCAACATTATACCCTAGCTTTAGTAACCCATCACTCCAATCAGTAACACTAAATCCTGGAAATAGTTTCCAACTAATAGGAAAACAGATAGTAATAGGTGGTTTAACATTATCATGTACTTTTAATCAAGGAACAATTAACCCTCAATATACAGCAGCTACTAATAAAAGAAGTGGTTTACCAAACCAATATAATTATACATCCTCAGCATCAGCATTTGCCACAACTGTAGTTAGTACAGCACTAAGTAACACAGTAGATAATACTGCTGTATATACAGTAACAGCAAGTACAAATTCATTTTCAGTATCAGTTAATTATGATATAGGTCCACAACCTAAAGATAGTAAAGGTGTAGATTATGATAATCCATTACCTGCTGGAAATAACCCACCAGGATCTACTAGTAGAAGTTTTACAGGAGTTTATCAAGTATTTTATACAGAGAATAACTATCTTGTAACAGATGGAGCAAATCTTCAAAATATGGGTAATACTGATGTTTTTGTAACTATGTTTGCCGAAGATGGGGTTGCAGGAAATAAACAAGCAATAGCAATACCTAATACTGCTAGCGGACAGGCAGGATTTACAGCGTTTACAGATGTTTACCAGGAAGACCCATTAAATGTAGGACAATATATACCTATAACAGGGGGTCTATCAACATTTACGCTAACAACAGAAAATAGAACAGTAGAAGGTAATACCGTTACGTATAATTTATATACTCATAATGGTGCAACTATTGGATCAAGGAAATTAAAATTTATAAACTAACGACATGGCAGGAAATAGAACAAACGGATTATTAGCCGTACCGGCAAATTTCGAACCAGAAATATCAGCGCCGTTTGACGGAAGAGCTGCATGCCCATCTCAAGCAGATTTATTATTAACTATTTCATGGACTGCAACAAATGGTAATGTTTATGCCTATGTAGGTATGACTGTTACTGTTGCTGAAGATGCAACTCCAGCTAATAATGGTATTTATATTTTACAAGATCTAGATTATACACTGCTTAGTAATTGGCAATTTCTAGGAAGTAGTTCAGGTGGTGGGGTACAAGGTCCACAAGGACCACAAGGTCCTGATGGTATCCAAGGACCACAAGGTCCACAAGGTTTAATTGGTATTCAAGGTCCACAAGGACCACAAGGTGTTGATGGTATTCAAGGTCCACAAGGACCACAAGGTTTAATTGGTGTACAAGGACCACAAGGACCACAAGGACCACAAGGTGTTGATGGTATTCAAGGTCCACAAGGACCACAAGGTTTAATTGGTGTACAAGGTCCACAAGGACCACAAGGTGTACAAGGACCACAAGGACCACAAGGGCCAGATGGTTTAATTGGTGTACAAGGACCACAAGGACCACAAGGACCACAAGGTGTTGATGGTATTCAAGGACCACAAGGACCACAAGGTTTAATTGGTGTACAAGGTCCACAAGGACCACAAGGTGTACAAGGACCACAAGGACCACAAGGGCCAGATGGTTTAATTGGTATTCAAGGACCACAAGGACCACAAGGT
>Ga0302114_10000881_pt1 | contig 20371 bp, 21 predicted proteins | sample AG5_Surface_MG_FD_203107 | JGI IMG/M metagenome (GOLD analysis project Ga0302114, IMG submission 203107) | Marine microbial communities from Western Arctic Ocean, Canada - AG5_Surface | ecosystem: Environmental > Aquatic > Marine > Oceanic | place: Canada: Western Arctic Ocean | collected...
CGTTGTCTGGTGTATCTTTGCACATGGTCGTGTTTTCTAATTTTACGATCGAAAAGTAATTGTTATCATTACGGATCGCTATTGACGGAGCCGCGGATGGAATTATCGACAATTCCTCAGACATCTCTCTGACGATAGTGTCATGAATAGTTTCCGTGTTTTTCCTCCTCCCGCTTATACAGATCTGGTGATCCCCCTCACTATACCCAACCCCAACTATATAGTCGCTTTTTGGCACCTTTTTGATGATAGTTTCCAATCCGTCGGGTTTAAAGGGCGAAATCGCCAACTTGTCTGGGTAATATACTTTCTGGGTGACAATATCCTTCACTATCATTTATATATAATTATCGTTAAACTGTTGTTTACCCCCGTGTTCTCTGATATGAAACATGTGAAATATAAGGAAGGCGACAAAATTCGTAAACAGGCCCAAGATAAATCCGATGATCCACCATGACTTTTTCGAAGTATGGTCGGACATTTTCTTGTCGTTATCAAAATTGTATTGATCATCCAAAACTTCCGAAATCGTCTTTGTCATTTTATACTATAAAAAAGACTATTCGTTATCTAAACTAGAAGGATCGAACATGGGATTAGAAACTTCACCCGCCCTCTTAGACTTCGATAACATCTCGGTTTTCAAAGTTTCGCCCCTTTCTATGTCTCGTAGTTTTTTTTCTACGTTCCGTTTCTCTCTCCACTCTCGAACATCTTTACTCTTTTCTTTTCCGTACTCTCGAGCCTCTTTGCCCTTTTCCCGGACGTATTGACCTGACTGGGAATAAAGGTACCACCATATTATTGATCCGAGCAGAGTCGCGAGCGACCCATAAGCCACGATGTAAAGTTCGATGGGTTTACCTGTATCAAAACTGCTTTTTGTGGCAAGAATTCCGGATACTAACAGAAGACCAATGAATAGAACGTTCAGAACAAACATCGGGACATTGGTCGCCGTCGTCAAGTAAAAAAGTAAGGCGAGTCCACCCACCCCGAATAAGAGAAGCTTTATGTCTTCCCGTTGTTTTGTGTCCCAATGTGTTAGCATATCGAAGGAAATTATTGACACATAGAGTGTAATAATAAAAACGACAGCAACAAATTTCCAGTTCGGACCGATCTCGACTAAAGGCATTTTATAACTAAAAAAAAAATTATAATATTTAAAATGAAAATAATAAATTTAAGCTTATTTATAATATTAGTTGTTGTCGCCGTGGTATATATAATGACAGCTGAAAAGTATTACAGTGCTTACAATTCAACATTTAGTTTGCCTGTAAAACAATTACAAGGGACATATTGTAATTATAATGTAGAAAAAATTATTCATGAACAATTGTTGCAAACAGCGGAAAGGGTAACCAAAATCCTCGATAAACATAATATAGATATATGGATAGGATGTGGGGGGTTACTTGGATATCATAGACACGGAGGATTAATACCCTGGGATGACGATGTGGATATGGAGTGTTTTGATTACGATATAGAAAATATTAAGAAAATTCTAAAAAATGACGCAGACAACAATACATATGAAGTATTTATTGAAAAGCGCCATTATAACTTTATATCTGGAATGTATAGATTAACTTATAGTGATATTTCTGATAAAAAACTCAAATTTGAGATCTTCGTCCTGAAAAAGAAAGGAAACGATATCGGGAATATAGGAGTTATTTATAACATGTTGAATCCAAAAGAAACGATGGAACAAGGTACGAGAATTCCTATAGAAAATGTGTTGATAGATAATCATCTATTGAAAAAACCCATCAATTCTATAGAATATTTGAACAAGGTTTATGGTGAAAATTGGAACGATAGCGCAATTATACACCCTAAACATAGCGGAAAAAACGAAGATTTCTTAGTTAAATTCTCTTGGCCTGTAGATTATTCATGTGATTGAGTTGAAAACCTTCCGTCTCGGAGGCACTTGCTACTTTATGGCGGTTATCGCCAGGATAGAACCAATGCTAAGGACCTACATCGCAGATTGGGTGACACATAAAAGTGCCGAAAATGAATTATTAGTCCATTACAATTTAGAAGAAATACTCTACTTTGCGATGGAGGTAACTCCGTGTCGTCGGGAAGCCCCTGAGATGAACGAGTATAAAGTCACCAAAATGTAGACAACTTCCCTCTCACTACGCGATGACCGTCATCTGCGATTCCGCTTTGGAGGTGCACTAGGACCGACAGAGCCGGCGAAATATTAAACTGGACAAAGGGAAAAAGACACCATGATGTGGGTTTTATGAGAGTTATCGCCGGGTTAGTAACCTATTTTACAGGTGTTAATGATACTTGGTCAAAAGGGGAGATTAGAAATATAACGGTTGTAATTGGGAGAAATTTGGACTACAGCGTGCCTACTGGGATAGAGTCAGTAGGGAAAGAACGCCAGATTTTCATATTTAAAATTTTAATATTTGTATATTAAAATGAAGGTCATCATCCTTACACCTCCCGTTTTGGGACAACTGTTTAAAAAAATTAAGGGTATAGAACCGGGGTTAGCCGACAACATATGGCTTCAGACCAGTGTCCCCAAAACCGTAACAATTTATAATCCGTCTTACGATGAACAATTTATGTACACTGAACAGGAGGTTCCATTAAGGCGCTTGTATATCGAGTTGAGGGGTATGATGTTGCGCGACCCTGCTACCGAGTTTCATGACGTTTTCGACATGGAAGTTTACGACGAGCCTGATACCGATATAAGTCACTACCGTAATAGAGACAATGTACTGGAAGCGCACGAAAACGAAGGTAGCAGCGAGGACGAACATTATCTACCCGACTATGGTCCGATATGGCCTATAGAGATGTGGGCGCTGTACCATACATGGGTCAACCATGAACCCGGAAAATTCGACGAACTTTACGAACATAACCTACGAGAAGTTAGCCTCGAAGACCATTTAGATGAGGGTTGGTAAATAATTAATTATTATTGTATTAATTCTTGAAGTTCTTGATGGAAGTAAGAACCTCCTGAAGATCGCGAGCCTCCTGGACGTTGTCCTCGTCGGTCAACTCTTCGCGTTCACTGGTGGTAAGTAGAAGAGCCGGAATCCTGAAATAGTTGTTGAGAATACACATAGAGGTATAGAGAAGACCCTCGTCCTCAATATACATCTGCTTGCCATTAGTCTCCTCGCGCAAGGAGACTCGCGCAAATGCGGACTTCTTACTATCGTTAATCCTCTCAGTAACCGAGTCGACCTTATCGCGGGGTGTCGCGGGGGGAAGCTTACGCTTTGAAATATCGGTACTATTAAGCCTGAAGTTTGTAGTAGCGAATGCCTTCTTCATTCTAGTGTCAGGTGTATACCTGCCGGTCCCATTTTTCAGTCCATTGGACTTGATGTAAAGTGCCAAAAGTGACATGAGGATTCCAGAAGTCGCCATACGTTTATCCACAACAAGAGAAAGTTTAGAACTCAGCTTACCCTTTCCTGTAGCAGGATCAATGGGTCCGAGATTAGCGTTCTTGTAGAACGCGGCGAGCTGATCTGATACATAGAAGAGAGATTTGAGTTGCGTACTCGACCGATTGGTCTTTTTCCTTTTCTGCGAAAATACTCTCTTCAGATCACCAAGTTCGGCAAGGAAAATCTGAGAATATCGGGAGATGTCGCTCTTACGGAGAACCACATCTTCTTGTCCGTCATCGGTGGCACGAATTGTGATACCAGATGGCGGGGCATTAGCCAGAATGCCATTCCATTTCATAATGGCCTTATGAGAATCCTGAAAGTACTTGATATACTTTCCGAACTCGCCGTTAGAGACTGGTCCGGACGTGTTAGTCGTAGGAGATGTTGCAAGGCTCATTTTTATTTATCACTTCCCTTTATACATTTTTGCCCGTAGTTTTTTTATCACTTCGTCTCTATAAGAAAACAACGTCCTTACACCTTCTTTTGAAACTAAACCGACACTATCGAAATGAACATTCGAGTCGTTGTAAATAATTATTGAATCTCTGTTTTCTTTTATGTATATATCAGAGTCACCCAATTGGTATAATGTATTATATTTTTCTATGTTGTGAATTATAAAAATATTTATATTTAATATGTTCGATACGAGCTCTAAAAATCTAGTGTCCCCCCACTCTGCTGAGTTTAAACTGTTTTTCATGTTAGTTAATGACAGACTGGGATTTTCAATTGACATGTTCTTCAGTTCGCCTCTACTCAACTCATCGTACGTGGTGTTCATCGAGGGCGGGATTTTTTCATTTAGTATATTCGCCAGATCTTCCCTCAATTTCTTAATCATGTCCATTTTTTTACCCACAGACGATTGTATATAAGTCCGGTTAAAGCACTGAATTATTGAATGGAACATGCATGACCCGTCACCTATTGCATTTATCTTTACAAAATCATAGTCTAAATCTTTGATTCTAAATGCCATTTTATTAAATTATTAATAAAATATTTTCATGTAGTAGAAGGATAACAAATTAAAAATGTTTACCCAATTATGGTTATATAAATTTTTCAGTATTATAAAATGAACAAACAGTGTCCATCCAATAAAATCCTCAATCCCAAAACAAACCGCTGCGTAAAGCGGTCAGGGGTGATCGGGAGACGTCTTCTTGTGAAAAAATGTTCGGATGACCAAATCCTAAACCCCCAAACAGGTAGATGCGTAAAGAGGTCGGGAGTGATTGGTAGGCGCCTTTTGGGGGTAAGTCCAAAGACCCCGAAACGTAAACGTAAACTAACTATCGTCCCTCTTGATAAAACAGATAAGGTGTTGCCCCCTCCGGTCCTAAAGTTTACAAAGATCCCGGATAGCGTCAAAAAATCCAAGCTAAAACTAAAAGAATATCAGATAAAAATCGTCCAGTACATGGAGCACAACGAATCCGTTGGGGTATTTCATGGCACAGGTTCTGGTAAAACGCTCACCTCTATTACGGTGGCGCAAAGTTTTCTGACCAAATATCCTGGTGATGTGATTTTTATTGGTAGTCCCTCTATCTTCGAAAATTTTAAAAAGGAAATTAAAGCATACGGGGTTCCTAAAAATATGATAAAGCGATACAAACTGTATACGTTCGATAAGTTTGCTAGTGAAATAGAAGCTAACAAAACCATATGCAACAACAACATGCTTATTATCGACGAAGTTCACAATCTCAGGAACAGATCCACGAAACCAAAGGGCGAAGACGTAAAGGAAGCGATGCGCTATGCGGCGGCGATGAACTGCGCTATGAAATCCAAAAAGAGGGTTCTGCTATCCGCCACACCGTTTTCTAACGATTACGATGACCTTGCGGCGATTATAAACCTGATACACGGTAACCGAATATTTGCGTGGGGGCGGAAAGACAGAACGGCCGTCCCTCCCCTTTTGTTCAAAAACAAAGATGCCGAGAAAAATATAAAGTTTTACCTCGCAGACAGAATCGATTACATGCCAACACCTAAAAATAGCGATTATCCGGCGGTCAGAGAGAAATTTGTACACGTAGAGATGACCAAAGCGTTCTCTAGACGTTATATGAAAGCCATCGAAGATTCTGACCAATTTGGGGGAAATCCACAAACGTTTTACCACGGCTATCGCCGCGCGGTAAATTCGCTAGGCGCCGGCTATTATTCACAGAAGTTAAATTATGTGGATAGAATTATTGGTACCGGAAAAACGATCATCTATACAAACTGGTTAGAGTACGGTAAGTCCCCACTTAAGGATATTATGGAAAAAAGAAAGTTCAGGTACCAAGTTATAGATGGCTCATTAAGCTCAAAAAAGCGCGGCGAGATCGTAACTAAGTATAATAAGGATGAATTAGATGTCCTTATTATAACCAAAGCCGCCGCCGAAGGCATCGATCTTAAACGAACAGTAAATATGATAATTTTAGACCCAGTGTGGAACCCGGCACAACTTAAGCAGGTGATGGGTAGAGCAGTCCGCTACAAGTCACATCACGACCTTCCTAAAGAAAAGCAATTGGTCAATATCTACAAGATTGTACTCAATTTTCCTGGCTTTGGTGATAAAGAACAGAATAATAAATGGGGAGGTACACACGAATACGTCAAAAATGCCTCAGAGTTAGTACATAACTTTAATAAGGGGGAATTCAGTGAAACGGCGGACACACTTCTTTACGATATATGTGCCCTAAAACAAAAAAAAGACACTAATGTGACCAATATGTTGTCCGACATTTCGATTAGTGCAGACACCTATGTATAGCCATATACTGCAGCAACCATTCGCATTTTGATGGTTCCGCTTTTTCGGCCACACACTTCTGATACTTGAAGATTGCGTACACGCACTTCATTTTTAACCATTTTGTATTTAAAATGTTGCATTTTTATGTTGTATTTTTTATATAAATATATCTTATTATACTATAAATAGTTTTTCAAAATGCCTATCATCTTCATCGCGAGGAACTTCCTCATCTACTTCAATGACTCAATATAGACGCCATAGAGACACCAAATATATCAACATTTATTGAAAATTGATAAAAGAAGAAATATATATATTTCTATATGTATAAAATGTTAAATAAACTATTATTTATTCTGTCAATTAGTTTAATACTAATACTAACATATTTAAACCATTATTACCATTTATATTATTTTGACAAAAAAACATATAATTATTACATACACAGTTTAAAAAATAAGGATTTAATTAGAAAAGGGTTTTTTTCAGATAAATTGAAAGCAAAAGAATATATTGACAAAAATTTTCCATATATAAAAACTCCAAAAACGTTATTTAAAACTAAAAACCCAGAAGAGTTACAAAATTACGATTTGCCTGATAAATTTGTTTTGAAAAATTCCTCTGGTTCCCAAATGAATATTATCGTAAATAACGGAAAATATAATATAAAAACTTTAATAAAGAAAAGTAAAAAATTTCTAAAAACTAAATATTCTACTAACTCTTATAGAAAATTTATCAATGCTAAAGAAAGACAATATGATTATAATGATCCCACAATTTATATAGAAGAATTTTTAGAAAATGGTATAAAAGATTATAAGTGTGCTGTAATTAAAGGAAAATTGGCCTTTTTATCAGTAAATTATAAAAAACATGGTGAAAAAAAATATTATAAAAATATATACGATGCAGATTTCAATTTAGAGAATTATAGAAGACTCACCCATGAATCTTTTTTTAAAGAAATAGATATTGATGATGAAAAAAAAGAAATTTTTAAAAAATTTATAAAAGATTTTTATGAAAAAGAAAAATTTGATTTTGTAAGAATTGATTTCTTTATTGAAAATAACGAAGTTTATTTTGGTGAATTCACTTTTACACCAGACAATTGTATGTGTAAATATTCAAAAGATTTTGAAAAATTAATATACAACAAGTATATAAAACTTAATGAATAGGATTAATAAAAACATGGTGTATGCGTTGCAAAACGAACGCATTCTAATCATTGTAAACTACCAAAACTGACTTTATAAACGAACTTCTGTAAAAAAACTTACACCCAAGTGATGGATAAAATTCCTGTCGCGCCACAGGTACTTAGAGAACTCATTAGAAAAATCAGGAGGTACGAATCGGGCATAGCCGACAAAATTATGGATCAAGTTGTTGTGGAGATTAACGCGGGCAGCAAAAATGATCCCGAGATTATCAGGTTCTACCAAAAGAATACCCTTGTCAACTTGTCCAAGACCAACCCCCGCGCAGTAGACGACGATGTATCGCGAAACGGAAGCGAAATGACGATAAATGGACCCAATATGGTTATCCTTTATACTTCTACCGAAGTAGGAGAATATGCCTTTACCGGGTGTAAGGGTTTGACCGAGGTCCGGTTTCCATCTTTACTTAAAGAAATCGGGGAAGGTGGTTTTAAGGGGTGCGGTGACTTGATCGAGATCCATTTCCCACACGACCTTGTCCTCAGAACAATCGAGTATGATACATTTTTGGGGTGCACCGGATTGACCGAGGTCCGGTTTCCGGCTTCGCTCATCGAAATAGGGGAAGATGCTTTTTCGGGGTGCGTGGGTTTGACCGAGGTCCGGTTCCCTTCTTTATTTAAAGAAATCGGGGATGGTGCCTTTAATAATTGCACTAATCTGACCGAGGTCCACTTCCCGCCTTCACTCGCCATAATCGGGGATCGGGTATTTCAGGGGTGCACCGGGTTAATCGAGGTACATTTCCCAGACGATAGCGCGCTCACCGAAATCGGTGTTGGTGCCTTTCAGGGGTGCATCGGGTTGACCGAAGTCTATTTCCCGGTGTCACTCATAACAATCAGGAGATCCTCCTTTTTACAATGCGCCGCGTTGACCGAAGTCTATTTCCCTGAAAAGAGTGCCCTCACCGTAATCGAAGGGGATGCCTTTAATGGCTGCGGCAGGTTGACCAAGGTCGGTTTCCCTGAAAAGAGTGCCCTCACCACAATATGGGATGGCGCCTTCCAGGATTGCGCCGAGTTGATCGAGTTCCATTTCCCGCCTTCATTAACTAAACTGGGGAGAAGGGCCTTTAATCATTGTATCAGGCTCAGCAAAGCCCTGTTTCCGCGAGAATGTACCCTTACCTCAATCGAATGGAGTACATTTGTGGGCTGCGCCGAGCTGACCGAGGTCCAATTCCCAACCTCACTCAAGATAATCGGGGCATATGCCTTTTATGAGTGTAAGGGTTTGACTGAGGTCCATTTCCCGGATTCTCTTGTTATGATAGAAATGGATGCCTTTACCGGGTGTAAGGGTTTGACCGAGGTCCATTTCCCGTCTTTACTTAAAGAAATCGAGGAAGGTAGTTTTAGGGAATGCGATGGACTGACCGAGGTATATTTCCCGCCCGACAGTGCCCTTACCACAATCGAAATAGGAAGCTTTATAGGATGTACCAAGTTGTCCAGATTCGTTTTCCCTGGGTCTCTCATCGAAATCGGTGTTGGTGTCTTTGAGGGGTGCACTGGGTTGACCGAGCTCGAACTCCCGGCTTCGCTCAAGATAATCGGCGCATCTGCCTTTTACTTGTGCAGCAATTTGCGTAAAATCCATTTTCCGACTTCGCTCACCGAAATCGGACATGTCGCCTTTTATATGTGCAGCAATTTGTGTAAAATCCATTTCCCGACTTCGCTCACCATAATCGGGTATCGCGCCTTTGAGGGGTGCACCGGCTTAACCGATGTCCACTTCCCGGATTCGCTCACCGAAATCGGGGGATACGCCTTTAGGGAGTGCACTAATCTGACCGAGGTCCATTTCCCCCCATTGTTACCCGATCATAATCGCAATCCCTTTTATGGGTGTCCTTTGGCGACCAACTCTCATATTCTGACTGCTATCTCAACTCTATTGGTGGTAAGTAATGAATTAAAAATCTGAAGCGATATAGGAAACTGTCATAATGTATGTAGCAGTAGCGAGCGTTTAGTTTCGCATAGAAACTAAACAAACTGAATTATCAAAAAAATTTCTACCAAAAAAACTTCTATCAAAATGGACATTCGTAGTTTCTTTGGAAATATTTCCACTACTGGGACCGGAAGAGACCGGATGTTAGCGGCACCGGCCGAAAATCCGACCCTCGTTGAGCTTAGAGAAAAAGGTTACGCAATCGTTAAAGATGTGCTTTCCGATGTAGAGGTGAGACAGGCGCTAGAGATGTTTCACACGTGGAGGACATCCGTCCCTAACCTAGATTTTCAGCATAATACAATGGACCCGCATGGGATATACAAGTTCCACGAGGCAGGGCATCAGAGACATGCATGGTTTATCCGAACGAGACCGAAAGTGAAAGAGGTATTCTCTAAGTTATGGAAATCGAAAGACATGATCGTATCGTACGATGGCTCTTGCTATTTATCGTCGGATGTAAAGACGAAAGACAACGTTTGGACCCACACAGACCAAGGGTCGCCTAGCGGCGGCGAGGAAGATCACCTAGAGTGTTTTCAGGGGTTTGTTGCACTGACAAATAATAAGCAAAGAACGTTTACTTGTTACAGAAAGAGCCACAAGCTACATGCTGCCTATTTCAAAGAGAAAGGCGTAAAGACGAGTAAGAATTGGAATCTGATCGACACTGAGTATCTGGGTAAGATACGCGAACAGAAAGTTGTGTTGGAAGTCCCGGCAGGTTCGATGGTTTTATGGGACTCAAGAACCTTCCATCAGAATCAGTATGGTCCACCCGATTGTGGGGAAGAGAGAATTGTTCAGTATGTCTGTATGCTACCACGGTCCCATAAAAAGAACACACCGTCAAACCAAAACAAAAGGCGCAAGTATTTTGACGAAAGACGCACAACGTCCCACTGGCCGTGCAGAGTGAAGGTTAACGGTAAACAAGGACAAACATATGGAGATGCTAAAAAGGTGATTGACTACGAAAAGCTTCCGAAAATCGACCTCGACGACATGATCGACGACATTATGAAACTGGTGTAATCTAATTTTATTAAAATAAAATTAATAATTTCGAGAGAATAAATATATCATATGAATATTACATTTTGTACCAAAAGAGGATGAGTTATGTAACTAATTCATATAATGAACTCAAGGCAAAATCAAGGGCATCATCTCTAAAATCGTACTTTTTGACAACATTAGTTATACTGAAGAAGTTATTTTGATCTTTTTAATATCTACCATTAATCTCCTGTAATCATTTTGGTCCTTCTGTATCGCAATTGGTTCCAATATCCATTTTAATATAAAAATATTAAAATTAAAATCAGCCTTTATGCCAGGTTATCGAGGAGATCATCGACCGAAGTGTCCATCTCGCGACGAAGAGGTGAGCTAAAGCGCTTTGTGAGAGGACTGGAGGTCCGCTGTCTAGATGGTGTTACCGTGCGAACCACAGACACCTCTCGGTTATCCGAGATAGCGTCGACAATCTCCGAAATCTGACCATCGGTAAATCCTCCGTACTCTGTGAGAAAGTTTCTAACACCAATACCCACCGTGGCGGTCTTTGGATTATAAACGACATTGTAGAGGGGGTCAGCGGGGTCCTGGACCAGACGTTTCTTAATACTGTTGTTCTTCATCACGGCGCGAGTGATCCCTCTCCCCTTTTCTTGAGTCGAAGTGACATCCATTACCTTACCGGAGACAACAACCTCAGCTAGTTTGTCGCGGATCGTCTTACGACCACCAGATGGTCTAGAAAGACCATCCGTTTTGCGCTGACTTTGATAGCGCTTGAGAAACTCGACAAGGATCAAGAGATTGATCTGACGATCATCTTGGCGCTTTCTCTGCGCATCTTCCCTGTGCTCCTGCCACTGTTCCAGCTCTTTAATAAATGCCTTTCTTACACCTGCCTTCTTCAGGTTTTTGACGTTAAAGGCGTGCTGAAGCGAGGCCTTTGCATCGTCAGGGTGTTTGTGTTCGGTCAGCCATGTCTCTATCTCTGATAATGTACCCGCGACATTGTATCCAGGGAGGTAAGTGAAAGTAGAGTCCTCCTCCATCTTCCGTTCAGCCCCACCAATAGTAAGAGGTCCTTTAGACGAACCAATGCGCGTATATCTTCCAGTGGTCATTTTTATTAGTAAAAGTCCTTTATACATGTTAGATGGAAAAAGAGATAAGGTGCTAAACCTAAGATGTACAAAAAATCACACTAAAAGGCTTTCCAACTCCTTTTCGACAATTTGATCATAGTAATCACGATAATAAAACGGATTAAATAAAGATTGACCCACAATTGTGTTTGGGTTGTAATAGTACCAGAGATCTTGATCCGGGTACCAGATCTCTCTATGAATAAAAGTGTTTTTGTATAAATACAAAAATTTCCTGTTCTTTGATTTGATAAATATGTAATCGGTTCGTTTAATTGACCACACACCGGTAACAACTCTTAAAATACCGTTGCCCCTAAGTATTTTTTTTGGATCTACTCTAACAATATCATGATCGTTATCGGACGCACTGTGTAGTATCTTTATATCATCATCTATGTATTTTCTGGCGAGAGGGAAATTTTGGTATATATTGTGCAAAAAAAGGGTTTTAAAGACACTCAACTTTGCAACAGATCTCAGATTCTGGTTAACAAAAGCGTTAAGCGTACTGTAATTGAGATAAAGTTCGCCTATCTTTAATCCTTTTGGTGTTTCCATTACGATACCCATGTTGTCCATGATGTAGTTCTTCTTCTCTTGTTTAAATAGACGGTAAAGGTCCATGTACGCTATGGTTAGATTCTCTTTTTCCCCGATAGTCAGATTCGACATTATCTTCGTTACCATTTCGTCTGGTAGAATTTTAAACCGGTCTACTCTCGTCGTCGGGGACGAAAGTAGATGCTTTACCCTTGACTCCATTGTTATTTAATAAAAAATTATTAAATATTATAATCGTTTTAATTCAGTATGAAATCTTCCGTTTTCACGGAATATATCTCTAAACTCGACTGAGCAGTAGACATCGTACAATCGGGTACAGCCAAAAAGATGTTCCCCCAATCGAGGTGATGGCGCTGTCGTGTGGGAAATGGACCTCGGTCAACCCAGCGGAGCCGTAAAAGGCTTCTGTCTTTATTATGGTAAGCGAAGTCTGAATTTGAAGAATTACCATCCTATCAACGCGGTACTTCTTGATAACTCGGAGTCCTTTTTGTTAGACGCAGTGATTTCTACAATGACTTGGTCCATAATCTCCTTAACTAGACCCGGTTCATGACTATTGATCTTCCAGATGAATCTTCCGAGCACCTGTGATGGGGGTGATTATATCCATATCTAGACGTTTTTATTGTTAAAAATCATTTCGGATTCGTTTCTGCTGTGTCGGCCACGATGAAAACGTACCTCCCCCACCAGAACACTGCCATCAATAGCGTGAATACGAATGCAATCCATTGTTTAGGGCGGACTTCGAATTTATCCGGTTGTGACATCCAGGTCATCGATATCCATGTAATTATCGATCCGGTAATGACCATTACCAACGATACGTAATGTGCTGTTCTCAGAAACTTAAGATGCCCTTCTTGGCTTGCCACATACCCCCCTAACCCCAACCCCATACCTATTAGTGTTAACGAAAGGGTCACACCAAGTTTATTATTCATGTTTTATAAAGGATTAAATATTCTTTTCACTTTAATAGCTTTTCATATTCTTTTTGACTTAATTCGAATATTCTAGTTTTATCTAATTGTCTAACGTCTTTGCATTCTTTGTTGACGTCTATTGACAACCATGCCATCAATTTCAGTAGATTGTCATCATTTTTATCCAACGCCTTCTTTGTTAATTTTGCTTCATATTCTGGTATCAGAATGCCGTTTCCATCATTTAGGGCAAAAGTGTCTTCTCGATCGTCGAGGACAAATGTGTTTTTCTCGTTCATTTTTCCTTTGGTCCTCGGATCGTCGTATAATTTTTTTAACGGCTTCCGGATATAGTCATCGTCTATACCACAGTCATCATAGTTATATATCAATAACGGTTGCTTTTTATTATCTATGAACATAAGTTCACACATTTTCTCTACATACTTTTTCTTTCCTGCAGACCAAACTATCACATTGTCAAAATACTCAAAACAAAAATCTATAAATTCTTTGAGAAATGGTCGGTAAACGCCGTAGAGGGTCATTTCTTCCCCGGTACCAGGGAGTGATGTAACGTCTCTAAGTTCCATAGAATATAGTCTAGGTCGGTATTTTAACATTTTTGGATTAGTGAACAATTCTAGGTTCAAAAACTCTTCATCATCTCCGTGTGTGTGAACCATAGTCGCATCAATATCCAAAACAATGTTCTTACTCATTTGTAAGTGATGAATAAATTTTAATATTATAAATAGAGTAGAATATAAAACATATATTCGCCGCCCTCTCGAAATCACACTAGGAAAGAAGACATAAAGAAACCCTGGTATATTTATCCATACCGCAGCTGGAACCGTTTGGACACCTCTCTAAATGATGAAACCGAATTAACCAAGGAGATGATCGTTTCCCTCTCCAAAGCCACCACCTTCGGGCGCGACGCGTTTGCGGATTGCGCTCGACTAGGCGAAGAACCGTGCGATTTTGCCTCCTCCATAACGTTTTCGGCTGGCGGTTTATGTCGGGAGCTCGTTAGGGTGATCCCGAGCGACGCACAACGCCGACAGATTTACAAAGAATGCAAAGGATCTAGGGGTATTCCATCCCCGACGTCGATATCCCCATCGACAAATCGCTCGATACCGCCGTCAAGAAGAACAATGACGACCTACTGAAACGGGTGTTCACGGCCCTGTCGATCGGCTTTGCGGGGTGTGGCGCTACGCCAAGGAGGTTCGAGTTTAGGCACATGGTCTACGAGAACCTGGGACTGCTTCTGCTGGTGGCGATCACCGATGTGGTCTTTTTCGGTGTCATTAGCCGGAACTACCGGTCGCTGGATTCCATCCAACGCCATCAAGAAGTATATTCTGGAGGAGCTCGCGGCAAAATTGAAATGATTTTTTATCCATAAAACGGATAAAAAATGGAATTACTGAAAGCGTTCATCGAAGAGTCGGAGAAACACCCGATACTGGACGTGATTGACAGGGTAACGGGCGACACATATTACGTCGATTACATCAAGATGGAAGAAATGACGTCCCCTGTGATGCACGGGTTCGATCGTTACCATCGAAAGTTTGTGGTACTGAAACTGTTGATAGATGACAAAGTTGTGCTGCAGACATTTTTTCAGAGGTTCACAAACCTTGGATACTTCTGGTGCGGGTGCGGAAACTGGAGCCCGAACACGCTCTTATGTTCTAGTCACGGAGAAGTGGGTGATCCAGAACTGGCGTTTCTGCTGAAAGTGATGCGGGGCAACATCGAGCGGATCCCGGGCGATCTTCACTTCACCCCCTGTTACCTGGGGAAATACATTTATCTGTACGACGAGGCGAAGCGGGACGCCGTCATCACGATCCAGCGAAAGTGGCGAGAGTGCCGCTACAACCCCGCGTACCGGATGTGCAGTCGGGTTCAGCTCCGCGCTATGGAAGATGTTTACGGGGCGGCGGGGAAAACCTTGCTTTGACACAGACAAGGTCAGTTCATTGGCCTTCCTGCACATCCTCACATTCCTCGTGTTCTTAACCTACACATTCACGACGATTGTGTCGCGCAATAAAAATAAATTCCCGATGCGATATAATAATGTTTAAATTTTAATTAGTATTAAAATTCTTAAAACGCCAAATGCTAATAATGACGAGAAATTGTCTATGTATTTTTATTTTTATTTTAACACTTCTCAGAAAAAAGCGGGATAGACGAACTAATTGAGGCGTTTCGTCCTAGTTTGTTTCCTGCCTTCTCTCCTAAGTCTCCCCATTATCTGTTTCCTATACTTGGGTAAGAGGGGCGGCAGCGGGGGCATACCCCAAAAGGGGGGATAGTAAAAGGGGGGATAGTTATTTAACTTTTCAATTTCTTTTTTCCGCGTCTCTATAATAACGCGGGAACGACTGTTTTGGGAGCACGCGAACGCACAGCATTTCCGGAACATGTACACCTTTTCGCTCACTTCAAACGCAACATTTTCGCGACATTTTCCGCACTCAACATTTCTATCGAGATTGTGACCATACCACGGCAGTTTTTCTGTGACGGTTCCGTCCTTGTTACGCTTTCTTTCGTTTTTTACTCTTCTCCCATGGTGTAGATATTCGTGATTTTGTTTTGCATTACCACACGGGCACATATGATCAGGCTGTTTTATCAAAGTATATGGGCACGCCATCTTTCTAAACTCGACCTCTGTTGGGGGGTTTTCGGCCAACCTCAGTGTCTCGGGGTCGTTACCGAGGTCATAGCGATAATCTCCCGGGTGAAACCTGGGGTCTTTCAATTCAACTAAACCACGAGTGCCCATGGTTGAAGAAAAATCGGTGTCTAACATCGGGTCTCTCAATAACCAACTTTTCCAGACCCTCGGGTCTATCCCTCCACCCCACACCAATTCGTCACCAAATCTATAAAATGGTTCAGGGTTTCTTTTCCACCAGGGGGGTACCTTGTCCCCACGCTTTCCAGAATTACCATAAGAACTTAGTTCGCCGTCTACCACACCCACTGTCATAGTTTCGACCTCGTTTCTTCCGTACCTTGTTTCTTTCTTCCATTTCCAGATACCTTTACTAAATCCATCGGTAAACGAATTCCATTGGTATACCTGGTCGTTTTCTCGGCGCATCACAAAATGGTCATTCTTGAGCGCGTCAGTCACAAATAATTCCATCACCTTATTCTTGTCCATATAACTTCTGATTTTGTCTTCTATTATCCAAGGAAACGCAGTGAAATTTAAAAGTTTTGACAGAATACTCTGGTCCCTGCATCGGTCTCTTGCACCTCTGTCTTTTTCTATCGCCGTGACCCAGACAAGTGCCAGGTTACGATATGCTCTCTGCGATACATTTGCGCCGTGTTTGGTGCACCACGAAGATAGAGACATGGTATAAATGTTTGGATGAAAGTTTTTTGGTAGAAGTTTTTTTATAAATTCAGTTATTCTGTATAATCAAATATGGATATCGGAATAATTGGTTGTGGGGTTAGCGGGATAGCCTCGGCTAAAGAATTTATTAAGGGGAATTACAATATAAAAATATTTGAAAAAAACTCTGATATAGGCGGGACGTGGCTAACGAAGAGTTATCCTTCATGTAGAGTACAGGCAACTAAAAATTCATACTGTTTTTCGGATGTATCATTTTCGGACAATGCGGACGAATATCCTTATAGGAAAGAAGTTTTAGATTACCTTAATAAGGTGTGTAATCTCTATGATATAAGAAAACACGTAAATTTCAATTGTAATGTGACAGATTGTTCGTTCAATTCTATAACCAGAAAATGGGAAATAACATACAACGGCGGCTTGGGTTATAGTTGCGACTATCTAATCGTTTCCTCTGGGTTTTATACGACTGATAAAAAGCATCAGGGTATCGCTTCGAGCGACCTAATAGGGCGTAAGATCTTCTACCCAAAGGATTTGGGGTTTACCGGGAATCTTAAACCTAGCCATTTTCGTAACAAAAATGTCGTTATTATAGGCAATGGGCCGTCTGGGTGCGATCTCGCCGTTCTCGCCAAAGACAACAAGGCCAAGTCTGTGACAGTGTTGTACCGTAGTGGGAAATGGATCTGTAGAAGGTATTTTTGGGGTATATTAAGTACAGAGTTTGTAATTAATAGAAAAAATTCATATATCACCGAACGGTTATCGAAGCAAACGAGGATCGTGATAGCGACGGTAATGTACTATCTTCTGTTTATTATAGCGCACTGTAATTTTATGAAAGTAGATACACCGGCAGAACCGTATAACAGAAGCAACATCGTGCTGAACGAGAAATTTTTAAAAATGGTGTACAACGGGGAAATAAACTATACAAAATCGAAACAAACGTACATAGACGAGCTAAACGTTAAGACGGATAACGGAGCAATGCCATACGATACGTGTATGTTATCGATAGGGTACGAAAATGATATAAAATTTATGAACCATGATGCTATCCCGAAAATGCACAAACACATCATAAATCCTGAACATAAAAATTGCGCGTTCATAGGATTCGCGGCGTCTTTCAATTGGCCTCTCGTTTCGGAATCCCAAGTAAAGTGGTATATACGCCATATCGAAAATAAAACCATCAGCGATAAAGACATTATTTCGGAATTGAAGATGGAAAAGGAAGCAGAAGAAAAGTATCACGATTACCATGATTTGGGGCTTAGCGTTTTCAACTATTTAGATAAGTTACGGAAGTGAACATAGTACACCACATTAAGGGCGATGAAGGATAGGAGCGCGAGCTCGGCGCCGTTTTTGGAGACGGAGGCGCTAACCAAGCTCTCGGCGGCCCTCGTCGCGTCATCGTGGGTTTTTTGATCTAACTCAACAGTAGTCTTGGCTATTTCTTCGTTCAAATTATGCAACGCCGGAGCGTCGGCCGAATACTTGCTTGCGTAAACTAAGAAACATAACACCGCGACCAACGATATCAGACCCATAAGATAGGTTGCGTATCTTAACGTTTTGCTACGGTCAAGGACGGCGGCGCTCATGCCCCCACTTTAACCAATGATGGTTTAAATGACTCGTTCTTGGCAAAGTACGACAAGGACGGAAACGTCAAATGGGCGGCGCGGCAAGCGGGGGCCGCGGGGTTTCGACCTATTACGAGTTAGAGGCCGTTTATTAAATTATTAATTTTTCAGTTCGCTCTCTCGGATGAGCCTTTTGACGCCAGGATTTACATAGTTGGCGAAATTGGCGACACTCTGCGCAATTTTCGCAGTACCTTCAAGGGGGCGGAGAATGTCCACAAAGAGAATTACCCGCGTTTCGTCTGTATCGTTTCGGACCCAGTGATCGTAAACGTCGTCAAAAATAACGCCCTTACCCTCTTCCCAGTTATATTTTCTTCCATCCACGTTTATGAAACATTTCTCGCTTTCCTTGGGGACCTTTAACCCCAGGTGGTACCGTATGACACCTTTTGCCGGGTCGTTGTGGGGCGGGACATAAGCCCCCGGTTTCATAAAGCTAAACAAGGCCGACTGCATTCCCGGTATTTTCTTCAAGAGTCTAGTGGTTTTTGGGCATTTTTTGGTATTCGTCGGAACGTCCTGGTTAAACAGAATAAGATTATAGGTTCTCCATTTATCGCTTCCTATATTATCGAACGTGTCTAAATCCGTTCCATATATTGAGCTTACTAATTTTTTCTGTATACTTTTTATAAACTTATTATCCCCGGAACCGCTCCCTTTATACAAAAATATGTTGTTGTAAGTGTCGTGCATGGATGGTATATCCTCGTTCATTATACTCTCCATCTCGGCTTTGACGTCCATCCACGAATTTTCGATATACTTCAATTCTGGGATTAATTCGGTGGTAGACGGAAGGCCCTCGATCCCGGCGTAAAACGGCTTAAACTCGGTCGAACTTTTGATAGTCGCGTTCAAAATATCTAAAAAAGATTTATAAGGACTAACCGCCATAATAATAATAAGAGACACCACTATAGTAATAATAATATACCGTTTCTTCATTTTGTAAATACGTTTATTAAAAATTTATATATAAATATAAATGTTCCACGAATACGTAAAAACGGATTTAGATGCTTACTTTTCTAGTATTAAAGGAGATAAAATAAAAAAAATTATAGAATACAGTCTTATGGACGGGAAATGTATCCGGTCTTATATTGTGAAACATATTATGGAAACGTTATGTGGAGAAAGTGACTGGAGACCGGTTGTGTCCGTCGAGGTTATACACGGAGCGAGCCTTATACTGGATGACCTCCCTTGTATGGATAATGATAGAATGCGCAGAGGAAAACCGTCCACGTTTGTGACATTTGGGGAAAGGTCATCTATTATGGTTTCTATGTATGCTGTCTCTAATACATTAAAATTACTAACAGAATGTATTAGAGGGTACGAGGAAAATGGGAAAATCAATAAAGAAGAGTTAATAGAGAAAGGTAAACTGATATCAGAAAAATGGGATAGAGTAATAAAAGATCTACTTACAGGTCAAATGATCGATTTGAAAGAATCAATTTCAGACATATGTGATGAAAAGATATCCACTGAGGTTGAAAATATAATATCACTAAAGACCTGCTCTCTGTTTTCGTTTTCGTTTTTAATGGGGGCTATTTATTCTTGTAAAGATGTAAATTACGATGACTTTGACAATATGGGGTATCATTTTGGTATGATGTTCCAAATTATGGACGATTTTGAAGACATTAAAGAAGATAACGATTACAACAACTATGTTCTCTGTAAAGGAAAGAAAGACGCGTCAGAAACATACCAATCGTCTAAGTCGAAATTAATAGGTTTACTCGAACGTAATAATGTGTATACCCTTGAAATGCAAAATATCATAAGTGTGATAGATGCTCGTATTCCGTAAAAATACATTAATGCGGCGACTAAGATACCGATAACGCCACCAACAACTATTTGAGAAGGTGTATGGTGATGTAGGTGCAATTTAAGATATACGGTACTTAATATTATTAGCGCCCCTATTATCCAGTATTTTTTTGAAACAAAACAAATATATATTACAGAAAACGTAACTACCGCCAAAGTAGACGAAGGCATACCATAATCGTCTGATATAGAGGAGGGTCTTGGTTGTTTTATAATTCTTTTTAACACCAGGGTTATTAAATATACCACTATAATTCCTACAATAAATCCAAAATTGTCCATTTTAATAAATATTTTATTAAAATTAAAGCCTATTCCAATCGATTTCTTCCTTTCCTTGCCTTTTTAGTGTTATGTT
>Ga0302114_10000886_pt1 | contig 20291 bp, 8 predicted proteins | sample AG5_Surface_MG_FD_203107 | JGI IMG/M metagenome (GOLD analysis project Ga0302114, IMG submission 203107) | Marine microbial communities from Western Arctic Ocean, Canada - AG5_Surface | ecosystem: Environmental > Aquatic > Marine > Oceanic | place: Canada: Western Arctic Ocean | collected...
TTACCATTTTTGTAAATTCGTGGAACGGTCGCCTCTTGACCGTACTTTTTCTTAAAATCATGATATTTCTTTCCATCGAGATAGTATACACTATAGTTTTTCTTCTTCTTTTTCAGCAGGTTCAACGCTTTGATACAATACGGGCAGCCTCGCATCGCATAGACCTTGTATTCTGGTGGCTCAAGAACATCCATTTTATTATACATAATTTTACCATTCGTTATATCTATAAAACTTGTAAATGCCCGCAAAGTATGTTTTGATAAACTTGGTAAAACTGGGGCTACTCTTCTTTAGGTCGTCGAACGAGTCCTTTAATACGTCCCCTCGACTCTTGTTTGGGTGAGACAACCGATAGTCGACATACCACATTGCCCAAGTCGCGCAACTTCCACCGAACCCCATGCGTTCCATATTTTGGATATATTGGTGTCCAGTCAATTTTTGACTTTTCCAATCAGGCCAATTGGGGCATACATCAATGGGTGAATAATAGTCTTCTTTCCTCGCGATAAACCCTTTGTCCATAAAATACTGTAAAAGGGTGTCGTCGATATCGGTATTTGTTTCTGAATTCCTACTATAATCGTTGTAGCCCGAGGACCCATGGGGTTCGTATCTCTCGGCGGTCTTGTCCTGTTTATCATAGATAACCATATTCAGATGGTAGGCCCCGTGTTTATACCGAATACGGAGTGGAATAACGATAAATCTGCTACTATTTCGCAGACATTCTTCGATCCGAAATTCGACGTTTTCATGAACAAACATTTTTCCTGGAACGCCTGGCACTGGAAGTTTCTGTTTCTGTCCTTTTGCTAGTAAATAATTCTGATAAAGAGTTCTAGGTGTATAATGATCAAACTTTTCGGTCGGATAATCAAGCTCTATTGCCCCAAATTTGTCGGGCTTGGTTTCAAGCCTGTCAAAATAGAAAATCATGTTCTTTTTCCACTCGGTTCCTCCTTGGTGAGGATGTATTTTTATGAAACACTCTTTAAATTTTGTTTCCAAGTACCGAAACGCGGCATTCTCCATCACCGCGGTTCCTGATAGAAACGTGTTGGGCACTTTAATATTTATACATCTATTCGTTTTTTCACTGCGTATCTTCCCGGGAGGACATGGTGCTTTCGGTGTTATAACCGGTTTTACCGGTTTTGTTTGAAGCGATCCCGATGTTATACCCAATTGTTGGGCGAGTTTTCCGTTCGCCGCGATACACCTACCGGTTTTAGGGTTTCTAACTTTCCCCGGCGGACACCTTGTTTTGGTTGGTTTTGGACTTGGGGTTGTAGGTTGGGGTGTGCTGGGGGGTAAACCGAGTTCCTTTGCCAGTTTTCCGTTCGCCGCGATACACCTACCGGTCTTAGGGTTTCTAACTTTCCCCGGCGGACACACTAGGTTGGTCTTTTTTGGTGTTTTCGGTTGGGGTGTGTTGGGGGATAAACCGAGACTTTTTGCTAGTTTTCCGTCTCTATTGATACATTTCCCGGTCCTTGGGTTTCTAACTTTACCTGGTGGGCAGCCCGAGCTTATGTTAACGTTCTTTAACAATCTGTAATGTCCCCCGGACCCACCGTCCCTGAGGACGTATATATCAGTACCTCCGCCTCGCATATTTGTAACATTTTTAAACATATTATCGACAATTATCAAATTTAGGTGAAATACATCACAGGCTGCCTGAATCTCCGTCTGGTCTGCGTACATATGTGTTTCTCTAACTTTTTTTACAAAGGTTTTATATGAAATTGGTTTACCGGATTTTTTATCAAAGTATTCTGGGTTGTACTTCATTGCCGCTTCTTTCAGTTTTTGTGAATTGAAATGAGTAATGCCGTTAAAAAAAGGTTTATATAATTTCTTATTTGTATCTAATTCGTCCGATATGATCCGACGGATTGTTCGATTTGGTGTAATATTAACGAACTTCCCAATCGCGTCATAGAAGCAGTCACCGTTTTTTACTGTCTCGACTATATCCCCATTGTAAGAATTGGAGTTATAATTGAATGATATTGACATTTATATAAACATTAAAAATTTATACTTTCTAATCACACACATAGTTGTTGGTTGATGATTTTTATATGAAGTGTATATTCGTTATCCAGCGTCCCTAGAAACCGATTCGTGATATTGACGCCAATAGTACTTGTTCCATTTTATACCAGATTCGCTATTCCCTTAAGTGGCGATTTATGTAGATTCCCAATTTCTATTAACAAAATTATAGTTAAAATGATACGCCTGGACCGAAAAGGTATATGTGGCGAGGGCGCATATGGGGTCGTTTATGAAGCGAAACTTACTATCAATAACGGCGACGAAAAAAATACTAGAGTACAAAAAGTGGCTGTAAAGAGGAACTACGGAGATACTGGTACAAAAGGAGTATCGTGCATAAGAGAGATGAATTTCTTGGCTACATTGAATCACCCGTGTATCATCAGGCTAAAGTCGATATCAGTTGGTGACCCGTTTGAAAAACAGCGCCCTTGGACCCCAAAGGCGAAACGGCACAAAATGAAAGAAGATACACATCATTTCGTCATGGAGTACTCCGAGTATGACCTTGACAAATTTATGATGAAATGTAAAAATTTTAACCAACTCAAGACGATAATGTGTCAACTTTTGCTGGGATTGGAGTATATACATTCAAAGGGAATCGTTCACAGAGACATCAAACCACCCAACGTACTAGTTAATATGGATGGAAACATACCCTACGCGAAATTCTGTGATTTCGGGTTATCGTGTGTACCTAATCGCTATCGTCCATCCACACCTGGCGCAGTGACGTCGTGGTATAGGGCACCGGAAATAGCGTGCGAATACGAAGATTATGCTTTTCCATCCGATATATGGTCACTCGGCTGTGTCTTCTATGAAATGGTTACCAAAAAACCATTTATAGAGAGTAAAGACGACGACGAAATTATCTTTAACGATATCGTGAGAAGTATTCCAGAGAATTTCAGTACGAATGAGTTAGAGCGATTTGTCCAGAACGGAGGGTGCAAATTCAAGACTGATATTCAAAGGGAAAAGAAATTTTCTTACATGAGCATCATGAAAGACAATATAAATATTAGAGAGTTCAACAAGAAAGGAGGGCTTATAAGCGATTTTTGTGACTTGCTCGACAAAATGTTGGTATTGAGACCCGAGTCTAGGCTTACAGCTACCGAGTGTATAGATCACCCCTTTTTCGATTCTCTTAAAACGTATTCGGGAGACATGCGATCTAAATATCCCTTAACTTTAAATTTGGATACTGAGGTAGATATTCGTGATTGCATCGAAAGAAAATGGGCCGCGAATATAATCCTCACAGTTTACAATAAACGGAAGAAACTCAAATGGTATAGTCACGATATCGCTTTTCAGTCTATGAGAATTTTTGATGAATATCTTTCATATGCGTTCTCTAGAGAAGATGTAAAACTTAAAAAAAAGGTTACCGACACACAGGGTAGTCTGAATTCAAAGAATGAAATAGAATTATACACTTATAGTTGTATATATATCATGTACAAGCACTACAGCACGCTTTATAAATTTTACCCATGGACTAGTATTTTTCCGTCACACCTTATTAGCGACAAGTCTTTGACGACTTTAGAAGAATTCGAGAAGTATATAATACGGAGAATATGTAGATACGTCATTTTCAAACCATGCTTTTTGGACTTTCTCACTACCGACTATGAAGAGAAATCCAATAACAAAAAAGAGTTGGATGTGAGAAATTATCTATCCAACTATTGTTATACCAATAGCTACAAAGGAAGCTTACGTGAACTATATTCTAATATCAAAGAACATATTATGGTAGACGGTAAATAACCCAATAAAAATAAAAAAACCCAATGCTGCGATAATAATATTATTAAAAATGGAAGAATAAGAACCTTGTTTATATGTTTTTACAAAAATAGACAATTCGTTTTCCTCCCCGTTTACTATATCGATAAGCATTTCTTTTATTTTTGGCATATCGTATCCTATCGTTATTATGTGGTTTAAAATTCGGTGCATTGTTTTTTTGGATATATTGGGGCATTCTATGGGAAAGGTTTCGTAATCGACGTAGGAGAGGGTGCAAATAATGTCGTAGGGTATATGTCTCTCCAATTTTTTATCGATTATCGTAGCCATTTTTATTGATTAATAATTTTGGATTTCTCAAACTGAATTTCCGATCAAAACTTCTACAAAAAACTTCTACCTCAAACAAGTCGACTTCTCAAACTGAATTTCCAATCAAAACTTCTACAAAAAACTTCTACCCCAAACTGAATTTCCAATCAAAACTTCTACAAAAAACTTCTACCCCAAACGAACTCAATCAAAACTTCACTTCAACATGGATTCTATCTTTTTCGGCGTCAAGGGTCTCCCTTACACATCGAAGAACTTCAAGGGCGACCCGTACTTCGCGGCGCGGAACAAGATCAGGAAATGGGTGACCGATGAGCTTTCTTTGGACAACAACTCTATCAAGAGGATCTGGGTGAATATGGATACTGGGTATATCACTTTCAAGGTCGAGGCGAACGAAAAGGGAAGGATGCTTGCTGCTATGATCGCCGAACACCCTGCGAAGGAATTTCCCTTCAGTTGGGAGAAGCGAATTCACGATACTAAGCCTGAACCCCATTGGCTTCGTCAGCACAAGGCGATCATCTACCTTCACGATATTGACCGAGTCACCCCTACCCTCCCGAATACAGCCGCTGTTATGGAGACTCTCGACTTTGAATGCGAGATGGATAAATGGGTACTTGAGCGGGCGATCGATGTTGTGCTGAGCGAGAACGACGATATGGACAACTTTATAGACGAGGGTGTCGACGAGATAGAAAGTATTCTTGGTGGCCTATCGCTAACCGACGTTCCCCGGAAGAAACGAAAGTGCACCGACGCGCTCGTTATTGAGTTGGAAGACGACGATGACGAAGAGGCTTTTTTCTTCGGCCCCCCGGTTCCGGTGACGAGTTCTAACAAAAAGAAGACATGGAGTTCGGACGAGATTTGCGAGCGGATTCGGTTGCTCGTGGCTTCGGCAAACATCAGCATTAGCAATACAGACATGAAGCGACTTACATTCGAGTTCGGGGAGGAAAGACCCAACACATACCCCCCTCATCTCAATCCCGATGGTAGTTGGCCGGAACCCGCACCAGAATATCATCATCATCAGGGAGCAGAGTATAATAGAGTATAATAGAGTATAATAGAGTATAATAGAGTATAATAGAGTATAGAGTATAGAGTATAGTACTTAGGAGATCATTTGTATTGTGGTTGAGTGGAGGACGTTATAAATAATCAATGTATAATGTTAGATAAACTTGTAGTAGGCAAAATATGATAACAAAAAAATTTTATATATAAATATATAAAATACCAAATTTAATGGAAATACATATTTTGTGTTATCCAGGTGACCAAAACATTTTTCTCCATTATATGAACCATCGTTTTGCTGTGACATTATTTCATTAATGTCGTAAATATGGTCATACATTTATCAAACTTATCTCCAGGCTCATCTTCATAGGTAGCGTACTCAGCTGGATCTAATCTATAGGCTCTACTTTGAAAATCTGAGATAGAAATTTCTCCCACTTTTTATCCACGTTCGATATAGTATAATTCTTGTCAAAATCAAGGCAGGTAGTCGTATTATCGCTACTAAAATCGTTCATTTTTTGCCTAGAAACCTTTTGACGTTTAATCTTGATATTTTCGGCGTCGATGGAGAAAGTGCGTGTGGCTCTATTCCAAAGCAGTGGTTCAATGTCCACAATAGATGAACCCTCAACAATAATATTAGTATTGTTGAAATATCCAGACGAGACCCCTATCTTTATTATAGATTTTAGATTGGTCTTCTCTGTTTGATCCAGTTTTAAGTCGGTTTCTAATTTAGATATATGGCTATAGATACAATTGGTCTGCATCTTACCAAGTTGTTTCCAACTTTCGGTAATAGGCTCTATTTTTGAACACTCATAATTCATTTTCGATTTATCGAGATCCGACAATATTCCTTTGTCCTGTACAAAATGTTTGAATGTGTCAAGTGATTTTTCAATATCTGAAGGCGTTAATGTCACTTGAAAGTTATACTTCGATTTCATGGAATAATACAAAGTATTATCTTTGTAACTGAACCCCTTAGGGAAGTTTCCCCTAGACGCCTTCATGAGAAATATATCCCAAAATCCGTCAGTATTATACTGTCTCATGTTATCCAAAATGGGGTGTTCGATGTTTTTTTTAATTTTTAATCCCTTTTTCTTTGCCGGAATCACCGGTTGACCACTAGAATCAAAGATTATTTCTCCTGTCTTTGAATATACTGTCAGAGAGTCTTCCATTTTATTAATTTAAACGTTAATAAAAAATTCATTTAGAAATCCACATCTTCTGGATCTTCGAGCTGTTTAGAACCCTTTTCGGTCAAGCGGTTAAATTTCCTATAAGACCCGACCACATTGCGTTCATAAAAATTTGTTTTCTGAGATAGGTTTATGTCTTCCATCCATTTGAGGGTCACTTTGATATTATAGATGGCTTCGAGTCCACAGAGAACAGCCACTTGGTCTGCGAGCATCTCTATGTACGTGTGTAGATTTGCCTTAGTCAATCCCGCATCTTCGTCGATCTGGTAACTGATGACGGGTTCGGCCAGTAGATAATCCGCGTGCATTTTCTCGATCACCACAAATTCCTTTATCATATTAATCGCACTCTCGTGCTCTTCCGGAAGAAGACTCCGCTTTGCTTCTGCTGCCTTTTCGTCGCGGTGTACACTTTCGTCTTTGGATATCTGTTCGTTCGATTCGATAAAGTCATCAAACATATTCAGTTTTCGCAGATAAAAAATAACCGCAAACAGGCTCACAAACCCAACGCCTTCGCCGAGAGCACAGGCAACGTTCTCAAGACCCTTTGAACCATGATTATTGACATTGGCTATCCATTGCGACTTCTTGGTAACACACTCCAGTTTCTCGCACATCTCGAACATTTCCAGGTGCTCTTCTTCGGGTATGATCGTGAGCGCCGCCTTGCTGTACGTTTCGGCATGCGTATTCTCTACCTTGAGCTGCATACATAGATAAAAGACCTTGGGCCAATTCCCTTCCGAAACGGCGGTTGTTATCATCGGGATAAGGTCTTCGGAAATGATCCCGTCCCCGATAAGAAAAAAACCAAAAATGCTCTTAAGAAGATGCCGAATCCGCGGAGACGCACGTTGATAATCATCACGATCAGTCACAAACGAGAATTCCTCTGCCGACCAGTCTTGAGCCTCTTGTTTCTTGTAGAACTTCCATGATTGAGGGTCAACCTCTGTCCTCAAAATATACTTTGAAAGATTGAGTGCTTTGGAAGAAGGCTGAAGCATTTTATATAGTAACTTATCTTTTTAATTTTCATTTTTAAAGATATAGTCAAAAATATCAAATTTCATATTAGATACGATTGCGTCAACTTGTTTGTAATCTGTACAAAAAGAAAATTTCTCGTTCATGCACTTCTTCACGAATGTATCCGATAGCGACATCTGGGATGCGATATTTTTTAATATTTCATAGTTATCAAATCTTACTTGTTTATATTCCCCGAATTTATGTTTCCCGAAGTATTCGTGTCCACAAACTTGATCTATATCGTATCGTCGTATTACATCTTCTTCCGTCATCTTGTATATTAAATCCAAAAAAATTCGGTTTGCGTCAGTTATTCTTTTTTTGATGTGAACACGGGCATTGAGACTCTTATCGTGATAGGACTCGTTGAAATAGATTTCGTACATGGTGCACCCCAGAGCATATACGTCCGATTTTATACTAATACCCCCTTTGTCTATTTCTGGTGCCCTATAATGAAAGGTGTATAATTGTTTTTTAGAGTTTGATTCTAAAAATCTACAAAGGCTGAGGTCGTTAATTTTCACAGCACCGTCTTTGTATCGAAGGATGTTGGAGGGTTTTATGTCGCCGTGAACAATGTCATGTTTTGTTAAAAACTTTAATCCATCAACAATCTGTGCAAGTATATCTTTTTTGTTTTTGGTCCGATTACTTAGATTGGAAATTGCCTTCTTTTGTACGATCTTTACAACATCATATTCTGTCACTTCAATATCCTCGGCTTTTACGATATTTGGGTGGTCTATGTTCAGCATGATATAACACTCCAAGTAGTTTTCAATCCCACAAAATTTCGGTTTAATGTACTTTACGCAGAAATTATCATCCATTTCGTATACCTCTCCGTCGCTACCCTTTCCTAACATTTTTCCTAACATTTTTAAATAAACATAATAATAAAATGCTAAACAGCACTAACAGAATAAAATTATATACCGTTTTGGTGTCCATTGTTGTTTTAGTAATTGTGGGTATCATGTTCGGCTTTAGGAAGAGAATCTTCCATCGACGGAATGGCGAGAGGATAACGTCATTACAAAACGGGCACGGATATTACGAACCACCTCGCTCGCTCGGGTGTGTAACGTCTGACGGAAAGTGTAACACTTCGGGTACTGAGACATTTGTCCAGAATTGTATCCCACACCCTGTCACGGGAGACGGGTGCTCCAACGAGGAGTCTGGAACTATGACATTTGCCCAGTTGACGTCGTCGAAATCCTGTTCCAAGCAGTGCGTTAAGAATGTGTTAGGGGTACGCGATGCCACCGATTATCAAACCCCGGCCGCCGCTGTCGCCAAGTTATCGTCCCCGTCCATACCGTATTATGACATGGAGGCCGCAAATCCGTGGAAAATTGGCTATGGCAGTCACACTTTTGACTCGGTCGATGGAAATACGACCGGTTTAGTCGATGCAGATGGCAGTTATACTTTTGACGCAACCGGGTCCAATGCAGGTGGATATACCTTCCGTTTAATCGATGCCTCTGGAACACCCAGTCACTACTTTGTCCCAGACCTTACCATCAGTGATTGCTGGGATGTGTACACTTCGCCATCGTTGTCCGATACCCCAGTGCCCATTAAGCCTACTACTACTACCCCAGGGGTCTACACGAGTGCCGCTTTATCTATCACAAGTCCTTCGTGGGTTGGTGGTATTGTCCCCCCTAAATTGTTGGGAAATCAGATTGAACAGAAGAATCAGTACTTTAAGGGGACCAACAATGTCATAGATCCTTACTACGGCGTCAATTACACCAAAGATTACTTCGGTGTCTACGATACAGAGAAAGAGATGTACGCTATGAAAACGAATGATGAAAATATGCCGATATGTATCCCCGCAAAGTACACTGGGTACCGCCAAAAGACATACACTTGTAACCCTAATGATAGTTCAGGGATCGAGACTTGCACTTACACTTGTGGCACCGAAACCGCCCTTCGGTTCACGGGGTTCAAGGCGACAAATACCTTTAGTACCAATGTCATCATGAGGTACCCTTACTATGTCCAAGATACCGGGGAGAAGTTTTACTACTGCTACGACAAAATGGGGAACAACGTCATCGATGCGCTCTACGACAACGTGAATATCGACCCTGATTTCGTTTTCCCGACCGAGTGTTACTCCAAGCACATCACCAATTACCCGAATAAGAGCTGGTACGATATGGAGGGGGAATGGAAAAGATCTAATGACATTAGTAATACCATGACCTTTACCGCCGGCACCGACACGGATTCATATACCTTTAGATCTGAGAGTCTTTATTCTTGGCCCCCACATAATAGCATGTACCTCGTTCCTGGAAACGAATCAAATAGTTGGGACGAATATTCTGACTCTTTGTTAAATAATCTAGTCACCACCTATACTCTCGTATCCGCGGGGGTATACGAAAGTACCTCTCTCGATATAACCCTCACAAATGAAAGTTTGACGAATGGAACATCTCGTACTAAAGAGAACTTCAAGATGGTATCGAGGGCCAGTTATTCTAGTAAAACAATCCATCTCAGAAACCATAATTCCCGTATTCTCGATACTTATGATGATGCTAATAATTCTTCTATCCTTATGGCGAAGGTCGGGGTCGAAATAGTAAAGGTCAAATCTATTAAACCGGTTAATGTATACAATAGTGATATTTCAAACTACAATCTCTATAGTTATAGTGAAGCCTCTTCCGTCAATTCTTTCAACGTGACAGATAACGAAGGTTATTATATCACATCTCTTTCCTATCCTACCTCTTGTATGGTAAAAATAACCGATAGATCAGTGTCCCAATTTACCCTTACCCCAACCCCAACCCCAACCCCAACCCCAACTCTCGCCATTTATGGGTTTTTTGATACTAACCCAACAATCGTGAAGCTTACTTATGATACCGATTACACATGCGACCATCCCCTCGCAACCCTTAATGTGTCATCTGGGTGCAATTTTTATGTAGTTACCGAAATAACCACTCATAACTACTCTAGCTCAAAATCGTTTGTCACCCAAGGTATAAAGATGTCCGGATCGTTCTCTGACATACCGATTGTTAACGAGGAGACCTATTTTGCGGCGACAGATGAAAATAATGTAGAGGTGGGATTCGAGTATGCGCCCATTTTTGTCGCCGGAAGAGAGTCAATTTCCATCCCTTTCAAACCAATCGTTTATGTTCAGAGTTCTTTAGGCGGCGATGTCGATGTATCAGTCAAAGGGGTAGATTATACTATTTACTTCGATACTGTAACTTCCACTACGGTGTCCGAAGTTTCTGTAGAACGGGACTTCTCCAACAGCACCCAGATTCCATACAACAAGGAGACAGATGTCACGTTCATCCACAATCTTGCCGAGAAGATGTCTGATTTTACAGAGTTTATGTCCCCATATAAGGTCGATGATTTCGGGGTTCCGTCCGACTACGTATGTTTTGACGAGAATAATAAGCAACGCCCCAGCGGGTATAAAGTGAAACTGGAACCCGGGGAGACGATTGTCGTGAACATCGAAAGTACTGACTACAACCTCAATTACTCTGATTACAATTACGATAGCGCTATATGCGGGGTGTATGGTTACAAAGACACTAAAGATATAGTCCACCCCCCGTACAACAACCGAAACTCATATAACGAGGTCGCGGTTGAAATAAATCCCGGCGACTGTGCTATTCCCGGTGCCGGCACTGATAATGACAATAAAAATATCACAAACATGTTCAGACTAGGCATCAGCGAGAAGGTATCCGAACAACGACTCCAGTGTTATTCTGAATACGGAAAAAGCCCCTCGAACAGGGCGTGTAACATACCGGTGGATCCTCAAGAGTACTTTGTTAATGCTACCTATTCAAAGGGACAGATTGTCTATCTACCGTTTGAGTTAGAAACATACTACCTTTCACTTGTGGAGAACAACACTATGGATATCTCTAGGATGGACAGTTGGAGAGAGGTGACCTCTTTCACGGGTTTACTCCAGAAGATGATGATTAATGAGATTTTTATGGCGAAAAACACCAATATCTTTTCGCGGTTTAAGGATAGTAGCGGATTTTTCTCCCCCAATACATTTGAGGGGGGCACATTAAATTTCTCGGGCTCACCGATAACAAATTTTGAGATGTACGCTTCGCAAACATCAGGATTTCGGACCACCGATCCGTCGGGGGTCTTCACTCCGTATGTGGCCGGGAGCAACTATTTTCCTGACAAAGAGGTCGAGGTGACACTTAACGTCCAAATTCCCAATGAACAGTTTTATCCGTTCGATAGTCGGAAACCTGTTATCACCAAACCGTTCCACATGGATTTGGTTCTAAACAAGTTGATCTACCGGTTACCCGAGGCCATTTTAATTACCGATGGCACCGCCGCCGATGGCACCGCCGCCGATGGCACCGCCACCGACACCAGCAAAAGCATGTTTAGGAAATATTCTTGGGGAGGGGATGTAAATTCGATAGAGTGGAAGGCACCGTCGGTTGATACCCCAACCGATACCCCAACCGATACCCCAACCGATACTCTGAGATGGCAGTATGGTCTTCGTCTCGATGTGAGACCCGACATTGTCTTCAACAACTCCAAACAAACCATTTCGGTGAACAATACGATAGCAAATGACCACACGGAGTATCAAATAGACAAGTGGGGAATGAGAAGACATAATGATAATGATACTCACACAGAAACGTTCGACCCCCTCTTCAGTATCGAAAGTCTTAATTGTGATGATCAGTTTTCCGATGTGTGGAGCAATGACGACCGGAATAAAGCGTTCGGAGGGAGGTTTGGAATATATCGCCCTCCCCCACCCGAAATGGGTATGGTGGGGGAAATCAGTAAAGTTGAAATTATTAGCGGGGGTAAAAAATATAACCCCGGACGATATGAAATAAAAAGTAGTAAAGGCGAGAAGAAGAAAAATAATGTTATCCAATTAGATAGCCATACCAAATATATAGAGGTAATTCAATTAGATAGAATTCTTTTCAATGAATTAATAATAAAACAATCAGATCCGCACCGGTATATTACTGGTGAAAACATATCTTTATCAAATTTTACAAATACTGCAATCAGCGGGATTCCGATGACCAACCGCAATTGCAACGGCAATTATTTAGTTAAATCGTGGACGGAAAGGGGGGTAAATTATGACGGGACTGCCGATGTCGTTACTCCATATCATCTGACAATAACTATACCAGATAATTCACCGATTAAAGTAGAAGGGGATGAAGTAAGAATTATTTTAGGGAAGTCTATCTGGGGGGTAAGTGAGCAACTCACACAACCGATTAAATATTTAGAATTTCGTAAAGACAAAAATTATGTTTATGTATATTATAAATACAATAGAGGATTGCAATTTACCGATAACATGATGTCCGCAAGCCCCTGGACGAACTCCTTCGGGGGCAAGGACACTTTCGACACGTCTGGTGCCTCTGAAGGCGGGTACACCTTCCGGCGGAACAAGGGCGACGGGACCGGCACGACTTTCTTTGTACCGAACGCCACCGTCCTCTATCGCTGGGACGAGTACACGTCGCTTCCCATCCAAGGCCCCCCAGCCGACAACTTCAGCCTCACCTCCCCCGGGGTGTACACAAGCGCCACGTACGCCTCGACCATCACGGGCACCTCGTGGACCGGCGGCGTCCAGTTGTCAGATTATTCTGGAACTCTTCTACCCAACGGGTCACAAACATTTGCGGGGATTGATTTTGCGACTAATATAATTGGTAAGGTATTACCTATAATATCGCAAGACTCTCGAAATAAACTATTGGTATTAGAAATTACTGACACAGCAACTGACAATTTTAGAATAGGACCTGACTTGAATATGGACATATCGACAACGGGAACCGAGGAAAAAGTGATTGTAATATATAAATCGGGTACGGTAGATTCGACACCGCCTCTTATAAATAGTATAAATAGTATAAATAGCGCGGAAAAGGGATCCTTCTCTACAGCTATATGCGACGTTGAAACTGAAAATATCGAGGATGGGAGCGTAAAAGGTCAATTATTAATAACCAAGCCTGGAAAATATTACAGAGTAGGTGAAATATGTAAATTGAGAAACCCTTGCACAGAGGATGAGGCTGTGGTTAGGGTTACCTCTCTTAAATGTGAATCAGTGACTGAATCAGTGACGAATGGTGCCCCTGTATATTTTGTTAACCATAATGATGTTACCAAACTTAATATTCATTGGGACTCTACAGACAAAAAATGGACAGTCAGATGGATAGTAGCTTCAGCGACGGAAGCACACCCTGTCGGTCTCCCCAGACTTTTAGCTAAACTTACAGGAAATTATATTGCTAGAATTAATAATCCTCCGGGTGATCTTACCGACAGTGGGACTGGATATAGCCTTTATAAATGTGAAATCAAATCTACCACTACCCCGGGAGGATTGACGCTTTGCATAATTCATTTTGATACTGAAACACAAGATAGTATCGTTTCTAGTATCGATACAGATGGTGATGGCGCACATGATTCCGTTGCGAATGAAGAGAGGGAGGTCATTCCGCCCGACAGCTCTCGGGACAGAGTCAAAAGAGAAACCAGTATCGAAGTATCAGTATCCAAACTGGGAAAAGGGATATGGAATGGCAATACGTTTGATATTGTCAGTATGATCGATGCCGACACCACCGATATCGATGAATATTACGATGTTTTCACTTTAACAGAAAGAGTCATACCAATACAGATCCTAAATTCCTTCCCTGTCAGAATCAGCAAAAACTCTAGACCATTAAAACCTGAAAAATACAGTGCTGCCAATTCTCCGACTTCTGATATTTCGTTGTCTCATAATTCAGAATCAGAATCAGATGTTGGGGCCAAGGAGTTTTCGAATCGTTGGTTTTCTGAACTTACTAACTTGATAAGAGTGTATTTTTATCCGTATTATGTCCCCAGACCCTTAACCGGAAATAAGTTCTCACTAGAGGCAATGTTCCCTTCTAAACTTAAAACAGCGGTTGATCACTCAAAGAACGGTACACAACAAGAGTTTATTGTTCCGCTAACTTACAATATGAATTTCTGCCTTTCTTCATTTTACACAAACACAGAAGACGCTTCGCGATATGAATCTCTACTAACCCTTACCGATTACCAATACAAGATTAAAGATGGCGCCACGAAGGATAATTACATGGGGTTAAATTTCTTTATCAACGACAAATATAACTATAAGGATAAGGATGGGCGTAATATATGGAATGGGCTTTCAGCGAACGACTTTCTTAACGCTAATTTGGGCACGACGTCAAAACTGAAGATGGTGCCGCTTTTTGGGTCGATTTCTCTCCGTGAGGACACCAATGTTAAAGGTGATAAAGTTAAACTAACCCGATCGGGGGGCGGAGACGAATCAGTGAAAGTAAATAATAATGGTTTACGGGTCGTCAATTACGAATCAAAATACAATACCATGTATGGAGACAATCCCTCTGTTGAAACCTCCACTGAAACCTCCACTGAAACCTCCACTCGGCTTTGGAAATCACACAGCGTAGAGACAAACGAGATCATCATCGGACGGATAGATACGACCGACAAAAAAGGAGAAAAAGGTGAATTCAGACTCGCCATGCTACAGAAGAATGAAGATTTCAAGAACTTGGATCTGTACCTTAACTATCCTAGGGCGCCGTCTATCTTCTCGCTCCCGGACTCTGAACCGCTTTCCGTCAAACCCAATGATTACTGTAACGTTTATTGCTATATCAACAACATCGAATCCATCTATAACGACGGTGATGGTGTCACGACCGGATTTATTCACATCGGGCGAGGAAAAATGTGGTCGACTTCAGCGTTCACCGATACTTTAGTAACAGAAAATCAGTACTGGAACAAAAAGTACCTCCCGTTCTTTCAGTCGACCTCCCAGACTGGATATTCGCGCTTTGCGAAGATGTCTCCGGGGAAGCTCATCGATGACTGCTGGGGGACTGGGGTTGTTCCTGACGCTGATGACACTTGTATAGGGGATTTTGTCGTAAACAAATTATTGAATGGTAATATTAATTATCCAGTTTCTTATAGCAATCAACATATGCCGATCTATCAGTTATCGGATAGCACCCCAAACAATTACCTTTGGTTTACCACCACTGAACCCGATGAATCTGAATCCAATATTGGCGAAGATATAGCACATTTTATCTATGATAACAAAACTAGTCTTCCTGATTATAGCATCCCTACTAATATCCTCGACAACCTTTGGTCTCCGCCTTCAGTACTTATGTGCAAGGACTTTGAGTACACTACCCCCGGAAATGGGGATACTTCCCCCTCGGCGCCTGACGAAAACTTCTTGAACTACCATAACGATCCGTCCTACTGGTTGAGTAACTACAGGAAAATATTTAGTAATCATAACTACTATAACGAATTTTACAATGACCTTATACGGAGCATTTTCTGGGGAAATCCCGGCACGAAGTTATCGCGTCCGTACAATAGTGCCTTGGCGTTTGTCCCTCAGAAACCCGATAGTACCTTTGATATTACCCTTCAGAGTCCGGATTATCGGGATAAAATGCATAATATTCAGAAATACATTCAGCCGATCGGGGCAAGTAGTAAATCATTAATACATGCTAGTGACAAGACGGACTCTGGGATGTGGGAATGGGATGCTAATATTTCTAATGCTACGTACAACTTTCCCTCAAATGTTGAAGTGGATGTATTCGATTCATTCCAACGCATCGGGCGGGAGGAATACATTAGTGACCAATTTGATCCTAGCGGTTCCAACGCTTTTAATAGTTTTTTTTATTCCGATAGCCCCATACCGGCACACCATCTATCACTTGACCCTCTGGGTCTGATTGCCCCTCTCTGCGACCCCACCACACCCGATGATCGGTACTATCGCACCACTAAAACTATGATTACAAATTTATATGATGCTATCAAACAGAAGCAAATGTTTTATCCAATACCACTGATAAGCAGTTACGCCGACATTGACGACAATATCGGTGGCAATCGCGCCTCCCAAATAGACCCTGAAGACTATCTCAACCCAGAAGAAAATGATGAGTATGAAATTAGGTCGCTGTCAGGCAACATTACCCCGATAAGTTTAAATTTAAAACCAAATCAGGTTAAGATTTTTGCGACCAATCACAGCATATGTAGAGTCAATAACGCACTAAGATTGGAATATAATAATATCGGACAAAACAGCGGCGACAGCCGGACCCCCTCTCAGACGAGACTGCCGCCGCACACTTTCCAAAGTGTTCTAAATCACGGAGTGGTGGGGTCTACAAGACCTTCGACCTGGCCGGGGGAGGACCTCCACACAGGGCGCCACAATCTCGGCAGCGACAAAGCTCGAGCCGATTTTAATACCCGTGAAATACCGTGCGGTATTATTGCGCCAGCTTGTCTAGAAGAGTATAACTTTAACAATAATACTAGACTATTTGAAGGACATTCAGGAATTGTTTATAAAAAGGCTTCGTCGGTCAACGGTGGATTTTACGATGATCAAAACATAAATAATGATTTCTACAATAAAACGGTCGCCAACTCGGTGTGGGCCATGTTCTACAATTGTGGAATAATGAAAGATTCTGACCATCTTCTTCTCGACCAAAGTAAAAATAAATCAATATGGTTCATGCACGAAGATTCTAGTTTAGCGACAAGAAAAATGGAAGTGGCTGGATGGATCAACGACGGCACTTTGCGCAAGTTTTTTGACAACTACATTAACGCGGGGATCACTGAACGAGGCTCATCTATCGCTGAACGAGGTTACAGGTTGTTAGCAATTAACAAAATTATCGATGAATATGGCAAAGAAGATTTTTTCTTTAATCGCGGCCCTGTCTTCCATCCGAATATGTTTCAGATGAAATTTCGGAATCAATTGGACACACAACTTCACCTAGGGAAAAACGAAAATTTAAATAGTATATCCAAAAACTTTATTGCGGGGAATAGCAATACAGGATGGAGGATATGGCAGGATAGTTATTCTATTTGGAATAATTCTATATTCGGAGAACCCGAGAATAACGCCCTTGCCCATGAACAACAACCGCAAATACCTCTAATAACTATCATGCCCTCGCGCAGACAAGACGATGTCTTTTATGCCAACCTCGGGTCTAGCATAAATATCAACTTGGAAGAAGCCCGATCGTTTAGCGTAACTAATCAAACCGCTAATAAACCATATCAACCACTTGTAAAAGCTGCAAAATCTTACAACGTACTTTTCGAGAATAAGAAACCACTTGATCACAACAAGATCTTCTTTCCCGCGATGGGGTCATTACCTAGCATTCATGGAACATATTCTTCTAGTGATACCTATTTTGGATCGACATCGGGGACGGGTTGTGTCGGAGTAGAAACACCAGACAACCCGTGTCCGTCCATTTATCCTCCTGAGAATAGTGACACATATTATTATCGCGCTGACGTCAATCAATACGATGGATACAATGTTTCTGATAATACTGGTGCAAAATTAAATAACTGGGGCGATAATCAGCGAGATATCCTAAAGGTTCTGGCTAACGTGTACGGGAAAGCGGCATTCGATACATATGGTGGTTCAAATACCGACGATACCAACAGATATAATAATCTGTCCCTCGCGGATTATATGTTTAATCGTAGAAAGGTCGCGCAGCAACTCTACGTTCACGCCCTTGGTCTATGGAACAATCGTGGCGAATATTATGACGGAGAAATGGCAATGGAGGGAAATGGACGTCTGTCGACAATCCACGCAAACTTTTATGGCGTCAACGGATGGAGTAGTATCACCCCTTACAATCCTAGAGCGAAGGGTCCCCGTGTAGGTAGACAATTCATTCTAAACGATATACCAAAACCAGTAAGGGTCATCATGGAATTAAAAAACCAAAACCAAGATTTTAATGTTAACGATATTTTGAATAGAAATCAGAAATTTATGAAGAATATAACCGAGTATGCCGAATCTCCAACAAAGGTTAATCTTACCAAAATCTTAACCCAGAAAAGTTCTTCTATCATCACATCCGGTATTTATAGTGCAGATCCTGACACACAAACACCTACGACCTATTTACCCGGTGGGTGGGGATGGCCTTCTATCAGCACCAAGGTGACAAATACCGACTATCCATATCCATCCTTTCCATTTTTCGAAAATTGCAATCAAGTACTGAATACCGGTAATTTCCGTGACTACCATTATGATGCGAATGAAGATGACGCAGGTAACGTTGGGGGTTACAACACGTTGTCATTAAATCAATGGTTATCTTTGTATAGAACAGGAAATTCAGTGAACGGCGACACTGGTCTCTCCACTTCCAATTTAACGATAGATAAAAGTAATTACGGAAAGTTGATTAAAAATGGTGCGACTTTCGGATCACCCTCTATTAGCATTGATTTATCAGATCCAAATCCCGAATATAGGACCTATCAAAGCTCTGCACGAAACAATGGCACCGATACTATACTAAGTGATATAGACCCAAACACTAACACTGGCTACATGCCGTATGGCTACATGCCGTTTTTCAATAATAACCAGAAGACCCTTCTCCCCACCATTTCTCGCAACAACGAAATTAACCACGAAGTATTCTTCCCCGCGAAACTAAATCTACCGATACGTACCTTTTACCAAATCCAGAGTCCTAAATGGAAAACTAGAGTGTCAAACTATTTTCCCCACAGTGACCCCGAATTACAAGGTTCGATGTTGAACAGGTACGTGACCCGGAGGCGAGATATGTCCGTAAGATTGGATACACATAGGGACTGGAACTATAATAACTACGATGACATTTATGACCCTATTACCAAGGAAAATTTCAATAAAGGGTTTACACCGACAAGCCCCCCGAATTATGGTCCCGTTATCGGTGGTGGGTGGGACGAAGAGTATATATTTACAAATACCCCGAAGGTCAATATGGTCAATACTGACGGCACCCAATCCCCGACAAATACATCTCCTTATTTGGGGAAGAGTTATAAGTACGAAGATTTAAGGTTCTGGTCCTCTGGTGCCCCATCTAATAAATGGAAACTCATAGACAATTATTCTATCTTATGTAGCGCTTCAGCGTTCGAACGTTTCTCTCGAGAAATTTATGGGGTTACGCGACAATTTGAAGTTAAATTTTCCCTTTCAGATGTGGTTAGTGGCGGAATTAGATTAGATAATGATATATATAATAAAATTTATTTTAGAGAAGGTCGTCACGTGGTTACACTTTCCGGTGATAATAATATTGCATTCGAGGTCGGCCCATCTGGGTTTAACGGAAAAATAAAAAATATATCTGTTACTGATGGCATGGACCATACTGATGTCAATTTGGATTCTGAGTTTGATTTATGCAGTATACCTCCCATCTATAGTAAAAAGTATATATACAGAAACCCCACCGAGGACGTAACTCTCCATAGAGACGAACGAGTAAACGAAGGTCTACGTGTGAAACAAAATTACGATGATATCTTTGCAAATTTACAGAAAAAAGAGTATTTGAGGGACGATGATCAAAATTTCCAATTCTTAAAAATCCCATATTTAAACCTACACTATAATGAACAAAAAGGTAATATATCGACCCCGGTAAATGGTAGACTATCAACAAATAATATTAATTCTCATACTGATACTGACAAAACCACATTTCATTATAACCCCATCATTAGATCACTAAATCAAGATCCCTATATGTGGAGTACGTCTCCTACGTCTCCTACACAAATAGATATGGGGTTATGGAAGATAAACAATAAACC
>Ga0302114_10000892_pt1 | contig 20176 bp, 22 predicted proteins | sample AG5_Surface_MG_FD_203107 | JGI IMG/M metagenome (GOLD analysis project Ga0302114, IMG submission 203107) | Marine microbial communities from Western Arctic Ocean, Canada - AG5_Surface | ecosystem: Environmental > Aquatic > Marine > Oceanic | place: Canada: Western Arctic Ocean | collected...
CTTCCTCGCCAGCTCTTCGTCCTTATAAACCGTATCGAACATGACCCCCGGGTCCCGTTCCAAGTAGCTCGGCAGGTCGCTCGTTCTCTTCATTCCCATCCCCTCCCCCGTCCCCGGCCCGCTCCGCACCAAAACGAACCGAACGACAGCGGGGATGTACAACGTGCTGTGCTTCGATTTGTGCTTCGATTCGCCCTTCGCGTTAGCGTTGGCGTTGGCGTTGGCGTTGGCGTTGGCGTTGGCGTTGTCGCCCGATAAATCGCAGACATCGTAGACATCATAGCCGGGCGCCAGCAGCAGCGCGTGAACGGCAACCTCCTTAATCTGGTAATTCCCCACCATCGCCTCTATCCCCTTCCTTTCCTTTTCGCTCCTGAGGCTCGTCAGATTGTACCTGACCCTCCCCCCCCCAAATTCGTAGGCGCCAGGCCCCAAAGCGAGCCCAAGGACCAAGTGCCTGAACTCGCTGTGAAGGGCCAGCGCCACGGCCAAAACGTACGAGGCGAAGGAGCCCGTTACCTTGCTAACAATCGCGGGGGTGGTGAAGTCAGCGTGGTACTCGAGCTGAGCCTCGACGGTCGACATGTACATGTCCCCGAGCATGTTGTTCGGGGGGAGGGCATTGGCATGCTGCGCATGTTGCGCATGCTGCGCATGTTGCGCATGTTGCAGCCCCTTTCCCCTCTTGGCACGGAGCCGCTCCATCCCAGCAATGTGCCCCCCCCGCACTCCCCACCCCGCTTGGACCTTCAGGCCGCTTCCGAAGTCCGGGACCTTGAGGGCTGGGACGCAGGAGGCGCCGCGAAGGCGGGGGAGCAAGGCGAGCTGGGAGAGAACGGCGGCGGGGGAGGTTAGGATTAGCGCCTGCATTGAGCCGTAGATTGGCGTGGGGGGGGTGTCGACGTTGCCGTTGCCGTTGCCGTTGCCGTCGCCGTTGCCGTCGCCGTTGCCGCGCTTGGAGAGGACGGGGAAGGAGGCAAGGGTTCCGGAGGGGGGGTCGAACGGGAGGAGGCCGTAGGAAGGGAGGAGAAGGTGGAACGAGAAGAGGGTGCTGTCGTTGACGTCGATGTCGTTGACGTCGATGTCGGTGGTGGCAGTTTCTTTTTTCATTTTCATTTTCTCATTCTCCCTCCGCCCAACGCCCAAACACCTTCGTAGGACCCCCCCCTCGGTCTCCCTCCACCCCACCACCCCCCCCCTGACCCTCAGCCCCTCAACGAACCTCGCAAATGGGTTCTCGACGAGCTTCTCCCCCAGGCAGTCCCCAAGGGAGTCCCCAAGGGTGTCCTTCAACACCTCGTCGACCCGAAAGTCGATGAGGTACTGGAGGATGCAGCCCTCGTAGGCCACGGGGAGGGCGTAGAGCGGAGGGCGGGAGGAGGCGGCAAGGCGGGCGGAGTGGGGGACGGAGAGGTGGGAGGAGGGGAGGAGGGGGTGGGAGGACCGGAGGCGCTGTCGGGAGAAGGTCCAGGTTGAGGAAAACTCGAGGGAAGAATTTGGATTTGAATTTGAATTTGCTTGGTTAGGCGAAAGGTCTAGCATCTTTGCGCTGGTTGAGCCCTCGCTACCGCCCACCATGACAATGTCGTCGATGAAGCTGACCATTGTGTCGATCCCAAGGCGTTCGTTCCTCTCCTTCTCCTCCTGCGCCATGAAACGAGTAAAACGAGCAAAAGAATTGAGAATACTGTTAGTTTAGTAGTAACTCGTATATTTCTCGTCTTCATCAAGGCCGCTCGCAAAAAAAATTCGCGACCATCGCTCACCATTCTATCCCAGTCCACCTTGGTTTTATCTTTCTTCTTGCTCCTCCTTTTGCCCGCACCTTCCTCCTCCCCCCCCCCCTCCACCTCGGCCAGTCTCTTCTCGACGCTTCTGGTGTGCCCCTCGTGGCAAAGCCCCGCAACGTCGAGCCCCAGGCAACGCTCAAGGCAGAGGAGGAGGCCGAGGATGGAGTGGAGGGTCAGACCGTTCAGCCGAAGGGCCTCGGCGTAACGCTGCGCCGAGCCAAAATTGTTGAGTTGGTTAGTTCAGTAGTGGATGTAGCCATGAATAGTAATTTCGGACGGAAATTGGTAATTTTGCTCGCTCACCTTGCAAGATTGCTCCTCCAGGGTGTAGAGGACCTTTGGCTCTCGACCTTTGCGCCCTCGCTTCTTGGAGTTGCTGGAGTTGCTGGAGTTGTTGGAGTTGTCGGAGGAGTCGGAGGAGGAAGAGGAGGAAGAGTCGTCGCTGTCGCTACTATCCTGTTGTTGTTGTCCAACCTCGTACCCCTCCGGAACGGGTACCATCGTCGGAAAGTCAACCGGCAGCCTCATGCACCTGTTCGTCCTGTCCGTTGCTTTTCCCAGGAGGTGCAGCAGCGCGTCCCGAAGGCTGCTGGCGTCGCTGGACGACCCCGCCATGGCGATTGACGTCACCTCCACGGACCAGCGCCAGAACTGGCCTTGGATGGTGCTGATTGTCGACCGGGCGGAGGTTAGAATGGCTTGGGAGGAAGCTTCCACCGCGGCCGTGGCGGCTTTGGGCGTCGTCGCTTTCGAGTTTACGTTTGCGCTCGCTTTTCGTCCCTGGGGGTTGTTCCTCGCCTCGTCCGCCTCCTTCTCCCTCTTGACCAGCGATACGAAGGTCTCCCGAACACTAGCGACGACTTCCTTCATCACCGCCCCGTCCCTAATGAGCCTCTTCACTACGCCCACCAGGCTGCTCTTTGAGTTGACGATGTTGGTATCGTCCTCCCTCCCCCCGAGCATCCTGCGCCGAGCAAAGCGAGATTGTGCGCATTTTTAAAGAAAGACGAGAGCAACGAGCGAGCCAAACGAATTGGGTGGAATAATGTTAGCTTAGTAGTGGATGTAACCGTCTATAGCCATTTCGTGGGATTCATCGCGAGTATTCTCGTCTTCGTCAAGGCTCGCTCGCTTCGCTCGCACACCTCCACACATCCCGCAGCCCCCCCCCACCACCACCGCGGAGAAGCAGCAGCGGGAGGCTCGATTCGAACGCCTCAAAGTCGTGGCTCATTCTGACCCTATGGGCGACCTCGTCCCTGTGGAACCTCCACACTTTTGTTAGGACGGGGAGGAGCCGCAGGGGGGAGATGGGGAGAGAGCCGAGGGTCACGGACCGAAGAGCGGATTCCAGGGAGTAAGAGTCCTTTTCTGTTTTTCCGATTGATGCAAGGTGGCTTTCGACCTATTTCAATAATGTTAGTATGATATGTTATGTATAAGTACCGCAAAAAAACTCACCTCCTTTTTCCTCCTCGTCTTCTCCGCGGGCAGCAAGCTCTTGGACAGAGCCATGTACACCTCGCTGGCCTCCTTGCCGTTCGGGTCGAGGAAAACTCCGAGCGCCGCGACGGCGGCCGGGAACTCCGCGAACGTCCGAGTGGACTTTTTGTCCTGGTAGTGCATCACGTAGTTACGGGTCACCTTGACGTACTTCTGTGTTGTGGTGTCATTGTGGTCATCCATTTCCATTTCTATTTGGTCATCCATTTCTATTTCCATCTTCCCACTCCCATTAACTCTCCCCTTCTTCGAGCTTTGCAGCGTCGCCAAGGCCGCTGAGCTGAGCGGGTTGCCCCTCGCCATCTTCGCGCTAGTGACCCGCGTCTTTAGCAGCAGGTGGAGCGTGACCATCCGGTGGCTGACCGTGCTGCTCTTTACCGCACTAACGAAGGCCGCCTTTTGAGCGCGGATCATGTTTGGCGTCCACCGCTTGGAGGCATCCGCGTCTCCCTTTTTACGGGAGGGAACCTTCGAGACAACGTAGGGGTTGACCGCCGCTGCGCCGGATGAGTATGAAATGGAGTGAAGTGAGAAAAATGTGAAAAAGGCGAACCACTGAATTGGCCGTAACTCCAACGCACGATTGTCTTTAGACGCTATGAATTGGACGCGGTTTCGGGTTCGGACAGGCGCATCGTTTTGTGCGAAGGATTTTTTCAAGGACGGTCCAGATCAGGGGCAGCTGCACGTCAATGTGAAATCTCCAAAAAAGGCAAAAAAAGGGCGAATCACTGGATCGACCGTAGCTCCAACGTATGGAGGTATTAGACACTCAGAATTGGACACGGCGGCTAGTTCGGTCAGGCGCATCTTTTTTATGCGGGTTGTTGTTCAGGGACGGTCCAAAACACGCCATCTGCGCGTCAATGTGAAAACTCAAAAAAAGGCGAATCATTGTTTCGACCGTAACTCCAGCGCACGATGTATTTAGACGCTATGAATTGGACACGGTTGCTTTTGGCAAGGAGCGTCTTTTTGCGCGATAGGGTTGTTGAAGAAGAGTCCAAAGGGCTCACCTGCGAACCGGTTTTTAGCGGCAGCGTCGGCGGCGAAAACTTCGACCATGATCCGCCGGGAGAAGCGTGTCACAGCCTTTTCGAACTGCGGCCCGGAGATCACCACGTCAACCTAAACCGAACGAATCGACGAGCGAGTGAGGCGCAATACATTTGCGTGGATTAGTTTGGGTGGAAGCGGAAATAATAAATTTTAATTCAATTCCATTTCTTTTCGCACCTGCTGGAACACACTCGTCAACTCCCCCGATGAGAACGCCTGCCCGTGGAACACTGTGGGGGTTAGCACCGAATTGTACATCCGCTCGCGGTACTCTCCATCATTGGAGCCCAGTCCCTTGTCTGCACTTTTATTACTATTCGGATAAAGAACTTTGTCGTGAAGCTCCTGGACAACATTTGCAGCGCCGGCCAGCCCCACGGCGTCCACCGCCTTCATCACGTGGGGGAGGCCGTAGGCCGAGCCATTGAACCCGGGCATCAGCGGCAGGGAGACGAACGCACAAGGGTCGCCATCGCCATCGCCATCGCCATCGCCATTGCCATCACCAGGGGGAGAAAGGACCCGGGCGGTCCGGCGCCTCACAACGTTGTAGGGACCGTAGCCCTCGCCCGACTTGAGGCGGGAAAGCCAGGAGGACTCTACGGGGGGGGGCTTGAGGAGGGACGCCCGAATTTCCATTTGCCGGAGATGGGGAATCAATGATGCATAGGGATTCTGGGGGAGTTGGGGGGAGGAAATCAACAACGAGAGAGCAGCAGAGATCGAAGAGGTGAGCTTCGACTCGTCAGCATATGCCTGGAGACGATCGTTCAGCATTGTCTAACAACAATCGATCATTGGTTCTTATCTTAAAAACTTATCTTAAAAAAGAAAAAAAATTATAAATTTTAAAGATATTCAAACGCCGGTTATATTCAACAAAACAAAACAACCCATTTATACCACTGTTGCTCTCTACGCATTGAGCATCACTTAAATCCCCCCCCCACCACCCCCCTCCCCAACATGGAGCCCCCCACTGAGGCATCCATCGAGCTTGAGCATTCTATTGCTTTCTCTGGAATCCCTGGCGGTCTCTTCTACCACCCAGCCGGCGAGCACTTTATATTTGCGTCCGGTGGGACGGTAGTGATCCAGTCGTTCCTGGATCCACACGACCAGCACTTCCTAGCAGGCCATGATGGCCCCATCTCTTCCCTTTGCATGAGCAAGTCAGGAAGGTATTTTGCTTCGGGCCAGAATGGCGAGAACAGTGATGTGCTGGTTTGGGACTTCGAGACCAAACAGATCTGCTATAGACTGAGCGAGCACGACCACGGGATAAAGTGCATTGCGTTCAGCGACGACGAGCTGCTGCTGTGCAGCGTTGGGGTTGACAATGATGGCAAGATGATCATTTGGGATTTGAGTAATGGGTACATCGTGTGCAGCGCCAAGGCGAATCCGCACCCCACTAGTTGTGTAGCGTGGGGTGGGATGGTGAAGGACATCAAGGTGAGCGATGAGTGAGTGTATATTTGTCTGTCCAACCTGCTCACTTACGGCCCTGGGATCGTGTGCTTCGACGCGGAAGGGTGGATGCTGTACGGGGGGGAGATGTTAACTGTTGTCACTAACGACGAACCTCACCACACCTCCCATCACAGAGACGAGACACAGAGAAATACCTCCTGTGCACCTCTGGCGCAAAAACGTCCGTGGTGTGGTCCCTCGACCCGTACCTCGGAGAGCTGACCTCGGAGCAGATCCACACAACAGGCCGAGGCGAGCAAACTCGCGAGAACCTGGTTGTCGAGTTCTCGGCCGACCGAGAAACAATTTACTGCGGAACGACCTCTGGCGACTTTGCGCTAATCAATGTCAGGCTCATGAAGCTCAGCAAAACCGTCCCCGCCTGCAAGCTGGGAATAACGAGCTTGCTAAGCTGGCCAGAGGGAGTTATTTGCGGGGGGGGGGACGGGACTATTACGACATTTGACAGCACGTACAATGACATCCAGCAGTGCCAACTGGACGGACCCATCGTTGCAATGAGTTTTAGTCCGGACAAGGCGGAGGTGGTTGCGGGAACGAGCAAGGGGTGAGTGAGTAGCGAGCGAGCGCAGCGAGCGAAGCTGCGTCCATTGCGACGACCGCAGGGAGGAGCTGCGTCCATCAAGCCCGAGCGCAGCGGAAAGCCGGAGCGCAGCGGAAAGCCGGAGCGCAGCGGAAAGCCGGAGCGCAGCGGAAAACCGGAGCGCAGCGGAAAGCCGAGCGCAGCGGAAAGCCGAGTGCAGCGGAAGGGGGGGAGTCTCCCCCCCTCCACAACCCAAGTAATTTCGAAACCTCAAAAAAACTCAAAAATTGTCTTTGTAAGGGGAGTGGAGTGGATTGGAGTGAAGAGTGGACCTAACCTGGAGTGGAGAGTGGAGAGTGGACCTAACCTGGAGTGGAGAGTGGAGAGTGGGGAGGGAGAGAGGGAGAGGGAGAGTGGACCTAACCCAACCCAATTCAATTCAAAATTGCGCAGATTCGTGTACAGAGTCCGGCTGGAGGGCCTGCAAAGCTTGCTGCTGTGCGAGAACCACTGTGCGCCAGTTATCTGCGTGGCGTTCGCGCCGGAAGCCAGCGACAAGTTCGCAACCGCTTCTGTTGACAACACTCTGAGGATCTGGGACTCCGGAGACTACACGGTCATCACCACGGCAATCGTGAAGGACGCCGGAGCGCCCACGTGCTTGGTGTACAGCTTGGACATGCTCGTGAGCGGGTGGGACGACGGAATTATCCGTGCCCACGATGTCGATTCGGGCAACCCGCTGTGGCTTATTGAGAACGCCCACAGGTGAGTGAGCGAGACGAGAATACGAGCCAGCGAGCGAAGTGAGCTAGTCACAACTAGTGTACAGACGAGAAAAAGAGCCACTACTTACCCCTTCGCATCTTCTTCGCTCGGCGCAGGGCTGGGGTCACGGCCTTGACCTTGAGCCACAACCAGCGGTTCATTCTGAGTGGGGGGAGTCAGGGAGAGGTTAGGGTGTGGGAGCTGAGGACGAGGGAGCTGGTGAGCCACTTGAAGGAGCACACTCTCCCGGTAAAGAGCATTGCGCTGTACGAGGACAACTTTCACGCTATTAGTTGCAGCCGAGATAGAAGCATCTTGTGCTGGGACTTGAGGAGCGAAAGGAGAATCACAAGTCACCAGCAGCGAATGGGGGGGATAAACTCAGTGGCGCTGAGCAAAGATCAGACCATGGTTCTGACAGTCGGCCAGGAGGTGAGCGGAGAGGCGAGCGAAGAAGAGCAGAGTGCGAAGAGTGCGAAGAGAAGAAAAAACTAACCAACTATTTGCAGCGGAGGGTTACTAGCTGGGACTTGAGGGACCAGAACCCGGTGGCTGTGCGGGACTTGAGCCCGAACTTGGACGACGAAGCGACCACCATTGCGATTAGTCACGACGGAAAGTTATTAGCAACAGCCGGAAGTGCACAGCTGGTCAAATTGTGGAGCGTAAAGAGCTTTGATTTGCTGGCCGTGGGGGAAGGGCACAGTGGGCTGGTGAATGATTTAAAGTTCTCGCCAGACGATAGGCAGATCGTGAGTGTCGGGGAGGACGGAGGTGTGTTTATTTTCAACGTTTATGTTTGAGGAGGGGAGAGGGAGAGAGAGAGATAGATTTAAATGTATGAAATTTGTGAAATTTTCTTCTAAATTCAGCTCTTTTATGCGCAAGGAAAGGTGGGTCAAGCAAGAGAAGCCTTGATCGCTTCAGCTAGAAGATCTTCTTCCGTCACGTTAGGTTCGACATGCGACAGCAGGAGCACTTGCTGCAGCAAATCGTCGTTATCATCGTTATCAAGTATAATATTGATTTCGGATTTTCTGGGAACGGAGAAATTCTGCTCGCTGAGCGCATTAAAAATTGCCCTCTGGAACCCCTCATCGTCGTCTTCGTTAGCTGCTATGGGAGGTGTCGTTGTTGCTGTTGTTGGTGTTGTTGTTGTTGGTGGTGATGGTACGTCCGTAGTGGCCATGAACACTAGGGATGGATCGGTGATTTGAGAATGTGGAGCTGGTGCTGGAGCTGACGCTGCTGTTTGGTTGGTGTAGTGGTGCCCAGCTCGGGTAAGAGAACTTCGTCTCCGAGGAGCATCTTCATTGCCGCCAATTTGCAGCCGCCTCGAGAGCTCGCTGTTTCGCTGCGCCGCAAAAGCAGCGGCACCGCTGTCACGCGCTGATCGATTCATTTGGGACACAATCTCGTCCGAGCAAGTATTTAAAAAAGTTGATTCGATGCCGCCGCCAACAAGCGCCTCTCGTTTAGGAGCGTCCGGCGGCCTGGGAAGGCTATTGCTATTTCTATTGCTATTTCTGTTGCTATTACTGCCAATATCTTTGTTATCGTCATTAATATCCGACTGCATGAGAGCTCGAGCGAGCGCCTCGTCGTTGTCCAAGTATGACGATGCTGGTGCCGGTTCAAAAAGTTGTGTTGGCACTGTGATGTCATTGGTGCGGGTGGCAGCAACATTCAGCGCATGGTCAAGCGCATCACCTTGACGCGCTACATGTGTCCGCGCCTTTTGAGCAGATCGCGGCTGGTCAACCACCACCTGGAGCTCAACAATTGTTCCGTGGGATATGCCAACCTCGTGCAGAGATAATGTCATGTTCTCAGCGGTTATTGCTTCATCGTAATCAACCTCATACGACGAACGAACTATTACTGTACTTGCATTCATTCGAGCCATTCCCCTTCCTCCTTCACCCTCACTTTCAACTGCCAAGCGAAGAACACTAACGATGGACTCGTCGTCACTTCCAATATTTAAGGAAAACGAGCTTGTACGTTGCTCAACTTCTGCGGCGATGAATGCTCGCGTTTCTCCTGTTACAAGAGCGAGGAGGAGCTCACGAACGGTAGATGTGGAGCCGAGAGGGCTGATTCTTTTCATTCCCATGTTTGTGCGAACACGAACAATGAAGGTCATGGTACTATTATTAACAGAGGGTGGCGCTCATAGGAGGTCAAGCACTTGTTGTTTAATTTACAATATGAAATGATTTTTTTTTTTTTTTGGATTCACCACCAAAGTGCCAAAGTGCCAATCCACGCACACAATTAGACACATACAGAAAATAAAAAGAGTTTTTATTGTGCCAGTTGCCCCCTCCACTTATCGACCCTTGACCTCATTCTTTAATACTATAGTAAATTCCATTCCTCCAAGCTGACAATTCCACACAACAGTCCAAATATAAAAATTTCACAAGCTGATGTTCGTTCCTCTTCTTCTCCTTCTCTTTCCCACCCCATCAACTTCAACAACCCCTTTTCTAGCAGGTGCAGATGTCGTGGCTTACTTTACGCTGCCTGAATCATCTCCAGCGGTTATCGGAACTTCAAAATTCTCCACCGTTTACACCTCTTTCGACAACTTCAACTCCTCCCAAAAGCTCTCGACAACCTTCTACTTCTCGACAGAAGAGAATAAAGATGCCTTTGAACTCTCACCCACGGATTACCTCCCGGAGTACGGTGGATTCTGTTCATACGGTGTTGCTTTTGAAACGATTGAAGCTGGTGGCTGGCCGTGGAGCCGTCACTACGTGGGTGCCCCCGGGACACCTGACATTTGGAAGATAAGCCCGGAGGGGAAGCTGTACATTGCGTTCATTCCCGGCGCAATGGACGGTTTCTTTGAGGAGTGGCCAGTTGCCAGGGATTTGGCGGATGCTCGTTGGGGCGAGTGGTGGGGTGAGGTGAGTGAAGCAGCCCCCTCTACGACCACCGGGCCTTACAATACAGAGTGCTTGGGCCCACCAGACGTTTGGGCTCAACATAGTTGTTCCAACAAACCCCAGGAAGTGGACGGCGTAGAAACGATCGATGTTGTCTCCGATGATTGCAAAGATGTGTTAGAGAAGCACTGCCACGACGTAGCGCCAAGCACTCCTGGTTCCCCAAATATCTTATCGAGCGGGTGCGACGATTGCATTGACGATAATTGGATGATTTTGGTTGCTGGAGGGTGCGAGAAGAATGAAACGAGTCAATATATCTCGAATGTTGTGGACAAATACTACTGCAAATAAGGAGGAAATGAATTGGGTATTCTATTAACTTTTTGAAAAAGTTTCTAAAAATCCCAAAAATTATAGCAGCCTTCCCATTTCCCAACATTCATTACTGCTGTACGAAGTTCTTGCCGTACGCTCTTCCACTGTCACTCGGCAACTTTTGATTGATATCCCATTGATCCATGGTCATTGCCATGATGCTATCCGGACTCTTAACGCACATGCTCGCGTGAGCGTACGCCTTGGGCAGAATCCTGTCGAAATAGAAATTTCCGGTGTTCATTTTTCCTCGGTAGAAGGTCTTCTCCGCCTCGTCCATATCCGGGTTGCTCTCCAGCGCATCCGCTGCGGCGTTCATCATCCTCAACCACTGCAGGCCGCAGTTGAAGTACCCCTGCATCATCAGAAAGTCGACGCTCGCACTCCCCACCGCCTCCTTGTTTCCGCTCGCGTGGCCCAAAATTCTCGCCACGGCGTACATGGTCCGAGCGGTGAAGGCACCGATCTCCAGCGCCTTCGTGTGCAGCCCGTACTTCATCGCGTTGCTTCCTGTGCCGATTTTGAAGCATTCGGTTGCAACGTTCTTCAAGTGCTTCCTCAGAAGCACGCCCTTGTCCATGATGATTTTCCTTCCCAGCAAATCGAGTCCTTGGACGCCGGTTGTTCCCTCGTACAAAGTGCTTATCCTGGCATCTCTCATGATTTGCTCCATGCCGTAATCTTTTATGAATCCTGCCCCACCGTACACCTGCATCCCCAAGCTGCTGCATTCAACCCCAAGCTCGGTCAAGAACGCCTTCAATGTGGGGGTGTGCAACCCCAGCTCGTTCTCGCACTCGTCCCTTATCTTCTCGTTCTCGTGCATCATTCCGTCCGCGATCAAGCTCGCCTCGTAGATCATGGCTCGCCCCCCCTCGCACAGCGCCTTGATGGTGAGCATGTTCTTCCTGACGTCCGGGTGGTGGATGATCCGATCGGCCACGGCCTCCGGGTCCTTCTTCCCCGACAGCGCGCGCATGCTGCGCCTCTCCATTACCCACGGCAGCGCGCCCTGATAACTGCGCTCCATGTGGCACACGCCCTGCATGGCCGTTCCGAGCCTCGCGGTGTTCATAAAGGTGAACATCTGGGCGAGGCCGTCGTTGGCCTCGCCGATCAAGAAGCCCTTGGAGTTCTCGAAGGCCATCACGCAGGTGGCGGAGCTCTTGATGCCCATCTTGGTCTCAATGCCGGCGCAAACGACGTTCTTGGTTGCACCTTCGGGCACCTCGCCGTTGGAGTCGGGCATGAACTTGGGCACCAGGAAGAGCGAGATTCCCTTGGTCCCGTGGGGCGCGTCCGGGAGCTTGGCAAGGACGATGTGGACTATGTTGTCCGCCATGTCGTGCTCTCCCGAACTGATGTAAACCTTGGTCCCGCTCACGTCGTACAGGCCGTTTCCATCGGGAACGGCCTTGGTCGAAGTTTGCGCCAAGTCGGTCCCGCAGTGCGGCTCTGTCAAGCACATGGTCCCGCTCCACTCGCCGCTAGCCAGTTTGGTCAGGTAGGTTTGCTTCATGGCCTCGTCCCCGTGGAGGATCAATGTGTTCATGCAGCCAACGGACAGCCCAGGGTACATTGCCCACGACCAGTTGGCTGTTCCTATCATCTCGGACTTCATTATGCCCAAGGACATGGGCATGCCCTGGCCTCCGTATGCTTCTGGGACGGTGAGGCCGTTCCAGCCAGCGGCTGTGCAAACGTAAGGTGAAGGTGAAGGATGAGGTGATAGTGATGTTAATTGAAAAAGTGGATTAGATTTCGAATTTCGGAATCGATGTATGAATGAGTCAGCAACCTGTCAGGAAAAAAAAATCTCACCGGAGAACTCTTGGTACGACTCGCGGTACCCCTTGGGAGTGATAACGTCGCCATTGGGCATGTACTTGCAAGCCGTGTCTCCAGGCCCATACAAGGGAGCAACCACCTCCTGCGCGAACTTTGCGCATTCTACGTTGATGGCATCGAGCATGTCCGCCGTGACAGGCTCCACCGGATCGCCACCGCCGCCGGCTTCCGGTGCGAGCTGAGCGGCGACCTTCCTGTAGTGGGACTCAGCATCGAACACCTCGTTCATGATGAAGTTGGTCTCGCTGAGGGGGTGCACCCAAGGGAGATTTGCATGAGATCCTTCGGCAGCGGCTGGGGAGTCGGAAGCAGATTCACTTGTGGCAGGGGCAGCGCTGAAGTAGCGAGCACTCAGGCCCCTGAGGGGGCGGGCGATTATTGTGGTGCGCAACATAAATTTGTGTTGTGGGTAAAAAAAAATCAAAAAATCAAAAAAAAAAAAAACAAGGGAAAAGGTGCAAGTGTCATTTTGCAATAATGATGCGATAATGATGCGATAATGATGCGAGTCCTTAGTACCGCTCTCGCAGTGTTTCATATGGCTGCGGGGTCGACTTTCGAATACTTCTACCAAGAGGCCATAATTACCTGCAACTTTGACACCTTTTCGAAAGCACTCCTGGAAACAATGTCACCAGAAGGACTTCAGTACGACTACGAAAACGCGCGAACCGCTACGGACGCGCTGGTGCATTGTTTGAACACATACTGCCAGGTTGACGAGCTGTCGACCTCGTTGCTCAGCAACAATCTCCCTCCAAACATGGTGGCCTCAATTTTCAATGATCTCTCGGCCTTGAGCGATTGCCCGAATTCAAAAGAGTTCTTTTTGAGGAAAGGCGTGGGGGTAGCACCCCATTTAACAACAATTGCGAAGAACTTGGGCTACTTATTGGAGCAGAGCGATCGCGCGGAAGAGGCGGCTGAGCTGTACGAAAATGTTAGGGGGCAAATAGTTGGATTTGATCCGGGGTTGGAGCTGCTTCTATGCACCAACTGCCCACCGCACTTTGGGGGGGTGGAGGAAGTTGAATTTTGGCACGAAAAGATTATGAGATGTGGGACGGCGTTGCTGCGTATGGACATGGATAAGGATTTGGATAAGGATTTTGATTTGGATCCGACGACGCAAATCGGACAAATGCCCCTGAGCTGGCCGTACTTGGGCAAACCCATGTTGCCGCTAATGAAAATGCTAGGGGAGCTTTACAAGAAGCTCTTTCCCATGCTAACGGAGGTAACGAATTTAACAATAGGTGGGGCGGGCGGCAAAAACATTCGTTTGGGGGTTGTAGCCGAGTATGCCGGGAACACGAGCCCGGGAATGCTTATAGACTTCGTACTGAGCGAACTAGGTCAGAAGGAGGAGTTTGAACTGATATTTTTTCCCCCTAAAGATCTCAACACCGAGTTCTCAAGGCGCATTGAAACAGTTGCGGCGAAAACGGTCCCACTGCAAATGTACGACTTGAGGAAGTGTAAAAGTCTGATTTTGAACGAGCGAATCGACGTGTTGGTGTACTTGGCCATCGGGATGAACCCATTGAGCTACTACTTGAGCTTTTCGAGGTTGGCGAGGGTTCAGGTGCAGTTTGGGCATGGACATCCGGTTACGAGTGGGACGGGGGAGGTGGACTATTTCGTCAGTAGCGATTTATTTCAATCTTTCCCGCGGGATGAGCAGCAGCAGCAACAGCATTCGGAGCAGCTCGTCCTCTTCGACACCCTCACGACGTCCTTCGGTTTAGAATCTGAATCTGATTCTGATTCTCTCCCCCTATCCTACAACCTATCACACTACAATCTCCCCCCTGGCCACAACTACTACGCCTGCATGCAGTACTCGAAAAAAATCCACCCCAAGTTCGACGAGATTATCATTGGCGTGTTGGAAACAGACAAGAAGGGGGTTGTTTTGCTGCTGGAAGGCAGCAGGAGGCACGTCGAGCGGTTCAAGAAGGGTGGAATGAGCGAAGATAGCGTTGGAAGGCTTGTTTTCATGGAGCGAATGCCGAGGGAGGAGCTGCTAGGATTGGTGAGGCTGTGCGACGTGATGCTCGGGACGTTTCCCTGGGGAGAGGGGGTCACGACATTTGAGGGGTTCGGGGTTGGGGTGGGGACGGTGGTGTTGCCGGAAAGGGTGAGCGTGGAGAAACTTACGTTGGGGCAGATCAGGAAGATGGGGTTGGAGAAGTTTTTGGTTGCGGACAGGTGAGCGAGCGGAGCACGGGGAGCGCGGGGTGGTTTTTACTGACAATATTACTATCGATTCGGCGCAGCGTGGATGATTATGTTGCAAAGGCAACGGGGATCGGAATGAACATTGGGGGGATGGGTAGATTGGTAAAGGAACTGATTTTGACAAAACAGTGGAAGATTTTTGCAAAAGAAAATGGAGAGGAGGTGGTCGAGGAGTGGGGGAAGTTTCTGCAAAGGATTTCTGATTTTTAAATTTAAAGCTAGTATAAAATGGACAGAGATTTAGAATATGCTATGCTACATATACACAACATTAATAATTATATTCAATTGTTATTTTAGTAGAAACATGTACGAAGCGGGGGCCATCATGGGGGGGTTTAAACTTTAAAACTTCTTGGTTCAAAGTGCGGATTCGCATTTCGGCGAACCGCGCGTCGAAAACTACAGAGTTGTAGTGGTTGAGCGTTGAGTCGGCAGAATTTACCTGAATGGCTGTGATTACATAAGCAAACTTGACGGTGTCCGAGTCGATGGCATACTGTGCCGTTGAAATGTCAGCAAGAGTAAGGTTTGGGCCATTCAGAATGAAGCCGGATGAAGCATGAAGCTGACGATCGGAATTTTGGTTCAGCCAGTCAAGAACGGCAACGGGATTTGTCATCACTGAGAATGCCTTCCTGTTTTCTAGAATGAAAACTTTTTCGGCTTGTCTAGGAAAGTGCTTGTACTTGAAGACCAGCGCCTCGATGGCCAGTTGACGACCAGACACTTTTTCGAAACCTGGGCCCTCGAACCAGCAGTTCTTCTGAGAAATTGGGGTTACTGCTTTAGGGTTGTTCTTCTGAGAAATTGGGGTTACTGCTTTAGGGTTGTTCATGCTTCTTGTCAAGAAAGAAATGTGAGAAAATCGAGAAGACAATCGATGTCACTTTCGAAGCGATCTAATGATTTAGAAAAATGCGGTGAAGAAGAGAAAAGTGATGGAGAAGAGTAGTTCAATAAAGAATAACGTCCAAAGGATCATGAACTCGCGAATTTTTGCTTCTTCATTATTTTCAAGAAAAAGAAGAAAGAGATTTTTTAATTTTTCGCAAAATAATTTCAAAATCTTCCTCCTCCTACCAATGTTTATTGTTATTCCTATTTCTTCACGCTTGCCACCCGCCTCACTCGAAATTGACCACCAGTCCGAGACTCGTCTCTCCAGGGAAAACATCATCGGTGACTGTGAGCAACTCGCCACTACCGAAAAGTTCGCCAACGGGTTTTTCCAAATTGCCCATGGTGGCTTCCTTCAATGGACCAGAGGCCATATACAACGTTTGTTCGGAGGTCGTAGCGGACGGATTTTTTAGCCTCAGGTCGCCGTCGCACAGCGACTGGAGGACTGCTTTGAGGGTAATGTTGTGGTTTACTCTAATCGTCCGATCCTTGGCCTGGCAAACGGGGCAGTCCTCCTTCACTTCGTACACGAACGAGTGGGTGTAGATGCCGGTGGAGCCCATGTACATCATGTAGGTGTTGAGGTGCTGCGAGCTGTACGTGATGAGCTTGACGACTTCGTTGACGCAAGCGGCAGAAATGATGGCGTTGGTGGAGGCGACTGCCGGAATGATGTTCTTCACCACGCCCATCGTCAACATGTAGGTGACCCCCTTGATGTTGAACTTGTTCGCTCTCTCCAAAGCCTTGTCGAACACCCACTTCATGTCGTCGGGGCTGTCCTTGTCCAATTTCTTTTCCGGAAACTCCTTGGGCCACATCAACGTGAAGGCGTAGCTGGCGTTTTAAAAGAAAGCGGGTTTTGTAAAAAAGAAGCGGGTTTAGTGATGTGGACGTGGCCATCCCACATCGCATCCCACATCGTCGTCGATGCCTGCGTGCGCATCACTATCACTCACCTGATGCAGTGCTCGGGGAGGCGAGGGGTTTCCGCAATGGTGCACATCGGGAAGCTCTTCTGAGGAGGGAAGGCGGACAGACTGCACTCGAAGCAGCTGGTGATCTTGGGGATGATGACCCTCGACTGCCCCTTGAATCCCTCGGTTCCGCCGTCGACTATTGGGATTATGGTGGAAGGATCAGGGTAACCGTCACCATCCATCTGGACCAGACCAACGACCATCGCGTTCAGCCACCTGCGGGCCTCGATGTTGTCAAGGCCAGAAACTATGACGTCGAATTTCGAGTAAAACGAGGAATCCTTGTCCTGGATTTTCCCCAAGTAGTGCTCAATCTCAATGAGAGGGGAACGGGCCTTGACGAACTCGCAGGCAACTTCGCACTTGGGGCGGCCAACGTCCTTGGCACGGAACAGGAACTGCCTGTTGAGATTAGTCACGTCAATCGTGTCGAGGTCGATGCAAAATATATTCTTAACGCCGCTCATTGCGAGGTCCTTCAATATTTCACACCCCAGTCCTCCTGCGCCAACAACCAACACTTTTGCGTTGGCAAGCTTATCGTGGCTCTCTGCACCGGGGACAAACTCGCCCATGGGGAGAGCTGAGTGTTATTTTCATATTTTCGGGGTTAGTTATGCATCGTCATCGTAATGGGGGTTGGCATTCCATATTATGCATGATTACATTGCATGCATGTTATGCGAGATTCAGTTAGCTCACCGCCAGTCTCGCTCGTGAAGGGACCAGGCCGGGCAAGGATTGTTGAGAGAGTCCCTCTTGAATATGCTGACGTTTGCTCAGAGGAAATGTTTGCTCCTCCTTTTTCCATAGGGCTTGTTCGGGGAGGTGTAAGGTCTAGAGGGTCGTTAATAGACCTCTTGGTCATTTGAGCGAAAAGTGACAAAAAGAAAACTTAGGTGAAACTTATTTAACCCCACAGTTACAGTAATAATTATAGGACAGCACATACCATATGCTTTTTGTGTTGCAAATAGCTATATTAATAACAATAATTGGCGCTCTTAATCTTCCTACGTGCTCCGTTGTGGGAGGTGGTAGAATAGGTCAGCTACTCTTGTCCTCATCCGAGAACAATGTGCTGGTGGGTCGAAACACTGCGATGGACAATCTACCCCTTGGTCCCATTTATGTTGCGACACGAAACGATGCGCTTCCCAGCGTAATTTCGCGCTGTCCAAACGATCGACTCTGCGACTTGGTGTTTTTACAGAATGGATATGTGCAGAATTTTATGAACCATTTTGGTGTTGGAGACAACACGCAGGCGCTCCTTTTCTTCGCAGTGACGAAGGCAGGTGCAAAGCCAATCGACGGTGTGACGACCGTGAACCCGGAGGGACTCACTGCGGTAACAGGAAAACACTCGGCTGACTTTGCTGGAAGGCTGTCTGAACTGAATCTAAAGTGCAACATTCTCGACAAAACGAGCTACGAGAAAGCCATGTACGAGAAGTTGATTTGGATCTCTTCGCTGATGCTAATCGGAGCCGCGAAGGGAGAGGCAACGGTTGGAGATGCTAAAATGAATCATTCTGAGCTGGTGGCAAGACTGATTTCAGAAATGAGTGCTTCGGTTGATGTGAATTTGGAAGAAGGCACTCTACCCCGCCTCCTGGCGTACACAGATGTTGTGGCGGATTTCCCTTGCGCGGTGAAGGAGTACGAGTGGAGGAACAAACTTTTTCACGAGAAGGGTTGCGAGCTCCACAACAGCTTGTTGGACAAGTGTGTTGAGCGTGGCGTATTTGCTTTTCCTTAATGCCATTTGGTGTAGTTTTAAGCTCCATTTTTAGGGTCAGTTTCATAAAAATGCAAAATTTTGTTTATAGCCTGCTCGGCACAACCGGTGCCTCCCCAAAGTTACTATCCGGAATGACCGTTCCTGCGTATGCAGTGGTCAGAATATGCGGGTAGCAGACTGTTGTGAGGAACTCATCCAAAGTTGGTCCGCACAGCATCCTCTCCACCAAGTTTCCTGCCAGTAGCCACTTCCCCCCCATTCGCTTTTTCGCAAATACCTCCTTCGCAACAATCTTCCTGAGCCTATCCTCCGTCACCTCCAGCTTGTCGTCCTGAGTTTGCACCTTGTGCTTGGCCCACGTCCAGAGTTGTGCTCGGCTGATCTCTGCAGTAGCAGCGTCCTCCATTTTCCCGTGCATCGGGATGCAGCCAACTCCTCTCAGCCAGGCTTCGGTGTACGCCATCACGACCAAAACACCGTGGGTCAAGTGTTCGCTCCTGATCGCTTTCCCGTACTCGATAACCGGGAGCTCGATTAAGTCACTCTCGGTCACTGCCTGTCCGGCAGGATCGAGCGCCCTGCCGATCTGGTTGTCCTGCGCCGAGCGAACGAATTGGGTGGGTTAGCTTAAGTAGTGGATGTGGGTGGTTGTAGCCATTTCCGTTTCGTTCGCTCGCTTCGTTCACCTCGCGCATGTGCTTGTCGAACACCGTCCTGGCAATTGCCACCAGGGCCGGGTGAGCCACCCACGTTCCGTCGTGCCCGGCTAGCACCTCTCTCAGCTTGTCCGCCTTGACGCTCTCCATGGCCTTCTCGTTTGCCCCCACGTCATTCTTGACGGGAATCGTTGCCGCCATTCCACCCATCGCGAACGTCCCCCTCGAGTGGCAGGTGTGGATAAGCTTCTTGACGTAGCTGTCCATCAACTTGATCTGCATCGTCAAGTGGCTCCTATCCGGCGTTATTCTATTGTTGTGAGATTTGAACTTTTTTATGTAGCTGCGCCGAGCGAAGCGAGGCACATTTTTAATGAAGGTCGAGCGAAACGAGTGAAGCGAGCCAAACGAATTGGGTGGAATAATGTTATTTTAGTAATCGCTCTTATGCTCCTCTTCCTCAAACCCCCCCCGCTCCGCTCGCTCACCTGAACAAGTAGTCCCACCGGCCACAGTTCAGTCCGATGCTGTGTTCCTTGAGCTCGTACAAGATCTCCTCCATCTCGAAAGCTGCGGTGATGGTCTCTAACAACACGGTGGCTCGGATGCTGCCCCTCTCGATAGCGACATAATCCTCACTAGCCTTGAACACATCCGACCAGAGCCTCGCCTCAAGGTACCCCTCCAGCTTGGGAATGTACAGGTAGCAGCCGCTGCCCTGCTTCAACAAGGCCTGGATATTGGTGAAGAAGTAAACGCCAAAGTCGAAAAAGCTGCCGCTCATGACAACTCCGTTGACTGTCACGTGATTTTCGTTCAGATGGAGCCCTCTAGGACGAACGAGTAGCTTGGCAGTTCCAACTTCCTTGAGCGCGTAAACCTGCGCCGAGCGAAGAAGGTGCGAAAACGAATTGAGTGGGTTGGTTTAGTAGTGGCTCGTATTAAGGTCTTCATCAAAGCTCGCTCGCTCACCTTCCCGGTCTTATCATTAGTAAAGGAAATGGTCTTGTTCACCGCGTCGCGCAAATTGCGCTGTCCCTCAGTTAGATTCGACCAAGTTGGGGAGGTGGAGTCTTCAAAGTCTGCCATGTACGTGGATGCCCCAGAGTTCAGCCCGTTGATTACCATCTGCGCCGAGCGAAGCGAAGCGAAGCGAAGCGAGGCGCATTTTTAATGAGGGCGAGCGAAACGATCGAGCCAAACGATCGAGCAGCACGAATTGGGGGGAATAATGTTAGCTTAGTAGTGGATGTAGCCATTATGTCTGTAGCCATGCCATCATTATCCTACAAATACAGCACTTAGGCGGATCCTACAGCTGAGCGAGCGGAAGGGGGGGGGGGGGGGGGATAGCGTTTGTAGCCATTTCGCGGGTTTCATCGCGAGTATGCT
>Ga0302114_10000895_pt1 | contig 20145 bp, 16 predicted proteins | sample AG5_Surface_MG_FD_203107 | JGI IMG/M metagenome (GOLD analysis project Ga0302114, IMG submission 203107) | Marine microbial communities from Western Arctic Ocean, Canada - AG5_Surface | ecosystem: Environmental > Aquatic > Marine > Oceanic | place: Canada: Western Arctic Ocean | collected...
CACCACCAACGAGGGCTCGCAGCTCAAGACGCAGATCCAGAACCTCAAGGATGCCATCGAGAAGCTCCTCATCTAAAACGGTACTTTGACGAAACTTGCGATACGTTACGGCGGCTCAAAAATTAGAACTCTTAACACGCTCGAGGCAATTGTAATAATGATAGCCAGTCGATGAGAGCTAAGTAAGGACTCAGTGCGCCATCGGGGTCACCGCGTAGTCCACCGCATCGTCCGGGTCGGACTTATCCTCGTCCGATTCTTCGCTCCCGCTGTCGCCGCCGTCGGACTCGCTCCCAGATTCGTCTTTGACCTTGTCGGACTCGTCGCCGGATTCGTCTTCGACGTTGTCCGAGTCCCCCGAGTAGGAGTACGTGGACCCCGCGCCCATGGACTTTAAAATCTCCGCCTCCTCGTCCTCGACGTACGCCTTGCGCTTCTTCTTCGCGAGCCTCTCGTCGTCGCTCCCGAGCCCGCTCAGTTCGCTCCCCGACCCACCATCCGCGTCGCCGCCATCCGCGTCCATATCCTCCACTTCGTCCACCGCCTCGCTCACCTGGTTCCGGTTCACAAAGTCGGTGCCGCCGCTCTTGAGCTCCTTCAGGTCCCCCAGCGACTCGTACTGCATCATGAGCTCCTTCTGCAGCGTTGGTATGACATCCGCGCCCGACTGCAGCGCTCGCATGATCAGGCTCACGTCCGTCTTGCCCCCGTCCTCCTTCTGCCACTCCGCGAGCTCATCCCCGAACGCGTTGATCATGGCGTTGCCGTAGTACTCCTCGAAGGAGATCCCGTCCTTCTCCACGATGCCCTTCCGCCTCTTCTCCTTGGTCTCCTCCGAGTCGCTCTCGTCCGAGGGGATCTCGAGCGGGTGGGAGAGCTCGTCGACCCAGTGCTTCTTCGACCTCGGCACCTTGGAGTGGTCGGGTAGGGGCTCGTTGTGGGTCTTGGCGTGTTCGGTTTCGCGAGTCTCCACGGCGTTGCGCGCGCGGCCCCAGACCACCGCGTTGTGTTTCGTCACCTGGTCGTATAAACGGTTATACCCGATGAGGGTTCCGATGGCGTGTTCCTTCATGCGCAGGTCCTCCGCGAGGGTCTGCGCCAGATCGGTCACCGACGCGTCCGCCCTGCTGCCCATGAGCACGTGCGACCACCGGATCACCTTTTTGCACAGCTCCGTGGCGCGACCCGCGACGCGGCCGCACCGGATGAAGAGGCGCTCGCCGCAGTCCCCGTGGTTGGTGCCGTCCTCGCCGTAGATGCTCTCCTTGACCATGTCGAGCGTGAGGAACTCGTTGTACGTCTTCCGTGTCTTGGTACACGTCCGGTCGAGCTTTTCGGCATCCGCCAGCAGGCGCTTGTGCCGGGCCCTGACGTCACCCGCGATGCCCGCCGCCCACTTTTCGCCAATCTCAATCAACTTCTCATCTTCGGCCTCGTCGAACTTCATGCCTCCGACGAGGGCATCCGGGTCGCTGTCGGAGGATGGCTCGGCGTCGGAGTCGTCCGGGAGGATGTGCGGCATCTTCACCTTGTTCGGGTCCGGCAGGCGGTCCTCGTCGTCGTCGGAGCTGTCGGGGTTCAATGCGCTCGGGTTGCGCGGCATCGTCTTTGGAGCTTCTTTCGCCTTGGCCTTTTTGTCGGCGGCAGCGGGTTGGGTCTCCTCCGTCTCCGCGGGCTTGCGTTTCTCCTTCTTCTTCCGCCCGTCGTCCTTGTCGTCCTTGTCCTTCTTCTCCTTCTTGTCCTTCTTGTCCTTCTTCTCCTTCTTATCCTTCTTATCCTTCTTCTCCTTCTTGTCCTTCTTGGCGGGCTTGCGGTCGAGGAACCCCGGCTGGAACGCGGGAGGGTTGGCGATCTTCACGCCTTGCGCCGGGACGGACGCCTCCAACTCCCTCTGCTGCTGCACCATCCGCGCGACCGCGGCCAGCCCGCCCTGGTCCCGGAGATTGGGCATCGGTGCGTCCGGGTCTGCCGATTTTTTCTTACCCATTGCGTCCACGCGCCTGTGCTGTGAGGAGTGACGGCGCGGTGGTCGGCGGTTGGATTGAAATCGCCCCCGCCCTAAAAAATTGGTAAATCCGAGAGATCCACGAACAGTCGTTCGAGGCGCAGATCTGAGACGGAGGCGAGGGTGATGATCGAGGATTTACCCCCGGTGGACGTGGAGTCCATCACGACCGGGTACGGACCCCACACCGCCGTGCCCCGCCTCCTGTTCATCGCCGAGCGGTCCGACGACGACGCGCTCAAGCTGGATGCCCTGCGCGCCGCGCACGACGTGCTGAAGCAGGGCGACAACACGCGCGTGTACACCTCCGTGGTGGAGAAGATCGCCGGTCGCCTCGGGGCGTCGCACGAGATGGACAAGGAGTGGGTGCACGAGGTGGATAAGAGAGCCGCGAAGAAGCAGGAGGTACTCGACGCGGAACTGAACGGGTACAAGACGAACATGATCAAGGAATCAATCCGCATGGGCCACAACGACTTAGGGGACTTTTACCACGCGCGAGGCGACCTCAACGCCGCGTTCAAGTGCTACGTACGCACCCGCGACTACTGCACCACCCCACGGCACGTCGTGAACATGTGCCTGAACGTCATACGCGTCAGCGTCGAGTCCGAGAACTTCGCGCAGGTTCAAAACTACGTAGCCAAAGCTACTCAGGTGCCCGACGTGGAGGAACCCATGGTGGCCGCCAAGCTCGCGTGCGCCGGTGGTCTCGCGGCGATCGAAGCCAGAAAGTACAAGCTCGCCGCTGAGAAGTTCACGCAGCTCACCGTGGAGGTGGCGAGCGGGTACGACGAGGTCATCGGCGCTGTGGACATCGCGACGTACGGAGGCTTGTGCGCCCTCGCGTCGTTTGACCGATCGGAGCTGAAAACTCACGTGTTGGAGAACCCAACGTTTCGCACCGCGATGGAGGTGACCCCGGAGGTGCGCGAGTGCGTCGAGGACTTTTACAACTCACGGTACTCCAGCCTGTTCGACTCGCTCGAACGTTTAAGGCCGCAACTGCAACTGGACCTCCACCTGCACGATCACGTGGAGTCCCTCTACGACTGCATCCGGCGCAGGTCGCTGATTCAGTACTGCACACCGTTCAGCGTCGTGGACCTGCGTAAGATGGCGGACGCGTTTCGCGTGGATGACGTGCTCGCGATGGAGCGCGAGGTCGGAGCACTCATCGCGGACGACAAGATCGCCGCGCGCATCGACAGTCAGCGCAAGATACTGCACAAGACCAAGGTCGACGAACGAGCTGCCACGTATGAAGACGCGCTGGAAGCCGGGAGGCTGTTCACGAAGGGTGTCCACGCGATGTTACTGCGTGGGTCGTTGATTCGTAACGAGTGTACGGTGAAGGGTGCGCCCGTGAGCCGACGGGGTGGGTTTCACGGCGGCGGATGGGGCGGCGGTCCGGGCGGGGGGGACGACGGCGACGGAGGGGGGCCGGGGGGCGACGGAGGTCTGTTCCGTGGGTTCGGCAGGGGCGGCGGCTTCGGGGGCGAGGGACTTATGCACGGAGGTGAGGGTTCAGGGCACGTGTCGCGCGGGGGTATGAGCAGGGGCGGTGGCACGGGACGGTTCGGTCGGTACGGTGGTGCATCGCGCGCGTCGGCGTCCGAGAGGGACGGCGGCGGCGACCAGGTCATGATCGATGGTGGATCCGACGACGACGAGTGAGGAGAGTAACGACGAATTGTGACGTAAAAAGTGCACGTTTTTGGACTCCACTTTTTCTAATTGCCCGGAAATAGCCGTGTCGCTGACTGTTTACTCGTACCCGTCAAAACTTGGCACCCCATCTACTCTCAGCACACCCGGGTATTTTTGAAAAAGCGGGAACTCATCAAAAAGAACACCTTCTGATGAACGCGCCCCTATCCCGCACTTAGGTCGACGCTGGGGGCATCTTCGCACGATGTCCGCGCCCAAGCCAGCGCCCGGGGTCACCCCCGTGAACCCGCCGAGGAAAACCCCGGCCACGATGGACAACTTCGAAAAGGTTGAGAAGATCGGGGAGGGAACGTACGGTGTGGTGTACAAGGCCAGAGATCGCAGGGACGACTCCGTGTGTGCGCTCAAGCGTATCCGGCTGGACCAGGAGGAGGAAGGGGTCCCGTCGACGGCGATCCGCGAGATTTCCCTCCTCAAGGAACTCAAGCACGACAATATCGTCAGGTGCGTCATCGATCCTCGAACCCGAACCGGACCCTCCCGCACCTCGACGCGGATCTGGCGCGCGAACTACGCGGCGCCCCTTCGTCTCAGCATGTTGCGGGCTTTTTTTTCGGCCTGCGTCGTCAACCCGAAAGTCCGATCTCGAACTCCTCCCGACTGACCGCGATCTCAATATCCACACCCACAGCCTCATGGATGTCATCCACCAGGATAAGAAGCTCTACCTCGTGTTCGAGTTCCTCGACGTCGACCTCAAGAAGCACCTCGACACCCACCCCCACGTCAGCAACGACAGGCGGGTCATCAAAGGGTACCTCTACCAGATGTGCGCGGGCATTGCGTACTGCCACTCGCACCGCGTCCTTCACCGCGATTTAAAGCCGCAGAACCTGCTGGTGGACCAGACCACGAACGTGCTGAAGCTCGCGGACTTTGGCCTCGCCCGCGCCTTTGGCATACCCGTCCGAGCGTACACGCACGAGGTTGTCACGCTGTGGTACCGGTCGCCCGAGATCTTACTGGGCGCCAGGCACTACTCCACCCCGGTGGACGTGTGGTCCATCGGGTGCATCTTCGCGGAGATGATCAACCACGCGCCGCTCTTCCCCGGGGACTCCGAGATTGACGAGCTCTTCCGCATCTTCCGGGTGCTCGGAACCCCCGACGACGGTTTATGGCGCGGCGTGGAGGCGCTGCCAGATTACAAAACTCAGTTTCCGCAGTGGCGCGCCAAGGAGTGGAAGGACATATGCCCATCGCTGGACGACGCGGGTCTGGATTTGCTGAAGCAGATGTTACAGTACGCGCCGCACGAGCGGATCAGCGCGAGGGACGCGTGCAACCACAGGTTCTTCGACGATTACGAGCCGGCGACGGAGCGGCCCAAGCCGAGCGATCGGTTCGGTCGGTCGGGTCCTTCCAAGAAACGCGGGTCTCCGGACTCCAGGGGGGCTACAGGTGAGGGTGACGGCGCGAGGGACGGGAGCGATGGGGGGGATGGGGAGAGTCCCAAGTCGGGGGATTCCAGGGACGAGAACGACGCGAGGGATGCGAACGAGAAGGCGTAGGTTCGACTGTAGCACCACTTACCACTTTCAAGAAGACACACTGTATCGTAACAAAATCCTCGTTGTTAGTCAGATCTTACCGGCGCGAGCATCCCATGTCGACGATGGCGGCGTCCATGTACCGGGTCGAGGATGCCAAGGTTCGCGACTTCTACTCGCCGTTCTACGGTCACAACGTTAAGGATCTCTCCGTGGCGCTCGCGGCGATGCGACGGCGGCACGACCGCGTGGTTTGGCTCGCGGGTGATTCGTCCCTCGACAACAAGTACTGGTTCGAGGACGTCGCGAGTGCGCTGAACGGGTACGAGGACTTCCTCACTCCGCAGGTTATGAAAAAAGACGTGTGCTACTGGATCAACGAGCGGTGCGTGGCGGAGAATAAGTCCATGGGCTGCATCAACACCGCGGTGGAGGCGACGTGCCTGAACGACCGGGCGTTCGGCCGGTTACTGACTCAAGATGCGTTCCTCCGCGACAACATGGCGGAAGAGGACGTGCTGGTGGTGAGCGTCGGGGGGAACGACGTGGCGCTCCAACCGTTGCTGTGCACGGCGGTGAACCTAGCCGCGCTGGTGTGCTGCACCCCGGCGTGGTGCCTGGAACGGTGCGCGTGCGCCCACCCGCCAAACCTCGGAGTGGACTGCGGGTGCGTCGGATGCGGTTTACCCGGCTGCGTGGTTGGGACGTGTTCTGGATGGCCGCTGGGGTTCGGGTACGTCGTGGACCTGTTCAAAAACCGGGTGGAGAGCTACGTCAGACGGCTGTGCGCCAAAACCAAACCGCGCACTGTGCTCGTGTGCGCCATATACTACCCGGAGGAGACCACGCGGGGCGGGTGGGCGGATACGGCGCTGAAAGCGATGTGTTACGACTTCAACCCGGGCAAGTTGCAGCTTCTCATTCGTAAAGTGTTCGAACACGCCACGGCGCGGATACGCGTGCCGGGGGTGAACGTCGTACCTGTGCCGCTGTTCGAGGTGCTGGACAGCCAGGACCCGAGGGATTACGAGCAACGCGTGGAACCCAGCGCGAGCGCCGGTGCCAAGATGGCGGCGGCTTTTCACGCCGCGATGGACCGACGAGACACGTTTACGTAGCCGGGACTGTCGTAATAGTGGTAAGGATGTTCTATTTCATCGCCGTACTCGTGTGTCTGTCTAATATTGATATTGAACCCTCACTTGGCCGCCTTGGCCGCTCGCCTGGCCCTCGCCAAATCCACGCGTTCCCTGAACTTTGCGCCGACGCCCGTCGGCTTTGTTTGCTTCATCTCGCCAGTCTCAGGGTCGATCTCGCACGGGAGCGCCGCGGCGGTGTTGGTGAACACGTTGAGCACGGTGAACGCCAGGATGGGGCTCAGGTCGATGGTACCGCCGATGGGGGGAATGATCCCCCTGAAGAGGTTGAGGTACGGATCGCAGAGGGTCGAGAGCGGGTACACGATCGCCTGGGGCGGGTTCGGGAACCAGGTCAGGATGAGCCTGCCGATGAGCAGGGTGTTGTAGATGTTGAGGGTGGAGAAGAGGCCGGAGGTGATGACCAGCTCCACCGCGCTGTCGCCGGGGATCATCGCGGCGAACTTCCCGTGGCGGAGGGGGTTGTGCGCGCGCGACAGGGTGATGGCGCCGGGCTGGTTCGCGGGCATCATCGCCCCCTGGCGATCCGCAGCCTCCACGACGCGGGCGCGCGCGCCGTCGATGACGCGGCGGGCGGCGCCGCGCATCTCCGACATGCGCGACTTGATGTCCACTGCTCCGTTGAGGTGCATGATTGCGGACTACGTACGATGGGTGTCGCGACGGGTTGTGTTCTCCCTCGGTGCCCCGCTGTCAATCGGGATAAACGCGGGTCGTTGACACATCGACCGTCTAAACAACAGTCACGGTGACGAGACGCCTATTTCGTCTGAGCCCCTATGGGCATTTCAGTCAGAGATTCTCTTGTTGTCATTTTTGCAAACCGGAAATGCGTGGAACATTACTAACTGTTTGCTCGCTTGAATAAATCCGGATGAACCTCGAGACGTGGCAGCCTCAGGAATCCGCTCTCGAACATCGTGAGCCCCAGGCGCTCCATCTCGGGTAGATGAGGCTGTTTGTTGTGAAAAGCAACTTTTGGCCGTGACGTTCGCCGGCGGCATCCATAGGTACACGCGCGCTCACCGAAGCGTCGCACCCACCCTCACATCGTAATGTCCGCCATGATGTCCGCTATGGCCTCTGTCGCGCCCGTCGCGCAGGTGAGATGCTCGATGACCTCCCGGAGACGCGTTTCCGTCGGCACGTCACGCGACGGCTAAAATGCGCTTTCTCTCCGCAACGCCAATCACGTGCCCACCCCGTCGACGGACACCGCGCGTCGACCGCGCCGCGATCACCGAACGTCCGTTCTGACCGCGCCTCCCGATCCTTCACAATCGCACAGACCCGTTTCTCCGCCAAGTCCCGGAAGGTCGTCGCCCGCCGCACCGTCGTCGCGCGCGCCGTCGCCGAGACCGAGGCTGAGACCAAGGCTGAGAAGCCCAAGCGCAAGTTCTCACCGAAGAAGAACGTCACCGTGCAGGACGCCGACATCGCCGTCGGCAACAAGTACGAGGGCAAAGTGGTGCGTCATCCCTCCTTCACGCGCCTTCTTTACCACCCAAACCGTGCCGCGAGCGGGTGCGAGCGGGGTAAATGCGATCGCGGGGCGCGCGGCGGGTCGGCTCCGGGCCGGCACCGCATGTTTCGTTTCGTGGTCCACCCCCGCCCAAACCCTGCGGCCTCAGGTTTGTTTCGTCAGTGAGGCTTTTCCTATCCAAACGACGTCGCGTGGGCGCGCGGGGGGTGGGCCGATGGACGCCACGTCGCGTCGGTATCGTCGGGACACGCCCGACGAACTACTCGACCGCGCGCGGCGCCACCCGGCCCGCCAACCGGTCACCCACCGCGCGTCAGCTCCGGGTGGTGACAAATCGACCCCACGTCAACCGCCGCCCGTTTCGGATAAGAAACAATTTGGCATTTCGCTTTCGAGAGCCGAGAGAGCCGAGACACCCACGCTGACCGCGCCTCCCCAATCTTCACCCCAATCTTTTCGTCCCAACAGAAGCGCGTGCAGGAGTACGGCTGCTTCGTCGACTTCGGCGCCAAGAACGACGGCCTCGTTCACATCTCCGAGCTCAAGAATGGCTTCGTCGAGAACGTCACCGACGTCGTCGCCGCGGACCAAGACGTCACCGTCTGGATCAAGTCCATCGACCCCGAGAAGGGCCGCATCTCCCTCACCATGAAGCCCCCGCCCACCGCGGAGGAGCTCGTGGAGTACCAGGCCAAGGAGGAAGAGCGCGAGGCTAAGTTTGCCGCGCGCAAGGCTCAGCAAGCCGCGGCCAAGGCCAACGCCGAGAAGGTCAAGGCGATCAAGCCCGGCACCGCCTTCGACGGCGAGGTCAAGTCCGTCCAGCCCTTCGGCGCCTTCGTCGAGATCATGGAGGGTATCGAGGGTCTCGTGCACGTCTCCGAGATGTCCGACGACTACAACGTCGAGGTGTCCGAATTTTGCAAGGTTGGCGACACCGTCGCCGTCAAGGTGATGGGCGTCGACGGCGCCAAGGTGAAGCTCACCATGAAGGACAAGGTTGACATCTCCGCCGTCGTCGAGGAGGCGCTCCAGGAGGTTGAGGCTGGTGCCGGTACCATGGAGTACGCATTCAAGTCCAAGGGGATCACCTCCGCCCAGTTCCCGGCGGGAAACGATAAGGAAAAGCCCGCCGTGAAGAAGGCTGAAAAGAAGGAGGAGCCCGCCGCCGAGGCCCCCAAGGCTGAAGCCCCCAAGGCTGAAGCCCCCAAGGCTGAAGCCCCCAAGGCTGAAGCCCCCAAGGCTGAAGCCCCCAAGGCTGAGGCCCCCAAGGCTGAAGCTCCCAAGGCTGAGGCCCCCAAGGCTGAAGCCCCCAAGGCTGAAGCCCCCAAGGCTGACGGTGCCGCCATCTCCGCCAAGGACGTCAAGGCTATCCGCGACGCCACCGGTGCCGGCATGATGGACTGCAAGAAGGCCCTCACCGAGTGCGGCGGCGACTTCGAGGAGGCTGTCGTCTGGCTCCGCAAGAAGGGCATCGCCTCCGCCGATAAGAAGGCATCCCGCATCGCCGCTGAGGGTGCCATCGGCGCCTACATCCACGGTGGCTCCCGCCTCGGTGTGATTGTCGAGGTCAACTGCGAGACTGACTTTGTCGCCCGCGGCGACAGGTTCAAGGAGCTCGTCAATGACATCGCCATGCAGACCGCCGCCTGCATGGACATCGAGTACGTGTCCCCCGAGGATGCCGACCCCGCCATGATCGCCGCCGAGAAGGATGTCCAGATGAAGATGGAGGACATGCTCTCCAAGCCCGAGAACATCCGCGAGAAGATTGTCCAGGGCCGCCTCGACAAGATGGTCAACGAGAAGGCCCTCCTCAAGCAGGACTTCATCAAGGACACCTCCAAGACTGTTGAGGACATCATCAAGGAGGCCACCGCGGAGATTGGAGAGAAGATCTCCATCCGCCGCTTCGTCAAGTACAACCTCGGCGAGGGCATGGAGAAGCGCGAGGAGGACTTCGCCGCCGAGGTCGAGGCCCAGACCCAGGCTCTCAAGGCGAAGGCCGAGGAGAAGAAGGAGGAGGCTCCCAAGGAGGAGAAGAAGGAAGAGGCTGCCAAGCCCGCCATCGCCGTCTCCGCCAAGGACGTCAAGGCTATCCGAGACAAGTCCGGTGCCGGCATGATGGACTGCAAGAAGGCTCTCACCGAGTGCGACGGCGACATGGAGGAGGCTGTCGTCTGGCTCCGCAAGAAGGGCATGGCCTCCGCCGACAAGAAGGCATCCCGCATCGCCGCGGAGGGTGGCATCGCTCAGTACATCCACGCCGGTGCTCGTCTCGGCGTGCTCGTCGAGGTCAACTGCGAGACTGACTTTGTCGCCCGCGGTGACAGGTTCAAGGAGCTCGCCCAGGACATCGCCATGCAGGTTGCCGCCTGCCAGGATGTCGAGTACGTGTCCCCTGAGGATGCCGATCCCGCCATGATCGCCGCCGAGAAGGAGGTCCAGATGAAGATGGAGGATCTTCAGTCCAAGCCGGAGAACATCCGCGAGAAGATTGTCCAGGGCCGCCTCGACAAGATGGTCAACGAGAAGGCTCTCCTCAAGCAGGACTTCATCAAGGACACCTCCAAGACTGTTGAGGAACTCATCAAGGAGGCCACCGCGGAGATTGGAGAGAAGATCTCCATCCGCCGCTTCGTCAAGTACAACCTCGGCGAGGGGATTGAGAAGAGGAACGAGGACTTCGCCGCCGAGGTGGCTGCGCAGATGGGCAAGTAAATCGTCGAGCAAACAAGGGGGCGAACCCTTTATTACTCGACGCCTCACTACCCACTGCCGCGAATCCTTTAGCCATTCTTTTCCCTAGTTTATTGCCGCGATACCGAGGCCCACACGCGCGCTTCGCGTGAGCCTTCGATTGTTCCTGTTCTTTTAATACCACAGTATGCAAAAGTGCGAATCACACCAGACGTCATCGTCCCCTCGGACCAACGCCACTCACGGCCCCCGGTCCGATCCGACATCTTTTTCGACTTACCCTGGACAAGGATTTTTCAACCGTTTGTGCCTTGTGCCACACAAGATGGGGCGCACGGGTGGCCTGCTGGACGACCCCAGCGGCAAGGGCAAGGCCCGTCCGAGGATATGGAGACGAAGGCTGACACGCATCGTCTCCCTCGGCATGGTGGTCTACGCCGCCAACGCCCTCTTGGGCCTCGCCGGCTGGGGCGCCGAGCGGGCACCCTCCTCCTCGGCGCGGATCTCTGATCTCGGTGGTGACCCGAACTGCGTCCGCGGCGGTGTCCAGTGCGATGCGCGGCCCGCGCGGCCCACGACCGACGCGGTGGCGCTGAGGCTCCCTGATCCCGACCCCACGAGCGGCAAGTCGCGGTACTACTCTGCCAACCACTGGTTCCACGTGTCCGAGTTTCACGCCAGGAATCACGCGAGGCTTAAATCGATGGACGCCCTCCCGCCGCTCCACGAGGGCAACGGGGTGGTCATCGCGCTGGCGGCGGACGCGTGGAAGGCGCAGTTGAGGCCGATGACGCGGCTGCTGCTGGCGGCGACGTACACGGACGGACGCGCGTCGCGGGTGAGCTTCGCGCTGCCGTCCTCCGTCGTACACCACAACCGCGACGGCACCCGGTGGGGACCGGGTCTGGACGGAACCACCGGGCTGGCGTGCGGCTGGACCCAAAGCTCGTGGCACGTCACCCCGCACCAGCCGTTGAGGGATAGATTCGTCCGGTGCGCGGGGTGGGGTGGTGTCGGCGCGGGGTGTGAACCATCGTCGGCGACGCTGGCGACGGACGGGGGCGGCGCCGTGACCTTCGGAGCGGTCAAATCGGAGCGAGGTGATTGGTTCCCCACGAGCCGCGACGTCACCTCGCTGCGCGACACCATCGACCGTCTCTGCGACGCGAATGAACCCGAAGGAGGAGACGGCGTGGGCGCTGCGGGTCTTAATCACGATGAATCCGTCACTCGTGGGCTCCTGGTATCCAACACGAAGGAGGACAGCTCGGTGAAAGACAAGGCTGATCGTTTGGCGGGTGAGCTCGAGGGCGCGGCGTGCATGGGCGGCGGCGGCTCGACCACGTTCCGTCACGTCGTGATATACCAGCGCGACACGGGCCGTCGCTTGGAGGGTGCGGAGGATGTGGCGCAGCGTCTGATCGAGGCACTCCCTGGCGGCACCGGGACGTGGAGGCACAGCGTGGTGACGCACCACGAGGCGCTTCCCCCGTGTCTACTGAAGCGGTGCCTGGGCAACGCCGACGTGCTGGTCACGCCGCACGGTTTCCAGTCCATGCTTTATCTGTTGTTGAAACCTGGGTCCTTGATGTACGAGGTGTTCCCGCACAGGTACTACAAGCACGGGTACAAACGTGCGGCGCTGGAGTGGGATTTGGTGCACGGCATGTCCTTGTCGCCGCCGAGGGGCGTTTTACCGGGTGTGATATCGAGGACGTTCACGACGGGCGGGTGCATGTCGATGTACTACTGCCGGTACTTTGCGCGCAAGGGCGACGTCGTGCTGGAGGGTCGGGACGTTGAGGCCATCGCGAGGGCCGTGAAGGCGTCGGACAGGGACGGTGAGGGCGCCGCACTGGATCCATCGCGGGGATCCATTCGGTGGATCACGGACCCGGGGGGCGCGGTGGGACGGACGGAGTGCCTCGCGGCCTGCGCCGGGAACCACTCGTGCCAGAGGTTCAAACTGGTGGGTCAGAACGATGGGGACGATTCATCGCAGGCGCGGTTGGAGACGGGTGGGACGTGCATGTTGCGCGTGGACTCCGAGCAGGGCGAGCGCGACGGCGACGTCATCGGCGCCGGAATTTACAACAACAAGTGTTGGGTGCCGGGGTGCTAGTCACTAGAGCTAGCTCGTTACGTTATTTATCCTTTGGCATGGCGCCCAGGACGGCGTCCTTGTTCCTCACCGCCACGATCATCTCGGCGACGAACCGTCGAATCTCATCGACGGTCCTGGACCCTTCAAACTCCCTCGCCACCATCTCCCAGCGCCGGGTGTGTCCCTTTGGGTACTTTGCCATGGCAGCTTTCAACGTGGCTTTCTCTCCCTTGGTCCACGGAACCACGACAGTTCCCCCGTCGCTCGTGCTCGCCTCCGCGGCGGCGCGCATGCGGTCAGCTGCCGCCACCGCCACCGCGCACCTTCGCGCGTGTCCCACCAGCTCGAGCACCAACCGCCCAAACTCCCTCGAGAGCCGCCCCCACTCCCTCAGGGACTCGGCGAGGGCGCGAAGTTCCTCGCTCGGGTCGTCGGACCGGCGACCGTTTGTTTCACCTTCCATCTTAACTCGCGTCCATTCCTTGTCCACCGCGTGCGCATCCTTCCCCCACGCGATCAAAGCCTGCCGCAAGTGCTCCTCCCCGACCACAGACGACTCCCACGCGTTCGCGGCGACCCTGCTTCGAACGGCGCGGACCATCGCGGCCATCGACGCGTCGGCGTCGGAGCCCGCGACCTTCTCCCCGGCGAGCGCCGCCGCGTCGCCCTCGCCGTCCGTCTCGAAGCTCGCGCGCATGGCCACCTTGGCGGCGGTGTTGGCGAGTTTATTCGACGCCGCAGCGATCTCCCGTGTCTCACGAAGCAGGGCGGTGACGCGTTCGGGCAGCGCCCTCGGTGCGCTCTTGGGTCCGATCTCGTCCACGCTTTCCTCCGACAGCAACGCTGATAGCTCCTCCGGAGTGTTCCAGGCTGCGTGTATCGCCTCCCGTAACTCCCGTCTGCGGTGTTCCCGTCGTTGCCGGTCGTTCGTGATGGACGCGTGCGCCTTGCGCTGCTCGTCCCTCTCCCGCGCGTGCGCCGCGGACCGCACCCCGCGCTCCGCGGTCAAGGCTACGTTGTTCGATCGCAGACGTTGCTTGGCCCTGATGTCCGCGGCACGCAACGACCTGTCGCCGAGGATGCCCACGACGCACAGGCACGCGAGGGTGGCCCATCCCCGCACCGTCAGTAATGGGTCCCTGGCGAGGTCAAACTGCGATCGGGCCCACGCGTCGGAGTGCGTGCCGTAGATCTCGTCGGTAGATCCGTCGCCGTCCCCATTCCGCTCGTCCGCCTTGGGCGCCCACGCCCCGCCGCCGCGTTCGTACCTACCGCGCGTGGATTCGTCGCTGAGGGTCTCGTAGGCGAAGGCTAGGTCGACGAACTGTTTGTTAGCCTCCGTCCCGCAGTTGGCGCCGCACTTGTCGGGGTGGACGGAAAGCGCCCGTCGCCGGTACGCCTTTTTTATCTGTTTGGTCGACGCGGTGATTGGCACGTCCAGGAGCTGGTAGCAGTTTGGTGCGTCGGCGGGTCCGCCGGGGATGCACGGCGGGATGGGAGGGGAAGCCGCCGAGACCCAGCACCGGCCGCCGCCCCGGGCCGATAGCGTCAGCAGGATCGCCAGGAGCCACGTGCGCATCTTCTCTGCCGTGAATTTCTCGATTGTTTAAAGTAGTGCTAACCGGACTGGACCGCCGAAGGTAGACTATGATAGGGGGTCAACAGGCTCGATCTTCGCCCGTCTGCGCATGATCAGCATGAAGTTGTTCGCCGGCATCTCGAGCACCTTCTCCATCACGAACCCGTGTACCTCACCCAACGACTCAACCTCCCCTATGTCGCGGTACCCCCACTCTTTGTTCCGGCCCCGGAGAGTCTCGTCGAAAGTCGCGTTACCCTCCGACGTGTGCTCGCCGTTTCGCTTGAACGGGCCGTATATCATCAACACCCCACACGATCCCTCGAGTACCTTGGACGCACCCACGATAGTACCCACGGTGGCGGACCAAGGAGATATGTGGGTCATGTTGATCACCAGAACCCCGACGGGAATCTCCCACGACCCGGCGAACCCGTCGGGCCATGACGCGTCACTCGCGTCCAACACCGCGGGTTCCAGCACGTTCTCCGCGTCGCTGCAGTGGTGCCTGATGGAGTCGAAGGACTCGTCGGTGAGGTCGGTGGGTAGCCACGTCAGTGCGGGCAAGAGCGGCGCGATGTGCGCCGCGTGTTGCCCCGTGCCGCACGCGAGCTCCACCAACAGACCGCCGTTCTCACCCTTCAACATCGGGACCACGACGTCGGCGATGGGCTGGCGGTTGCGCTCGGCGGCGGCGCTGCTCGCCACCTTGTTGAAGGTATCGCCGTTCTTATCCCAGGAGTTTTCCTTCGCTTTCTTGGCGGGGGGCAGCTCGGGTCCGTGGGAGGCCATCGAGACGATCGAATGGCGGGTGTCACAGCTGTGATGTGCCCTTGCGATGGATGCTGAGGGACCACGGTGTACAAGGCCGAGGTACACGCGTGAGAGGGAGAACGGGCGCGCGGGTGCGGTGAGGAGGCGAGCCACGGTCGATGCCATCCACGGGCGATCGGCGCGGCGACGACGGTCGTGGACCCGCGGAGTGCGCGACGTCGAGTGTCGTGCCTTGGAAAACTGCGCGTGCTGCGATATTGATGGACGCGGCCTCTCCAAGAAAGAAATGACAGGGGCTCGCCCCGACCTCGCCACTCTCGCGACGCGTGAGGCACGTCGCGAAGCTCGGTGACCGTCGATATCGCACGATGAGGAGTTCGGGACGCAAATCCCACCACAAAAGTGAGCACGCGGACCCGTCTGATCCCGCCCCCCGACCGCCCCGACACCCGATCTCGCCCCGAGTAGCTCTAGAGATTCCCACACCCCGCATCTCTGACCTCCCGCCCTCCCTTCCCTCATCCCCGTCCCACACCACAGCCTTTCCCCCGCGCGGTGGCCTTCCGTGGTTCATCGCCGCGCTCTGCTTCGGATGGTCGGTGTTCATGACCGTCGAGTACATGACGCGCGACCTCCCCGACGCCACCAGCGGCCGCGGGTCGAGGCAGGCCGCGTCTTCTCATGTAGACGTCGAGTCCATGATCAAGCACCAGGTCGAGGAGCGGGTGGCAGCGGAGATGGCATCCCTGAAGATGAAAGGGGACGCCAACCCGGGTGACCCGGGTGTCCCGCGCAAGATGGACGTGGTCGGCGCCGTGAAGGACGTGGTTCGCGCGGGGGGCGCGCTCAAGGCTGCCGCGGAGGAGGGCGAGCGTAAAGTCGCGGAGAGGATGGCGAAGATTAACGGAGGGTCGGCGCCGGAGGGAACTCTTAGAGCGGGAACGGTCAGAGAGGCCACACGGTCGGCGCCCGTCGTGACCCGACCGGACCTCGGGATCGCCTCCGACGACCCGGAAGAGGCTTTCCTCAAGTCCACCGCACCGCTGCCCAAGTCGCTGTACGGCAGACTGAACCAGCTGTCGGCACTGCCGGGCTTCCCCGCGTCGCCGCCGCTGGTGCTCAGCGCGCACGGACCCAAGGCGTACATGTTCCGCAACTTTCTCACCACCCAAGAGTGCGAACATCTCATGACACTGGCGAAGAAGCAGCTCGCGCCCAGCACCGTCGTCGGGGATAAAGGTAAAGGCTCGCAAGTGTCGACGATTCGAACCAGCGCCGGGATGTTCCTCAGCAAAGGGCAGGACCCGACTGTGCGTTTAATCGAGGAGCGCATCGCCGCCGCCGCGGGCATTCCCGAACCCAACGGCGAGGGTATGCAGATCTTACGGTACGAGAACGGCCAGAAGTACGACCCGCACTACGACTACTTCCACGACCAGGTCAACTCAGCGCCGCGACGGGGCGGGCAGCGCATGGCCACCATGCTCATCTACCTGGAGGACACCGAGCAGGGCGGCGAGACCATCTTTCCCAATGGCGAGCGGCCCGAGCACTGGGACGCGGACGAACCGGGTAACCACAACGAATGGAGCGAGTGCGCCAAGAAGGGTATCCCGGTCAAGTCGCACAGGGGCGACGCCGTGCTGTTCTGGTCCCTGAAGGAGGACTACTCCTTGGACAGCGGAAGTCTTCACGGCGCGTGTCCGGTGATATCGGGGGAGAAGTGGACGGCGGTGAAGTGGATCCGGGTCGCGAAGTTCGACGGGGGTTTCAAGGACAAACTCCCGATGCCTCCGCTCGCCAGGAGCGACCGGAGTAAGGGCCAGTGCCTGGACGAGTGGAGCGAGTGCGGTGAGTGGGCCAAGAAGGGGTGGTGCGACCGAAACCCGTCTTTCATGACCGGGCTCGAGGGAGCGAGGGACTCGAAGGGACCCGCCTGCCCGCAGTCGTGCGACGCGTCCTGCGTCTGACCCGAGAAGTCTGAAATACAGTCCTAGTTACTACGAGTGCGTTGTTACGAGTACATCATAAATGAGATCAACATCGTTGCACTGGTCGGTACTCGAACAGCCAGATGTCCTCGTGGTCCTCCAAGTCGTGCTGCGTCGGATCACCGAAGAGTTCACCCGTGGCGCCAAAGAAACCCGCATCCGCCGCCAGGTTCTCACGGAAATTGTACGCGAACAACACCCGGCCGGGGGTCACGCGGTCGCACAGTCCAAACAGCGTATCACACAACGCGCGCTGCGTGACCTCGTCGTTCTGGTACAACGCGTCCGAGCACAGCACCACGTCAAAGTTAGTTCCAACTACACCCATCGCGGCCGTGTCGCCCCACTTGAGCGGCTTGACGGTGACCGGACAGTGGGGGGGTGACCCTCGGTTAGTCTCCACGTTCTCGCGGAGCAACGGGAGCTCTGAGGGGAGGTCCGTGAGGGTCACGGAGGCGGCCCCCAGGCGCGCGGCGACCAGACCTGCGCAGACATGGCGGGTGAATGTTAGGTATTGTCTACAGGGTGCCTAACTTTTACACGGAGGGATGGGACGGAGTTAGGGTCCACGGGGGGTACAGTGCACTCACCGAGCAGCCCGGTCCCGGAGCCGATCTCGACCACATGTTTCCCTTCGATCCACTCCGTCTTTCTATCGCACAGCCATCTCGCGGTGGCGGTCGCCCCCGGCCACACCCATCGCGCCGTGGCGTCGTCTCCCCGTGCGATGCCGTCCACGGCGTCCAGGTTCTGCCGGACCCGCACGGGACCCGGGCCCGCCATGGCATCGTGCGAGAACTCCACCCACTCCGCGTCGCGATCCATGTGCGCCCCCGTCCAGGATCGCCGGATTCCCCCGAACGCGCGATGGGGGGGGATGACCCCCGTGCGCTGACGTGGAATGACAATGAGATCAACGAAAGTTCCTTCATCAATCGGACCGGATAGGAACGAACTCGCACAACTCGGTGCGCCAGGGTCGGACATGTCCGCCATCGCATCCACACGAGTTGTCCTCGCCGCGCGTCAGTCGAAGCTCGGCCGCGAGCGCCGTCGCATCTCACCCGTCGACGGCATCGCAGCCAGGTCCCGCATCGCCGATACATCGGCGACGCTGCGGGTGACGACGAAGATCGCGGGCGTTCCGACCCGCCGTGCCCGCGACGGGGCTCGATGCCTCGCGGGACCCGAGCAGCTCTTCCAGCTCGCCGACGGCGGTGGGCTCAGCCCGATCGTCCCGCTGCTCTCCATCCTGGGAGGCTTCGCGATCGCGCGGACGGTTGTCTACTGGCGCGTGCAGTTCATCACCGCGAGCATGATCGCGAAGCACGTGCCGCCCGGCGCGAGGAGGGTGCTCGAATACGGCGTGGGGCAGGGCAGGAACCTGTACTACTACCCAAAGAACACCGGCATGGTCGTGGGCGTCGACCCCGACGCCAAGGAGGACCTGCTGATCCAGGTGAGCGTCGCCGCGGGGGTGCCGTTCGTGGCCAAGGCCCAGCCGAACGAGGCACCGAATAACCAGCCGGACTCGTCCATCGATGCCGTCGTCACCACCGGTGCGTTGGGGGGGTCCAAGGACGCGGCGGCGATCGTGAGGGAGGCGGGACGGGCGCTTCGGCCCGGCGCCCCACTCGTGTTCTGCGAGGACATGTCATTCGGCAAGGGTGGCGTGATTGACGCCGTCGAGGCGTCGGATGACTTTGAGCGGGCGCAGTACGACGACGGGTGGGCGACTCTGCCCCTGCTGCCCCACGCCATCGGGGTGGCGGTGAAGAAGCAGTCATCTACGGCGGGGACTCAGGGTGAGGCTGAGGCAAAGGACGACTTCGAATCGTCCATGGGGCTCGGGGGCGGGAAGCGGTCAAAGAAGAAACGGAAGTGAACGATTGGTAAGAGTCAGCGGCGACGTCGTTTAATACCCACACCCTTTATGATGATACTTGGACCCACACGCGTGCCTTCCCGTATTAAGTGTTACATCTTGATTGACACGTCGTCGCTAGTCTACCTTCACTGCGCGGGTGCCGGGTCAGCAGCCGCGGGTGCCGGCTCTGGCGCCGCGGGTGCCGGCTCGGCAGCCACCGGTGCGGGAGCCGCCGGAGCTGGAGCCGCGGGTGCGGGCGCCGCCGCCACCGGCGGTGCGGTCACTTCCACCGCCGCCGCACCACCTCCGCTCCCCACCAACACCCCTGACGCCCTCAGCTTGTCCACGATGCTCACCTTGACTTGATCTTTGACGACTTTTTTCTCCACGAACGGGTTGTTCCCGAGCTTGATGCCGCACGTGGGGCACGCGTTGGTCGTTCCCCGGCCGGGCTGCACGGTCTTGACGATGCACTCGTGGCAGAACGAGTGCAGGCACTCCATCTGTGGTTGGATATCGGGCAGGGGGGACGGGGGTGAGTCGTGGAACGTTCGGCGCTCGGGGAGAATTTAGGGCACCGGGGAATTCCGGATCGCGGGGTGGGGACGCACCACCGTCACGGGGTGCGTGAACATCTCTCCGCAGATCGGACACCCGACAGCCTTCAGGAGCGTGTCCAAGTTCACGGGGGTGTCCTTCACGCCGGGATTCACCGCGGCACTCATGGCGATATCGAGCCGCTGACAGTCCTGACCGCCGGCGATTGTGGCAACCAAGTTTCGGCCGACTTCACACGAAAAGTGCGGAAAGATGAAAACCCACTGCGTCGCAGCACACCCCCGGGTGACCGCTGAGTCGACGTCGACGCATCGAACCTGGGGTCCGGTCGTGTCGATATGCTCACCCGTGTGTGTTCCAGGAGCGCGCGTCTCCTGACACGTGCGCAACCCCGCACGTGCGCGGCGGTATCGAGATGGGGCCCGACCGCCGAAAGGGGGGGCGAATGGAGTCGCCCGTCGCCCGATGTCTGCGTCCACCCCAACGTGCTAATGGGTCCGGCCACGCGGCGGTTCACCACCATGAGGTCACGCACCGATGGCATGTTCGACGCGTTCAAGTCGTGGGCGGCGGGCAAGGCGCTGGGCCAGTTCGAGATGCCCGAGAACTTCTCCATCCGGGACTTTGCACAGCTCGCGAGAAAGATGAAGACGGAGGGCGCCGCGTCGGCGATGGCGGCGGCGAAGGGTCCGCTGGACATGCTCGACCT